>WNFN01197988.1_pt1 | contig 11990 bp, 9 predicted proteins | sample 5400161 | NCBI WGS metagenome assembly WNFN01 (sample SAMN13153353, study PRJNA577476) | soil metagenome | isolation source: 80 cm saprolite on Douglas fir-dominated hillslope | place: USA:California | collected 2013-09-17
TTGTAACCGACAGGTCCGAATAGAACCCTCTCGGCCCACGGAAGGAGTTGTGACCGATGTTGCCCAGGCGTCCAATCCCGGGGTCCGTAAACGGGCCGGTCAGAGACGTCAGCGGAGTGAAGAATGTCACCGTGCGAGTGGCCGCATCGAACGAGCCCGCTCCCGTGTGGAAGGAACCTGACCCCCTGTTCGGTCGGCAGATATTTACGTCCTGCTCAGCGCCGCACTCATTCGTGCTGGGCGTCCACGGCAAGCCGCCGCTCCAGTTGGTGGTGTTAGTCAACTGATATCCGCCCACCAGGTAGTTCACAACGCGGCCGGAATTACTAAGGAAAGGCTTGCCCTTGCCGAAGGGTAACTCATAGACCGTGTTAACCACGAAAACGTGATTGCGAACGAAATCGTTGGGTCCATATGCGATTGGGTGGCTGATCGCGTAGTAGTTACTATCGTAGGCATTGGCGTGAGCGTAGGTGTAGTGCGCAATAAACTGAAGGCCTTGGTTGAAGCGCTTATCCACCTTCATTTCTAACGCGTTGTAGCTGCTGCTGGCGTCATTGCCGTAGTAGTTGCCAAGACTGTCCGGGATGCCTGTGCAGACGCCCGCTGAATTCTCGCGGCAGAGCGGGCGGCGCTCAGGAGCTGTGTAGAGTACACCAGTAAGAGGGTTAATCGTCTTGAACCCGAATATGGAAACCGGGTTCACATCATAGTTCGGGCCGTCACCAGCGACACGTATGCGATCTCCGCTGAGATTGTGTTGGTAACCTGACGCTGAACGGTAACGTTCCATGCGTCAAGCGTCGGCAGTACCTGTTTGATGGGACGAATGTGCACGCCCGAGTCTTGGCCATTCAGGCTGGCAAAAGTGATTTGCCCGTTGGAGGGGATTGCGGGAAAGAGGGGAGCAATGGGCCCCTGCGCAAGAGTGAAGAGCGGAATGAAATTTGGATTGGCCTTCGGAGTGAGTGGGTTTGAGGACGCGTCAATATTCTGTTTTACCAGCACCGGAAGATTCTGAGTTACGGTGTGTCCGAAGTTCGATCCGAACACGCCGATGTCGTAACTCCGACCGTACCCCATACGCACAACCGTCTTTGGAGTTAACTGGTAGGCGACTCCGAGGCGAGGGGCGAAGGCGTTGAGGGTGTTCTTGACGTTGCCGTTCAAGCCGTAGCCGCCGAATCCGGCCACACGGATAACGCCAGTGCCGCCGTTGTCAACGATATTGGCGAACCCTCCGTAGCCTTTCGCAAGCACAGACTCAGGAGTGTAGATCTCCCAGCGTAAGCCGTAGTTTAGGGTCAGCTTCGAGGTTGCTCGATAAGTGTCTTGCCCATAAAAGAACAAGCGTTTCTGCCGTTCGGCAGCGTTGCTGACGTTGGCAAGCGCCGGGTTGTTGACATAGCGCGCTAGCGACGAAACATCGCCTAGTAGGAACGAAGCCAAGTCCAACCCGCCCAAACCGGTGTCCCCACTGGAGGTTTCTTGCGGGCTGAAATTGTATTCGCCTGTCCGATTGTTATCGCTCGGAATACGCAAATTCCTGGCGTACCGAACATCCGCTCCGACCTTAATGATGTGATTGCCCTTCGTCTTAGTCCAGTTGTTGACGAACTGGAATTGATCTTCCTTCTCAGTCAAAGGACAGTTGCAGCGGCCGACGCCGAGGCCATCACCGAAGCTCGAAACCGCGGCGCCGACGCCTCCATTGTTCGGAGCTCCGTTGTTCCCGACCGAGATGTCTGAACCCAGCTGGAACTCACCCAACCCAGCAGTCTTTGGGTCACCGGTGTTAGCGTTAGGAATTCCGAACGCAGTCATTGGAGCACCGCCGTCCGGCTTCTGGGTCTGTGGATTGTATTTAAACCACCGAGCAAGCCAGAACCCGGCCCGCCAAGCGCCCCCAAGGTTCCCTTCCCCGACAGACTGAAGTAGTCGAGGCTGAACCGCCCGAACACATTCAAAGTCGAACTGGCGGCGAAGTCAATGCGCGTATCGAAGCTATTTTGACTAAATGGCCCGGACCCGGAGCCCAGGAAGTTATTGAGGACGCCGGTGGATGAGGGCGCAGGGAACAAGGCCAGGATTGCACCGGCTTGGGGCGAGATTTTTGTGATCGGTATCCAGTTCGGTTGCACGACGCAGCCCGCGGGACCGCAGAATTGTGTTCTACTTCCACCATTACCTACCGTGGTGCCAGTACTCGGGTCGTAGACTTGTCCACCGCCGTTGATTCCAGCTTTGGTGTATTCACTCAAATTGCAGAATCCGGGCGTGGCACTAGTGGGATTGGTCGCGGGATTGCATGTGCTCTGCGCTAATGACGTTGGGATCGTTAATTGATTGGTTATTCCGCTGGTTTGGCGAGTTCCCTGGTAATCACCGAAGAAGAACAGCTTGTTCTTGATCACGGGACCGCCGACTGAACCACCAAACTGCTGCCAACGCGCTCTCGGAATGAACCGGCCCGCGCGCCTGGTTTGCGTCGGAGCGACGAAACCAGAACCCGCTGCCGTGGATGTCATTGCTGCCCGATTTGGTCTGTGCAGTCACGACGCCTGCTACGGCCTTGCCAAATTCTGCATCGTAGTTTTGAAGCGCGACCTTGGTCTCAGTCACCGCATCCAGGTTGGGGTTAACAACGATAATGCCGAGAATGGGATCCTGGTTGTCGGTCCCGTCCAATTCATATGCTGTTCCGCTGAAGTGCTGGCCTTGGACAAAGATCTGTTGGCTGCCTTGCGGATTCTCCGTAGCCGCGTGACCCCATGAAAGTTTCTGGGTTCCCGGAGAAAGGAGTTCGAAGCTGGTGAAGTTGCGGTTCAAGATTGGCAGGTCCTCGACGTACTTCGAGTTGAATTCGATCGCCACGTCCGCACGGTCGGTCTTAAGCTGCGGAGCTTCCGCCGTTACTTCCACCTGTTCGCTGTTCGAGCCGACTTGAAACTGGCCGTCGACGTTGGCGGCGGCATCGGCGTTGACTATGATGTCCTTGAACTCCAGTACCTTGAAGCCCGTTCCCTCGACACGAATGGTGTAGACGTCGGGTATGAGGTGGGTCACCGAATAGTTTCCACTGTCATTCGTGGTGGTTTCTACGGAGGTATTCTTGGTCTGGCTTGTGACGGTTACTTTAGCGGCCGGTACTGCAGCCCCAGAGGGGTCGGTGACGGTGCCGATAATGCTGCCGTAGACTGCTTGGCCGAACGCTCTCAGTGTCCCGAGACCGCAGAGAAGCGCGAGTGTTGCCACTACTGCCAACAGTGACTTCTTCATGAACTTCCTCCTAGAACCTGCCAACAAGTTGTTGCGGAATTCGGATTGCCCCAGAATGCAGAGGGATACTGATTCAAAGAAGCTGCAGTCGTAGTACAAAACAACTATAGTATTAAGTTTCACTACGTTTTATACCGTTACCGGTGTAAACTGCTACCCTTGCAGCAAGATACGAAGTCGGTTACTTCTCTGTCACATGGCTTTAACGCGCACTTTCGCTGCGGGCCGGGAACAGTGCTTCCAGCAAGTAGATAAGCTTATTAATAGTCATAGTTTGCGCGGCTCTGAATCGCTGTGCAAACTGCTGCGGTATCTCGCGGAGCACTCCCTCGATCACCCAGGTGTCGCACTCAAGGAGTATCAAATTGCGACCGAGGTGCTCGGTCGGCCGGCCGGGTTCGATCCGCAGAGCGACTCCACGGTCAGGGTCCAAGCCGGGCGGCTCCGAGTAAAGCTGGCGGAGTATTACGCCCATGAAGGGTCGGAAGACCCCATCCTGGTGGAAGTGCCCAAGGGTTCCTATGCGCTTACGTTCCATTTGCGCACTCCCGTCGCGTCAGGTCCGGCCCAGCATCCCGTTAGATTGGAGCGAGAGGAAAAACCGGCAGGCCGGAGCTCGAATCGCGGCTGGGTGATCGCTGTTGTGTGCCTGGCAGTGTTGCTGGCAGCTTCTTTGCTGACCACCGCCCTGCTGCTGGCTGGGCGTGGTCGAGCACCGGCCAGTGCCAAGGATCCCGTTCCCGTTGCTTATCAGATTTTCTGGAATCGCTTTGTGACCGCGCCGCAGCCTCCGTGGGTGATCTTCAGCAACGCCAATTTTGTGGGACGTCCGCAGACGAACATGCGTTATTTCAACCCGTCCACGGATTCGCGGGAAGTGATCCTCGATCATTACACCGGAGTGGGCGAGGTGCTGGCGATCCACGAACTGGACCGGGTTTTCGGCGTCCTCAACCGGCAACTTCGGGTGAAGCGCGGGGCACTGTTTTCCCTGGATGATGTCAGGAACTACGATTTAATCTTTATCGGATCCCCGGCGGAGAATCTGACTCTCCTGGAGATTCCGGGAACCCAGGAATTCATTTTTCAGCGAGTGAATTCCGGACCTCGCAAGGGAGACATGGAGGTGATTAACGTGCATCCCGCGACTGGGGAGTCGCAGGTTTTTATGGCAAGTCCCTCCAGCCAGTCGGTGATTGAGGACTACGCGATTGTCGGCCTGAAGCCAGGATTGGACCCGGCACATTCGATGCTGATCCTGGCGGGAACTACCACAGTGGGCACGCAGGCGGCTGCGGAGTACGTTTGTCGTGAAGATTCTCTGGCTGAACTCCTGCAGCGCATGGGCGTTTCGAAGCCCGGCGGGATCAAGCCGTTTGAGGCTCTGCTTCGAGTGAAGGTCACCCATGGTGTGCCGGTGAAGACGGATCTGGTGGCGCTGCGAAGCGGGAACCGGTAAGTCATCGCGCGGCTGGAAATCGCGCCCTTTCAAAGCATACGAATCGTTACTCACTCCGCTATAGCCTCCCGGCCTCTTCCTGTACCTGCTTCCCGCTACAATGGCTGAGCATGATTGCCCATCTGCGCGGAAAATTGCTGGCCAAGCATCACAATCAGGCTGTCGTCGAAACTGCTGGTGTCGGCTACGACGTGACTATCAGCGTGCCTACATTCTCCGATTTACCTGCACTTGGCGCAGAGGTGGCGTTGTACATCCACACGCACGTGCGCGAGGACCTGATCGCGCTCTATGGATTCATGCGGCCCTCGGAAAAGACGCTGTTCGAGAAGCTGATCACTGTAAGCGGAATTGGCCCCAAGCTGGCGATCACGATCCTGAGCGGCATGGCCGCAGACGAAATGGTGGGAGCGATCCGGGGCAACGATGTGGCGCGGCTCACGCGCATTCCAGGTATTGGCAAAAAGACTGCCGAGCGCATGGTGCTGGAACTGCGCGACAAGCTGCCGGAACCGGGTATGCCTTCTACGCCGGCAGTGTCGACGACGAGCGGGATGGAAGAAGATGTTCTCTCTGCGCTGATGAACCTGGGATATCAGCGTGCTGCGGCGGAAAAAGCATTGTCTGTCGTGGTCAAGCACAACAAAGACGGCCCCTTCGACGCGATGTTCCGAGAGGCGCTGTCGGCATTGTCGAAGTAGAGCATTGTTCTCCGCTTGCCGATGCAAAAGCTAGTAAAGTTAACACGGCAGCTTTGAGCGGATGGCTGCGGGTTTTAATCCTATCGTGTCGATTCTTACTTGACTTTTCATCATCTGTTAACCCAGCCGCCGATCTTATCGCAGTAGAATCCCGCTCACCGCAAGAAAACTCCACCTCCTAAGAAAGCTTGTGTGCATGCGGTCATGCGCGAAGGGGAGTACTTGCGCGTCCGGGGGGCGTTCATGTTTTTCAAAAGACTGGGGAGAGGAGTGTCTATCTCCACCGTGCTGGTGCTGGTTAGCCTGGTCGGATTTGCCCAAGTGCCTGCGTCGCAGCACGTCGTTCTTGTCAAGCGGAAGGCAATGCAAACGGATATGCCACAAATTACAAATCCGATAGTGGCGGCTCATTACTTGATTACCTATGGCTTGCGTCCGGGAGTTGCCACTCCAGTGCCAACTGCACCTTGCCCGCTGGAACCCACAACTTCCACTGCACCGGGAACGACTGCTATCTCCCGAATACGACTACAACAGATCCGATCACGGACGACAGCATCTTTCGCGAACTGAACAATGCCGGAACCTCGTGGAAGGTGTACGCACAGTCCTATGCCTTAGCCGGCGGAACGCTCACTACTCCGGATAACAGCAACAACACTTCGTACTACAGACGCCATAACGGAGCCACTTGGTATAGCGATGTCCTGAATGATGTCGACGGATCTGGCAGCAACGTTGTGGATCTATCGCAGCTCGCAATTGACGAGGCCAGCGGGACCTTGCCTCGGTTCATCATCATCGTTCCCGACGGGAATCACGATGCGCACGACTGTCCGGTTGGGATGACGACGTGTACGGAGGCGCAGAAGTTAGCAGCCGCGGATGGTTTCCTGAGCGACACGCTGACTCCGATTCTCAAAACCCCCGACTTTCAGCCCGGCGGGGACGGCCTGATCATCGTCACCTTCGACGAATGTGGAGGAGGCACGAACGGCGGCTGTGGAGCTGCCGTCTACACAGCCCTTATCGGTCCGAAGGTGACGCCCCACACTGTCTCAAACATCGCGTACAAGCATGAAAACACCCTCCGAACCATACTTGATGCGCTGCAAGTCAGCACGTACCCGGGGGCTGCGAAAACGGCAGCCGACATGTCTGATTTTTTTATTACGGAAGGGAGCAAACCTGAGATCAACGTCAGTTTGCCGGCTGACGGCGCACATGTCAGCTCGCCGGCTGCATTTCAAGCTTCAGCCGCGCCAACCACAGGTCATACGATAACCGGGTGGTACATCTACGTCGATAATGCAGCGGTGTACCGCGCGGGAGCCGTCAATGCGATCAGTACGAGCGTGAATATGAGTAACGGGCCGCACACCGTGGTGGTTCGTTCTTGGGATAGCTCCGGAGCCTTCGGAGATCAAACTCTCTCCTTGACGGTGGCGGTGTCCACTCCCGTTGTTACCGTCTCCACTCCCAGCAGCGGCGCGAATGTCGGTGCGCCCGTCAATATCCAGGCATCGGCTTCGGCAACAGTGGGTCATACCATCAGCGGATGGTGGGTATATGTGGATGGGGTTGCTACTTACCAGAACGGTGCGGTGAGTGCGATTAATACCAATCTTGGCGCGAGTCCCGGCGCTCACACGCTCCTGGTCCGGGCGTGGGACACGTCCGGTGGCTACGGCGACGAGGCCATGACTCTGACCGTTAGCAACAAGCCCGCCGTCGCGTTTTCTGCGCCAGCGCCCGGTTCCAATGTCGTCTCGCCAATAAATATTCAGGCTTCGGCCACTCCCACCAGCGGGCATGTGATCACGGGTTGGAACATCTATCTGGACGGTAAGTCCGTGCACCCGGCGGGCGCTGTCAATGCAATCAATGTGAATGTAACCGCCAGCGTGGGTAGCCACGCGGTTGTGGTTCGCGCCCGGGACTCGTCGGGAGCGTACGGCGATCAGACCTTCACTTTGCAAGTTCATCCCGTGGCAGTAAACATCAGTACTCCCTTGAATGCCGCTGCGGTGAATTCGCCGGTGAACATTCAAGCGACAGCATCGTCGGCCCACCGCATAACCGGATGGCACGTTTACGTGGACTCCATAAATTCGTTTGCGCAAAACAATGGGAACTCCGTCGACACCAGTTTGGCTATTGGCACTGGAGTGCACAGCGTCCTGGTACGCGCATGGGATAGCACGGGAGCTCTTGGCGACCAGACTATCAGCGTTACAGTGCCATGATTGGAATTCCAGTTACTTGCCGATGCAGAAGGTGCTGAAAATCAGATTCAGGATGTCGTCCGTGGTTGTCGCTCCCGTGATTGCATCGAGGGGGCGCAGGGCGCTGTACAAGTCCATCAACAGCATTTCGTGCGGCACTCCGGCAGTTACAGCATCGGTCGCAGCGCGCAGAGCGGAGAGCGAATCCCGAACCAGGCCCTGATGGCGAACGTTGGTCAGGAAGCCGGCCTCGGCATTGGCTCCAGTTTCTCCCGCTACGTGGCGCAGGATTTCGGCGCGCAGTTCGGCGATCCCTTCACCGGTGATTGCTGAAGTGCGGATCCGTGGAAGGCTCTTCTCTTGATTCTGTGAGGCTGCAGCCTGCGCCGTGCCCGTTGAGGCTCTTCTCTCAGATAGCAGGTCAGACTTGTTCGCGACGATGATTGCGGGACCTTGCGAGGCCTGACTGATCAGTTCGGCGTCTTCCGCAGTTTCAGCCCGGGCGGCGTCGAGCACCACCAGCACCAGGTCCGCATCGGCGAGCGCCTCGCGGGATTTGCGAATGCCGATGGACTCAGCTTCGTCCTCAGCGGGACGAATGCCGGCGGTATCCACCAGCTTGACTGGAATTCCTCCCAGGGCGACGGTTTCGCTGACGAGGTCGCGCGTAGTGCCGGGAGTCGCTGTGACAATGGCACGTTCGCGCTCGACCAGACGGTTAAACAGGCTGGACTTCCCGACATTGGGCCGGCCGACGATAGCGAGCGTCAATCCTTCATGCACGATCTTGCCGTAGGCAAAGCTGCTGCTGAGTTGCTCGAGCGGGGCGCGTACGGCGGCAATGTGAGTGAGGATTACGGCATCGGTCATCACGGAGACGTCATCTTCCGCGAAGTCGATACCGGCTTCCAGCGTGGCGATGAGCTCCACGAGCTTCTGCTTGACCGGCTGCAGGCGGCGGGAGAGCGCGCCTTCCAGTTGCTGCGCGGCGATCTTGGCCTGGTAGAGAGTCTGCGAGTCGATCAGATCGCGGACGGCTTCCGCCTGCGTGAGGTCGATGCGGCCGTTCAGAAAAGCTCGCATGGTGAACTCGCCGGGCTCGGCCAGGCGGGCGCCGGCGGCGATACAGAGTTCAACAATGTGCCGCAGGACGACGGGCGAGCCGTGGGCGGAGATTTCGATGATGTCGTCGGTGGTGTAGGAATGTGGTTTGGCGAAGTAGGTGACGACGACTTCGTCGATGCGTGTGTGTGGCGCGGATCCTTCCGCCTCCGGGTCAGCCGCGGGAGCCGAGCTTTGCTCGGCCGGACAGCCGGGGGCGGCTGTCCCCACATGGACAGAGGTTGCTCCGTCCGTCCTTAAGCGGGCAGAGCCTGCGCTGAGCCTGTCGAAGGGAGTGCCCGCTCCACACATGCCAATGCTCCGCGGTTCGATTAGCTCTCCAAAGACTGCGCGAGCGGGCTCTAGATCATGTTTCAGCCGCAGCATCGGGGTCGCGATCTCACGCGCCTTGGGTCCCGCAAGGCGTACCACGCCAATCCCTCCGCGTCCCGCGGGCGTGGCAATGGCGACGATGGTGTCGTCGAGGTTCACGGGGCGATTCTAGCGGGTAAACTGGGGAACAACCAGCGGCCGAATTCTGGAGTACAAGAAATCCAACTGTGGCTGGGGGAAACTGAAAGTGAGGGCTAGGAATTGTCTGTCGCCGACGAACTGCTGCGCACCAACGAGCAATTTGTAAAAAACTTTGACCTTGGAGATCTGGCCGTCCGGCCGAAGCGGCGGCTGGCGATGCTGGCTTGTATGGATTCCAGAATCCTGTTTGAACGCTGCCTGGGATTGCATCCGGGAGACGCGCACATGATCCGCAATGCGGGCGGGATTGCGACCGAGGACGCGTTGCGCTCGTTGATTGTTTCGCATCACCTGCTGGACACCCAAGAATTCATCATCATCAACCACACGGATTGCGGTCTGCTGAAAGTGCGGGAAGACGAACTCAAGAAGAAGCTGACTGAGAAAATGGGTACGCCCGCTGGTGCGCCGCGGTATTTCCATGCGTTTGATGACTTAGAAGAGAACGTCCGGGAGCAGGTACGCCGCGTGAAATCTCATCCCTGGATTCCGCAGCACATCCCGGTGCGAGGGTTCGTTTACGACGTGAAAACAGGGAAGTTGAGCGAGGTGCGGGAACGCGCGTGAAACGATGACGCGGAGATTCTGGCGGAACGTTTTGTGTTGCTTGTGGTTAGATTTCGCGGGCAGAGCCTGCCCTGAGCCTGTCGAAGGGAGTGCCCGCGCCACACAACCTAGCCACAGAACCTATCGTGAGACTACCTTCTCAATCTCCGCTTTTAATTCGTTGTACGGTAGCGCCCCGGGATGATACATCGCTACTTTGCCGGCGCGATCAAGCAGCACTAGTGTGGGTGTCGTCGAGGCTCCATAGGTGTCGAAGTTGTACTTGCTGATGGGCATGGGCATGTCGAGCAGTCCGGCGTAGAAGCGGTGACGGACAGCGTCGATATAACCGAGTTCGTCGCTGGGCGAGGCGTTTTCAACCTGAGCGGTATATCCGTAGAGCCGCGTGGGACCAAGTACGGCCAAGCCTTTGGGCGCGAATTCTGCGCGCAACTGAGTGATGATGGGAGCTTCCGCCTTGCAGTCTCCACACCAGTGAGCCCAGAAAAAAAGCAGCACAGGCGAGCCCTTAAGCTGGGCGAGCAGGAGAGGCTTCCCTCCGAAGTACTGATCGGATCGAAGGGCCGGAGCGGGCTTTCCCTCGAACGAAAGCAGGTTCAGGTTTTTCTGCAGGCGCGCGCGGATGGAAGTCCTGCCGTAGCTCTGCAGAGCGCCCTGCAGCAGCGCAACTGCCTGAGTCCGCTGGCCGCGAGCAGCCAGCACCTGCGATTGTACCTCGAGCGCTGCGCCCAAGGCGATTGGAAGGTGCGGCTCGGCGTCGATTGGACGCTGCTTCAATTGTTCCATGACCAGGGCTTTTGTCTGCTTGGCGTAGGCAGCGGCCTGGTCGTACTGGCGAGCCTCGAGGGCAGTTCGGCCCATCCACGAGTAGGCCTCGAGATACTCTGCAGTGACGCCGTGCTGGGTCCGGTAGGAGTTCAGTTCCACTTCGGCTGCGGAGAAATTGTTCTGCGCGAGTGCTCCCCGGACATCCTCGATGATTCCTGCCCAGGCGCAGGCGGTAAGCACGAACAAGGCTAGAAGTGGACGAAGACCTGGTGAACGAAAAGTCATCCTGCAATAATGAAACTTTTGCCGAAAGCTGGCAAATCGAAGTTGGATATTTCCCACAGTAAAACTGGAATAAGTTGCGGCTCTTCAGTTGTTTACGGGCAGCTTGCGCCGAATCTCGTAGCTATTTTGGTGCATTCCACGTAAAATGCAACTGCGTTTGATCTTTACAGTTTCCTCGCAGCACCCAGTTTCTCCGCTTAACCCAGCGCGTGACCTGCCTGCAGAAGAACCTTGAAAGTTTCAGCGCTAAATCAAAGAAAAAGGAACATTGCAACATCATGGAAACAGGAACAGTGAAGTGGTTTAACGACGCCAAAGGCTATGGTTTCATCAGCCGCCAGAACGGTGAGGATGTATTCGTACATTTCTCGGCCATTCAGGCGAGCGGCTTCCGCAGCCTGCAAGAAGGTCAACAGGTCCAGTTCGACGTGGTCAAAGGTCCCAAGGGCTGGCAGGCAGAGAACGTCAAGGGTGCATAAACCGCTTCTCTAAGTGACAACTCGCAAAAAGGCGGCCAGGGATGGCCGCCTTTTTTTTGTCCACTACTCCGAGTTACGGATCAGGACCACGTCAGAGTCAGTATGGCCGCGCACCAGAGCCAGTTTGCTGCCGTCAAACGACCAGTGAAAATCCCAGATTCGCTCTGAGTTGAAATCGGTGATTTGCCTTCCCTTGGTTCCATCGAGGGGCTGCAGCCACAGATTGTCGACACCTTTGTCCCGAGTGGGATAAACCACGGCCTTGCCGTCGTGGCTGAATCGCACCATACCGAAGCGCGGCCGCTCGAAATCCAGCCGCTTGATAGCCTGCCCTGAATCGGTCGATACCACGGCGAGTTTTTCTTTGTGCTCGCCCGCGTGCTCCAGGGTGGCGAAGGCCACGTGCTTACCATCCGGAGAAAGATCAAAGACCCCGGACATCGCAAGATCGGTCACGGTCTGAGGAGGCCCACCATCAATGGGCACCTTAGCTAGCTTTTGTTGGTCAGCCTGCTGGATGTAATACACCCACCGCCCGTCGGGCGAGCACCACGGATAATTGTCCAGCTTGCCATTCGTAAGTTGCTTGAGG
>WNFN01223956.1_pt1 | contig 11990 bp, 11 predicted proteins | sample 5400161 | NCBI WGS metagenome assembly WNFN01 (sample SAMN13153353, study PRJNA577476) | soil metagenome | isolation source: 80 cm saprolite on Douglas fir-dominated hillslope | place: USA:California | collected 2013-09-17
AGCCATTGAGGCTCTGATTCAAGATTACGGTAAGCTGGTCTTCCACGTGATCTATGGCCTCACTGGGCATTTTCAGGAAAGCGAGGATTTAACCCAGGAAACGTTTATTCAGGCGTTTCGTGGGATTGAGGCCGCACGCGCTGCCAGCGGACCGCAGTTTCAGGCGAGGGCGTGGCTTTTGCGTATCGCGTTGAATACGGTGCGTATGCAGCGGCGCCGCCAGAAGGCTATCCGTTTTCTGGCCTTCGCTGACCTTCAGGCGGAGCCATACGCAGCTGAGCGCCAGGAGGATATCCCGGCTGCGGCATACGAAGGGCTTCAAGCTACAGGCGACCTGGAAACGATCATCGCCGAACGCGATACCGTGCAACGCTGCATGGAGCAATTGCCAGAAACCTTACGCCTGCCGCTGCTGCTCTCAATCGTCGCCGGCTTTTCCCAGCGTGATCTGGCCGGGATGCTCGCGCTCAACGAAGCTACGGTCCGCCAGCGTCTCTCGCGGGCACGGAAAGCCTTTCAACGCCTCTACGCGCAAGAATGTGGCGAGCACATTCATTCTGGAACGCCGGCCACGCAATCGCGCTCAGAAGCTTCCCGGTCGCGCGGCCACTTACGGCGCCGGTCAGCCGCTCTAACGCCTGCTGTGCTTTAAGCCCAGGCGGGAGCGGCGACCCTGGCGCCAGCCATCCAGGAGAAACCAGCGACACAAGAGGGGTAAAAGCAGCGTGGACGCCTTTCCTCCGTATGCATGCGGCAAACACTACGGGAAACTCAGCACCTTAAAGACTGTGTCCCTCCTGTCTATCTGTCTGAGCCAATGACGATGGTATTTTCGCTTCCACGATGGTATAGTGGGTGAAGTGAGGGCCGTCTAGGTGCCGTTCAAGGGCTGCCTCATCACTATAGGCCTGGATAATCACAAAGCTTGTCGGGTTCTCTGCCTCTTGTACCACCATATACATAAGCGTTCCTGGCTCGTTTTCCTTTGTGTAAGCGACAGTCTCGCGCATGAATGCTTTGCACGCGTCCATCGCCTCTGGACGGATCGTACAGCGGCCTGTGCGAACAATAACCATTTCTTTCTCTCCCAGTTGTCAAAGTCTTCCATCTCCATTGAACTTGCCGTTCCTGAAAAAGGAAGATACAATAAAGAAACTTTAGTAGTAAGCTTACCTTACTATAATAGTAAGGCAAACTGTCTAATTTGTCAAGAGGTGAGAAGATGCATTCTGATGGTCTGGATATTGAACAGTTCCAGGAGTTGCGCCAAAAGCACATTGGGCGGCTGTTGCAACAGGCTTCTCGGGGGTTTAACAGTCGCGCCATTGCCAGGCTTCGGCAACGAGGGCACAGCGGATTAACGCTCGCCCATACATTGCTGCTCTCTCATCTTGATCTTGAAGGGACACATATTACTGTCCTGGCCGACCGTGCTGGAATCACCAAGCAATCCATGGGGCAACTGGTTCTCGACCTGGAAAAAAGAGGATATATTGAACGCAGAGTTGACCATTTGGATCGTCGTGCCACCTTAGTCCTCTTTACAAGCACGGGATGGCAATTTCTGCGCGATGCTTACGAGATCAAGAAAGAGATTGAAGCCGAGTACCAGGCCATGATTGGCGAGGAAGAAATGGAGCGATTGCGTGCCACTCTTAGTCGGCTGCTTTAGCAAGCAGATATGGAAGAGCGAGAAGTTCCCCCTGCTTAGCATTTGAACTATTGCACAGCGCGAGCCCATAACCGGCCATCTGTGCGATTTCTACGTCACACTAGCGAGCAATTTGGCATCTCTATTACGGACAATGAATATCCACCTCAGGAGGGCCAGGTTATGCCAACAAATACTACGCTTGAGCGATCACTACCGCGCAGTACACTACGTTATCGTCCCATTGCTACCAATCCATCCGGCCCTGGTCCCGCCATTACACGCCAGCGCCGTTCGCGTTCCGCTGATACCCTTGCAATCACCGCGCCAGCCGCGCCGGATGAACTTGACCTGAACGAGGAGCCGCGCGCGCCACGCCAGCGCCGGACAGTCCCACCAGTTCCACAGCGCAAAGACACGGCCCCTGCCAGCGCCGGACGCCAATTGCATCCACTGTTTTTCATTGGTGCTGGCTTGCTGCTCGTTGTCCTGCTGTGGACGGGCCTGACACATCTACTGGCCTGGGGCACAAACGAATATAACACCATCGTCTATGGCTACCCGCGCACCTTCCAGGTCGATGCCGTCGTGGGGCAGGGCGATAGTCTCCAGCACCCCAGCCACTTCATAGCCGTTAATTTGCATGGAACCGTGACGATCATCGAGTTTCCTGCCGGAGATCCGACTCGCGCTCGCGAACTGGCCTCCTCCAGCCTGCTGGGTCTGGACGCGGATCAGGCCGTTGTGACCCTGCGTTTCGTCGACCTCAACCACAATGGTAAGCCCGATATGCTCATCACTGCCGGTGGCGTTCAGAGCATCCTGGTCAACGACGGCAAAACTTTCCGCGTGCCCACGCCCACCGAACAGCAGCAAATTTTACAGGAGTTGCAGCAGAATGAAGAAGAATAGATGCATGTTCCCAGGAAAAGCCATGGCTTTTCCTGGGAACATGCATCTATTCTTCTTCATTCTGCTGCAACAGGCGAATTCTGTGCGATTTGCACCATGCGTTCACCCAGCCTCAGCAGAGCCTCGCGTAAGGCCATAGGCCGGAGAACGATGAATGGCAGATTCAGTGCCATAAGATAGCGCGCCATGATCTCCACATCGTCAAATTGCTCCTATTGGCTTCGATGGGAATGCCAACATCCTGGAGATGTGTAATATAGCGGCGCACCGTGCGCACATCCATCTCCAGACGAGCGGCCAGCTCCGGCCCTGTAATCGAGGGCCTGGCCTGGAGCAATTCAAGGACGGTGAGCACGCGACTGGTTGGATGATACATAACAACACGCTGCTTTCTGTGATATTTCCTTATTCTCCGACAAACGAGGATCGATTCTGTCCTCCTTTAAGGATATACTTTAAGTAGAAGAAACGTCAAGAGATACGAAAGGGAAATGTTTTTTGCCGGTGTGAAGAGGATTTCTGCTTATTAAAACAGAAATCCTCTTCACACCGGCAAAAACCCTGGTGCAATATGCGCCAATCCTTCAGTAATCACCAGCATTACCTGGTTGGTCATTTCGTCTGCGGAGGGCGTGCGTTCGTTGCGGCCCCATTGGACGGCAGGACCGAAGATGGCCCAGCTGATGACTGAGGCGATCAGTTCCAGGCGCACACCCTGGCGCATGCCCGCGACCTTTGCCTGCTTGAGCCAGGTGAGTAGCACTTCGGCCAGTTCCTGCTGGATAGCACGCTCGATCAAGGGATCGAATTGTGCATCGCCTGGCTTACAGTTATGATGAAACTCACCCAGGAAATCGTAGGTCGCGCGCACCAATGCGCGCAGGCTTTGCATACTCCACGCGGGCGTGGGCGGCAGCAGTTGAGCCACGGTCCTCTGAAATTGCTCGCGAACAATCGAGTCCAGCAGTGCGTATTTGTCGGAAAAGTGAGCGTAGAAGGTGGCGCGGTTGACCGTAGCGCGTTCAGTGATGTCTTGAATACTGATCTCCTCCATACTCTTTTCCGTAAACAATTCCATCAGAGCCTTCTGGAGCAACTGACGCGTTCGCTTAACTCGCGGGTCTACGCTTTTTTCTAAGAATGTCATACAAACGTCTTCTTTCTGCTACACATACAAATGCGGCCTCCAATAGCTGACTTTCCCAACACTTTTTTGCTTTTGTTGCCTAAGCAACAAAAGCCCAGGATTGTCCCTTGATCACCCATGCAATTACACAGTAGTATTGTAAACGACAGTTATCGATTACGCAATAGTTGCTGTTTATCTAACAGTCGTTGCATAGCACAAGGAGAAAAGTTCATGGTTATCGTACTCTGGATCGTCCAGGGCCTGCTGGCGCTGGCATTTCTAATGGCCGGGTTCATGAAGAGCACCAGGCCTCTGGCGGATCTCAAGAAAAATATGGCCTGGGTGGGTAGCGTACCCGCCGGGCTGGTACGTTTTATCGGCATCGTCGAAATTCTGGGCGCTCTCGGCTTAATTCTGCCGAAGCTCACGAAGATTGTACCCCAGTTGACCATCGCGGCGGCCATCGGGCTGGTCCTGGTCATGCTGAGCGCGGCAATCTTCCATACTACGCGCAAGGAATATAGCGGGATTGGTGTGAACGTTGTCCTCTTGCTGCTGGCCGCCTTTATCGCCGTCGGATACCTGGCCGCCTGGGCGCCCATCGCCTAGCTCAGGCTGCTTTGTCTCAGTCTGAATTATACCTCTAAATTTGTTCTTTTCGCAGGGAACGCTCAAAAAAGCACTGCTTTTTTGAGCGTTCCCTGCGAAAAGAACAAATTTAGAGGTATAATTCAGACTGAGACACCCAACAATCTAATGAGTGGAAGGTTCAACACTATGGCAAAACCACGATTACAGCACACATCCGTTACCATCGCTGAAGGAGGGCAGGAAACCGCGCGCGCCTTCTATGGGAACCTGCTTGGCCTGGAAGAGAAAGAGTCACCACTCTCCCTGGCGCATCTGCATGTCGTCTGGTTTGCGGTGGGAGAGGGCGAAATGGAACTCCATTGCTCTCCCAATGGTCCCAGACCCAATGGCGACGAGCAAAACCACTTCTGCCTCGTTGTGGACGACCTCGCCGGTTATCGCCGCCGCCTGACCGCAGCGGGCGTAACCATCATCGAAGCCGATCCCATTCCCTATCGCCCGCGCTTTTTCTGCCGCGATCCTTTCGGGAATATGCTGGAATTGATGACCATCGAGGGCGATTATCGCCTGGCTCAATAACACGTGACTAAAGCTGGTGGATCAGGTTTCCCCACCAGCTTTTTTATGCGAAATGCGGCACAACAGTCCGGACAAAACGCTCAAGTGAGGCGGGATCGAGAAAGCGGAACATACAATGGCTGACGCCTATTTCCCGCAGTTGCTCGATTTCTCTTATCACTTCGGCACTATTGCCGGCTACGAAATGTTTTTCTGGACTGCGCACAACCTCCGAGGACTTCTCAGAGACGCTGGCCGTGCTCAAGTAGGTCAACTTGATCTCGGCTGGATCTCTCCCGATGCGGGCGCAGTGCTCCTTGAGGATAGCCGCCTTGCGTGCGTACACTTCAACAGTGCAGGAATTAAAATTCCACCAGTCCGCGTACCGAGCCACAATAGCCAGGGTTTTTGTTTCGCCGCCGCCGCCGATGAGCAGCGGAATCGGCGGATCAGGCTGTGGCTCACAATAGGCCGCGTGGACCTGGTAATGCTTGCCCTCAAAGGTAGCCGGGCGCTCGTTCCACATGGCTTTGATAATGGTCGCGGCCTCTTCCAATTCCTCCAGGCGGGTCTTCACACTGGGAAAGGGGTAGCCATACGAGCGATACTCATCCTCTTTCCAGCCCGCGCCCAGGCCCAGAATAAAGCGCCCGCGCGAAGCCAATTGCAGGTTGGCCGCCATTTTTGCCAGCAGCGCCGGATGGCGGTAAGACTGGCCCAGCACAAGCGAGCCGAAGCGGTACTGTGAATAGGCTCCGGCCAGGTAGCTCAGGGTAGTCAGGCACTCCAGTCCCCCTGTCTCACCCCATTGCAGGTGGTCCTCCAGCCAGATTGTCGTAAAACCTGGCCCCAGGCTGGATATTAAGCCACGATTATACTCAAACAGATCAGCCGCCGGCCCATTTTTCGCCACCGCTTGCAGCATGAGCCCAAAATCTATCGTCGCAGACATAGCTTGCCTCTTTTCAGCACAGAATCAATCGTCAGCCATACACTCCCACAGGCACATGGCTGAATTGGCCAGGCTCATTGTATCACGGGATCAGTTGTTCGCACCGGCAGCGTAAGTGTGCTCTGCCGATCCTCGGTCAGCAGCTGGCGTGCTGGCCCATTGACCCCATAGAAACTCGTGAGCGCCAGCGGGCCCACCTGGGTGAGATCCGGCTGTGAGGTAAGCGTCTGGACCTGGATGCTGACTTGCGCGGGTATTGTGCTCTGTGGGCTGAACTTCTGAACCAGAAAGAGTTGATCACCGGCCCGGGTTGATGTTGAGGCACAGTCAAAACTGGCTGTACCACTACCTGCCTGCAACTGGAAGTCATAATGATAAAGCGTGCGAGACTTCTGGGCCTGGGTATCTGTAATCTGCCAGCGCGTGAGCATCTGGCTTATCGTGGGTAGAAAAGCCGCAGATGGCGTGAGCAAATGAAGCCCCTGTGTGAAGTTCCGGGATACGGGCGCGGGCGCGGGTTTAGCGGTTAGTACATACAATTGATAATGATTTCCACCTAGAACGGGCGGTTTGCTGATAAGTGTCGCCTGCGCATACTGGTTGATCAGTTCGAGGACCAGTGATGTTTCCACATCAGGTTCTACCAGCAGCACTACCGGCCCGGCACTCACATCAGGCAGTAACAGGCACCTGATTTCACTGCTGTTATGTGTAACAGCAGTGACCTGTGCCGGCGTTTTGAGTTGTTGGGCCAGATAGGCCAATTGGATAACCGTGCCGTTACTGGACGGAATGGAGATCCGATGGATGCCGCGCTGTTGTGCCAATTGATCCGCTGCCTGCAAAGCGTTCTGCTCTGACGCCAGCTCAACATAATATGGAAAAGTCGAAGTTTCGTTAAAATTGCCGCTGGTCAAATCAATAAGTGTGCTGCTAGTGCCAATCAATTGCGCCAGGATCATCAGCGCTGCCAGAGCAGACATGCCATAGCGCCACCAACGCTCCCAGGTCAGACGCTGTCTCTGAAGCAGCTCGGCCATCTGCGTTATAAACAGGGCCATGAAAATGAACTGACCAGGCAGAAGAAAGATAAAATAATGGTCGAAAAGCACAATTGAATGGCGAATAAACAGAAACAGTGGCGCAATTTGCCAGACCAGTAAGACTAATAATCCCTGGCGAGAAGGAGTTGCCTGAAAATCGGCCCACCAGCGCCGCCAGCGATTTTTACGTATCTCTTCCGTTGTCCCTCTGCTTTGAGGCAAAAATACCCGTGCGGCTGCAATGAACATGCCCCCTGCGAGAAAAAACAGCGCCAGGCCATAGCCTCCTCGCAAGAGAGGCTGAGTATAGCGCAGCGGTGTCGTCAGCAGAATCGACTGCGCATTAGGGAGAATCAGATGGTTATCGCGCACTTTTTCAACAAAAGTCGTATAGGGGTTGGTGAGAGTCGGGTGAATAAAAAACAGATAGCGATTCAGCACAGCGGTATCGTATACCACCTGTGCCTGCGCTGTTGTCAGAATCACTTTCAGGTCGGAAAAACCGTTATGAAATTCCCAGACGATGAACGGCGCGAAAATCAGCAGTAGTCCGATCAGCGCGTAACCGATTTCACGCCAGCGTATGGTTTTGAAGGCCAGAATGACCGCAACACCAAGGGGAAGGGAGAGATAAAGCGTGCTGCCATGCAACTGGTAGAGCGCTCCCAGGACGAGAATGGCGGAAAAAAACCAGCCCTTTTTGCGTTCAACGACGCCTCGAAAAAGCAGCCAGATAAAGATCACCACCAGAAAAGGCAGCAGATTCTGTGGCCAGATCGGGCGACTATACAGCCATGCACTGACAGAAGTGGCAAAAAGCGCTGAGGAGATGGTTCCGGCCAGTCTTCCATAGTAATGCCGTGTAAACAGATAGGTCAGCAGCACTGCGAGCGTGTTGAGTAAAGCGACAAATGCCTGTCCCCAGAGAGGGTTCGCGCTGAACATAGCGGGCAGCATCAAAAAATAAACAACCATCGGCGGGTTCAGTGCGCCGATCGAGGCACGGTTGCTGGTCAGCGGAAGAAGGGTGTGGACCACCGCGTCGCGAGCCACTTGATACACATCAGCCTCGTCCTGCCCAAACACAACTTTATCGATATTGAACAGGCGCAGGAAGGCCGCGACCAGCATAATTGGGTAGATTTCCCAGCTCATCAGGACTGTGCGTACTCTCTCACTAAGCGATGCTACAGGCTCCCATGGAGCGGAATGCCTGGCTTCTTGGGGAGACAGAAGAAGTTTCATGCTACAGGTAACTCTCTTTTCTTTTCCAATTCCTGGTCCAAAAGCCCTTCTCCTTCAGAGCACATGCTTGCCCGCGCGCGCCGCCTGGATGGTCCAGTGACAATGCAAATGATTGGGCAGGGCGATATCAACTGCATCGATCTGGGGATCGTCGAGCAGCTCCTGATAATTCCCATAAGCGCGCGCGCTTCCCCACTGTCCCGCCAGATCCTGGGCGCGCGCCAGGTTTCGGCTGGCCAGCGCTCGCACCTGTCCATTGCGCGAACGCTGGAGCGCGGGCAGCATCGCCCGGGTGGCGACAAAGCCTGGCCCCAGTACGCCCCAGTTGCAGATCATAGCTCAGTTCCTTTCGACTAACAATTGATCATCACCGTTGCGCCATCGAGTTGGGCGGAACGTTTAGCTGCCTCCATCACCGCAATATTGCGCCGTGCCTCTTCCGGCGGCACAGCCAGGGCTTCGCCGCTATGCAGATGATTGGCCAGGTTGGTGTGGAAAGGGTAAGCCGGCGCGATCGGCAGCGTAATCAGCTGCTCATGTAGCGCGCCGTCCGGGGTGCGTGTGAAGACGCTCAGGTTGGGTAAGGCTTCGGACGGCGCCAGGCGCTCTTCAATGAGATCGCCAGACCAGCGCCGCGTCTTCACGACCTCCTGCCGCCAGTGACCCACGATGGCCCCGCGCTCGCCCAGAATATACCACTTGGGCTTGAGCGCCGCTGCGATATCCGAATGCAGAAACTCTGCCTCCTGCCCCTGCGCGAAATGCAGGTGGACGCTCGCCTGATCGGCGTTAGTGACATCATGCCAGACGCGCTTATGCGCAATCCCGCGCACACTGACCACGCGATCGGGTATCAACTGGAGTATCCAATCCAGGTAGTGCGACCCCCAATCGTAAAAAATGCCCCCGGAAATTGGCTCATGCGAATGCCAGTAATCGCAGGGATGCGCGTAACCGCCGATGAAGGTTTCCAGGTGAAAGATCGGCCCAATCACACCCTCCTGCACCAGTCGCCGGATCGCCAGGTAATCGGGGTCCCAGCGCCGGCATTGGTAGACCGTCAGCAGGCGCTCGCGCTCGCGGGCCAGTTCAATCATCTCATCAGCTTCGGCGCCGCTCAAGCAGAACGGCTTCTCAACCACCACATGCTTGCCCGCGCGCAGCATCTGCATGGCCAGAGACGCATGCGTATGCGGTGGCGTCGAAATAATCACCAGGTCAAGGTCAGGATCATGTGCGACCTGCTCGGCATCCAGGCAAGTACGCACTCTGGGGAAGGCCAGGCGCGCCTGCTCCAGCCGCGCCTCATTGCGGTCGCACACCAGCGCGTACTCCAGGCCATCGACCGTGCTGACCGCCGTGCCATGCTCAAAGCCAATCGCGCCATAACCCAGCATCGCCACGCGCACCGGGCGTTCCGGCGTATCCTCGTGCTTGACATAACACATGGCCCGTGCCAGCATCTGCTGCACTGCCGGGTGAGCGCGTGTCTGGGGAGTCGTGCCCAGAACCGTACAGCAGACGCGTCCCTGGCCATAGCTGCGCGTATAGGTGAGTGTATAGGGAGTGTAGCGCCAGGTCGTCTGCCAGTGAATATCCGCATCGAGGGGTATCGCGTCGAGCAGGTACACATTCTCCACCAGGGGAAAATCGCTCGCCACCCGCCGCGTGAGGTAATGATCCGTGCTCGCCCGCCGCGCAATGATCTCCGTCTGGGGCGCGCGAAAACCGTGCAGCGGTCCCAATACCCTGCTCAGCACCTCGCATTCCCGATAGCGTTGGACCGCGCCTCCCAGACAGATCAACCCTCCTCCCTGCTCCACAAAATCAGAGAGCGCTGTCTCCTGTTCCAGATTCAGCGCCTCTTCTTCCCCATTCAGCACAATCACACCTTGCTGAGTCAGTGGTTCCAGCAAAGCGGGAACCGAGGGGAGGATTTTATCTTCACGACAGAACATGCAAATGATCTCCTTTCACGCATCAAACGCAGGATTCGTGCAGTGAGGCTATGATCTTATTCATACCTCTACAGTCACACCGAAAAAAGAAGGCGCCCCTGCGCGCCCAGATATGCCTTTCTTTATTGTATCGTATCAAAAGTATTTTTGCATGTACCACTTCCCCTCTCTCCCTGACCTCTTTGGCAGGGCTATTTACTTCTTGCTTCCTGACAAGGGCCAGACCCCACCCCAAGATTTTAAGAGAGGTTTTTCGGGCAGGTGGGGCGAAGCCCCACCTGCCCGAAAAACCTCTAGAAACACATGGGGAGGCGGGGCGAAGCCTTGAGGAGAGAAGTAAATGGCCCTGACCTCTTTGGCTAGTTGATTGACGGGCCTCTGCCACACGCAATATACTACAAAAAGCATCATCATCAGTCGTTGCCACTCGCGCCCCATGCTAATCGTGCTTAGTTTAAGCGTGTTTGAAAATGATGAGCAAAGAGGGAATTCTCTGTTCATTTCGTCCGGGTATTTTTTGAAAGGCAGCGTTATTATTTTTGAAGAGTAGAAGAATGTTCTGGCTGGTCCTCGTTGTCGCTGGCATGGCTCTTGCGCTGATCAGCCTGATCCCCTTGCATCTGCTTGCCCCTGGTAACCCGGAGATTAATCCTGCTCCACTGGTAGCACCGGCTTTGCGCGAATGGCATGGCGGCAGCGGTGAATTTGTCTTGAGTGCCAATTCACAGATTATTCTTGATCCCACATACGCCGATCAATTGCAAACGACGGCGCTGGTCTTCCAGCAAGATCTGGACGCGGAAATCAATCGCTCTCTGCCCGTTGTGATCGCGAAAAATCCTGGGACGAACAATTTTTTCTTCACACTCAGGACGCTGGATAGCGGGATTGGTAGCGAAGGCTATCTGCTGACCATCGATACCTCGGTGACGTTGAACGCCCACACCAGCAATGGCATTTTCTATGGCACACGCAGCATCCTCCAGATTTTACACACCATCTCTGACCACGCGAGCATGCCCAAAGGCTATGCCCGCGATTATCCCTCGTACCCGGAGCGTGGCTTTATGCTCGATGTGGGCCGCAGGTTTGTCCCGCTCAATGTGCTGGAGGACTATGTGCGGCTGATGTCCTGGTACAAATTCAATGATTTCCAGTTACACTTTAACGATAACGCGCTCAACGCCGGCACCCAGACCAACTGGCAGCACCAGTACGCGGCCTTTCGCCTGAACAGCCCTGCCTTTCCCGGCCTGGCCGCCGCCGATGGCTCGTATACCGAGCAGCAAATCAAGGAACTGGAGCAGGTTGCCAGCGAGCACGCGGTGACCATCACGCCCGAAATCGATACGCCAGCCCACGATCTCGCGCTGACCCAGTACCGCCCATCTCTGGCCAGTGCTACCCTTTCCAAAGAATTCCTCGATCTCAGCAATTCCGCGATCTCTACCTTTGTCAATTCGCTCTGGAATACCTTCTTGCCCTGGTTTACTGGCTCGCGGATCAACATGGGCATGGATGAATACAATCCCAAAGATGCCGATCGTTATCGCCAATATATCAACTCATCTGATACGTTTCTCAAGAAACAGGGCAAAACTGCCATCATGTGGGGCAGTCTCTCGCAAATGGCCAGCAAGGTCCCGGTCAATTCCGATATTATTCTTGAAGATTGGGATAACACCTGGGCTAACTCGGTCGATATGTCAAAGCAGGGCTTCCAGATCATCAATGCCAACGATCATTTGCTCTATATCGTACCTCGTGCCGGCTATTTCAACGATTTTCTCAATACTCGCCTGCTCTACGATAGCTGGGAACCCTACATCTTTAACCTGGATTATCCCTACCTCAATCTCCAGCCCGGCGACCCTCATCTGCTAGGCGGCGCCTTCGCGGTCTGGAACGATAAACTGAACGCCGTCAGCATCGATGACATCACCATCAGAAT
>WNFN01259555.1_pt1 | contig 11987 bp, 10 predicted proteins | sample 5400161 | NCBI WGS metagenome assembly WNFN01 (sample SAMN13153353, study PRJNA577476) | soil metagenome | isolation source: 80 cm saprolite on Douglas fir-dominated hillslope | place: USA:California | collected 2013-09-17
CATTTGTGCCTTTCTGATAAGGCCGGCCAAAATCATTCACGATGGTCTGGCCGAAATGGTATCCATCCGTCAACGGCTGCCCGGAAATGCCGGCGACTCGCGCATAGACCGAATCAACCGCGGCGTATTTGGTTTCTGCCCCATCCAGTTCTAGCGCAAATTCCCGCGCCAGCGCCGAATACAGGCGTGACGTCTCGTCCTCATCCGGCGCAAAGTCGTCAACCGAGCCGGAAGCTTCCTCCAGAAGGCGGGCACATTCCTTGCGCGTCCACGGCCGTAAACCTGTCAAGCCGCTTTGCACCACGCCTAGCGCCGTCAACCGGTCCATGGCAGGGTAAACCCAACTATCCATGGGGACGTACGGTGAAGACCAGCTTCCCCACCGGTAACCTTCCCCTTGCGTTCCACGATCAAAGGTTCCATAGTCCCCGCCAGGAAGTTCAGGATTGTGATGCGCTGCGTAGACTTGCCGCCCGATGAGCCATCCCATTGCGCTGCCAACCAGAACATCGCTGGGAAAATGGTCTTTCCCTGTGACCCTGGCCAAGCTCACGCCCGTCGCAAGTCCATAGCCCAGGATTTTGGTCATCACACCGGGATACTCGTGCGCCAGAACGCTGGCGGCCGACCAGGCCAGCGCTGCGTGGATCGATGGGAAAGAAGAATCCAAAGCCGCTCCGGTGCCAAACTTTCCCTGTCCCGAGCCAATATTGGGGCGCGGGCGGCGGGTCACGGTCTTGAACGCTTCCGCGACCACCAAGCTGTTGACGGCAGCTTCACCGGCCAGAATGCCGGTCTCCCGCTGATGGTCATCGCTTCTTATCTTGCCCAGCAGATACAAACTCGCTGTACCACCAACCGCCAAAGCCACTCCTGCATTGGAGATGGTGCTGGAGTGTTTTGAGAATGTGCCCGTGGGATTAATCCGCGAAGAAATTTCCGCGTCAGCATTGACCAAGCCCACAGTGAGACCAGCCATAGGAACCAGCCAGTTCAAGTCCTGGATTCTCGCCTTGAAGGGGCTGGTCCAGATGTTTTTTTGATCGTCAGCAAAGTTCCTCAGAAACGGGATTGGCGCCACGCTGGCAGGCCGGGGATTATCGTCCTCTTGCTCTTGCGAAGAGGCTTTTGGGGACGTTGAAACAGGGTCCTTCGGGGTTTCAGCCGTCTGTCCCGTGGAGACGGACGTGAAAACAAATGTGAACCAGAAAGCTGTGAATACGAGCCTAGTGCGTCTGCTTAGGGTCAACTCAATCTCCGTCAAAAGGTCCTGATTACGCTAGCCGCCACCGCCACGCCGGAAAGGATTTGCACCGCCTGGCCAATATTCTTGAAATGGCCAGTGCCCGCGACCTTGTCCGGCACATAGATGGTGTCTCCGGGCTGCAGCACCGCGTGGGAGACGCTGCCCGACCACCATTCACCCGAGTTCTTTCCCACGACGGTTCCGTTGGCCCGAATCACAAAAATATCTTTCTTGTTCGCAGCGCTGGTTGGCCCGCCCGCTTGCTTCAAATACCAGCCTGCGCTCCTGCCTTTCTTATAAGTAATGGCAGCGGAGTTGTAAACTTGCCCGGCAACCATCACGAAATTTGGTTTCTTGGGAATGACCAGGCTGTCGCCGGCGCGCACTTCAACGTCCACAGGAGTGTTCTCCCACTTCTCAATCGGCTCGTTGATATGGATCAGCAATCGTCCGCTGAGCGGGATCTGTTTGACCCGGTCAACGAGTTGCTGGCGCTGGCGGGTGGTAGCGGAGCTTTCAAGCCGGGGTCCGCTGATCCCTTGTTCCTGCAGACCGGCAACCATCTCGTCGCGGCTCTTGGCCGAAAATTCCCTCACCTGGGCGCGCTCCAGGACCGCTCCGTAAGGATAAGCTTCCGAAGAGAATCCCCCAGCCCGCTTGAGAATTGAACTGAGCCGTTCGCGTCTCTGAACGCCGTAGCGGCCGGGATGAAGGACTTCTCCATTCACGCTGATGGCTCCGCCGATATCGTTCCAGCCGCCAATTTGTCCGATGGTCAGAACATCGCCCGGCTTAAGCAGCACATCTGTGTCCGGCTCGCCCGCAAGCGCCCGGCCGATGGGCATGTCTCTGTGCTCCAGCTCCACGCGGTCGCCGTTAACAATGGAGTAACTGGAAAGATCACCTTTGTCCTGGTAAGCATCGCGCTTGAAACCTCCGGCCAGGCGCACCAGGTCGGCCGCGGTCATGCGGTCGGAAAGCGGATACTCTCCGGGGCGCAGGACTTCACCGAAAATTGAGGCCTTGGGGGCGTCCGTTTCATAACGGCCGAACACGCGGACGGTGTCAAAGGGCTGCAAATTGGGAGATGGGATCCGCTTCCCCAGAACATCGCGAAGACTAAAACCGATGACCACCGGGCTGTAATCCGGCGGATGCAGCCGCACGATCTCCGCACGGTCGGCGGCTTCAGGAAGCAAGTCGTCAAAAGAGCCGATCAGGTCCGTGACCTTGGTTCCTTCGCTGTAGGGGTACTTGCCCGGCCGGAAAACGTGACCCTGGAGATAGACCGCACGGTTGCTAACGGGCAGGATCGGCGCGACTGTGATGACGTCGCCATCTTTAATCTGAACTCGCTTGAAGGCTTCATTGGCTGCGAGAACATCACCCGTAAGGGGCAGGTTGACGCTCAGCATCTCCTTACGCTGGTGGGCTTCAATTCGCTCCAGTTTAAGGTTGCCCAATTGGCCCGAGACCGGCACTCCGCCGGCAAGCTCCAGCACTTGATCGAGTGAGCTCTCGTTGCGCAGCTCATAGATGGCCGGGCGGCGCACCGATCCCGCCACCGTGACCTGCGGCCCTGCTGGCGGCACCAGAATGCTGTCGCCGGAATCAATGTGGATCTCGGCTGAGCTAACGCCTTTCAGCATCAGATCGTAGAGATCAACTTCCTCCACCAGCTTCTGGCCGCGATAATGTTTTACGATCCGGTAGGACCCTGTTTCTGTGGGACCGCCGGCGGCAATCAGCGCGCTCAGGGAAGTCGAAAGTGAGCTGAGGTCGTACGCGCCGGGGTTCTTCACATCGCCCACTACATACACGCGGACCGACCGCAGCTTGCCCATGTTGACATCCACTGTGATGCCCCGCAACTGCCGTGTGAGCAATCGCTGAATGCTCTGCTGCGCTTCGCCCAGGCTGCGGCTTGCCACCACCACCGCTCCCGCATCCGGTAGCACCACGCGGCCTTGGCGGTCCACCGTGAGTTGCAGGCGCTGCGATGTGCTTCCCCAGTATTCCACCACCAACTCGTCTCCCGGTCCGATCACGTAATCCGCGCCCACGGGAATGTCGATGGTCGGCTTATCTGACGCAACCGCGGCGCTGTTGCGAAACAGCGCGGCGCCAAATCGCTCCAGTGGCGCCTGCTCAGTGATCGCCTGGGTATACAAATCGCGCATCGCCGGCAGGTTCCGGAAAGGGTATTGATCTTGCGATGGGCCGCGGCTCTTGTTTCTGATTATCTCTCGCGGACGGTTTGCGCGGAGCGTCCGGCGCCTTGGTTCGCTGGCGGAGCAGCGGGCTGCTGCCCAGTCGCAGGCTGCGCATTTTCCGGCTCCACTCCAAAACCGCGCTTCTTCAGCTCCTCGCTCATGACGTGCCGCGCGCGATCATCCGAGCGAATTTCGCTGAACAAGCGGTCATCGCTGAGCGTTCTGTCCGTCACCGGGTAACCGCGATCCCGAAGCTGGGCCACGATCTGGGCCTTGGCTTCGGCCAGCACGTCGGGATTCTGCTGCAGAATTGCAATGATGTCGTCAGCGGGAAGGTCTTCATCTTGCGCCGTTTGCGTCGTTGGCGCAGTTTGTGCAGTTTGCGCCAATAACGCAGACGGAATCGTAAGCAAGCAGAGCAGGGCAAGAGTCAGATAAAAAGGCCGTGAGACGCTAAAAAAAGTTTTTACTGAATTCAAAATCTCTCCCATTCCAATCTCGATCCGGCCGTAGACCGGCGCGACTCGGACAATCTCAGATTTATCAGCGACTTGCAGCGGAGGTTCCCAGGTATTCTACGGTAAAAACAGTGGTGGGTGAATCAAACCATCGGAGTGTTGCTTGAAATATCTAGGGTTACTGATTTACTCAAGGTTATGGGTGGTGTCCCAAGAGCCATCAAAGCCAGGTGGTTGATGCTATATCAGCGTGCCTTTCGGCAAACGCGGCGCGCGAAATTTGGCTACAAGTGGCTGCAAGTGTCATCGTCGAAAGCTTAAGCTGGACCTTTATCCCGCCTCAGATTGACGATGTTGGCCCGTAAAAAATGAAGATTCATCTCTTGAAGCGAAACTTGCGCGTGGTCGATTTCTCAAGTCGAGTGGCCCGCGCCATAACGGCGCCCTGGCTCACAACTTCCTCAGTCAGTGGGACCACCAGCGCTGCGTTGCCAGCGGAATCGGTGAGAGAACGCACGATCACCACAGCTTCGGCCGGAAGACATGGCCAAATCGTCACCTCTGCGCCGGAGACCGCCTGCCCCGCCTCCAGCACCTGAAAGCGCATGATCATGCTGGTTCCAAAGCTCTCCTGCGCAGTGTTGGTCCACTTTAACCACAGCCCGGACCCGCCTACGTCGTGGACTTCTCCGCCGCCGCCCACGAGCGACTCCATTTGTCCGCTTTGGACAGCGTCAATCACGGCCTTGTGCTGGGTCTTGAGCAGTTCATGCATTGCCTCCTCGGAAAAACCCGGCTGCAGAGTTTTCTCCGCATAAGAGAAAGCACGTTTGCCCACGCACTGTCCCTTCACGTAGACCAAGGTCTGGAGCAGCAGATCATTCTGGCGCGCTTCACTCTGCACGTGATGCACCACGTCTCCTTGCTTGACATCGGTATTGAACCCGAAAATCGTCATAAATGGCTGAGAGACTCAGGGGGAAGCGGGCAGCTCAACGAACGGACTTTGCTTGCCGCATTGCGATTTTGTTGAGACCATCACAAACACAGCAACTCAGTGCACGTCAAGGTCTTGACACCCCTACGAATGGAAATTACATTCGAATGTTTGGTTTGCTGTTCGTGGCGCATTATATACAGGCTCGTTCATGCCGGACAACAATTACTTCGCCCGTTATCTACCCCTGCTGATCCAGGTTATCGTGGCCATCGGCCTGGCCGCGGTCATGGTCCTGCTTTCCCATCTGCTGGGCAAACACAAGTGGACCCGCGCCAAGAACACCGCGTATGAATGCGGCATTGAACCCACGGGAGACGCGCAGCAACGCTTCAGCGTCAAGTTTTACATGGTTGGCATGCTGTTTATTTTGTTTGACGTGGAAGCCGTCTTCCTCTATCCCTGGGCCGTCATCGCCAAAGAACTCAAGTGGTTCGGCTTTGTGGAGATGTTGGTTTACATCGGGCTGGTGCTGGTGGGCTTCTTCTACATATGGAAGAAAGGCGTGATCGACTGGAACAAGCCGGAGAGGAGCCAAGGCTGATGCCGCTCGCCGCTGTCACCGATCTGGAGCAGCTTAAAGGCCGGCCTGCTGTCGCAGCGCTTCTGGCATGGAACCAGACTGCGGTCGAGGGAGCCAAATTCGACCACAGCGAACTCTCCATCTATATTGCGCATGGACTTCTACGCGAGGCCTGCACCCAGCTCAAAGCCCAGGGGCTCGCTGATTTCCTCTCCGATGTGACCTGCGCAGATTATTATCCCCGCCAACCGCGCTTTGAGATGGCCTATCACCTGCTTTCCATCAAGCGCAAAGAGCGGCTGCGGCTGAAAGTCCGTCTGGACGGCGATGACGCCGTGATCGAATCCATCACCGCGATCTGGCCGTCGGCCAATTTCTTCGAGCGCGAGGTATTTGACCTGTTCGGTGTGCGCTTCCTTGGCCATCCGTATCTGCGCCGCATCCTGATGCCCGAGGACTGGGAAGGCCATCCGCTGCGCAAGGACTATCCGGTGGAGGGCTACCGCTGATGGGCCACTTGAATTCCACTCCGGTCATCGAGCAGGCGCGCGACAAGACCATGGTGCTCAACATGGGGCCGCAGCATCCGTCCACGCATGGCGTGCTGCGCCTGCTGTTGGAGATCGATGGCGAGACCATTGTCCGCATGATGCCGGACATCGGCTTCCTCCACACCGGCATTGAGAAGACCTGCGAAGCCAAGTTCTACCAGCAAGTGGTCCCGCTCACCGACCGTATCGATTACCTCTGCCCCATGGTCAACAACCTCTGCTACGTGATGGCGGTGGAAAAGCTGCTAGGGCTGGAGATCCCGCCGCGCGCGCAGTGGATGCGCGTGATGCTGGCCGAACTGCAACGCATCAGCTCGCACCTGGTCTGGTTGGGCACGCACGCCATGGACATTGGCGCCATGTCGGTCTTTCTCTACTGCTTTCGCGAGCGCGAAGACCTGCTGCGCATCTATGAAATGGTCAGCGGCCAGCGCATGATGACCTCCTATTTCCGCATCGGCGGGCTGGCTCTGGATCCGCCGCGGGGGTTCTTTGAAAAGGTCAAGAAGTTCCTGGACATCTTCCCTGAGAAGGTGGACGAATACGAAGACTTGCTTACTGGAAACCGCATCTTCATCGACCGCCTGAAGAATGTTGCCCGCATCAGCGCGGAGGATGCGCTGGCCATCGGCTTGACCGGGCCCGCCTTGCGTGCCAGCGGCGTGGATTGGGACCTTCGCCGCGACATGCCGTACTGCGGATACGAGAATTTCAAATTCAAAGTGCCCACATCTCAAGACGGCGACGTCTGGGCTCGCTACGTCTGCCGGGTCGCCGAGCTGCGCGAATCGCGAGAGATCGCCAAGCAGGCCTTGGAAGGCATGCCTTCCGGCCCGACCAAAGCCGATGCGCCGAAAGTCGTTCTGCCCGATCGCGAGAAGATGAAGACGCAGATGGAAGCCCTCATCTATCACTTTAAGATTGTTACGGAAGGCTTTGCTGTCCCGGCAGGTGAGGTGTATCACGCCATCGAGTCACCCCGTGGCGAGATGGGCTACTACGTGGTGAGCGATGGCACCGCCAAGCCTATGCGCGTACATATGCGCTCGCCTTCGTATGCAAACCTTCAAGCATTACCTCAAATGTGCGAAGGAAAACTTATTGCGGACGTGGTAGCTGCAATTGGGAGCATTGATATTGTTCTTGGAGAAATTGATCGATAATGCCCGTCATTTCTGAGCAGCTGAACAAGTTTTTCGACGAGAAGATGAGGGAGTATCCGACGAAGCGCTCCTTTTTAGTTCCCATGCTCCTCTATACCCAGGATGAGCTTGGCTGTATCACCAATGAAGCAATTACACATCTGGCAAAAAAGACCGAGCTGACTGAACTCGAAGTTCGCAACGTGATTAGCTATTACTCTATGCTGCGTACCAAGCCGCTGGGCAAATATCACGTGCAGGTATGCTGGGCATCGGCCACAAGCAGACCACGCCAGACGGCATTTTCTCTCTGGAAGAAGTTGAGTGCATCGGCGCGTGCAGTTGGGCGCCGGCAGTGCAGGTGAACTACGATTTTCATGAGAACCTGACCGCGGAAAAGATGGACATGGTGCTGGATAGTTGCGTTAAGAACGCGAAACAGTAGCCGCAAAATGGCCGATTTAGTCTCACATCCCGATGAGGTAAGAATCGTTTCCCAGCGCTTTGGCAAAGGTGCCGCGGACATCAACCGCCACCTGGAGCTGGATGGCTACAAGGCCGTGCAGAAGGCCCTTCAGATGCAACCGGACGACATTATTAATGAGGTCAAGATCTCCAACCTGCGCGGCCGTGGCGGCGCCGGCTTCCCTACCGGCATGAAATGGGGGTTTGTCCCCAAGCAATCCGATAAGCCCAAGTACATCCTGGTCAACGGTGATGAAAGCGAGCCTGGCACATGCAAAGACCGTTTGATCTTGGAACATGATCCGCATTCCGTGATTGAAGGCGTGATCATCGCCGGGCTGGCTGTGGGCGCCAAGGTCGGCTATGTCTACATTCGCGGCGAATATCGCTACTTGGTGGACATCATGCGCAAGGCCATTGCCGACGCCTATGCCAAGGGATTCCTGGGCAAAAATATCTTCGGCAGCGGCAAGGACTTTGAAGTTTATTGGCACACTGGAGCCGGCGCGTACGAAGTGGGCGAAGAATCTGCGCTGATGGAATCACTGGAAGGCAAGCGCGGTATCCCACGCATACGCCCGCCCTTCCCTGCCGTGGTTGGCCTGTGGGGCGGCCCCACGGTTATTAATAATGTTGAAACCCTGGCTTCAGCTCCCCACATTATTCTTATGGGTGGCCAGAAATTTGCCGATTATGGCCCGCCCAAGAACGGCGGCACGCGCCTGTTCTGTTTGAGCGGCCACGTCAACAAGCCTGGCGTGTATGAGCTGCCGCTGGGTTATCCGTTGAAAAAAATGATCTACGATGTTGGCGGAGGAATTTCCAACGGACGCAAGCTCAAAGCGGTTGTCCCCGGCGGATCATCCACCTTCATCCTCACCGCGGAAGAAGCCGAGCAGATGAACATGGACTTTGACTCCTTCGGCAAGCGCGGCGAGTTCCTCGGCTCCGGTGGTGTAGTCATCCTGGACGATCAAACTTGCATGGTGAATTTTGCCTTGCGCATCATGAAGTTTTACCAGCACGAAAGCTGCGGCTGGTGTATCCCCTGCCGCGAAGGCACGGACTGGCTGAAGAAGACGCTGACCCGCTTGCATAACGGTGGCGGTCTGAAGAAGGACATCGACAACATCAAGTACCTGGCGCAGAACATGCTGGGCCGGACTTTCTGCCCGCTGGGCGACGCTGCGGCCATTCCGACCATGTCGATTGTCGACAAGTGGCGCAGCGAGTTTGAAGCCCACCTGGAAGGCAGGCCTTGTCCGTTTGATCCGGAAGCCAAGATCAGCGAACTGCCGGTGCTGTCACACTGACGATGAGCATTTTGCCCAACACGGTCGCGACTTCAAAGGCTGATAAAGAAACGCTGTTAGCTTTGCTGCGCGAGAGCCAACACCGCTTTCTCAAGAGCTTTGCCGGAGTCACGGACGAACAGAGCCGCCGCCGGCCCGCCGCGGGAAGTTGGTCAGTCATAGATACGGTGGAACATCTGACGATTGCTGAAAAAATGATGTTAGGTCTGGTAACCGGCCCACGGAGGCCGCGTGCTGCCGATGCGCCCAACCGCGAAGAAGCATTTCTTGAACGCATGGGCAGCCGTGCCCAGAAGGTCGAGTCCCCCGAGGGTGGATGGCCCACGGGGCGGTTCACCAATCTGGCCGAAGCCGCGGACCATTTCCGGACTGCGCGGGAGAATGCCATGTGCTTCGTCGAGCAGAGCGCTGAGGACCTCCGTGCCACCGAGGTAACGCATCCTCATCCGCTGGTCGGAAACGTCAGCACCTATGAAATGTTAATTATCATGGCCAAGCACGCCGAGCGGCACGCGCTGCAGATTGAAGAAATCAAGAATAGCCCAGCGATTCGCACCAGCGCAGCAAGAGACTAGAGCCAAACGCATATATGCCCGATGTAACTATTACCGTTGACGGAAAGAAAGTCACCGCCCCTGCGGGCACTCTTCTCATTGAAGCCTGCAAGGCCGTGGGCATCGAGGTACCGTCATTCTGCTACTATCCCGGTCTCTCACTTCAGGCTGCCTGCCGCATGTGCCTGGTGCGCATCGAAAAGATGCCCAAGCTGCAAACCGCCTGCACTGTGCCCATCACCGACGGCATGGTCGTGACTACCGAGTCCGACGAAGTCAAGCAGGCGCACAAGTCCATGATTGAGCTATTGCTGGGCAATCATCCTCTGGATTGCCCGGTGTGTGATGCCGGGGGCGAGTGCGAATTGCAAGACATGACCTTCAAGTACGGCGCGGCCGAGTCGCGCTATATGGAAGGCAAGCTGCACAAGGAAGAGCAGCAGTGGTCGCCGGTGGTTTTCTTTGACCGCCCGCGCTGCATCCTCTGCTATCGCTGTGTGCGCGTCTGCGGCGAAGGCATGGACGTGTCCGCGCTCGGGGTGCAATTGCGCGGTTCAAGTTCGGTGATCGCACCCAACATGGACGACCATCTTGACTGCGAAGAGTGCGGCATGTGCATCGACATTTGTCCAGTGGGTGCGCTGACCTCAGGAGCTTACCGCTACAAGACCCGTCCCTGGGAGATGAAGCATGTAGGCACTGTTTGCACCCACTGCGGCGATGGCTGCAAGACGACCCTGGGTGTCCGTCGTTCGGACACCGGCATGGACATTGTCCGCGGCGACAACCGCGACAAGAGCGGCATCAATGGTGACTTTCTCTGCATCAAGGGCCGCTACGCCTTCGATTTTTCCGATCACAAGGACCGCCTGCGCCAGCCGCTGATACGCAAGAACGGCAAGCTCACGCCCGCCACTTGGGAAGAAGCCATTGACCACGTGGCCAAGCGGCTGCGCGAGATCCGCGACAGCAAAGGTGGCCAGGCCATCGGGGTGATCGGCTCCAACCGCACCACTAACGAAGAGAATTACCTGCTGCAGAAGTTTGCCCGCACCGTTCTGGGCACCAGCAACATCGATCACCGCCGCACCGCCGACTTTGCCGCCTTTGCCCGCGCCATCGCCGGCAAGCAAAACGCCACTGCCACCATGCGCGACGTAGCCAGCGCGCCGGCCATTCTGCTGATCGGCAACGATCCCACCGAGCAGCATCCGCTGCTGGCTTGGAACATCCGCACAAACGTCCGCCTGAACCGGGCCAAGCTGTACGTGATCAATTCTCAACCCATCAAGTTGCGCCGCCAGGCAACCAAGTTCCTGCAAATTCCAGCAGGCCGTGAGAACAAGTTGGTTGCGTTCCTGAACGGCGACGATACCGCAGCCGGCTCTCTCACCAGCACCAGCGCCTCCAATGACGCGCTGAAACAACTCCGCGACGAGTTGCGCGCGCAGCAAAACATGATCGTTATTTTCGGCTCCGAGCTGCGTGGGCCGGATATCGCTGAGCTGGTCAGGTTCGGCTCCGGCATAAATGCGAAATTTATTTGCCTGGGCGATTATGCCAACTCCCGCGGCGCAGCCGATATGGGACTCTATCCTGACCTGCTGCCGGGTTATGTCGCCGTCAATTCTGGCCAGAAATTCGCCGAAGAATGGGGCAAGCTACCTTCAGAAAAAGGTCTTAGCCTTCAGGAGATGAAGCAGGCGATAAAAGACCGCCACTTGTTTGCTCTGATTGCCGTGGGGCCTGATCCGGCGTTCGATGGTTCTGACCTGGGGCAGGAGCTCTTGGATGCATTAGGGTTCTTGGGGGTGCAGCTGGCTCTTTTCCAGGACGAACTCGCGGAGGAGGCATACTTGCCGTCTTCCAAACGAAGCTGGGCGGAAGTGGTGCTCCCGGTTGCGTCGGCCTACGAAAAATCCGGCACCTTCACCAATACTTGCGGTGACCTGCAACTGCTCAAAAAAGCTGGAGACTTGGCCGGGGTAAAAAGCGAGTTTGAAATCATTGTCCGTGTGGCCGAGCGCATGGGCGCCGACGTTCGTAAGCTGGTTCCCTTTGGCGGAGGGGTGCATGCCGACATGGGCCAGACCCGCGGCGCACAGTCCGGCGAAGCCGACCGTCACTCCGTCTGGCTGGCTGCCAATAACCTTGAACCGCGCCTCAGTCCTTTTGATCCCATGGCAATTTTGGATGAGATCCAGAGGCTGGTACCGGGCTACGAGTTCTCCCGGCTGAATCCTCTGGCCGGAAATGACGAGCATATTACGGCCGCAGAACGCAGCAACGCCGGCCCCAGCGACGGATTGGTCCAGATAACACCGGCCAATGACACGCTTTTTACCTCGGGTACGCTGGGACGCTATTCGAATACCCTGAACTCCGTGCTAGAAAACCGGCGCAAGCATCCGGTGAATGAAGATAAAGAAGTGATGGCGGATTAGTAGCAATTGCAGTTAGGAACCAGCAATTAGCAACTTCTGAATACTGATCAGCAGTTGCAGCAAGGTTTCCGCCGCAAGTAG
>WNFN01222415.1_pt1 | contig 11980 bp, 10 predicted proteins | sample 5400161 | NCBI WGS metagenome assembly WNFN01 (sample SAMN13153353, study PRJNA577476) | soil metagenome | isolation source: 80 cm saprolite on Douglas fir-dominated hillslope | place: USA:California | collected 2013-09-17
GGCGGCATTAACGATTGGGGCGGCATCTCCCCGGTCACCAAGGATTTCATCAACCCCGAAGCGGCCTGGCCCCAAATCGCAAAGTTGCGCGCCGAAACAGCAGCTCGCGGATTCACGCTACGCGAGCGCCTTGCGCTGTATCCGGAATTCGTGAAGAGCGGAAACTTTCTCTCGGCTCGCGTTCGTGAGCGCGCCCATCATTTGGCCGACGCCGACGGTTTTGCGGCGTAGCGGCTGCATATCCTCATGCCCTCTGCAAAGAATAAGACCGTCACCGCGCTGGCCGGCGGCGTAGGGGCTTCCAAACTCCTGCTTGGTTTGCACGACGTAATTGACCCGCGCAACTTGACGGTGATTGTGAACACCGGCGATGACATCACGCTGCACGGCCTGAGAATCTCGCCGGACCTCGACATTGTCACCTACACGCTCGCGGGAATTGTGGATGAGACAAAAGGTTGGGGCTACCGTGGGGAGACGTTTCATGCGCTGAAGCGCTTGGCGGCCTTCGGCCGCGTCAATTGGTTCAATCTCGGCGACCGCGATCTCGCCACGCACATTCATCGCTCGGCAATGCTTGCGGAAGGCAAATCGCTGAGCGATGCGGCGGAAGCAATTCGCCTCGCACTGGGAGTTAAGGCGCGTATCTTGCCGATGTGCGATCAGCGGGTGCCGACAATGATTGATACAGCCGAGGGCGAGCTGCATTTTCAGGAATATTTGGTGAAGCGCCGCGCGGAGCCGGTCGTGCGCGGAATCCGCTTTGATGGCGTCGACAAATCGCGGCCGGCAAAGGGTGTACTCGAAGCGATTCGCGACGCCGATCGCATTCTGATCTGCCCTAGCAACCCGCTTATCAGCATCGGCCCTATTCTGGGGGTGCCCGGCATTCGCGAAGCCTTGCGGGCGCGCAAGGGTGACGTCATTGCCGTCTGCCCGATTGTCGGCGGCAAATCGCTAAAGGGACCGTCGGACAAAATGCTCGCCGAGCTTGGCCACGAGGCTTCGGCGTTCGGTGTGGCAAAACTCTATGCCGATTTTACAGGGACGTTTGTGATCGATCCGGCCGACAAGACGCAAGCAGGGCCCATTCGCAAACTAGGAATGAAGGTCGAGGTCGTTCCGACAGTGATGAAGACGCGCAGCCAAAAGCGCAAGCTTGCCCGTTCGCTGCTTAGTCTGAAATCGTAAATCTCAAACCGCAGTCCGCGAGTTTTTGCGCTCAAACGCGAAATCGAAACTCATTTGCGCCAGGCGCAGCAGCTCGTTCTCCGTCATTCCTAGTTGGTGGGCGTGCTCATACTCGTTGAGCAGCGTGGTGTGGAACATTGCGGGATCATCGGTGGACAGCACGATCGGAATGCCATGCCGAAAAAGTGCGAGTAACGGATGATCCTCGATTCGTGCAACGACGCGACGCAACTGCAGCGCGAGCGCTCCCGTGCGGATATTGCTTTGCGGGCAAATCTCGAGCGGAATGCGGCGATCGGCGAGAAGATCCATGAGTGCCGGATCATTTATCGCAGCGATGCCGTGGCCTATCCTTTCGGCGCCGAGGAGCTCGACGGCCTCTCGAATTTTTTCTGGGCCGCCAATTTCGCCGGCGTGGATGAGCCGGTGAAGCCCCAGCGCGGCAGCTTGCTCGTATACCGGCCGCAATTCTTTGGTGGGCACGCTCAATTCATCGCCGCCAATGCCGAAGGCGACGATGGATTTCGATGCACACTGCTTTGCTGCTTCCGGCTCGGCCGCAGCCAAGATCGCCTCGAAGTTGCTCTCCGGGCGCTGTTTGCGCAGCAGCATGACGCCAATCGAGATCGTCACTTCGGCATACATTACGCGTTGCGATAGAAGTTGCTCCGCGAGATCGTGGGTGATCAGGGCGTAGTCCCGCGGGTCGCGCAACAAAGACGTGACCCACTTGAACGTCTCCAGAAACTCCGAAAAATTCTGGTAAGCATAGCGGCGCCGCACTTCGTCCCCTGTGACCGTGACGCCGTGCCGCGCGGTGAGCGCGCAGACAGTACCGGGCTGTATGGAGCCTTCGAGGTGAAGGTGCAACTCCGCTTTGGGAAGTGAGGCGACGCTTTCGGGAAGCATGGCGGAGGCAGACGGCTCTAGTGCGGCAGCGCCGGCTTGCCCGCATTGGTCCAGGCGGTGAGCCAGTAAGAGCCGACATCGGTGGCGGCATCAGACAGCTGGCGAATCAGCGTGCCCGCCGACAGATTGTAGAAGCGGTCGAAGTATTCATCATTGTAGGACTTGCTCTCCAAACGAGCGTTGCGATCCGCGAGTTGGATGACCTCGAGCCAACTATGCGCGTGCAGACATGCGTCAAAACCGTGCTCGGTCGGATCACTGATGAAAGCGGCATCATTCGGACGCATCGGGAAAAAGGATGAGAAGCGGTCGATAAGATTTGTTCCAAATCGGTCATTGATGCCGGTTTGGTTGGTCAAGTGACCGTCGAAATTGTCGGTGCAGTTAAACGGGTCGTGCGCTTCGGCGACGTAAAAGGCGAGCATGGCAGCATCGAGCCTGGCTTCTTCCCAATGGCCGACCTTCATGGCCTCGGTGAGCTTTTGGCTGTAGACGCCAATCTCCCAAGGAAGCAGGCCGGTGGATTGGATTCTGGACTTGCCATATTTGTTTATCGCAGCTTTGTAGCTGCGGGGCAAAGCTTCAAAAGGGAAGCGCCCGTACTTGTCCAGGCGGATGAAGTGGTTATGCCGCTCGGTGGGATTTTTCGCTTCGGCGTCCAGCGGATCGGTAACGTGCTGCACGAGGAAGGAACGATTGTTTTCAAAGTACGCGCGCAAGTCGGCAGGCAGCGTATCGATGGCTTGATTGACGACAACCCTTTGGCCGTTGCCACCCCAAGCGCAGGCGCCGGTTGGCAGCGCGAGGCTCATTGTGATTGCGAGGCTAGCGTTGAGGCACTTTCGGAATGAATTGAGGAACATGCGCCCCATTTCAAAATGCTCTAAGCCGGATTGGCGGCGCGCAGGGTACTGCGCCTCCGTCCATAGTTGTAGTAAATCACGAGTCCGATTGCCATCCATACGAAGAATCGGATCCAGTTCGTGATAGGCAGGCCCGCCATCAGAAGCAAGCAGGTAACGATCGTGACGATGGGCGCTAGCGGGCCGCCGGGGGCGCGGAAGGCGCGCGGACGGTCGGGTTCCCGATAGCGAAGGATCAGCACTCCCGCGGCAACAAGCGCAAAGGCAAAAAGCGTGCCGATATTGGAAAGATCGGCGAGGGTCCCGATGTCGAGAAGGCCGGCGGGAATACCGACCACAAAGCCGGCCATCCACGTGGAGAAATCCGGGGTGCAGAAGCGCGGGTGCACGCGGCTAAAGATGCGGGGCAGCAAGCCGTCGCGGGACATGGCGAACCATACGCGCGCTTGGCCAAGTTGGAAGACGAGCAGCGAAGAAATCATGCCCATAAGCGCGCCAATTAAGACGATGAGGCGAACGCCGGTGAAATGAAGTTTCTTCAGCGTATTGACCACCGGTGCGGCATCGTCCATCAGTGTCTGCCACGGGACGAGTCCGGTCAAAACTACGACAACGCCGACATAAAGAATCGTGCAGACAACCAAGGTGGCGATGATGCCGATAGGCACGTCGCGCTGCGGATTCTTGCATTCCTCGGCGGCGGTAGAGACCGAATCGAAGCCGATATACGTGAAAAAAACGATGGAGCCCCCGGTCAGAATTCCCGGCCACCCGTTGGGTGCGAACGGATGCCAGTTCGCGGGGTGAATGAAACGCGATGCGAAGCCAATGAACACGAGGATGGCGATGATTTTCAGCAGGACCATCACATTGTTAGTTTCGGCGGACTCGCGGATTCCCCGGACGAGGATCACCGTCAGCAACATGACGATGACGAAGGCGGGCCAATTGAAGCCCAGGTGCCAGCCTGGCGGATAAAGCATGTTTCCTTGCAAATCAGAGAGGCCGCCCGGGAGATAGGCGGGGGTAATCCAGCGCAGGCTCGGGTGGATGCCGAACCAATCCAGTAAACCAACAATGTGCGCGGAAAAGCCTACGCTGACGGCCATGTTGCTGACTGCGTATTCGAGAATGAGGTCCCAGCCTATGATCCAGGCGACGAGCTCGCCCATCGTGGCATATGTGTATGTGTACGCGCTGCCCGCGATGGGAATCATCGCGGCTAGTTCGGCGTAGCAGACCGATGCGAAACCACACACGATCGCCACTAAGACGAAGGAAAGTGCGATCGATGGTCCGGCCCCGGGACGTCCGAAGGAAGCGGAGTGGTAAATCAAATATTCCAGCAGGGGTGCGTTAAGAATGGATTTGACTTGGAGCTTTTGACCGGCGATCGCTGTGCCAACGATGGTGAAAATTCCCGAACCGATCACCGCGCCGATTCCAAGAGACGTGAGGCTCAGCCAGCCCAACGACTTCTTTAATCGAACCTCGGCGTTCTCGGAATCCGACAACAGCTGGTCGATGCCCTTGCAGCGGAAGAGGGGTGTTGCCACTCGTACTCTCCGATCGCATCCGTGCGAGCTAGAAGCCCGCCTGCCGGATACGCCGCGCTAGATAGGATTGCGCGCCTCAATGTACATTGAGAGCCGCAGCGGCGCAACACTGGTTGCCTGCCTACATCTGTTCCAGTTGGGCGTAGCGCTCGACGAATTTCTTCGTGCCGCGTCCAGGGAAACTGACGGAAAGGCGTCGGTCTTCGTCGTCACCCTCGACGCCGACGATCGTGCCGACGCCGAAATTCGGGTGGCGAACCTTCCGACCCAGAAGGGGGTTCGCGTCGGCGCCGCGTCTCGCGGCAGGTCGGGTAAACGCGCTCGATCCGGCGGACCGGCGCGGCGCGGACGGCGGAACAGACTGACCCCGCACACGGCGGAGGAATTCCTCGGGCGAATACGAGTACTCCGGGTCGGGCTCATAGCGCCGCGTTTGCCCGATCTCCGCCATGGAGCCACGTACTGTCTCCACCAGCTCGCTTGGAATTTCGGCAAGGAACCGCGACGGCAGGGAAGCGCGGAGTTGATGCTCACTGCCAAAGATGCGGCGATACACGGCGCGCGTGAGGGTAAGTGATTTGCGCGCGCGCGTCATTCCGACGTAGACCAGCCGGCGTTCTTCCTCAATACCCTTTTCTTCGTTCACCGCGCGGCTGTGCGGGGAAATGCCTTCCTCCATTCCCGTCAAGAACACGTGGTCGAATTCCAGGCCTTTGGTGCTGTGCAGCGTGATCAACGTGACGCCGGGTTTGCCTTCAAAGGAATCCGCGTCGCTGACCAGGGCGGCGGCGTCTAGAAAGTCGGTAAACGATTCTCCGTTTTCCATACCTTCCGCGACGGCGCGAACAAGTTCCTCGAGATTTTCGATCCGCGCGACGTCGTCGGGCGTATTGCGGTCGCGCAACATATCCATGTACCCGGTTTCGCTGAGAACGGCGCGCAGGAAATCCGGAGCCTCGCTTGCCGCAAGCGCTTCTTGCAGCTTGGCGATGAGCTCCTGGAACGCGCGAAGAGGCGCTACCGCGCGGCCGGCCGCCGCTCCGGATACGAATTTCTCGATGGCCGACCACAAACTGGAATCGTCGCCCCGCGCTGTGGCTTGCAGCGCATCCACCGTGGTCTTGCCGATGCCACGCGGCGGGACGTTCAATACGCGCAGCAGCGAGACGTCGTCTTCCGGGTGCATGGCCAGGCGAACATAGGCCAGCGCGTCCTTCACTTCCGCTCGATTGTAAAAGCTAAAACCGCCCACGAGCTTGTAACGGAGCCCCCGGCGGCGGAATACCTCTTCAAATGCGCGCGATTGAAAGTTGGTGCGGTATTCCACCGCGCAGGTCTGCGAGGAGTCTTCACTGAGAATTCGCTCGAGCTCGCCGGCCACAAATTCCGCCTCCGCGTGCGCATCTCGCCCCTCGAAATATTTCAAGTTCGATCCGGAGCCATTGTGCGCGCTCAGCGACTTGCCCAGTCGTTCGGGATTGTTGGCCACCACTGCGCCGGCGGCGTCCAGGATTTGCTGGGTCGAGCGATAGTTGCGCTCGAGCTTGACGGCGCGAGCGGAAGGGAAGTCCCGCGAAAAACTCATCAGGATGGAAACATCCGCACCACGCCAGCGGTATATGGATTGGTCTTCGTCGCCGACCACGCAAACATTTTGCTTTGGGCTGGTAAGTAAGCGCAGCAGTTCGTACTGCACGCGGTTGGTATCCTGGTACTCGTCTACGTGAATGTATTGGAAACGCGATTGCCACTTTTCGCGAACCGGCGTTGATTCGCGCAGTAATTTGACGGTGCGAATCAGGAGATCGTCGAAATCGAGAGCATTGCTTTGGCGCAGCAGCTTTTCGTAGGCGGCATAGATGTCAGCGACGCGCCGGCCGTCCTTGTCAATGGCATCGCTGCGCATCTTTTCCGCGCTCTGGCCATGATTCTTCGCGTAGCTGATGCGGCTCAAAACATTTCGCGGCGTCAGCGTGTCGTCATCGATCTCCAGGTTCATCATGGCGAGCTTCACCGCTGCGACTTGGTCATCGTCATCGTAAATGGCGAAATCGCGCGGCAGCCCGGCATTGGCAGCTTCTCGCCGAAGAAGGCGCGCGCACAACGAATGAAAGGTGGACAGCCAGGGTTGCGCCGGCGGCACCCCTGCGCGTAGCAGCAAGTCGGAAACGCGGTTGCGCATTTCCTCCGCGGCTTTATTTGTGAAGGTGACCGCCAGAATGGCCTCGGCCGGCACGCCGCTGGCGATAAGATGCGCCATCCGGAACGTGATAGCACGCGTCTTGCCCGTTCCGGCGCCGGCCAGAATCAGCACCGGTCCTTCCGTTGTTTCCGCCGCTGCGCGCTGTTCCGGATTCAGTTCGTTAAGAAGAGTTAGCATTGGTCCCGAGGTGGGAAATTTTCCTGCACAGCCATGTTAGCCGAGGGAAGCGAGGCGCGCAAACTGGCCAGTGCAAACCGCCTTAGATAAGTCCAGTCTCCAGCGGGCACAAACTTCCGCTAAGTTCCCTTTTTTGCAGGCCTCAGTGCTGCCCGAGATCGATATCGAAATATGTCAGTGTTCGGTTTCCGCGCATCAGCACCAGTTCGGGCACGTAGAGGTGAGCCGTATCCAGCAAATCAAACTGGCTTTGCAGGTCGAAGTACAGCAGCCCTTGCACTGTACTGTGCGGGGCGATGACTCCTGTTGGGACACCGGCATCCTGGGCTTGCCGCTGTAGTTCACCCGCGTTCTTGTCCTTGTTACCCTTGGGAAGCGGAACCGGAACAGGCAGCTTCTTGCGAGTAGCGCTCGGGTCCTTGCCTCCCGGTTTCAGGACTGCCTGCACCAATTCTTCCGAGCTAAGGGAAGGAAGCTCCTGCGTATTCTCGGCATCCAGATGCACGGTCAGGCGAATGCGCGACAAGTTGACCTTCATGCTGTCGTCGGAATCGTTGCGAAACGAGACTTGCACGGCAAGAATTCCCGCGGCGTATGGCGACTTTTTCGGAAACTTCTCTTTGTACTTGGCGGCATCGGTCCACGGTGTGGCGGAGATAGTCAAGCCTTCGTGCGATTCCAGCGAAGCGGTTCGCAACGGGGGCTGCTGCGCGCCCCCAAATGAGCCGAGCAAACCAATCGCGGCCAATGGAATTCTGAGAGCAGCCCTTGGCACGAGGTTATAATAGACTTTTCTCATCTCGACGCCTTCGATTCCTGGGGGACGTGCAGGGTTGCCCTGCGCCTCGCATGAGTTGCGCGGCGGCAGCGATAAGGGACCGGAGCCACGCTTAGTGTATTTCATTTATAGCTTTCTGACGGGGGCCGCAGCCCTGATGCTCTTGCCGTATTGGCTGGTCAGGGGCCTGCGGGAGGGAAAGTACCTCGCCAACTTGCGCGAGCGGTTAGGCTTATCCACTGCCTCGCTCGACAAGTTGCCGGCGCATCGCCCTGGCGCAATCTGGATTCATGCAGTATCCGTCGGTGAGCTTCTTTCCAGCATCGCCCTCGCGAAGCGCTTGAAGGAAGCGTATCCTGGCCGCCCGCTTGTGGTTTCTACCACAACAATCACCGGACAATCATTGGCTCGCGAACGAATGCCATTTGCCGACGCAATTTTCTACTTCCCGCTCGACTGGAGCTTTTGCGTGCGGCGCGTGCTGCGCGCGGTGCGGCCGTCGCTGGTCGTTGTGTTGGAAACCGAAATCTGGCCAAACTTTCTGCGCGAGGCGCGCCGGCAGAATATTCCTGTGCTCTTTGTTGGCGGCAGAATCTCGGACCGCTCCTTTGCGCGATACCAGCGGTACCTCGCCAAATTCGGTTTTTTCCTTCGTCCATTTCTGCGCGCCGCCCTTGGAAATGCGAGCGCGTTCCTGATGCAAAGTGAGAAGGACGCGGAGCGTATTCGCGCTCTTGGCGCACCCGCCGAGCGCGTCTCGGTAAGCGGCAATCTCAAGTACGACATGGAGCTTCCCGCCGCCACGCTTCTTTCAAGCTGGCTCGAAGCGGAAGCTCGCCGGCAAGGCCGTTCGCCGATCGTAGTGGCCGGTAGCGTGGTGGCCACGGAAGAGCCGCTCGCGTTAATTGCCTTCGGCGTCCTGCAGGGCGAGCACCCCAAGGCCCTTTTGGTTCTGGCCCCGCGCAAGCCGGAGCGCTTTGAAGCTGCCGCGGAGTTCATTCACGAATCGCGCCGCAAATTTATTCGCCGTTCCCAGCTTGCATTATCCAGCCACGCGCAAGGAACGGGAGCCGGCAACAGTGGTTCGATACCCGGCGATGTTACCGTGATTCTTCTCGATACCATCGGGGAACTCGCGTCGCTCTACCGCTTAGCTGACGGCGCCTTCGTTGGAGGCTCTCTCGTGCCCTCCGGCGGGCACAATATTCTCGAACCTGCGGCGTTCGGTAAAATCCCGGTATTCGGGCCGTCCATGGAGAATTTTGCGGAGATTGCCGCGCGCTTCGTTACCGCCGATGCGGCCATCCAGGTGGAGAGTCCCGAAGACGCGGGTGTAGCCTGGATCGAACTGCTGCGCAATCCGGAGCGCCGCCACAAAATGGGCGAGAACGCGAAACATTTAGTGGATAGCAGCCGCGGCGCCACCGAGCGCGCCCTCGCCGAAATCTCCAAATATCTAGGCAGCTCAGCCCGATGAACCTGCCGCCGCTCCTTCGCATTTTGCTCTGGCCGCTTTCTCAGGTATACGGAATCTATGTTCGCTGCCGCTATCGCCTTTACGCCCGCGGATGGCTTAAGCCTAAGCGGCTAAATGCAACGGTAATCAGCGTGGGGAATTTGACTGTCGGCGGAACCGGCAAGACTCCTATGGTCTTGTGGCTCGCCGAAAAATTCTTAACTGAGGGGAAGAGAGTCGCTATTCTCAGTCGCGGTTACCATGGCTCTCAGGGCAGGAGCGACGAAATTGAGCTGTTAAGGCACAGACTTGATGGCAAGGTCCTATTCGGTGTCGGTCCTGATCGATTTGCGTCGGGAAGTCGGCTGCTATCCGAAAACGTAGTCGATGTTTTCCTGCTGGACGACGGCTTCCAACATCTGCAACTCGCTCGGGATTTGGAGATTGTGATGCTGGACGGTTCATGCAAACTAAAGAACGAGTGGCTGCTCCCGGCTGGCTCGCTGCGCGAGCCCCTTGCTGCCTGCCGCCGGGCTGATATCTTGGTGGTGTCGCGAAAATTTGAGAGACCCGCTATTGAAGCTGGCGATGCTCACACCTTCTCCATCTTTTATGCGCAGACGAGACTGCTTGGCTTTCGACGGTTTGGATCCGACCCGGACCAGAAATACCTTAGTGAAATCGGCTCCGGGCCTTTCCTTGCCTTCTGCGGCATTGGCAACCCTGGCGCCTTCTTTGACGATCTGAGCCGCTGGCATGTGCCCATCGCGGAGAAAAAATCCTTCTCCGATCACCACAAATATTCGTCGCGGGAGTTGGAGCAGCTCCAGTTGCGTTCCGAAGCTTGCGGCGCTGTGGGCTTAGTTACCACGGAAAAGGACGCAGAGAATCTGCTCTCTACTAATCTTCGCTTACCGATCTGGATCGCAGTCATCGATTTAGTTTTTACTGCCGAGAGTGAACTGCTCGCCGCGATCGACCGTAAGCTTGCGGCTCGTCAGGGAGCGGCAGCGTGAAAATATTAATCCGTGCCACAAATTGGCTAGGCGACGCCATCATGGCGCTACCCGCGCTGCGGGCGATTCGTGGGCGCTTTCCGGACGCCAAGATTTCAATTCTTGCTCGTCCCTATGTTGCGGACACTTATCGCGGCCAGAGCATCTGCGACGAACTGATTTCTTACGATCCCAAAGGGGTACACGCAGGCATAAGCGGCCGCGAGCGCCTAGCACAAGATCTACGAGTGCAGAACTTTGAAGTCGCTTTGCTGCTTCAGAACGCCTTTGATGCCGCATGGATTGCTTGGCGAGCCGGTATTCCCGAACGCGTCGGGTACGCGCGCGATGGGCGCAGCCTGTTGCTGACTAAGAAGATTCCCGTTCCAAAGCTCGGTGAAATTCCGGCGCATGAACAGTTTTATTATCTCGAGCTTTTGCGCCGCGCCGGCTGGATCAACTCGTTGCCGGGTGAATCCTTCATAACGCTCGACGTTTCCGAAGAACGTCGCCGCCAAGCGGAAAAAACTTTGTCATCTGCGGGCGCTCGCCCTAATGCAGCGCGGATTGCCATTGGTGCCGGGGCCTCTTACGGTTCCGCGAAGTGCTGGCCGCCGGATCGCTTCGCTGATTTTGTGAACCGTTTCCGCCTCCACACGGACGCGGATGTAATTCTCTTTGGAACAGCAGCCGAGCAGAAAGTTTCCGACACGATTGCCGCCGGAATAAGAGGCCCCTCGATTAGTTTGGTTGGCAAAACAGCAATCGCCGCTCTCCCCGCGCTCCTCTCGCGCTGCCAACTGTTTGTAGGCAACGATTCCGGCGCAATGCACGTAGCCGCTGCGGTCGGCTTGCCTGTTGTCGCCATCTTTGGTCCGACGGATCCTCACGGCACCGCTCCCATAACTCCGCGCTGCACCGTGGTGCAAGAAAAACCCTATTGCAGCCCGTGCTTTCTGCGGACCTGTCCGATTGACCATCGTTGCATGACAAGCGTGCGGCCAGAAGCCGTCGAAGCAGCAGCCCGTGGCTGGCTCCGCTCTGCGGAGGTGGCTTCTGGCTGAAGCCGCGTCTCTTCGTCCGGCCGTTTTCCTCGATCGCGATGGAACTATCGCCGAAGAAGTCGGCTACTTGAATCACATCAGCCGTTTTCGTATGTTTCCCTTTGCCGCGGCGGCCATCCGGCGGCTGAACGAAGCAAAATATCCGGCCATCGTGATCAGCAATCAATCCGGCGTCGGCCGCGGATATTTTCCGGAGTCACTCGTCCGCGCCGTTCACGAATTAATGACCGCGCAACTCGCCAAAGGAGGAGCGCATATCGACGCGCTGTACTATTGTCCGCACAAGGGTGACGATGCCTGCGCGTGCCGCAAGCCGAAGCCGGCAATGCTGGAGCGCGCTGCCCGCGAACACCGCCTGGATTTACGCCGCTCCTTTGTCGTCGGCGATCGTTACGGCGATATCCAGTTGGCTCATCGTGTCGGAGCCCGCGCCATCATGGTGCGTACCGGGTACGGGGAAGGCGAAATTCAGTGGCATTCCGCAACCTGGCCGGCGCCTCCGGAGTTCATCGCAGCGGATCTCGCTGACGCCGCGGATTGGATCTTGAGGCAGCAGAAATGACTCGCAAGCTAGCACAAACGCCGTCGACCTCCGTGGACCTGCTTTCCCTGGCGGAGTGCGTCGAGAAATTTCCCTCCAAGACGGTCGTTCTGCTCGGCGATTTTGTCGCCGACGAATTTCAGTTCGGCGACATTTCCCGCGTCTCGCGCGAGGCGCCGGTGTTGATTCTGCGCCACCGCGAGACCCAGGTCGTCCCCGGCGGAGGAGCCAACGCCGCGAACAACCT
>WNFN01163738.1_pt2 | contig 11977 bp, 5 predicted proteins | sample 5400161 | NCBI WGS metagenome assembly WNFN01 (sample SAMN13153353, study PRJNA577476) | soil metagenome | isolation source: 80 cm saprolite on Douglas fir-dominated hillslope | place: USA:California | collected 2013-09-17
CAGCGTGCCCGCGGCCTTCATGCCGGCGAGCTCGTCCTCGTAGAAGAAATCGCAATCGCGCCGCTGGTGGCCGAAGAACAACCAGTTGCGCCCGGGCGCCTTGCTCGCCATGCGTTCGTGCAGGAAGGCGCGGAACGGCGCGATGCCGGTGCCGGGACCGATCATGATGATGGGCACGGAGGAATCGGTCGGCAAACCGAAGTGCTGCGCCTTCTGGACGAAGACGTTCACCGCGTCTCCGGAGCGCACGCGCTCGCCGAGGAAGGTGGACGCGACGCCGAGCCGCGTGCGGCCATTGATCGGGTAGCGCACCGCATCGACGCACAGCGCCATGCGGTGGCGATCGACCCTGGGCGAGCACGCGATGGAATAGAGCCGCGGCTGCAGCGGATCGAGCGCCTCGACGAAGGCTTCCGGATCGGGACGCACGCCGGGAAATTTTTTGATCGCGGCGAGCACGTCGAGCGCGGCGGCGTCGCCGTCCGGATCCTCGCCGGCGGCGAGCGCTTTCGCCTTCTGCCGCCGCTCGCCGCCGGTGATATAGGAGAAGAGCTGAAACAGCATGTCGGGGGCGGCGCCGAGGGAGACGCCGTCGATCAACACGTCGCGCAGCGCCCGGCCGCCGATTGGGAAATCGGGCGGGGCGGCGAGCGCCGCGATCACGGCGTCGGCGAGCACGGGATCGTTGGTCGGGAACACGCCGAAGGCATCGCCGACCGCATAATCGATGCCGGTCGCCGTCAGATCGAACTCAATATGCCAGGTCTCCTTCTCGGAGGCCGCCTTGTTGAGGCGCGTGCGCGACAGAAAGCGCGCCGCGGTCGGGCACTCGCGCGAACATCCCGGCGCGCCGGCCGGTGCAACCGTAGCAGCGGCAGGCGTAGGGGTCTTGCTCGGCGCCTCGGCCGACGCCGGGGCCTTGCCAAGCTCCTGGTGCAGCACCTTGAGCGCGCGGGTGGTTTCTTTGCCACCGGGCACGCAAAGATTCAGTCGCTCCTCCTTTTGCAGAAAGATGGCGTCCGAATAGTCCTGACAGTTGTATCCGCATTGTCCGCAGTCCTGTTGTCCCATCGCTGCCATCATCCGCCGGCGCAGCGCACGGCCTTCGGCGAGCTTCATGCGATCGGCGAGCGCCATGGCAGGGTCGTGCCACGGCGCGCCGTCGTCGTCCTCGCCGGTCGAAGTGGCGGGTGCCGCGAGATCGAGCGCGCCCGGCAGCAGCGCCGCCGCCTGGTCCAACGACAGCGGAGTGATGCCGTCTTCGAGCGAGAGCAGCCCAGCGAACAGGCCGTTGAGCCACACGCGCTGCTCGGCGCTGAAGGGCGCGCTCTCCGGAATGAGCGACGGCAGCGAGGCGCGCGGCGGCAGGGTCATCCGACCACCTCGTCTTCGATCAGAGACCGCAGCGCATCGATCTCGTGCCGGCGGGTGAAAGCGAGAAAGCTTTCCCGCGGCGATGCGCGGTGCGCGAGATAGGCCTTGAGCATGCGCTCGACGATCTTCGGAGCATCCTCGGCTTTGACGTCGTGGTAGATCTCCGGCGCAATCGCCGCGTCAGCGCCGAATCCGCCGCCGACGTGAATGTGGTAGCCCTCGACCGTGTCGCCGTCTTCGGAGGTCTGCACTTTGCAGGCGAGCAAGCCGATGTCGCCGATGTAATGCTGCGCGCAGGAATGATGGCATCCGGTGAGATGGATGTTGACGGGGCCATCGAGCGCGACGCGGCTTTCGCACCAGCGCGCGATCTCCTCGGCGTGCCGCTTGGTGTCGGAGGCGGCAAACTTGCAACCGACATTGCCGGTGCAGGCAACGAGTCCCGCGCGAATCGCGTTCGTGCTGGTGGAGAGGCCGAGCGCTTCGATGCCTGCTTGCGCCGGCTTCACGCGTTCCGAATGCACGCCGGAGATGATCAGGTTCTGCCAGACTGTGAGCCGAATGTCGCCGTCGCCGAGTTCGCGCGCGATCTGCGCGAGCCCTCGCATCTGATCGGCGGTCATCTTGCCGACCGGGAGGACGACGCCGACCCAATTGCGGTCGGGCTGCTTCTGCGGATGCACGCCGATATGGGCGGTGCGGTCGAACGGCGGACGCGGCGCGAACGCACCGCCGGCCACGCGATCGAGCTTGCGGCCGAGTTTTTCCTCGACCAGCCCCAACACTTTGTCGAGGCCGAAGCGGTCGATGACGTATTTGAGCCGCGCCTTGGTGCGGTCGGTGCGGTCGCCATGATCGATGAATACGCGCACGATGGCATCGGCCACCTTGGTGGCGTCGGACGGCTTGACCACCACGCCGGTCTCGCGCGCGAAGTCCCTGTGCCCGGTGATGCCGCCGATCATCAGGCGAAACCACACGCCGGGCGCGACCTCGCAGCTCTCCTTCACCTCGACCGCTTGGAAACCGATGTCGTTGGTATCCTCCAGCACGGGAATGATGCCGCCGCCGTCGAAGCCGACATTGAACTTGCGCGGCAGGCCGTAGAGCGCGCGTTCGTTGAGGATGTGGAAATGCCATTCGCGCGCGTAGGGCCTGGTGTCGATCAGCTCCTGCGGATCGATGCCGGCGGTGGGCGAGCCCGTGACGTTGCGAATATTGTCGGCGCCCGAGCCGCGCGAGCACAGCCCGAGATCCTGCACCGCCTCGACCATGGCGACGGCGTTCTTGGCCTCGATCTCGCGCACTTGGAGGTTGGCGCGGGTGGTGACATGGCCATAGCCGCCGCCGTAGCGCTCGGCGAGATCGGCGACGCCGGCGAATTGCCAGTGCGCGAGAATGCCGTTGGGCATACGCAGCCGGCACATATAGGAGTTCTGATTGGGCGCCACGTAGAACAGGCCGAAGAAGCGCCAGCGGAAATTGTCAGGCGGTTTGGGATATTCGTTGTTCGCGGCCTGCGCCTTGAGGCGTTCGTAGCCGTCGAAAGGGTGGAGCTCGCGCTTGAATTTCTCCTGCTCGGAGAGCTTGCCGCTAACGGCAAGCACGCGATCCTGGGCGCGCAAATGCGCGGCGTCGGGCCCGCCCGGCTCCGCCGTTTTTGCTCCCGAGCCGGTGGGAGCACCGGCGCTCGCGCGCGCGGCCTTGGCGATCTGCAGGCCGGCGACGAAGCCTTCGAGGTAACGCTTTTGCTCGGGGTTGAAATCGCCAGACATGGGGTCGCTTTCGGCTTCTTTTTTGAGCAGCGCGCATGCCGAAGCACCGCGCGAACGGCCCCCGTTGGCCCGGTATGCTGCAGAGCAGCAAAGACCGTGCCAAGCCGATCTCCGTTGATTTCGTTATGGATTTTTCGTTCCGGCCAGGAGCCGTCGCCGCCCTGCTGGGCAGCCGCCGGCGCTGACGTCGAAATTCTATGCAGCCTTGATCCTACGCTCGGCGGGATCGGATGGCGGTCACTTTGACGAACCCGAGTGCGAGCGTCGGCGCGTTGACGCACGTCGACGCCCTTAAGGTGAGGCCGCAGGCGCGGGAAGGAGCGTTGGTTTTGCGATTACGACTGACCGGCGGATGCGGTGCGACCGAGACGGCCGGCGCCATATCGCCGTTGGGAGAATTTTGCGGGCTCGCCGCTGTCGGCGGGGATGAAGATCTTCTGCAGCACTTGCCGTTGCACCGGCTTCTTGACGATCGGCACGTAGCCGAACCGACTATCGATGCTCTCGACGCCATAGCCGGTGATGAAAACGAACGGAATTTCCCGCGCCGCCAGCACGTCGGCGACCGGGTAGACGAATTCTCCGCCGAGATTGACGTCGATGATGCCCGCATCGATGTTGTCGTGCACGGCGGCGACCATGGCCTCGGCCAGCCGGCTGAAGGGTCCGATGACCGAAAATCCGAGTTCGGTCAGGATGTCCTTCATCATCATGGCGACCAGAATCTCGTCTTCGACCAAAAGCACGCGATTGCCGGTCTCGAGCTGAAGCGGAAGCGCCGACCGGTCCTCGCCCACCGTCCAATGGGCGCCGGTACGGTGCGCCAGCGGCTCGATGCTGTCGCCGCGGGGCACGCACACGCTGCAGTGCAGGCCTTCAGGCCGCCAATGGAAGGCGGCCTCGCCCGCGAGCTGACGTTCGATGCTGGCGCTGATCATCCGGATGCCGAAGCCCGGCGCGGCCGGCGCCTGCGGTCGCGGCCCGCCGCTCTCGGTCCAGCGCAAGAGAAGGCTGCGCGGCTGCAATTCCCAATTCACTTCCACGCGCCCCGCCATCACCGACAGCGAGCCGTATTTGGCGGCATTGGTGCAGAGCTCGTGCAGCGCGAGCGCGAGGGTCTGAGCGGTGCGTGGCTCGAGCGAGACGTCGGGGCCGGCCGCCGCGATCCTCTCGGGAGCATCCGCGCGGTAGGGGGCGAGCTCTTCGTCGACGAGGCGCGCGAGATCGGCGCCCTGCCAGCGGCTCTGCGCGAGCAGCGTGTGCGCGCGCGCCAGCGCGCCGATGCGTCCGTCGACCGCGGCGATATAGGACTTGATAGTGTCCGCGCGGGTCAGGCGCACGATCGACTGCACCAGCGCCAAGGCGTTGCGCGCGCGGTGGTCGACCTCGCGCGCCAACAGCGCTTGGCGCTCTTCAGCCTCCTTGCGGTCGGTGATGTCGACGGTCACGCCGCTGATGCGCACGATGTTGTCAGTGGCGTCGACGCTCGCCACCGCCGTTCCGATACACCAGCGCAGCTCGCCGTTCGGACGGCAGACGCGAAATTCGCTCTGAAAGCTCGGCGTGTTGGGCGCCGCCGGCTTGATCGCGTTCTGCAGATGCTTCCAGTCCTCGGGGTGGATGAGCGCCCTGATATTGTCGACGGTGAGATCGAAGCTCGCGGGATCGACGCCGAAGATCCGATATTGCCCATCGTCCCACACGAAGTGGCCGTTGACGGGATCCCATTCCCACGATCCCATCTGACCGGCGGCCAGCGCCAAGCTGCGACGCTCTTCGCTCTGCATCAGCCGCGCGGTCGAGGCCTCCAGTTCCGCCGTTCGCTCCGCGACGCGACGCTCGAGCTCCTGGTTGAGCTGTTCGAGCTGCCTGGTTTTGCGATAGAGCTCGGCGAAGATCCTGACCTTGGCGCGCAGCACTTCGGGAATGACCGGCACCGGGACGTAATCGACCGCGCCCATTTCATAGGCGCGCAGGCGGTCGACGTCGGTCAAATGGATGGCGGAAATGAAGATGATCGCGGTGCGCTGAAAACGCGGATGCTCGCGGATCATCGCGGCCAGTTGGAAGCCGTCGAGTTCGGGCATGCACACGTCCACGAGGATGACGGCAATGTCATGCTTGAGGAGGTGTTCGAGCGCTTCCTTGGCCGAGGCAGCCTTGATGAGCCTCTCGCCGAGCTCGGCCAGGATGGTCTCGTAGCTCAAGAGTTTGGCTGGCTGGTCGTCGACCAGCAGGATATTGACCTTGTCCTCAGAGGCCATCGCCCCTCTCCCCGGCTAGCGATGCAGCCACATGCGCAGCGCCGATAACAGCTGCTCGGTGTTGACCGGTTTGGCCAGATAGTCGGAGGCGCCCGCCTCCATGCATTTTTCGCGGTCGCCCTTCATGGCTTTTGCCGTCAGCGCGATGATCGGCAGCCGCCGGAAGGCCGGCTTCTGCCGGATCACCTGAATGGTCTGATATCCGTCCATCTCCGGCATCATGATGTCCATCAGGACGATCGCCAGATCGGGCGTCGTTTCGGCGAGCGCGATCGCCTCGCTGCCGGTCGTGGCGGTGAGCACGCGCATACCGCGCCGTTCCAGCACGCTCGACAAGGCGAAGATGTTGCGCGCGTCGTCATCGATCAACAGCACGGTACGACCGACCAGGTCGTCGTCGGAGCTGGTGAGGCGCTCGAGCATGCGCTGCTTGTCGGGGGGGAGGTCGGTGACGATGCGGTGCAGGAACAAGGCGGTTTCGTCGAGCAGACGCTCCGGCGATTCGACGCCCTTGACCACGATGCTGCGCGCCATGGTGTGCAGCTCGGCGTCTTCCTCCGCCGACAGTTCACGCCCCGTGAACACCACCACCGGCACGTCGGACAGGCCGGCGTCATCGCGCAGTTCCTCCAACACCTCGAAGCCCGACATGTCCGGCAGCCGCAGATCGAGCACGACGCAGTCGCAGGGCTCTCGGCGCAGAACGCGCAAGGCCTCGGAGCCGGTGCCGGCGGTCACGATTTCGATGTCGTCGTGGCCGAGCAGTTCCGCGATGCTCATCTGCTCGGCGCGGTCATCTTCCACGACCAGGAGCCGCTTGCGGCGCGGCTTAGCGTATTCCTTGATGCGCGCCAAGGCCGCTTCCACACCCTCGGTAGAGGTCGGCTTGGTGACGAAGGCGAAGGCGCCCCGCGCCAGGCCGTGCTGGCGGTCTTCATCCAGAGTGATGATTTGCACCGGAATATGCCGCGTCAGCGGGTTCTGCTTGAGCTGGCTGAGCACCGTCCAGCCCAGCATGTCGGGCAGGAACACGTCGAGCGACACGGCGGTCGGCTGATACTGCTTGGCGAGGTCGAGTGCATCGGCGCCGCGTGCGGCGACCAGCACCTTGAAGCCCTTCTCGCGCGCCAGATCCACCATGATGCGGGCATAGTGCGGGTCGTCCTCGACCACGAGCAGGATCGAGTCGCCGGGCTGGATTTCGAGCCGATCGTCGGGAATCTGCTCGATCGGACGCTCCGGCACGACATGGATGCTGGGCGCGTGCACCACCACCTGCATCGAGGCGGCGGCCGCCGGCTTGGGCGCCGTGCTCGGGCCGACGTATTTCAGCGGCAGATAGAGCGTGAAGGTGCTGCCCACGTTCGGCGAACTGCGCAGCTGGATTTCGCCGCCGAGAAGGTTCGACAGCTCGCGGCTGATGGCAAGCCCCAGCCCGGTGCCGCCGTATTTGCGGCTGGTGCTGGCGTCGGCCTGCATGAACGCCTCGAAAATGACCTTCTGCTTCTCCTGCGGAATGCCGATGCCGGTGTCGGAGACTTCGAAGGCCACCACCGTCGGCGTCTGCTTGAGCACGGGGTGCCCGGCGCTCCAGCCGCTCTGGACCTCCGAAATGCTTAGCCGCACGCCGCCTTCCGTGGTGAACTTGAACGCGTTCGAGAGCAGGTTCTTGAGAACTTGCTGTAGGCGCTTCGAGTCGGTGTTGATGCTGCGTCCGAGATTGGGGTCGAGACTGACCTCGAACGAAAGTTGCCGCGTCTCGGCCTCGTGCCGGAACGGACGCGCCACCATGTCGAGCAGGTTCGCGAACGCGATCTCCTCGGCATCCACCGTCACGGTTCCGGATTCGATCTTGGATAGATCGAGAATGTCGCTGATCAGGTTCAAGAGGTCGGTGCCGGCGCCGTGGATGGTGCGGGCGAACTCGACCTGCTTGGGCACGAGATTGCCGTCCGGATTGTCCGCCAGCTGCTGTCCCAGGATCAGGATGCTGTTGAGCGGCGTGCGCAGCTCGTGCGACATGTTGGCGAGGAATTCCGATTTGTACTTGGAGGTCAGCGCGAGCTCGGTGGCCTTCTCCTCCAGCGCGCGGCGCGCTTGCTCGATTTCCTGGTTCTTGCGCTCCACCTCGACGTTGCGCTCAGCGAGCTGCTCGGCCTTCTGCTCGAGCTGGTCGTTGGTTTGCTGCAGCTCGCGCTGCTGCGTTTGCAATTCGCCCGCGAGTTGCTGCGATTGCTTGAGCAGTCCTTCCGTCTGCATCGTCGCCTCGATGCTGTTGAGCACGATGCCGATGTTGGTGGTAAGCTGCTCGAGGAACATCATCTGCAGCTCGGTGAATTCGCTGAGCGAAGCGAGCTCGATCACCGCCTTGACCTGATTTTCGAACAGCACCGGCAGCACCACGATATTGCGCGGAACCGCCTTGAACAGCGCCGATCCGATCGGAACGGCGCCCTTGGGCATTTCGCTGATCAGCATTCGCCGTTTGTCGGCGGCGCACTGCCCGATCAGTCCCTCGCCGACCAGAAGCTGCTCGGGATGCCCATTGAGGCCGTCGTCGGCATAGGCCGACAGCAGGTGCAGGCTGGGCGCTTCTTCGCTCGTCGCCTGGTAGATGACGCCGAGCTGCGCGTTGACCAGGGGCGTGAGCTCGGACAGCAGGAGCCGGCCGACGGTGACCAGATCGCGCTGGCCCTGCAGCATGTTGGTGAATTTGGCGAGGTTGGTCTTCAACCAATCCTGTTCGGTGTTGCGGTCGGTGGTGAGCCGCAGGTTGCCGATCATCGTGTTGATGTTGTCCTTGAGCGTGGCCACCTCGCCGCGCGCGTCGACCTGAATCGACCGGGTCAAGTCGCCCTTGGTCACCGCGGTCGCGACCTCGGCGATGGCGCGCACCTGCGTCGTCAAGTTCGCGGCCAACAGGTTGACGTTGCCGGTGAGGTCCTTCCAGGTGCCGGCTGCGCCGGGCACGTTGGCCTGGCCGCCGAGGCGGCCTTCCACGCCCACCTCGCGCGCGACGCTGGTGACCTGGTCAGCGAAGATCGCGAGCGTGTCGGTCATGTTGTTGATGGTCTCGGCGAGCGCCGCCACCTCGCCCTTCGATTTCACCGTCAGGTTCTGCTTGAGGTCGCCGTTGGCGACGGCCGTCACGACCTTCACGATGCCGCGCACCTGCTCGGTCAGATTGGCCGCCATCACGTTGACCGTGTCGGTCAAGTCCTTCCAGGTGCCGGCGACGCCCGGCACGGCGGCCTGGCCGCCGAGCAAGCCCTCGGTGCCGACTTCGCGCGCGACGCGCGTCACCTCCGACGCGAATGCGTTGAGCTGGTCCACCATGGTGTTGATGGTGTCCTTGAGCTCCAGAATCTCGCCCTTCACGTCGACGGTGATCTTGCGGGACAGATCGCCGCGCGCCACCGCCGTGGTCACCTCGGCGATGTTGCGGACCTGGGTGGTCAGGTTGGCGGCGAGCAAATTGACGTTGTCGGTCAAGTCCTTCCAGGTGCCGGCGACGCCCGGTACCACGGCCTGACCGCCGAGGCGCCCGTCGGTGCCGACCTCGCGCGCCACGCGCGTCACCTCGGCGGCGAACGAGCGCAGCTGCTCGACCATGGTGTTCAGCGTTTCCTTCAGCAGCAGGATCTCGCCGCGGACGTCGACCGTGATCTTCTTGGAAAGGTCGCCGCCCGCGATCGCGGTCGCGACCTCGGCGATGTTGCGGACCTGCGCGGTGAGATTCGAGGCCATGAAATTGACGTTGTCGGTGAGGTCCTTCCAGGTGCCGGCGACGCCCGGCACTTGCGCCTGGCCGCCGAGCTTGCCCTCGGTGCCGACCTCGCGCGCGACGCGCGTGACTTCCGACGCGAATGCGTTGAGCTGGTCCACCATGGTGTTGATGGTGTTCTTGAGCTCGAGAATTTCGCCCTTCACGTCCACCGTGATCTTGCGCGAGAGATCGCCGCGCGCCACCGCCGTCGTCACCTCGGCGATGTTGCGCACCTGGGCGGTGAGATTGCCCGCCATCGAGTTCACGCTGTCCGTGAGATCTTTCCAGGTGCCCGCCACCCCCGGCACGTTGGCCTGCCCGCCGAGGCGCCCCTCGGTGCCGACCTCGCGCGCCACGCGCGTCACCTCGCCGGCGAAGCGGTTGAGCTGGTCCACCATGGTGTTGAGCGTTTCCTTCAGCTGAAGGATTTCGCCGCGCACGTCGACCGTGATCTTGCGCGAGAGGTCGCCGCCGGCAATCGCGGTCGCCACCTCGGCGATGTTGCGCACCTGGCCGGTCAAATTGCCCGCCATCGAGTTCACGCTGTCGGTCAAGTCCTTCCAGGTGCCGGCGACGCCCGGCACTTGCGCCTGGCCGCCGAGCTTGCCTTCGGTGCCGACCTCGCGCGCCACGCGCGTGACTTCCGCGGCGAAGGCGTTGAGCTGATCGACCATCGTGTTGAGCGTCTCCTTGAGTTGCAGGATTTCGCCGCTCACATTGACGGTGATCTTTTTCGACAGGTCGCCTTGCGCCACCGCGGTCGCGACCTCCGCGATGTTGCGGACCTGCCCGGTCAGGTTCGACGCCATCGAGTTGACGCTGTCGGTCAAGTCCTTCCAGGTGCCGGCGACGCCGCGCACCAGGGCCTGGCCGCCGAGCTTGCCTTCGGTGCCGACTTCGCGCGCGACGCGCGTCACCTCGCCGGCAAACGCGTTGAGCTGGTCCACCATGGTGTTGATGGTGTCCTTGAGCTCGAGGATTTCGCCGCGCACGTCGACCGTAATCTTCTTGGAGAGGTCGCCGCTGGCGATCGCGGTCGAGACCTCGGCGATGTTGCGGACCTGGGCGGTCAGGTTCGACGCCATCGAATTGACGCTGTCGGTCAAGTCCTTCCAAGTGCCGGCGACGCCGAGCACGTTGGCCTGCCCGCCGAGGCGCCCTTCGGTGCCGACCTCGCGCGCGACGCGCGTCACCTCGCCGGCGAACGCATTGAGCTGATCGACCATCGTATTGATGGTCTCCTTGAGCTGCAGGATTTCGCCGCTCACGTTCACCGTAATCTTTTTGGAGAGATCGCCGCCGGCGATGGCGGTCGCGACGTCGGCGATGTTGCGGACCTGCGCGGTCAGGTTCGAGGCCATGAAGTTGACGCTGTCGGTCAAGTCCTTCCACGTGCCGGCGACGCCCGGCACCTGGGCCTGGCCGCCGAGCTTGCCTTCGGTGCCGACTTCGCGCGCGACGCGCGTCACCTCCGAGGCGAACGAGTTCAACTGGTCCACCATCGTATTGAAGGTGTCCTTGAGCTCGAGAATTTCACCGCGTACCTCGACCGTGATCTTGCGCGAAAGATCGCCGCGCGCCACCGCCGTCGTCACCTGGGCGATGTTGCGCACCTGGTCGGTGAGGTTGCCGCACATGGCGTTCACCGAGTCGGTCAGATCTTTCCAGGTGCCGGCGACGCCGGGGACTATCGCCTGGCCGCCGAGCTTGCCTTCGGTGCCGACCTCGCGCGCGACGCGCGTCACCTCCGAGGCGAACGACCGCAATTGATCGACCATCGTGTTGATGGACTTGCGCGGTGAGGTTCGAGGCCATCGAGTTGACGTTCTCGGTCAGGTCTTTCCAGACGCCGGTCACCTCGCGCACCTGCGCTTGACCGCCGAGCTTGCCTTCGGTGCCGACCTCGCGCGCCACGCGCGTCACCTCCGAGGTGAACACGCTGAGCTGCTTGATCATGGTGTTGACGATGCTGGCCGAGCGCAGAAACTCGCCCTGCAGCGGCCGGCCGTCGACCTCGAGGCGCACAGTTTGCAGCAAATCACCCTGCGCGACGGCGCTGATGGCGCGAGTCACTTCCGTGGTCGGCCAAAGCAGATCGTCGATGAGGGTGTTGACCGAGGTCTCCATCTCGCCCCACGCCCCATGCGAGAGGTCGAACTTCACCCGCTGGCGCGTCTTTCCTTCGCGACCCACGACTTGACCGACGCGCTCGAGCTGCTGCGCCATGCGTTCGTTGGCAGCCACGATCTCGTTGAAGGTGTCGGCGATTTTGCCCAAGAGGCCGACCTGATTGCCGGGCATGCGGACAGAGAAGTCGCCCACGCGCATGGACTGCAGCGCATTCAAGAGATCGTGCAGCTCGGGCGATGCGCCGCCATTGACGCGGCTATCGGGCATTTCAGCCGGCACCGCGCTCGGAGATGGACCATTGGCCTTGAGTTCGCCAACCGGCTCATTGTTCGGTTGCATAGTCTCCTCCGGCGCGGATGAACCGGCGCACGATGTCACGGGCGCAGGGGCGCTGTCACGGCCATATCGTGGCGCCGCTGCGATCTTTGGACACGCAGGGTTGAGTCAGTGGTCGCTGGGGACTTGAGATTGGAACCGGCCGTGTGCCCCGTCCGCCGCGACCGCGGCGGCGTGCGCCCGGCAACGATCGACCGCGCGCCCCCTGCGGCGGCGGGCGATCCAGAGGCCGTGTGCGGAAAAATGTCTTGCGACCGGTTGGATCCGGCCATGTCTCTAATACCCCTCGGTGCGTCCAGGTCGGACCACCTCCTGACGCCGCAAACGCGGCA
>WNFN01208978.1_pt1 | contig 11975 bp, 7 predicted proteins | sample 5400161 | NCBI WGS metagenome assembly WNFN01 (sample SAMN13153353, study PRJNA577476) | soil metagenome | isolation source: 80 cm saprolite on Douglas fir-dominated hillslope | place: USA:California | collected 2013-09-17
ACCACTAACAACGCTTCCGTAGTCCCAAATCCGAAAGCAACACTACATTTTTATGACAGCGCATATTCACTCTGCGACCCATTCCCCCAAAAGGCTTTCCCATCAACAACTTCCGCACGCGGGTTTCACTTCATATGCTAAAGCGATCGGTCGAAAGCCGAATGCTCTACCCAAACTCTGTAATTGCTTGAGGACAAAGAATTTTGGCTCCCCGGGCTAGATTCGAACTAGCAACCCTTCGGTTAACAGCCGAATGCTCTACCGTTGAGCTACCGGGGAACGGGCAAACAGATCTTTAATTTACAACAGTTTGCAGACTCATGCCACTCTCCTCGCTTTAGATTGGGGTCCAGCCAGGGTCCAACCGTTCGGGTTGCAGCCGAACGATACGTCCAACATAATTTCCACCAATGTTGTACGCAACCTCCTTCCATACGAATCGTCTGTGAACTACAAAGGTTCACTCGCATGAAGATAAACACACCATGAATTCGAGCGGCTTCAGCCGGCCCGTTCGACCAGTTCTTATTGCCCGAAAGATTGCCATCGGGATTATGATTCGGAGATGCGAGTGCTGCTGGTAGAAGACGATTCCCGGATCGCGCATTTTGTGGCGAAAGGTTTGCGGGAACAATCCTACGCTGTGGATGTCGTGGGTTCCGGCGAAGATGCGTTGTACCAGGCGGCCATCAACACCTACGACCTGGTCCTTCTGGACGTGATGATCCCCGCTCCGGACGGTTTCGCTGTTTGCAGGGAACTGCGAAACAACGGCCAGCGCATGCCCATCCTTATGCTGACGGCGCGCGACGCAGTCGAGGACCGCATCGAAGGACTGGACCGCGGGGCCGACGACTACCTGACGAAACCGTTCGAGTTTCGCGAACTGCTGGCTCGCATGCGGGCTTTGCTAAGAAGGCCAACAAGTCTGCAGTCCGCCCGGCTGGTGGTGGCCGATCTGATCGTCGACACCGTGGGACAGACGGTGTCTCGCGGTGGGCAAACGATTACGATGACGGCGAAAGAGTATGCCCTGGTGGAATTTCTTGCACGCAACGCGAATCGCGTCGTGGGACGGGCGGAAATTGCCGAACACGTTTGGGACGACGCGTTCGATCCGTTTTCGAATCTAATCGAAGTGTATGTCAACCGAGTGCGGCGGAAAATTGATGCGGGAGCCGCGAAGCCTCTGCTCCACACCCGGCGTGGAGCGGGCTACGTGCTTTCGCTGAATGAAACACCCGCAGAAGCAAAACCAACTGCCGCGCGGAACCGCAACAATGCTTAACTCGGTCCGCATCCGACTGACGCTGTGGTACACCGCGGCCATGACCCTGGTGCTGGTCGTACTCGCGGCCGCTACTTACTTCGTCCTGCGTCAAAATGTGGTGAGGCGCGCGGACGCAAACGCAACGGAACTCGCGGACTCTTTTCTGTCGACGGTGAATGCCGAACTCGGTGATGCCTCTCGGCCGGACAGTGTGGATGAAGGGATCGCGGCGGCCATTTCCGAGCACCGCTTTCGTGATGTGATCTTCCTGGTGTTTGATCCCCAGGGAAATCTGCTGGGAGTATCGGACACTTACCGATTGCCCGGACGCCCGGAAGGCCCCACGCGCGAATCGATCGCCGCTTCGCTGCGGCCTCTTGTAACGGCGCCGGATACGTTCAGGTCCGTGCGCGTCGGGGAGCACCAGTACCGGAGCTACGTGCGGCATTTTTCGGTCGACCAGCAGGCGGCCACGCTGTTCGTTCTGCAATCGCTGCACCGGCAAAACGAATTTCTCGAAACGCTGGCAGGAACATTCTGGATCGTTATTCCCCTGGCGATTCTTTTCGCCGGTGTGGGCGGGTATCTTCTGGCGCGGCGAAGTCTCTCGCCAGTGGTGGTGATGGGCGCACAGGCGAGCCGCATCGGTTCGGAGAATCTCTACGAACGCCTCCAAGTGCAGAATCCGCGGGACGAACTCGGGCAGCTGGCGGGGTCCTTCAATGAGTTGCTCGATCGCCTCAATCAATCCTTCGACCGCCAGAGACGATTCGTTGCGGATGCCTCTCACGAGTTGCGCACCCCGGTAGCCATCCTGTGCGGGGAAGCGGAGGTTACCCTGGCGCAGGAGAAACGCTCGGAGCAGGAATACCGCGAGTCTTTGCGAATTCTCGGCGAGGAAGCTAAGCGGCTGAAGCATATCGTCGAGGACCTCTTCACCCTGACGCGCGCGGACGCCGGCCAGTATCAGCTCCAGCCGCTTGATTTCTACCTCGATGAACTCGTTGGCGAGTGCGTGCATTCCGCCCGAACGTTAGCCCTCGCAAAAAAGATTTCTCTGAATTTTGAGGAAGCCTCCGAGTCTCCCCTCCGCGCCGATGAATCCCTGTTGCGCCGCATGATTCTCAATCTGCTGGATAACGCTATCAAGTACACGCCGGATGGTGGATGCGTAACCGTCATTTGCCGTCGGGCCGCGGACGAATACGTCTTGAGCATTGCGGATACAGGCGGAGGCATCCCCGCGGATCTTCAACCGCGCATTTTTGAGCGTTTTTTCCGTGTCGACAAAGCTCGTTCCCGTGCGGAAAATGACGGCGGCGGCGCGGGGCTGGGCCTATCAATTTCTCGCTGGATTGCAGAAGCGCACCACGGCCGTTTGGAGTTGACGTCCTCTAACTCCGGCGGGAGCACCTTCACCGCCTTTCTGCCAGCAGTGCCGGTTCCCTCCGTAACTAGCGGTTAATCCTGCGTTTATGTACGCTTCGTTAGCTTGAATTCTTCCTTGCCGTTCGTGTGTTTTCGGCCGGCCCTGGAGCCAGATCCATGAACTTGCGTCGCATCCTTGTTTATTCGCGGGGCTTGGTTGCTGCCCTTTTCCTGACTTACGCTGGCATGGTTGCAGCGCAGCAATCGCCAGCTCCCGCTGGTGCACCACCCGCCAGAGATACGCAACAGGGCGCGGTCGCCACGTCGCCGGCCATCCGCCTGACTCTGGAGGATGCTCTCGCGCGGGCCAGGAAGAACAGCACGCCATTTCAATCCGCTCAGACCGACGCCGCGATTGCGCGCCAGGATCGCTATCAGGCGGCGGCCGCGCTTCTCCCTTCCGTCACGTACAACAATCAGGCGATCTTTACTCAACTCCGTGAGGGAAACGTTGCCTTCATTGCGAACAACGCCGCGCAAGAATACGTCAGCCTGGCCAACGTGCATGAATCGATCGATCTCGTTTCGATTTCGGCTTACCGCCGCGCTACCGCGGCGTCCGCTCTCGCCAAGGCGCGGGCAGAGATTGCTTCGCGTGGACTGGTCGTTACCGTGGTGCAGAGCTATTACGCTGTTTCCGCCGCGCAACTCAAGCTCGAAGCCGCGAAGAAAAACGGCGATGAGGGGGACCGTTTCCTGAAGTTGACGCAAGACCTGGAGAAGGGCGGGGAAGTCGCTCATTCCGATGTCATCAAAGCCGAGTTGCAGATGCAGGAGCGCCGCCGCCAATTGCTGGAAGCACAGCTGGGCCTTTTGAACGCACGTCTCGATTTTGCCGTCCTGATCTTTCCCGATTTCAACGACAATTTTGAACTCGCCGAAGATCTCCATGCGGGCGTTCCCCTTCCGACCCTCGCGGAAGTGCAGCAACGGGCGGCCCGGGATAATCCGGACCTTCGCGCCGCGCTGGCCACTGTCCAGCAGGCGGGACAGGATGTAAACGGCGCGCGCGCTGGGTATCTGCCTTCGCTCAGCTTTGATTACTGGTACGGCATCGACGCCCCGCAGTTTGCAGTGAACGGTCCCAGTGGAGTTTCCAATTTGGGTTCCTCGGCGGCCGCCACTGTCAATATCCCCATCTGGAATTGGGGCGCCACGCAGAGCCGCATCAAGCAAGCCGAGTTGCGGCGCACGCAAGCCCAACGGGAACTTTCGCTCGCGCAGCGCAAGCTCCTGGCCGAAATCAAATCTCTCTACGCCGAAGCGGACACGGCCCTGAACGAGCTCAGCGGCCTCAGCCGTTCGGCCGAACTCTCCGCCGACAGCCTGCGTCTCATCACGCTTCGCTACAAGGGCGGCGAGGCTACCGTCCTGGAAGTCGTGGACGCGCAGACCACCTTCGCGCAAGCCAACACTGCCTATCAAGACGGAGCCGTGCGGTATCGCGTGGCCCTCGCAAATTTGCAAACCTTGACGGGGGTTCTGACCACTCCATGAAGCCCACCTTAAACGCTACTGAAGAGTTTCTTCACGCGAGGACGATTTTTCTCTCCGCTTTCGCAGCCGTGCTGTGCTTTGTGAGTGGCTGCAGCAACGCCGAAAAAGAAAAAGAGCCGGTGGTCTCGGTGCAGATCACGCCGGTCCAGCGTGCCCCCATCTCTCAGGTGATTACTGTGGAAGCGGTGGTCTTCCCTCTCGAACAAGCCACCGTGGCCCCGAAGATCAGCTCGACTATCAAGAAATTCTACGTTCAACGCGGCGCGCGAGTTAAAAAAGGACAGTTGCTCGCCGAATTGGAAAATAGCGATTTGTCTGCCGCCGCGGAGGCCAGCAAAGGTGACTTCGAACAAGCGGAAGCCAACTACGCTACGACTGTTGGTTCAAGCCTCCCGCAGCAAATTCAAAAGGCGGAGTTGGATGCCACTTCTGCAAGATCGAACTTCGAGGCGCAACAAAAAGTCTATGAGAGCCGCAAAGAACTGTTCCAACAAGGCGCTCTCCCCCGCCGCGATCTGGATTCCGCCGAAGTCGCGTTTCTTCAGGCGCGCAGCCAGAACGAGCAAGCGCAAAAACAACTTGCCGACTTGCAGCGCGTTGGAAAAGAGCAAGCGCTCAAATCCGCTCAAGGCTCACGCTCCTCGGCCGAAGGCCGAATGCGTGGCGCGCAAGCGCTGCTCAGCTATTCGCGAATCACTAGTCCCATCGACGGCGTGGTGACCGATCGCCCCCTGTTCGAAGGAGACCTCGCCGCCGCCAATCAACCTTTGCTCACGGTGATGAATACCTCCCGGCTCATCGCCAAGGCGCACGTTCCGCAATCGGAAGCCGCTGTCTTGAAAGTGGGTAACCCCGCGGAGCTGAAAGTTCCCGAGCTCGACGAGCCCATCAAAGGCCGCGTCAGCTTGGTTAGCCCCGCTCTCGATCCTGGTAGCACCACGATTGAAGTCTGGGTGGAAGCCTCCAAGCCAGACCCTGCGCTGCGACCGGGAATGTCCCTGGAAGTCTCGATGACAGCGAAAACAGTGAAGGACGCGATTGTAGTTCCCACTGCCGCTGTGTTCAAAAACGCTGAAGGCGCCGACTACGTCCTCCTCGCCGGGTCGGATGAAAAGGCCCATCAGAAGACAGTTCGGCTGGGCATTCGCAACTCAGAACTTACACAAATCGCTGGCGGCATCAATCCCGGAGATCCAGTCGTAACGACAGGAGGCTATGCAGTTCCCGACGGCACGAAGATAAAAATTGAGAAGCCTGGAGCTGAGGAAAAGGAAACGGTCGACAAAGACGAAAAGGACATGGGGAAAGGCGAAAAGGACGACAAGGCCGACGACGCTAAGAAGCCCAACAAGTCCAAACAGAAAACAGCGCCCGCAAAGAAAGCTCCTGTGAAGGGCAAGGAGTAACTGCGCATGGATTCTTCCCCAGTCGTGAACGGCGCAGCCCCGTCATCAGGTAAGCAGAGCGATCCAGGTACACCCTGGTTCCATAGGCTGTCTCGCCCCGTGTTGTTCCTGACCATCAGCCTGGCGCTTGTGGGAGGCTACCTCGCTCTTACGGTCCCCATTTCTGTATTTCCGAACACGGACTTTCCGCGCATCGTCGTCGGCGTGGACAACGGCGTGATGCCTATTGACCAGATGCTGGTCACCATCACGCGGCCGGTCGAAGAAGCAGTAAATAGTGTGCCGGGCCTGCTAAAGGTTACTTCCATAACGAGCCGTGGTTCCGCCGAGGTGGATCTGTTCTTCGACTGGAACTCCGACATGATTTTGACGCTGCAACGTGTGGACGCAGTTGTCGCTCGTTTGCAGGCGGACCTTCCTCCTACGGCAAAGGTGGAAACACACCGGATGACCTTCGCGGTCTTCCCCATCATTGGTTACAGTTTGACCTCCGACACCGTGCCGCCCAACAAGCTGTGGGAGATCGCCACCTACGACCTTAAGCCGCGTCTCAACCGCCTGAATGGCGTTGCCACAGTCATCATACAAGGCGGCCGCGTTCCCGAATTTCAGGTGACACCGGATCCGGCGCGCCTCCACGCATCGGGGATTACTGTCCCCGACATCTTGGACGCTATCAAGCGCACGAATCTCATCGATTCGCCTGGATTGATCGAGCACAGTCATCAGCTTGTATTGGGTCTCATCAGTGGGCAGGTGCGCACTCCGGAACAGATCGGACAAATTGTAGTCAAGAGTTCCCCAATGGGTATTCCCATACGTTTAGGAGACATCGCGAAAATCGCGCCGTCGGTCGCCCCGGTCTACACGATGGTGACCGCGAATGGCAAGCCGGCCGTGCTTCTCAACGTAGATCGCCAGCCCGAAAGCAACACGCTGGACGTAGCAAACGAAGTGCACGCACTCATCCAGCAACTCACCCCGAGTTTGCCTCCCGGAGTTCATATCGAGCCGTTTTACGACCAATCCACGATCGTTCACGATTCCATCTCGAGCGTGCGTGATGCCGTACTCATCGGAATTTTGCTTTCGTCCATCATCCTCGTGTTGTTCCTGCGCGACTGGGGAACCTCGCTGGTGGCGGGCTTGGTCATACCGATAACTCTGCTCATCACCTTCATCGTTTTGAAATGGACCAATCAAAGTTTCAATCTGATGACTCTGGGCGGCCTCGCAGCCGCCGTCGGTCTGGTCATCGACGACGCCATCGTGGTCCTCGAAAATATCGTCTTGCACCGGGATGCGGGGCAAAGCCGGTTTCAGGCCATCCAGAGCGCTCTTAGGGAATTAACCATACCGCTCATCGGCTCCACCATTACCCCCATTGTCGTCTTTCTTCCCCTGGTTTCCATTGCCGGAGTGACCGGGAGCTTCTTCCGCGCCCTCGCCGTCACCATGACCGTTTCCTTGCTGACTTCGCTTCTTCTGGCGTTGACTTGGACACCGACGCTGAGTCTTTACCTGGTCCGGCGGAAGGAAACTGCAGAAGCTTCAGCATCGTCCTCGGCGGGCGGTCCGGACGCTGCTGCTCTTCTGGCTGCCGAAGAAAAGGATCTCTCTGGTTTTTTCGGGCGCATCGTGGAGTTCTATGCACGCACCATGCGCGCCATTTTGAAGCGGCCCTGGGTGCTAGTCGCAAGCTCGGTCTTGGTCGTCGCCCTTTCGGTACTGTGTTACAAATTTCTCGGCACGGACTTTCTACCGGCGATGGATGAAGGCGGATTTATTCTGGACTACTTCACGCCGCCGGGCAGCTCGCTTGCCGAATCCAATCGCATCCTGCTGCACATTGAGGAGATTCTGAAGTCCACGCCCGAAGTCGAGAACACTTCCCGCCGCACCGGCTTGCAACTGGGGCTGGTTGCCGTTACTGAAGCGAACAACGGAGATTTCACCGTCAGGCTGAAGAAAGATCGCAAGCGCGACATTGACGACATCATCGCCGATATCAGATCTGAGATTGAATCGACCGAACCTGGCACCAAAGTCGATTTCGTCCAGCTCCTTCAGGACATGATCGGCGACTTGACCAGCGAGCCGCAGCCTGTCGTGATCAAGCTTTTTTCGCAGGACGGCAAGCTCCTGAATGAAACCGCGCCGGGCGTCGCCGATGCCATCGACAAAATCAAGATCGGCGGGAACCCCCACCCGGTCGTCGACGTCCTGAACGGGATCGAAAACACCATCAGCGGCCCGGCAGTGACGTATCAAGTGAATCCCACGGTGGCCGCGCGTGCAGGTTTCACTCCCGAGGAAGTCGCCATCAATGCCGCGGCGGTTTTGGAAGGTGAGCCTGCGGCAACCCCAGTGATTCTCAATGATCGTTCCTATACCATTCGCGTCCGCTTTCCCGAGCAAAACCGTTCTTCGCTTGACAATATGAGCAATGCTTTGTTGACGAGCTCGACTGGCCGCACAGCTACGCTTGGTTCTTTGGCGGCCATCAGCATGGATCCCGGACAGACGGAAATCCGCCGGGAGAATTTGCAGCGCCTGGTGCAAGTAACCGGTCGCTTCGAAGGTGTGGACCTTGGCACAGGCATCGCAGCCGTCCAGAAAACTGTGAACAATTTGCATTTGCCTTCGTCCATCCGTGTTGAATATGGCGGTCTTTATGCGGAAGAACAGAAATCGTCCAGCGATATGTTGGTGGTATTATTTTTGGCGCTGCTGCTTCTGTTTGCTGTGCTGCTTTTCGAATTTCGAACTTTCTCCGCGCCTACGGCGATTCTGGCATCCGCATTGCTATCCAGCTTCGGCGGATTTCTGGCGCTACTTATCACCAAAACCTCGTTCAATGTCGCTTCCCGCATGGGCATGATCATGGTCATCGGCATCGTGGCCAAGAATGGCATCCTTCTCTTGGACGCGGAGCACCGCTTCCGCGAACTTGGCTTCTCCGCTGAAGAGGCGATGATTCAGGCGGGACGCCGCCGGCTGCGGCCGATCGCCATGACGGCGCTGGCCACGGTCGCCGGTATGCTTCCACTGGCATTCGGCATCGGGGCTGGTTCTGCCATGCTGAAACCGTTAGCTATCGCGGTCGTCGGAGGAATTCTCAGTTCCATGGTGCTCTCACTCATCTTCACTCCCGCGATTCACTACTATCTGCGTCCCAAACAAGCGGCCGAGGCTTGATTTCGACTCGCGGAAGCGGATGATGTAGGAGTTTCCAAGAAAGCAGTCAGCTCAAATGAAGATCCTCGTAGTCGAAGACGAAACAGGAATGGCCCAGGTCCTCCGCCGCGGCCTCGAAGAAGACAATCACGCCGTTAGCCTGGCCTACGACGGCCTCTCCGCCATCTCCCTCGCCGAAGACCACCAGTTCGACCTCGTACTCCTCGATGTCATGTTGCCCGGACTCAACGGCATTCAGGTCGCTCAACGTTTCCGCGAAATCAAGCAGGACATTCCCATCTTGATGCTCACCGCCCGCGACTCCGTTCCCGACATCGTCAAAGGCCTCGACGCTGGCGCCGACGATTATGTGACCAAGCCCTTCTCCTTCGCTGTTTTGCTCGCCCGCATCCGCGCGCTGGAGCGCCGCGTCGCCGAGCCGCGCTCTCACACTCTTCGAATCTGCGACCTCGCCTTGGAGCTCACCCAGCGCCGCGTTTTTCGCGGCACTCGCGAAATCCATCTCACTCCCACAGAATTCCGCTTGCTCGAATTCCTCATGCGTCACGGAGACCGCGTCGCCTCTCGCCACGCTATCCTCGACGCCGTTTGGGGTCCCTCAGAAAATATCGAAGAGAACACCCTGGACGCCTTCGTCCGTCTCCTCCGCCGCAAGGTCGACGAAAACGAACCCATTAAACTGATTCACACCGTCCGCGGTTTCGGTTATTCTCTCGGCCCCGAAGCCTGACCATGAAACTGCCTCTTCGCGCACGCATCACTGCTTGGTACTTCGCCGTCCTGGTCGTCGCTTTTGCGTCCTTCGCCTGGATTAGTGATCTGGGTTTTCAGCACAGTATCGAAACCACCGTGAACGACGCCTCCCGCGCTAACCTCGAGAGCATTCAGAACGTACTCAAACGCACCGCGCCAACTGGCATAGCGGAGATACAGAGGGAATTAGACGAGCTTGGGACCGTGTGGGCCGGTGCGGCTCTGCTCGAAGTTTCGGACGCGAATGGAAAGATGCTCTTCCAATCGCTTCCCTTCAAAAACCCGTACGGCGCCGACAATCCGGCGACGAGGGATGGCATTAGTTTTGTCACCACGAACCTCGACAATTTGCAATACCGCATCGCCACACGCAGCGTCGATATCGGCGGCCAGATTTTTCACGTCCGCGCCGCCGTCCCCACGGAACCCCTCGATCAAGCGCTCGACCGTTTCCGCCTCATCCTCAAGGAGACTTTGCCCTTCCTCATAATCCTCGCCTCACTCGCCGGCTATTGGCTCAGCGGGCGCGCCCTCGCTCCCGTCAACGCCATCATCGAAACCGCGCGCGGCGTTGGGGTCCAAAACTTGTCCAGCCGCCTGGCCGTTCCCCCAGCCAATGATGAATTGCGCCGTCTCTCCGAAACATTGAACGCCATGCTCGCCCGTCTCGAATCCTCCGTAAAACGCCTCACGCAATTCACTGCCGATGCTTCGCACGACTTGCGCACTCCCATCGCGCTCATCCGCACCAGTGCGGAGCTCTCGCTGCGACGCCCTCGCACGGAAGCCGAGTATCGCGAAACGCTCGCACGCATCTTGGCCACTTCCGAAGAGACCACTCACCTCATCGAGAACTTGCTGGCATTGGCCCGCGCGGACTCCGGCGCATCCGAGCTTCATTTTGAAAACATCGATCTCGTTCCGCGGCTGGAGAAGATTTCGGAAGAGGCCGCCATTCTAGCCTCCGGCAAGGGAATCGAAGTCACCAGAGAAATTGCAACTGGTCCCATGCGAGTCTCCGCCGATCTCGCCGCGATCGACCGCCTTCTCCTCATCGTTTTCGACAACGCAGTCAAGTACACTCCACGCGGTGGCCGGATCGCCATGTCCCTTTCAAACGGGTCGGGAAGCGCCCGAATTGAAATCCGCGATAGTGGCATCGGCATCAGCGAAAAAGACCTGCCGCACATTTTCGAGCGCTTCTACCGCGCCGATCAGGCCCGCTCGCGCGAGCCCGGCGGCTCCGGTTTGGGCCTCGCCATCGCGCGCTGGATCGTGGACTTGCATGGTGGCTTGATCGAAGCCGAAAGCAGACTCGGCGGCGGTTCCCTCTTTAGAATTTCTCTCCCAGTTGCTCCCAATCGCTAACGGCTTCTCTCCCTCTTCGCTCTCCAGCCCGAATTCGTACTCCAGCGCGCGCACTCAACCTGAATATTCATTCATCCTCATTTTAAAGATTCGTGAGTTGTTGTTCATCTCTCAGTAACAATTCGCGCCCCAAATGGTGGCCAAGGGTAGGGGGTGTCTCATCACGATTGCTTATTCCACCCTCGTCCTAACTACTGGCATTTCAGAAGCTTAGTGGTTTCCAAGTGGAGGGTGTGTAGATGTCGAATGGAAAGAAGATTTTATTGGCGCTCGCCGCCATAGTGGCCTTTGCGCTTCCTTCTCTCGCGCAGGAACGCAAGGGTTCAATCAGTGGACGCGTCGCGGACAATTCCGGAGGCGTCCTGCAAGGCGCGCGCATTGAACTCCACCCAATCGGAGCGATTGCTGCTTCCAATATCCAAGGCGAGTTCTTCATCAACGATGTTACGCCTGGTACATTCACGGTCAGCATTACTTACGTGGGCTTCAAAGACTTCACCAAGCAGGTCACTGTCGTTGGCGGGCAGATTGCCACCGTAGATGCCAAGCTTGAGGTCGAGTCCCAAAATCTCGAAGTGTTGGTTACTGCCGAGCGTGCCTCCGGAGAAGCCGAAGCCGTCAACCGTGAGCTCACGGCCGATAACATCGTGCAGGTACTGCCCGCGGAAGTGATTCGCAGCTTGCCCAACGCCAACATGGCCGATGCCCTCGGCCGCCTGCCTAGCGTCACCATTGAGCGCGACGAAGGCGAAGGAAAGTACGTCCAGATTCGGGGTACCGAGCCGCGCCTTGCCAACGTCACCATCGATGGCATCAATACGCCCTCCCCGGAATCCGGGGTGCGCCAGATCAAGCTGGATGCCATCCCGGCTGACATCGTCGAGTCCGTCGAAATCAACAAAACCTTGCAAGCCAACATGGATCCGGATGGTATCGGCGGTTCCGTAAACCTTGTCACCAAGACTGCGGGTGAGCGGCCTACCATCAACGTCAGCGGGATGGGCGGGTACACTCCCATCATCAATGGCCGCGGCCTCGTAGAAACGGCCGGCACC
>WNFN01019532.1_pt1 | contig 11973 bp, 7 predicted proteins | sample 5400161 | NCBI WGS metagenome assembly WNFN01 (sample SAMN13153353, study PRJNA577476) | soil metagenome | isolation source: 80 cm saprolite on Douglas fir-dominated hillslope | place: USA:California | collected 2013-09-17
CCACCAGGATGGTGGTGCGCGGCGTCCGGACCACGAACGTCTGGTAGGTGATGACCATCATGCCCAGCGCCGCATCAAACACCTCCGGCTCCATCGTCGGCAGATGGCGCTTGAAGGTCGTCTCGTCATAGGCCGGGAAAAAATCCTGCGGCCGCCGCCACGGCCCGTCGCGTTCGATCACCGCGTCGATGGTGATGTCGCCGATTCTGATCTGCCTCATTTGCTTCCCCGGAGAAAAATTGTTGGGCCGAGCCTAACGGGCGTCATCCCGTGGTTCAAGTTGGAGGCAGAAGGACGGCGCTTTAGCAAAGCCCGTCTTGCGCCGCCAGAAGCGGACAGTTCCGAGAAGTCCGCTTTTTGACCCCTAACCAGACATCGATCTCCACGTGCAAACGAGATACACTGAGGTCTCGCTGGGTGTCCGATCGGACCGGGGAGAGCCGGAACGATGGAGCGAAAAACTGTTCTGAGGTCGATCACTGGCGCGATCACATGCGCCGCCGCAGGAAACCTTGCCAGTCCGGCCTTTGCAGAGGCCGCGACACTTCCTGGCTCGTCGTCAGCCGGCCCAATGGGCCGAAAGGGCTGTGAACCGACGCAGAATGGGAGGCGAGTGGCGAAGCCCGATGAACTTCGTGCCGCGCGTTCCAGCCGCTGCGAAGGGTCGCTCCGATGCTGAAGACGGCCGCAATCGTCCCAGAGGAACAGCATTTTATCCTTTCGAGCCTGTCGCCGAGCCGGGCGCAGCGACGGCTTGCCGTTGCCGTCGTGCTCGCCTTGGTGTTCGCCTTTACCATCACGGAGGGGCCGCTCTCGACCATCCAGCTCGGGCGGATCGACCCCTTCGTCCCGGCTTATGCCACGGCGATGTTCGTGACCGATTCGATCACCGCTGCCCTGCTGTTCGCCCAGTTCTCCATCTTGCGTTCGCGTGCGCTGCTCGCGATCGCGAGCGGATATCTCTACACGGCGCTCATCGTCGCCGGCTTTGCCATCTTCGTCATCGCCTACGCGCTGTTGAGGGATGCCGATCCGGTCAAGCGGTTGTGGCGGGGCTCCGCGGCGGCGGCCATCCTTTTGAGTGTTGCCATGACCGCGGCCGTCGTGTGTGCCGTGGCATATATTGTTACGGCCGGCGATGCGCTATTGCCCCGCATCAATCTCGATCCGCTCCATTTCTCTACCCTCTGGCAATATATTGCGAGCTGTCTGGCCCTGTTGTGTGTCCTTGCAGTCATTTTGCTGTGGATTCGGCGGCGCTCGGTGCTCGATCTGTGGCTGATGGTGGTGATGTGCGCGTACGTGATAGAGATCTGTCTGATCGCGTTTCCCATTCCGGCCCGCTTCAGCTTTGGCTGGTATGCCGGCCGGTTCTTCGGACTGCTGTCCAGCAGTCTCCTGCTGTTTGTCCTGCTGTACGAGATCACGATTCTCTACGCGCAGCTGCTCCGCGCGGTCCTTGCCCAACGCCGCGAGCGCGAGGCGCGGCTGATGACCGGGGACGCAGTTTCGGCAACGATTGCTCACGAGGTCAAGCAGCCGTTGTCCGGGATGATAACCAATGCCGATGCGGGCTTGAACTGGCTTGATCGCTCAACGCCTGATCTCGATGAAGCGAGGGCGGCATTCAAGCAGATCGTCGCCGACGGCCATCGCGCGGCGGCGGTGATTGGAAGCATTCGGGCGATCTTCAAGAAGGACGACTGGAACACGACTTCGCTGGATATCAACGACCTCATCGGCGAAGCCCTCGCCTTGACGCGCGGCGAGCTGCAGCGGCACCGGATACAGGTCCAAACCGAGCCGAATGCACACTTGCCGCAGGTGAGAGGCGATCGAATCCAATTGCAGCAAGTGCTTCTGAACTTGATCGCGAACGCGATCGATTCGATGGCGGCCAAGGATGGGGCGCGGGTCCTGTCCTTGAGGTCCGACGTCCACGACGACGGCGGCGGCGTCATCGTATCGGTGGCGGACACCGGAACTGGAGTCGGCTCGCAAGAGCTCGAGCTGATATTCAATCCGCTGTTCACGACAAAATCGGGCGGCATGGGGATGGGTCTGTCGATCTGCCGTTCGATCATCGAGGCCCATGATGGCCGGTTGTGGGTCGCCCCGAACAAGCCCGAGGGCGCCGTCTTTCAGTTCGGTTCGCGCCTCTGAGAGATCGTTTACGGCCTGAGTACCGCCTTCGCAGCCTCGATGAAGACGCGCAGCTTCGGCGCCAGCGAGGCGCGCCGCGGGTAATAGAGGTACAATCCATCGTACTCGACGGCGCATTGCGGCAGCAACCATTTGAGGTGGCCCTCGCGGATGTGGCGGCGCGCCAATGGTTCAACGGCATAGGCGATGCCCACGCCCGCCAGCGCAAGCTCGAGCGCGTGGGTTGAATCCGTCACCAGCGCCGTTCCCGAGGTCTTCACCGTCGTGATCTTTTTTCCGTCCATCAGCTCCCAGTCGAAAATCCCGCCCGAGCCGACCAAACGCAATCCGATGCAATTGTGCCGATGCAGATCGGCGATCGTTTTCGGCGCGCCCTTGGCTTCGAGGTATTCGCGCGAGGCGACAAGAATAATTTTGAACGGCCGGGTCAGCCGCATCGCGATCATGTCCCGCTGCAACGATTCGCCGAGCCGGATGCCGGCGTCAAAACCTCGCTCGACGATATCGATCAGGGCATCGTCGGAATAGACCTCGACGGTGAGTTTTGGGTGCTGCCAGGCGAGCTTTGACAGGATCGGCGTCAGCGCCATGTGGAGCGCGACGCGCACCGTATTGATTCGTAAGAGGCCCGTCACCTCGCCGCGCTGCGCGGCAAGACCTTCGACCGCCTTGTCGATGTCGGCCAGCGCCGGTTCGACGCTGGCGACAAGGCGCGTACCGGCTTCCGTCAGAGCGACACTGCGTGTGGTGCGCGCGAACAAGGGTTCGCCGAGACGATCTTCGACCGTTCGCACGGCGTGGCTCACGGCGGATGGACTCATGCCGAGTGCGGCCGCAGCCGGCGCGAAACCATGATGGCGTGCGACGCTGATGACGACGGGAAGATGGCTGAGGAGGTCGCGGTCCATTCATGCACCATATCGCATAATGCATGCGAACAAAACCATATTATCGTTGTGAGGCACCTGCCGCATATTGCGCGCAGGCCGTTGAGCGGCGAACAAATGACTGGAGACTTCCATGCTTACTGATACTGCCACCTGGTTCATCACCGGCGCCTCGTCTGGTTACGGCCTGGCGATCGCCCGTTATGCCATCGGCCGCGGCTATAACGTCGTTGCCACCGCGCGTTCGGTCGGCAAACTCGCCGCGCTCACGGCTTTGGCGCCGGAACGTGTCCTTGCGCAAAAGCTCGACGTCACCGTTGCGGACGACGCCGCGACGGCGGTCAAGGCCGCTATCGCCCGGTTCGGGCGCATCGACGTGCTCATCAACAATGCCGGTTATGGCATCATCGGCGCGGTCGAGGAGACGCCGGAAGCTGAATTCCGCGCGCAGATGGACACCAATTTCTTCGGCGCGCTGTCGGTCACCAAGGCGGCGCTGCCGTATCTGCGCGCCCAGAAGAGCGGCGCCATCGTCAACGTGTCGAGCATGGGCGGGCAAATGTCGTTCGCAGGCGCCTCTGCCTACTCCGCCTCGAAATTCGCGCTCGAAGGCCTGTCCGAAGCTTTGGCGCTGGAGGTCGCGCCGTTCGGCATCAAGGTCATCATTGTCGAGCCTGGCGCGCTGCGTACGAATTTCGCGGCGAGCAACGCGATCAAATATATGCCGGTGATGGATGCCTACCAGGACATCGTCGGCACTGTGCGGGCGCTCGTTCACGAACATAACGGCAAACAGGACGGCGATCCGGCCAAGGCGGCGCGCGCGCTCGATCTGGCATTGCAGGCGGACAACCCGCCGCTGCGCCTGCAGGTAGGTACCGACTCGATTGTCGCCGTGCGGGCGCACGCCGAGCAACTGCTCCGCGACCTCGCCGCCTGGGAACAGGTCGGCTCGGACGTCCGCATCGACCCCAACGCACCGGACGAGTCGTGGCAAAGCGCGCTTGATCTTGCCAAGCGTGATACCGCCGCCTGAACGAAGCCTTGGGGGCGGGCCGCACCCACGGCCCACCTGCCCTTCATTGCATTTGGAATACGGCCAAGATCGAGACGTCCCAATCGGTCAGTCCGCTTTGCTCAAAAAGCCGACTTCCCCGAAGTGACAATCGACACCTAGACTCGAAGCGCCGCAATTTCCGGGGCTTCCTTGGGAGCTATCCCAACTTGAAGACCATCGTGTCCGTATCGTCAGGCTGCTCCGGCGGAAGCTCGGCAATGGCCTCCAGTCGACCTCCCCGAATTTCGACTGGAAAATTCCAGCGACCCAATCTCGCCGCGAGCGCGGGCTCGCAATGAAGCTGCGAGTCAAGACCAGTCCAGACGACGCATGGGTTCATGTTAACCGGGTTGGAGAAGTCTTTGAACGAGATAGCAGCAGTTACTTCCAGGTGGCCCGTCTTATTTTCGATTCCGGCTTGCAGTTCGCCACGCATTCCATTCTCAAGGACGTATGCGGTGCCATGCATTGTAACAATAGCATGGAGCAAAATGAGGTCTCTTGCCGCGTCCAGCTTCGATGCGTCACGTTGTTCAAGAATCTTGTTTTTTAACATCACCGTTCTGAAGTCAGCGAAAATCTCGTCTCCCCGAAAGGCTGGATTCCAGATCAGCCGATCGCCTAGCCCGGATAGAACGGTGCCTTCCACGGATGTGAGCAGCTCACCCTCGCCCTTTCGCATCTTCGCGAGGCCAACGTCGACGATCTTCTTCGTCGCGGATCGGCTTAGTCCGCAAATGCGGAACAATTGTTCGTCGGTCGCCATGCGAAAATTAGATACGACCCGATCAAGTAGCTTCTCGATCGGGGGGTTTTGACTGCCAAGCGCTCGATCCAACAGTGGCGTAAACGTCGTGATCAAATCGCGCACCACTTGGGTGACGGGCCCTTTTTCACGCAAATCCGGATGAGCCGCGAAGTCCGCGATCTCCCGAAAACTCATGCAACCATACGAGGCTGCCCTCAAACCCGCGTAGAGTTTCGTGATATCATCAGCTGGGAAATCCCCAGACAGCAAGCGGGACATTCGAGCCTTGAGGCTGTCGAAATGCATGCGACCGGCTGCGTTCGTCATGATGATACCGACCGTGGTGATCAGACGAGGACCATTTCCCAAATTTCTGATTTCGACAAGCGGGATTACAGGCAGACGAGCCTGTTGTGCGCGGCTTCAGCGGGCTCGCCCGATGGTTGCGTCGTGCGCGCGGCCTGGCTGAGGCCGCAGCCGCTTAGCCGGCCTCTCACCTATTTATGTTACCGCGAATGTCATCCTAAGATGGGTCTCCGATGGGACCCTCGATAATTCGGGGCCGGCAGCAAACTGCCGGCCCCAATCTCGTTTGGACTATTCTCCTCGATCGACTACCGGGAATCCCGGTCGCCGCCGTCCCGGTCGTGACCCTGATCATGATCGTGACCTCGGTCGAAATCGAACATATCGAACAGGTCTCCGATCGCCGGCATGTTGACGGGAATATAAGGATTGTCATCGTCGGCGTGCGGATTGGGCAGATTATCGCGGCTGCGCTGGCTGAGCTTGCCGAGATACCAGTTACGTTCGACGAACTTCACAAAGGACGAATGTTCGCCATAGACGTGGGTGATGTGGCCGCCCCCTGAGAACGGGGACACCGCGATCATCGGAATGCGCGGCCCGGTGCCGAAGAAGTCGACCGGCTGGATGAAGCCGGAGTCATAATATCCGCCACCCTCGTCCACCGTGACGAAGATCGCCGTGCTTTCCCAAAGCTCCTTGTTGCCTTGGGCAAGGTCGATGATGTTCTTGGCGAAGGCTTCGAACAGATTGAACTTCGATGATGCCGGATGGCCGTCCATGGTGCCGTCAGGTTTGACGTAGGATACCGCCGGCAAATTGCCGTTCTTGAGATCGGTGAACAGATCGGTGACGTCACGCATATGGTCGGCGCGCATCGCCGGATAGTTCAGCTGATATTCAAACGGGTTGCAGATGTTGCAATAGAGTCCATCGAGCGGCGCGCCGGTCCCGGAAACGTTGTAACCGCCGCCATAATATTTCCACGAAATGTTCTTCGCGCTCAAGAGATCGCCGATGCTGGTCATAGTGACCGGCGGAACGGCACCGGCTCCGCTTGGCGTGCCTTGCGGCGTCCAGGCCGGGTTGATGTTCACCGCGTTGTAATAGTGACCCGGATCGCACTTGGTCTGGACCGTATAAGGCAACTTGCCAAGGTAGTCTTGGATTGGCTTGATCCCTGGCTGCGTCGCATCGGAGCAATTGAACCACTGCTTCCGCGAAGTGTACTGGTTGAGCGTATTGGGCTGTGGATCGGGATTGTAGATGCTGTTTGAGGGCGGCGTCGCGGCGTTGCCGTGACCGTCGCCGAAAAACACCTGATCGGCAAAGCCCAGCGGCACGCTGTCGGGCCCGGTCCCGCCCATCACCGGCTGATGATAATTGTCGCTCATGGTGTATTGGTCGGCGAGGGATTTCAGATAGGGCACATCCTTGTTCTGCATATTGAAAAACGCCATCGTCTGGCCGGTATCGTGCGGCGTGCCGCCCGGCGGCGTCGAATAGGTCGTGGTGATGGCCGATTGCAGATCGTGCAGGCAGCCGGTCGGATTGCGCCGCGTGACGTGTTCCTGGTCGATCGCGCAATCCATCTGCTGGTACATCTGGAAGAACTGGTGGATGGTGTCGCCGGTATAGGTGTCATAGGGCATGGTCGCGCCGGTCAGCTGGAATGGCCCGGGCGCCAGGGTATTGACGTTGGTGATGCGGATATCCGGGCCTACACTGTTTGGCAGACCGGTGCCGCCGGTTCCGAACAGGAACTGGTCGGCAGCGGGCAATCCTGGATCGCCGCCCGGCAGGTTGAGAATCGCCGCAGCCGGCGGGTTCTGTACGCCGGCGAGGTCGGGCGCGGGCAGCATTGAATACAACGACTTGTTGGCGGATCCGACGCTGATGAAGAATTTTCCGCCATTCGGCGCTGACGCGATCTGAAATTGATGCGCCTTGTCGAAATTTTCGTCAGGCGAGCCGTCAGCCTTGACGATGTGTTCGGACAGCAGGTTCAACACCCACTCGTCGTCCGACTTCGGCCTGTAGGTGGCGAACAGGTGGTCAAAGCTGCGATTTTCGCCGACGATGATGATGACATGCTTGATCGGCGACGCGGTCTTGATGGGATCGCCGGTGTTTTGTCCGTCCTCTGCGCGAACACCTTGCGAAAGCGCAAGGGCCGCCAGGGAAACACCGACCAGGCCAAACCTGCGCGTAAGCGCTATTTTATGCATAGCTTTCTCCTGTTGGATTTTTGAAGGTCACGGCAACAGGCGGGTTCTTATGCTGCGACGATGACGCAGATGTTCTAATTGCGTGACAGAATCGGAATCATTCACAGGGACGCGATCGCGGCCGAGCGACAAATTGGAGTGTGATGTTTTTATAACGAAGCTATCGGCCGCATGGCCGGCGTGCGTCTCGATCGCGCACGATCGCTGTGGGAAGGCGTGAGCAGCGGCCCATCAGTATTTGTGAGGCGCCCTCTCGTGAAGAGGTAGGACGCCCAGGCCGGCCAAATGGGTGTCGACGAACTGGGCAAGCTGTTGACGCAGATTTTCCGGCGGCACCGCGACCATGCGCTCTTCCAAACCCAGCGAAATGATCCCGTGCACTGCGGAGAACATCATTCGGGCCAGCAGCGCAATTTCCTTCGGATCCCGATCAGGCGTCAGCCGAACCAGCGGCTCATGCATGAGCGCGAAAGCCCGCATGACCATGAGCAGGATGTCCTCGGGGAACGGACGATCGTCTTCCATCCTGTGTTCGAACAGTGATCTCAGGAGGTTCGCGTGCTCGGTGGCAAACTCCAGGTAGGTCGCCGCAAGTCCATGCAGCTGACGGATCGGGTTCTCGGTCGGCACGGCGACTAGCCGGGCGGCCAGCGCCTGCACCGTCTCACGGTTCACGGTCAGGATCAGGCCGTCGAAGTCGCCGAACTCATTATAGACGCTGCCAATGGAGCAGTCGGCGGCTTCCGCGACGTCGCGAACCTTCAATGCTCTCAATCCCTTAGCCGCGATTATGCCGCGCGCAATCTCGAGCATCAGCAGGCGCCGTTTACCTTTTTTTTGCTCACGCAAAGATTCTTCTTGAACATTGTTCATTTTAGCTATATCCATTTTGAACATTGTTCAAATAGCTTGGAGGCTATCAAAATGCAAACCCTCGTTTCTGAAATGGTCATCACCTTTGCCGACGATGCTGCCGCCCTCATAAAAGGTTGTGGCCGGATTATTGTCCAGTTTCTGATGGCGCCGATCGAGCGCATCGCCACCGCGTGCGATGTCGCAGGCGTTCTTCCCGAGCGAGGGTCTGCGCCTCGCTTGAAGCGCGTGAAGACAAAGCGCGCCTGGTCACGCGCCAATGCTGGAATGCCAAACTCGTCCCGTTCGCGTCGGCCCTGGCACTTGCTGTCGTTTCGCTTCCTGAGCGATTTGACGTAAGGGAGAGCGAGCATGCGCCGATTGCTCGCTCGGTTGCGCGATCTGAACGAAGCCAACCGCATGATTAACAGAACGGAAGAAGCCAGAACCGAGAAGTTGTCGAGCGCCGAGCGAACCTGAGGGCGCAAGTGTTCACTTCTAGCAGCGTTAACTTCTCATTGGGCATCGCCCGCATCCTGCCTTGCAACCGGATGCAGGGACAATTCAAAGTTGCCCGGTTAAAAAACAGGACCGATCATGATCAAGCAGTTGATGTCGTCACGTCGCTTCGCTCCGCTGTTCTGGGCCCAGTTCTGCTCGGCGCTCAACGATAATGTCCTGAAGAACGCGCTGGTCATCATCTTGCTATATGGCGTGGTCGCGGGAGGCGGCGACTCGCTGGTGACCGTCGCCGGTGCGGTCTTCATCTTTCCGTTCTTCATTCTGTCGGGCCTCGGCGGCGAACTTGCGGACAGGTACGTCAAGTCGGTGGTCGCAAGGCGCCTGAAGTTCGCCGAGATTTTTGCCGCGAGCTTCGCGGCCGGCGGCTTCTTCCTGCATTCGGTCCCCCTGTTGTTTGTGGCGCTCGCCTTGTTCGGCATCATTGCCGCCCTGTTCGGTCCGGTAAAATACGCGATGCTCCCCGACCAGCTCTCGGTTGCCGAACTCGCGACCGGCAATGCGCTGGTCGAAGGCGCAACCTTCATGGCCATTCTGATAGGCACCATCGCCGGCGGCCTGTTTGTCTCCGGTTCCACCCACATGGGCTGGGTATCCTCCGCGGTGGTCGTGCTGTCGCTATTTTCATGGGCATTTGCCGCGCGCATTCCCGCGACTGCGCCGTCCGCGCCGGACCTCGCCATCACGTCCAATCCGTGGACGTCGACGGTCGGCTTGCTGAAGTCCCTTTACGCCGAACCGCGTCTTTGGGACGGCATGGTGATCGTATCGTGGTTCTGGCTGGTGGGCGCGGTTGTGCTTTCTCTCCTCCCCGCGTTGGTCAAGGACGTCATTGGCGGTACCGAGGGCGTCGTGACCCTTTGCCTCGCGATCTTCGCGATCGGTATTGCCGTTGGCTCGCTGTTTGCGGCCCATCTCAGCCACGTGCGCCCCAATCTGGCGTTGGTGCCGATTGGCGCCATCATCATGGGCCTGGTCGGTCTCGATCTCGCTTGGGCCATCAGCCAGACCATTCGAGGGGTCGATGTTTCGCCGATGGAGGTCGCAACTTCATTCGCGGGATTGCGAATGCTCGCCGATTTCGCTGTCTTCGCCTTCGGCGGCGGCTTGTTCGTGGTTCCATCCTTCGCCGCCGTTCAGGCTTGGTCTGCGCCATCCGAGCGCGCCCGCGTCATTGCCGCCGGCAACGTGTTGCAGGCCGCCTTCATGGTGGTCGGCTCACTCTTCATCGCGCTATTGCAAGGCGCTGGCCTTGCTATTTCCTGGATCTTCTTCGGCCTGGCGGTCGCGAGCTTCGGGGCGGTCTGGTTCGTGCTCAGCAAGTGGGGCAAGGAAGGCGTGCGCGATTTCGGTGCGCTGTTGTTCAGCGCCCTGTTCCGCACCGAGGTTCGAGGATTGGAGAACCTGCCACCCCTCGGTACCCGCATGCTGATTGCCCCCAACCATGTCAGCCTGATTGACGGCCCTCTGCTGCATGCAACACTGCCGATCGACGCGAGCTTTGCCGTCGACACCGGCATTTCCAAGGCGTGGTGGGCCAAGCCGTTCCTCAAGATGATACGGCACCACACCATGGACCCGACCAAGCCGCTCGCCGCACGCGAGTTGATCAAGCTGGTGGCAGCGGGCGAGCCGGTCGTGATCTTTCCGGAAGGACGTATTACGGTTTCGGGTTCGCTCATGAAGGTCTATGACGGTGCCGCGATGATCGCCGACAAGGCCGATGCGGTCGTTGTTCCCGTTCGCATCGAAGGCGCACAGCGCTCGCACTTGAGTTACCTGAAGAACGGCGAGATCAAGCGCGTTTGGTTTCCGAAGGTGACGATCTCGATCCTGCCGCCGGTGAAGCTGCCCATCGACGAGACGCTAAAAGGCAAGACACGCCGCAATGCCGCCGGCGCAGCCCTGCAGGATGTGATGATCGACGCCATGGTCAAGACCGCGATGCTGGACCAAACCCTGTTCCAAGCTCTTGCTCACGTCTATCGCGATCGCGACACCGGCAAGCCCGTGATCGAGGACGCGCTCGGGACCAAACTGACGTACCGCAAGCTGATCGCCGGCGCCCAGGTGCTGGGCCGCAAACTGGAGAACGGCACAGTGATCGGCGAGAACGTCGGCGTGCTGCTGCCGAACTCGGCCGGCGTCGCCGTGGTCTTCATGGCACTGCAGACGATCGGACGCGTACCAGCCATGCTGAATTTCTCTGCTGGCCCGGTCAACGTGCTGGCGGCGATGAAGGCCGCGCAGGTCAAGACGGTATTGACGTCGAAGGCCTTCATCGACAAGGGCAAGTTGGACAAGCTTATCGCCGCGATCTCCGCAGAAGCGAAAATCGTTTATCTGGAAGACGTACGTGCCTCCATCGGCATCGCCGACAAGGTCCGTGGCCTCCTCGCCGGCGCCGCTGCGCGTGTCGCTCGTAGCGCCAACGATCCCGCCGTCGTGCTGTTCACATCGGGTTCGGAAGGCACCCCGAAAGGCGTGGTGCTTTCCCATCGCAACATTCTCGCCAACGCAGCTCAGGCGCTGGCGCGCGTTGACGCCAATGCCAATGACAAGGTCTTCAACGTTCTTCCCGTCTTCCATTCCTTTGGGCTGACGGGTGGCATGATGATGCCGATGCTCGCGGGCATTCCCATCTTCATGTACCCGTCGCCGCTGCATTACCGGATCGTGCCGGAACTGATCTACCAGACAGGCGCCACCATCCTGTTCGGCACCGACACCTTCCTGACGGGTTATGCGCGCTCAGCCCACGCCTACGACTTCCGGACGCTGCGCCTGGTGTTGGCAGGGGCCGAAGCGGTAAAGGACCGCACCCGACAGATCTACATGGAGCGCTATGGCATCCGCATCCTCGAAGGCTATGGCGTCACCGAGACGGCGCCCGTGCTTGCGATGAATACGCCGATGGCTAACCGCCCGGGTACGGTCGGACGCCTCTCGCCGCTGATGGAATATCGTCTCGATCCGGTCCCCGGCATCGAAGAAGGCGGCCGCCTCTCAGTGCGCGGTCCGAATGTCATGCTGGGTTATCTTCGCGCGGAGAACCCGGGCGTGCTGGAGCCGCTGCCCGAAGGCTGGCATGATACCGGCGATATCGTAACGATCGATACCGCGGGCTTCATTATCATCAAGGGCCGCGCCAAACGCTTCGCCAAGATCGCTGGAGAAATGGTCTCGTTGTCGGCCGTCGAAGCCATGGCCGCG
>WNFN01176879.1_pt1 | contig 11968 bp, 8 predicted proteins | sample 5400161 | NCBI WGS metagenome assembly WNFN01 (sample SAMN13153353, study PRJNA577476) | soil metagenome | isolation source: 80 cm saprolite on Douglas fir-dominated hillslope | place: USA:California | collected 2013-09-17
GCGATAGCGTTTGCCCAGTTTTTGCCGCCAGACCGGCTTGCCCAGGTAGTCGAAAATGGCAAACGACTGATCATCACATGAAACCAACAGTTCCAACTGCTGATCCCTATTCACATCCACAACTGAGATGGCGAGGGGGCGGCTACTGAGCACCTGAACCCATTTTTCCTGTAGATCGGGAGTTAATGCGAAGAGCTTTTTATTGCGAGTCCCCACCAGAATTTCCACTACTCCATCCTGGTCAATATCAGCAGCGTAAAGCGCAGAAATCGCCTGATCCATCTGCTGCTGCGCCAGGAGCAGCCCGGTGGAAGAGATCAGATAGAGTATGCCTTTGTCTGACCCAACCAGCGTTTCTGCCTCGCCATCATCGTCCAGGTCATAGATGTAAATAGCACGAATTGGCTCTTCGATCTGGAAGCGCCAGAGCAATTCATTGCTAGCAAGACCCAGAGCATAGGCACAGCGATCTTCAGCGGCAAAAACAACTGTTTGGGGAAAAGAGGAATCCATCCATATTTGCAAAATTGGCCGCTGTACATCGTACCAGTAAGTCGGAGCAGGCGCCTCCGCTCCTGGAGGTAGTATCGCATCACCGGCTGAATTGAGCACATAGATTTTTCCATCACGTGTGCTGGTCACCACACGAGCCTGCTGCTGTTCAGAAACAATAGGGCAGGCAACAATCGCGGTAACAATTGTTTTATCCCCAATAACTTTTTCCCACCTCAGCTTGCCATCCCTGGTCAGAGCACAAACACGACCATCGTTTGAACCGGCCAGCACCTCAACATCGCCATCCTGATTAATATCGGCGGCGTGAACACTGGTCACCCAGTCCTTTGCATCGTAATGCCAGAGATCTTTGAGACAGGTCAGCCCCAATCTGAGATCTTCTTGCAGGCGATTAAACGTGACTGACGCATTTACTGGAGATACAGACGGCATAGGAAACCTCCCGCACCTAATCATAATGCACACATACAACAGACAATTCATTTCTTCTTCTTAAATATACCTCAAAATCGCTGTCATGTCTCTGACGAATCCCTGACAGAAGCAGGACTCCATCGATTATAGCAACTAATTGACGAAGAAAGAAGATGATAGGGCATATTGAAAGAGAGGCTGAGATCAGGTAATATGAATCTATCCAGACTGACAAAGAGTTGAAATAAAGGCCGTTGCGATGGATATGACAAGGCAGTGGCATACTATTGGCATAAATCTGTAGAACAATCCCTGCTACAATAGTTACAATGATAGAAAGACAAAGCAAATGGAGATACATTCTCACTTTGACTAGTAGGGGTATTTGGAGGTCTGAGCATGGCAAGTTTGAAAAACTATTTTGCCAATCCAACAACACTTCGTAAGCCAGAACATTTCTTCGGGCGGAGAGACCTCCTGGTCCATATTTTTGAACTGGTCGAAGCGCGACAGAACTTTGCGCTCGTTGGCCCCCAGCGCATTGGCAAAACTTCACTGTTGACCTGCCTGGAAAGCCCGAAAATCCAGCAAGAATGCCATTTTGATGGCAGCCATTTTCTTTTCCTTTCTCTTGATCTCCAGAGGCGCTCAATGAAAGGACAGGTCGATTTTTTCGATTTTGTCTACCAGACGCTCAAAGAGTACGCTCGGGATCTGAAATATCCCATTCCTGAAGGGTTCGATAAAGATGATGAGTTCGACGCGCTGTTAAACGAATTTCGCCAGCACAGCCTCTCGCCAGTGCTGATGATGGACGCTTTTGATGAAATTACCCAGTACCCTCCTATTCAAGAGACAAAGGGAAAATTTCGTATATTACCGCTTCGGTCGCAGAACTGGGAAAAATTTTTCGCGAACTGGCGCCTGCGGATTCAAAACAACCCTCACCTCTTTACAATACTTTTGCTACAATCCGACTGGAAGCTTTTTCAGCAGCGGAGGCACGGACGTTTTTGTTGGAGACTTCTACTCTGAGTGGTCTGCCTTTTAGCAAAGATGAGATCGATCGGGTTCTGAAGCTGGCAGGATATCACCCTTATCTGCTTCAACAAGTAGGTACGTTGCTATTTGAAGCGAAACGCACGCATGAACTGGAAGAGTATGACTACAAACGTGTAGAGAAGGAGGCACAAAAAAATTTATCCAGCCATTTCGACCATTGCTGGCAAGTGCTCAACGAGGATGAACGCCAGGTAGTGAGCGGGGACATCGTTGCTCTCGAAAAGGAGGGAGCGCGGAAACATCGAGATAGCCATATTTATCCAGAATTGTGCCAGAGCGCCTTATTTCGCACATACATACGCGAATCGAGGCAACTGATTACCCCTCCCCCTCCCCTTCCTCCCCTGATCGAAGCCAGCGAGATCGACGAAAACACGCTGGAAAAAACCCTGAAACTCCTGGATGATCCGGCACAGCTGGGCCAAAGTCTGTTCGCCAGCATTCCGTTTATTCGGACCAGGATCGAGCAGCAAAAGGCTACATTGCCGACCATGCGGGGCAAAATAGTGCGCGACGCCCTCGAAAAGGCGCTGGAAGCTATTGGTGGACAAGATACGCGCAGCGATGAGGCCGTTGACTGGATTCACTATAACATCCTGTATTACCGCTACTTTATGCGCAGGCACGCGCTGAACCAGGCCGGAATGGCCACAAAATTATCTATCAGCGAGCGCCACTTCTATCGCCTCTATCGCAAAGCCCTGGAACGTTTTAAAAACGCTTTGCTGGAAATCGATGCGCGAGCGGCCTTAGACGCGAATTCACCACGAGAGTCTGAGGCGTAGGTAGGAGTACGATCTGCTCGCAGAAACTCTGCCCTAAAAGATTCCACCAACAATAGGGAGCCTGATCCTCTATTTTTGCAGATCCCGATAATTGGGAGAGCCGCTTTGAAAAGAGGCAGATCTGTCATCTTTCAAGAATTTCGCTTAACCACTAACTACGGTCCCTTGTTCTGAAACTGAAAGAGCTTAGTAGAAGCCGTTTCTCTTGTTCTCGGTAGATGAAGCAGCTTCCCATGGGTCAGGATGCGGAGTGGGCTGGAACCCCTTCAAGCGCTTGTTTTGCCTCAACCACTGGCGAAATAGATCGTTCGCAATAGTACAGCGAGTATCCTCATTGATGCTCTCCTGCTGCTCGCCGCTATTGATGGTTTCAACCGCATCTTCGGCCCGGAGTTCTTTGAGGGCATCTATAATGTCATCGGAATTATAGGGATAGTGATACTGACCATAGGTTTTTTTGATATCGTCCAGATTAAGAAAGCGTCCTTCTTCTTTCATACCTTCTGCGATCACCTGGAGGAAGAGTTGCTGAGCTTTTCCATCTTCAAAACGCTTCCAAAGCCAATCGAAATGGATAGTGCCGGTATTGAACACACTTTTCAGCACCAGGTTGACATCGTTGAGCGTAGCATAATTTTTCTCCATCTTGTTGCAATGATCTACCAGTTCGCGGCAAAGCAGGTGGATCATATACGGCTGGTCGGCGGTAAGCTGGCGGATCTTATTCACGACCTGTGGTTCATATTCCAGAAAACCGGAGACTGGCTCGTTGATCAACGCTTCAGCGCCCTCAGGAGCGATTCTGCTGGGCAGAGGATAATGGAGCGCGATATTGAAGAAAACTGACCAATAATCGCGGGTCAGTTTTTCGATCTGATGCGTGCCGGAAAGCAGGAAGTGGATATACTGGCGTTCCAGCATCAGGCTCCGCAAGTAGCGAAAAATCTCAGGTTCCAGGTGGCCTTTCTCGACGTGGTACTCCAGTTCCTCAAATTCATCTAGAAGGAGAATAAGTTTTTTCCCTCCCAGAAGTATCTCTACTTTATCCAAGAACTTCTCAAAAGAGAATGCTGGATCTTCTAACGCACCAAAAAAATCCTTGCGCCGCGGTTCCGGGGCGGAGAAACCCCTCTTGCCCATTGACTTAAAGATTTCATCAGAAATACCAAAGAAAAATTTGTTCACACTGAAATTGAGGGCTAATCCCTGTAAATCAATCATTACCGGGATATGACGATCAAGTAAACCCGTTTGCGCGAGTTGTCTCAGCAGGGTTGTTTTGCCAGAACGACGCTGACCATAGAGGACAAGTACCGTCTGAGCTGTGGTGCGAGTGAGATTATCATGGAGATACGCCAGAGCTACCTGGCGGCCATAGCACATGTTGCCCTGGGTAAGGGTGCCGGTACTGTATGGATTCTCAATCCTGGTAAATGCTTGGTAATGCTCGCGAAAATCCAGGTGACCCACTTCTACGTGATCAGTACGCAACTTCTGTTCCGAATCATCGTAAGTGACCTCGAAGGTGAGCGTGATTGAGTCTGCAATTGGCTGGATCAGAAATTCAGCTCCACTTATCTGGCCAGCCTCAATGAGATAGATCTCAACGGACTGGGGTTGACGATTCGCGGTAGTAAAGCTCTTCTCATCAGAGAGAAGAGTGACTTTGATGTCGCGTGCAGGAGCACGACCACGGTTCGTAATCTGGAGCCAGATACCAACGGTTTCCTCTCGATGGATGTCACGAGATCGCAACTCACATTGGAGCTCTGCATGACCGTGCAATTCGTTACGCTGAGCCTTAAACCATTCTTGCCAGCGCGTGATGAGAGCCTGGAGCAGCACAAACTCTGGCACATAAGGCTGAGGAGCACCGGGTAGAGGGGAGACATCATATTCTCGGTTCACTGTGTGTTGAAAATCGTCAAGCGCGCGGCCCCATTCCAACAGGCTGCTCAGACGATCGTTGGGATCACTGCGGATTTGGTAGATCTTTAATGGACGCACAAGAGCATTTAATTGTTCACCCACGTTCAAGAATTGCTGCGTATAGGGATAGGGTACGCCTTTCGTCTCAAATTGTTCAGGCGTGCGATGAAAATCGTAAGCAGCGAGCTCTGCAATTTCGGAGAACTTGAAAAGTTTCTGGAGTTCACGGAAAATGAGCCACAATTCCGTACTATAGGCATAGTTCGGTGTACGGATAGCTTCGCAGGCATTGGTAATTTCTTCTAAAAGCTTCTCTTTTTCCTCTACCTGTTCGAAATGAAACTTGATCTTCAACAAACCATTGACAGCCTAAGGGAGGGACTCTTCCTCGAAAAGATTGAGGAAATCAGCCAGTACTCTGCCAGCCTCTTGCCTGACCCAGGTTGATTGAGCGTCCTGGGCAGCGATGAGCAGAAAGCCGAAGAGCTTCTCTCGGGGAGTATTTTGAGCACTTTTGATCTCTATGGCAAAATCCTTGAGCAAACGCGAGATTTTGCGCACAGCGGCACGACGTGTATTGCACTCCTCTGAGATTAAAGCGCGCTCCAGATAAGGATAGATGGCGCCCCAATCATGTCTGGCCAGCATCTCCAGATGCTCGATGACTTCGATGCGTACATCACGTGTCCGCTCAGCAAAGAGGGTGGTCAGTAGCGCACGAGCGCGCATTGAATCAGCGGGATAGGCATGCATGAGAGATTCGGGCAAGATTTTTCGCACATCGGTAAAGGCATCGCCCACCGCATCACTGAGTAAATCGAGCGTTTCTGGCGGCAGAGGGATCAGAGTCGCGAGCTTCGCCAATCCGGCAGCGCGCAGTTTCGGCTCATTGCCTGTAATCAGAGGGCGAAGAACCGTCAGAGGATCGCGCTGCGCGAACAGTTGCGCCCAGCATAATGCGAGAAGTTTGCTGACTTCTTGCTGATCGACGACCTGGAGAACCTCCAGATGATTTTCCTCAAGCATTACGATTTCAGGGTTGCCGTCCAGATCAATATCGGCAATACGCAGAGCCTGAATAGGATCTTTCGCGGTATACCGCCAGATCAGATCCCCTACAGACGTAAAGACATAAAGAACGCCATCGGCACATCCAACCAGGATTTCTTGCTGGTCATCATTATCGATATCAGCAGTTTCCAACGCCAGCACGCTATGACGGAGCACATAACGCCAACGCAGTTTGCCAAATTCATCCAGCACACACAGATTGCGGTCTTCCGTCCCAATCAGCACTTCCAAATGACCATCGCCATCCAAATCTTTGGCGCACAGGGCTAAAATGCGCCCGCGCGCCTGCTGGTAATCCCAGAGGTAGTTTCCAGTACGTGTATAAGCAAGCAAGCGATTTTCAGCCGTGTTAATCAACAGTTCCGGATTCTGGTATTTGCCATCTTGATTGGGGGGAGAAATAAACACTTGATGGGCAGGAGCTGGCAACTCAATGACGCACGCTTGTTGCGCGAAATTACTGGTATACAAATATGCCTTCCCATTCCTGGTGCCAATCAACATTTCGGCGGTGCTCTGAGGACTGGGCGTCAGTAAGTAGAAACAGGTGGCAGGTTCGGGGAAATTTTGCATGGCAAGCAAACGTTTGCGGTCAGGATTCATCATGGAAAGAGAACCCATATCGGTAATAAAAGCCAGATCTTCGCCACGCCCCGAAGAGCTATAGCCAGACTGAGCATCAACAATCTGACCACCGTCAGAGGCTTTTTGAGATCCAAGGAAGCGACCTTCCGCATTAAAGATAGCAAGGCTCCCACCTGGCAAGCTCACGATCACTTTGCGCCCTTTCTCGCCTGCCCTCTCCACCAGACTGAGCACCGGTCTATAACCCATATGCTCCTTTTCCCACAGAAACTGGAATTTTTGCTGCTCCAGCTTCACCAGCACGAGGAGCGCCTCAAGATAGTTGGCGTCATGGATCTGGCTGTTGGCGAGAGCAAGAGATATTTTTTTATCGGCGGCCCCATACGTCGTCCCCTGCATCCCCAGTAACAAATCAAGGTGCTCTACGGCCAGCTTCTGGAGGTCTGCGATCTCCAGTTTTCCCAGCTTCGCAAAGTCGCGCCGAATCCTCTTCTCAAGGCCAACACTCAACTGGATACGGAAAGCATACACCCGCGAATCGTCAGCGCCGGCCAGAACTTCGATATGTCCATCAAGATCCAGATCAGATGTATTCAGGCTATGATAGCGTTTGCCCAGGAGTTGCCGCCAGACCAGTTCCCCTGTATTGTCGAACGTCGCAAATGACTGATCGTCACAAGACACCAGGATCTCTCGCTGGTCATCCTTATTCACATCCGCCACTGCGATGGCGAGGGAACGGCTACTTAACGTCTGCATCCATTTTTCCTGGAGATCAGGAAGCAGCGCAAAGAGCTTCTTGCTGCGAGTCCCCACGAGAATTTCAACCACTCCATCCCGGTCAATATCAGCGGCATGAAGCGTGGAAATCGCCTGGTCCATCTCTTGCGAGGCAAGGAGCTGGCCGGTAGAAGAGATCAGATACAGGGTCTGGTTTTCTGACCCGATCACTGTTTCAGGCTCGCCATCGCCATTCACATCAAAGGTAAAAATAGCACGAATGGGATCATCGACAGGAAAACTCCAACGTAACTGGTTGCCGGCCAGATCAAAACTGTAACAACAATCTTCGGTCGCGAACACGACGGTCAGGGGTAAGGTGGAATCCATCCACATTTGCAAGATGGGCTGGTGGGCATCAAACCAGTACTTCGGGCCCGGTATCGATGCATCAGGAGGCAGAATCTCTTCTCCTGATTCGTTGAGCACATAAATCTTTCCATCGCGTGTGCTGGTCGCCACGCGCGCTGATTGGCGTTCAGAAGCAGGAGGGCAGACCACAATCGCGGTGATCATGACTTTTTCCCCCACCACTTTCTCCCATATTACCTCACCGTCTCTGTTTAAAGCGCAAACGCGGCCATCGCGTGAACCAGCCAGGACCACAGTTTCGCCATCCTTGTTGATATCGGCAGCATGAACACTTGTCACCCAGTCCTTTGCCTCGTAATTCCAGAGGTCTTTGAGGCTGGTCAGTCCCAGCCTGAGATCCTCTTGCAGGCGAGTGAATGGAGTAGATGCAGATAAAGATGGCATGTAATCCCCCGATGGCTGTACATTACTGAGCCATAAAATATGTCGTCGCTGATGAACTCTTTACGTTTCTCCAAAGATACATTACTATTCTGAACAATTTCTGACAAGAGGCTGACCAATCCCTGCCCAGGAAGGATTTGCGCTAATTAGCAAAAGAAACTCTCATATTTCATCTATTTCCCCTGTGACGAGGCTCTTATCATCAACACCACTCCTCCCCTGGAAACCTACGCCGAAAAGATACGGAAAGAAATCATCGACTTCAAGACGGCTAGAGGTCAAGAAAAGACAGAAATTTGGCAGAGATCCGGCAAGGGTTCGGCAGAGTAGCGTGGACGTTTTTTAATACAATGAGAGCAACAAAGAAAAACATGAAGGGTGAGTATTTTCTCCAGGCACACTTGCTTAAAAAGTTCAGCGATAGAGTCCAGCGCTTAGGCCAGCTAGGACCAGGGTTCCGGGAACCTGGCACCAGGGATAGTTGGGTGCTTTTCAATCATTTTCATCTCTGTGCCACGAAGCATCAGGCCTACATGTGAAGGTCTGATCGTTTTATTCAAAGTCATACTTTTTATGAGTGTTGTTATCGTCATTCGTGAAGGATAGTTTGTATGTCGAATGCTATGTCGAAGTGTGGATGTACACCATCTGCATCTTTTGAAAACAAGAAGGATAACCATGAGCCAGGACCCCAAACAGGCACTATTCCAGAACTGGCTTCCACCGCAAGGGGTTCACACCCCACGTTGTTGCTTATGGCAGGCTTTGCTGGAGCCGGCAAAACAACGCTGGCCACCAAATTGAAGGAGGAGTTCCTGCAATGTGGTGATCAAAGCTGGGAAGTCCTTGATAAGGATCTTCTCAAACGTAAACATCTGGAGGAAGGTCAAGAGGTAGAACTGGCTGGCTGGAAGGCTTTCGAGGACTTATTCAATTTAATCGCACAGAAGGCTATTAATAATAAAAAGTCTGTGATCATCGATACTAGCAACGAAAGACCCTTTATTCACGAGAACATTCTTGTACTGCTCGAACATATGCACAGGGATAATATTCAGGCGAACTTCAACATCATTCTCTGTGTTGCCAGCAAAGAGAAGCGCAGTGAGCGTCTGGATGAACGCGGCAGCATGTTCTACCCATTTGTTAAGAATCTTCCCCCCACTCGTGATGATTCCGACTTGTTCGGATGCTTTGAACACCTCGCCAGGCACGATCCCAAGTTACGAGAAAATCTGCAACATCTCTCAAATAATCCAGCTGACTTGAAGGACTCTCCTTATCTGGCAAGTAACCAGGCTCTAATTGTCAATACAAATCTTTCTCTGGAGACCATCTTTCCAGATGTGTGGCGGGAAATCACTACCCGCCTACAAAGCGGCGGGCTCGCGTTTCAACAATAGCAACTGGAAAGGGTGCTTTTCTCCTCTTTCCAGTAAATACGGATATACAAAACATATTTTGTATATCCGTATTTTTTCTTAATATCTCATTTTTTCTTTTTCTTCATGCGCATGTAATACTTGAATTTATCGAACAATCTGAGTAATATATCTATTGTACGCATCTTGTCTCCTAAGGATCAAGAGATTATCAACGCGGCTGATCCAATCCAGCGGGGGATATTTTTGCTCTAAAATAGGAGACCCTATGCCGGAGAAGCCGCTTAAGGAACAGGCGAAAGACAACGCCATCTTCCAATATACGCAGCAAGTCATATTCATCCGCCATGGTGAAAGCGACGCCCACGTTGGCAAAGCCGCGACGCACATCGAAGAAGTAGGTTTAACTTTTCTTGGCGAGAAGAAAGCGCAAGAAATCGCTGCGACCTTCCCTCATACGCCCGATCTGATCATTGTTTCACCGTATTTACGCGCGTGGCAAACAGCTCTTCCCACTATAGAGCGTTTCCCCAATACCCCTCACATCATCTGGCCAGAGGTACGAGAATTCACGTATCTGGGTTCGCTGGCCGGGAAATGTACGACAAGATTGGAACGGAGTGAGAAGGTCACCAGGTTCTGGGAAGAAGCGAAACCTGAGGATCTAGATCATGAGGATCTGGATCGCAAAGGCGAATCGTTTGTCCAATTTGTTGAGCGAGCCAGGTGTGCTCTGGACAGGCTCAGGCGGATGGAGGAAGACCTGATTGTCATTTTTACACACGAGCAATTTATTCGCCTGGTACAGTGCCTGCTACTCGAATGGGATGACCCCGAAGTGACGAAAGAGCGTATGATACGTTTTCGGAGCATATTGCTGAATAGCCCTCTCTCGTATGGTTATACCGATGGCGAGAGCTGGCAGCAACATATGTGCCGGGGAACAATTGCATCTCCACCTTCGGTTGCGCTTTCACTTAAACCCTTGCCTGTCGGGCGATGAAGATAGTATAGATCAGCCCTCATTTTTGCAAGGGGAGCAGAGAAAAATTGGAATTTTTCTCTGCTCCCCTTGCAAAAATGAGGGCTGATCTATACATCTAACCGCGACCATAGCGGCCACGGCCGCGCCAGACGGGATAGGTGATGAGGTGCCAGGCCGCGATCAGGATGGCCGCGCCGATAACCCCGCGAATGACCTGCACGTTATCAACAACAATATCGCCTACACCGGTGATGATGATGACCTGCGTCGTCAGCCAGACGCCGACGATGCCTGCAATGATGGCTCCGATAATGCCAAAGGGCAGGCGCCAGCCTACGAGCAGTTCCGCGATCAGCCCTACTACTGCCGCGATAATCGCGTAGACAATCAGGCTGCTGCTAAAGGTCCAGGCGTGGTTACCGATTTGAATGGTGATGCCGCCAGAGGCCAGGACCAGGCTCTGCGTAATAAGAGATGCCATAAGACGTTCCTCCTTGCAAGGGCTCGTATATTTTTGCTTCCATCCGTTGAAAAATGCTCGCATGGCATTGTAGCTTGCCCAGAAAACTCACGGTCAATCATTTCCCTCGGATGATATCATCCTTTATAAACACGTGTATTCCATCATTTAGTATACGCCTCGCATGGAGATTTTTGGGTGATTAAGCTGATTCTAATCAGTGCTTTTCCAGATAAGCCGCTCCACCCACAAGAGGAGAGCACATTGAGGGCGGCTCTGCCGCCCTCAATGTGCTCTCCTCTTGTGGGTGGAGCGGCTTATCTGGAAAAGCAGTTTGACTTTTTTACGCGGGGCTGGTATCCTGTGAACACAACAGAGAAAAAAGCTGACCCGCGTTGAACGAACAGAGTAGGGGCAGTGACTCCCGACAGCGATCCGAAGCAGAGTGCAAGTTCGGAAGGGGTAGTCATCCTCGAACGCCTTCGTGAGCGGCCCGCCGAAGAAAATCTCATCCACTATGGGATAAGTAGGCGTGGATGGATGGTTCCTATGCAGCGCACAGAACCAGAAAGAGTGGTCATGCTCTTATTTTATCCATCACAAAGGAGTGAAGGGTGTTATGGAGCGGGCAATGGCAATCAGGGTGGCACCGCGGGTGTGTAGAATTCAAGATAATCCTCTACACTCTCGTCCCTTCAGCAGCATCAGGAAGGGGCGAGGGTTTTTTCGTATCCTGCTTCTTCCCAACTCATGAGCGAAATGCGCTCTTTGCTCCTTACGAGTGGCTGTGCATATTACGTTCAGTATGCATTGCGTTTCCAAAAAGGGGGAGGTTTTCATTGGTACAAGTCTTTCATCACGTTGAAAAGAGCGTTACCGCGCCGCGAGGGTTTCGCGCAGGGGGAACAGCTTGCGGGATCAAGTCGGAGACGGGCGCGAAGGATCTTGCGCTGTTGATCTCAGATGTACCTTGCATGGCTGCGGGCACGTTTACGACCAGCAGGACCGCAGCCGCGCCGGTGAAGGTCTGCCAGACGCGTTTACAGGGAGGCCAGGCCCAGGCTATCATCGTCAATAGCGGCAATGCCAACTGCGCTACGGGCGAGCTGGGCCTGCGCAACGCGTATCATATGGCTGAGTACGTGGCGCGGCGCTTCGGACTGGCCGAGGAACTGGTGCTCTGCTCCTCGACCGGGATTATCGGGCGCCAGTTGCCGATCGAGAAGATCGAGGCGGGCGTAAA
>WNFN01237900.1_pt1 | contig 11945 bp, 11 predicted proteins | sample 5400161 | NCBI WGS metagenome assembly WNFN01 (sample SAMN13153353, study PRJNA577476) | soil metagenome | isolation source: 80 cm saprolite on Douglas fir-dominated hillslope | place: USA:California | collected 2013-09-17
TTCAATACTCGCCGGATGAAGATGCAGCCCATCGAGCAAGTGCGCGATGCGCCCAAATCTTCGTTTCGGATCTTCCATGCCGACGCGGCGCACCAATCCATGAACCTCGTAGCCGAGACTCAGTAAATATTCCGCCAGATAACTTCCGTCCTGGCCCGTGATGCCGGTGATGAGTGCTTTCTTGCCCGTGGACATCTAGATAACTACTCCAAGTTCTAATCGTTGACCTGCTGATGTCATTATCCCAGTTTAGCTTGGTCGGCGCCTCGAAGCCCAGCGAGGCGCACTTGAGATTTCGGGCTGTCGGCGAACGCTTGCAGGCATATTTATGTACCGCGGACCGTTTTTGCGACTGGTCTTTTGGTGGAATTAGTCGTCGGAAAAGTCACGATCCTTGGGCCAGCCGTAAGAATTTTCTTCTGTTCCGCAGTCCTCTGGCGGAGTTCTTCGATCAGTCTTTACTCTCTCTGCTCAGCTACCTAAGCGGAGATCTGGGATCATTCAGTCCAACGCGCTCTTCCGAACGGCTATCCCACTCGCTCACCATGCTCTCTTTAGGGAACGCCGGATTGGCTTCGGAAGTCAGCCTTGATTTTCGCCGGTCAAAGCAGATACATTGCGTGCTGCCTTCAGCCGCGCCTGTCTTCCGAAGCTTCTAGAAAGAGTACCGATTGATGTTACGCAGGGTGTCTCAACTCCGAAGTTTTGCCCAATACTCCTGGGAGCGCATGAGAGTGCACCGGGAAGAGAAGGGGCGCTGGCCGCGGTTCAGTGAACTCCCACCGCTGGCGCGCAAGGCTTTCGGTTCGTGGCACAAGGTCTATCTCCGGGCCCGGCGCCCTCACGCTTTTGAATCGGCCTCACTCACTTTCCAAATCCCGACACCGATGGATCCTCACGACGCGTGGCTGGAAGTAAATCAACCAAACGCTCGGCGCGAGCAGGCCAGCCGCGAAAAAGCTAACGGTCAAAGTCCGGGGCCCATACGGACTTTGATGTGCGCGTTCAACCTGAATCGAGAGGGCGCCCCGCACAGCCAGTACGAGTTGACGATTGGGATGAAAGAAGAAGGGGTCATCGATCCGATCGTTTACAGCCCGACCGACGGCCCTCTGCGCAAGGACTATGAGAAGCACGGAATCCCAGTGCGTGTGTTCAAGCATCCGTTAACCGGCGTGCGACGATCATCGGAGTATGACGAAGGGATTCGTGTCTTTGCGAAGCAAATCGGAGATTGGAAGGTCGAGTTGGTTTACGGCAACACGCTCCCAACCTTTTACGCGATCGAGGCGGCGCATCAACTCAATCTCCCGTCGGTGTGGAATCCGCGTGAGAGTGATCGGTGGGAAACGTACTTTGATTTTCTGCCGACGGAAGTAGCTCACCGGGCGCTGCAATGCTTTAGCTATCCATATCAAGTTGTTTTCGTTTCGAACGCGTCGCGACAGGTATGGGAGCGCTTGAATTCGCGACACAACTACACGGTCATCCACAACGGTTTGAATCGAGAGAAGTTCGCGGACGCGTTGCGCCGTTGGCCGCGGGAGCGCGCCCGCAAACGCCTGCGGATCGCGCCGTCGCAGATGACGGTCTTGCTCCCGGGAACGATTTGCGAGCGCAAAGGACAGATCGATTTGGTCGAAGCTGTCCGGTTGATGAGCGACCGTCACGCGCGGCAAATCAAGTGCCTGATTGTGGGCAATCGCTCGCCGGGCTATCTCGAGCGTTTGAAGAAAAGTTATCGGGCGCTTCCGTTCAGACGCCGATCGAAAATAAGGATCGTCGCCGAGACGTCCGATCCGGCGCTTTACTACGCGGCCGCGGATATCTTTGTCTGTTGTTCGCGCATAGAGAGTTTTCCCAGGATTATCCTCGAAGCGATGTTGGCGGAATTGCCGATCATCACCACCCCGGTATTTGGAATCGCCGAGCAGGTGCAGGAAAACGTTAGCGCTCTGTTCTATGAACCCGGCAACGCCGCGGCCCTGGCCGACGCGATCACGCGACTGATGGACGACGAGCCTCTGCGGCAAGGTCTGGCCGCGAACACGGCGGCAGCGCTGGATGCGCTGATCGACTTTGATTCCATGGTGGAAAAGTATGCGGAAGTTTTTCGCGAGGCTTGGCTCAGCGGCGGCACGCGAGCGCGGCATGCAAAAGCTGCTGCGCAGGTGTCGGCGCCCGCGCACAGCGCTATGGCCGGCTCGGCTGGAACGTTGGATCCTTAATTATGGTTAGCGATTGACACTGCCGAGACGCTGGCCGAGATCTTCGAAAAGAATATCTGCCGCCAGTTGATTGCCGGCCGCATTCCAATGCGTATCCCGGAGCAAATAGAGATCCTGCTTTTTTCCCTCAGCCCTGAATCGATTCGTGAAATCCACGAAGGGTATTCCCTTCGAGTCGAGAAAGGGTTTCAGGATGCTCTGGCCCGGATTGAGATCGTAATTCTCTCGGCGCAATTTGTATTTATCCACCACCGCCTGCAAGACCTTTTCATTAATCTGAAATTCGTCTGGATAGACAGCCAGGACCAGCTTGATATTCCGAGACTTCAGCAACGCGTCCATCTCGGCGATGCTCTGCAAAATGTAATCGATCTTTGGTTGAAACCGCCCATCACGCAAATAACTTAGATTGAAAAACTCCAGCCGGCCTCGTTCGATGTCCAGGTAGGTGTCTTCGGCAAAAGTTCCGGGCTGGGTGGGTTGAGTCTGGTTATCGCGGGCCGCCTTTTTTGCTTCCCTATAGACCCTGTATTTTTGTTCCATGAAGAGCAGCAGGCGCGATTGCGGAATGATTGGATAGCCCAGAAGTTTCAACTCCGTCCGCCGACTAATGTCCATGTAGATGCCGTTCACGACAATCCTTTTGCGATCAGGATCGGCATCGACGAAGTCATTGCCCATGAAAAATCCGAGCACTACCATGTCAGGGTTGTATTGGAGCCCATACTTCTTAAGCATCGCCAGCTCTTCGCCGGTATGCGTCATCGGATAACCGGCATTAATGATATCCGTCTTATGACCACCATCGCGACGCTCGAACATGTGCTCGAGCAAGGCGGTGTAGTTGCCTTCACGGCCACCGGCCCAATTGAACGAATCCCCGATTACCAGAATTCTAAAGACTCCCGGAGTCTTTTGTAATGGATAGTCACGGGCATTGAACCCAAACTGGTTCGTCAGAGTTCCGTCAAAGTTGGGTGAATAGGGCCGCACGCGAAAACCCAAATCAGGATCATATTCATAGAAGCCTTTGAAGAGATACGGATCGAAAACGATCATCAGGCATTCCAGGCAAACAAAAATGAAGATCAGGGGCAGGAAAATCTTGAGGGCGAGTTTGAAAATCTTCTTGATTCGCATGAGCTGAAAGTTCAGTCGGTCGCACCCCTGCGCAACCCAGCGGCCTGGCGACGCCGCCGGCAATTTGCCAACTCAGAGGCGTTACGGCAAAGGTTGTGTGATTCTAGGATCGTTGCGGCAAACGCGCAAACTCTTGAAACCCAAGTCGCCGCCGCTTTGGTAACTTGCAGTGGGCATCGCGGAATGTGATCATGTGTCGCCCTGGTGATGTCGTGCTGCTGTCAGTGACAAACAATTCCGCGAAATCCAGATTGACCCAAGCCGCTCGTCGCCTGGGCGGCCTGCTGAGAACCAGTCGCGCGGCGCCGCCCGCGAAACTGAGCAGAGCCTTGATTGCCGAAACCTATCTGAGTGGACATGGAATTGAGATTGGCGCTCTGCACAATCCTCTGCTGGTGCCGCCGTCGACCAGAGTGAAATACGTTGACCGGCTGCCGATTGCGCAGTTGCGCGAGCAATACCCGGAGCTGAACGACAAAGAGTTGGTAGAGGTCGACATTCTGGACGACGGTGAGCGACTAAGCACGATTGCCGATGCGAGCCAGGACTTTGTCATCGCCAATCACTTTGTCGAACACAGCCAGGATCCGATCGGCGCGGTCCTCAACATGCTCAGGGTCCTGAAACCGGGCGGCGTGCTTTACCTGGCAATCCCGGACAAACGTTGTTGCTTTGATTCAGACCGGCCGGTAACGTCGATCGAACATCTGCTGCGCGACCACGCGGAAGGCCCGGAATGGTCACGGGACCAGCACTTTGAAGAGTGGGCGAGACTGGTGAATAAGACCGCTGAAGCAGAGGTCGCAGAGCAGACGACTGAGCTGATGCGGATGAATTACAGTATCCACTTTCACGTGTGGACGCCGTTCGAGATGCTGGAGTTGGTCCAGGCGCTGCGAAAGATGGCCGCGTTTGAAGTCGAGTTGTGTCTAATGCATGACGGCGTCGAAGTGATCTTCGTTCTCCGAAAATCCAATTCTTGATCGGCAGGAAATGTTCGACACCTCGCGGTCAGCGATGAGAAACCCCATCAACCTCGCCAAGCGTATTGCCCGCAAGCTGCGAACACGCGCCCGCGTGGTCATTCATTCCGAGCCAGCCTTGGCAGCGTCGCCGCAGTTTTCACGCGATCCAGTTTATGAAGCATGGTGGCTTCAGAATCGTTTGACGGCCGAGAGACTTGCCGAAGCTGAGACGCGGGCGCAGGCGTTGCGGTCACGGCCCTTGATCAGCGTGGTCATGCCGACTTACAACGCGGATCCGCGATACCTGGAGTTCGCGCTGCAATCCGTAGAAAAACAAATCTACGACAACTGGGAACTGTGTATAGCCGATGATGCGTCGAGCGACCAGCGCGTGATCTCTTTTCTCGAGTCTTATCAGTCAAAGAACTCGCGAGTGAAGTTTGTTCGCCTCGCCGAGCATGGCCATATCGCCGGCGCCACTAACGCGGCTATCGGTCTGGCTGAGGGAGAGTTTTTGGCTTTCCTCATCACGACATTCTCGGCGAGAATGGCCTGTTCCACGGTCCAAACTTCAAGCCCGCCTGGTCGCCCGAGTTGTTGCTCTCCTACATGTACTTTGGACATTTGAAAGTCTACCGCACCGCGCTGGTGCGACAGCTCGGCGGTTTGCGCACGGGCTTCGAAGGATCAGCCGACTATGATCTTGCGTTGCGTTTGGTCGAACTCACCGATCGCGTGCGGCACATTCCCAAAATTCTGTATCACTGGCGCGCGGTGGCGTCGTCGATGGCCCGGTCAAGCGAGACAAAGTCTTACAGCTTTGAGGCCGGCCGGCGGGCAGTGCAGGAAGCTTTGGAGAGACGAGGAATCAACGCGGCGGCAATCCGTCCCGAGTGGGCGAAAAGAAGCAAGCTGGGAATCTATCAGCTCAGGTCCGACGACACGACTAACGTGCCGGTCACAATCATCATTCCGACTCGGGATAAGTACGAGCTGCTGAATCGCTGCATCCATAGCGTCGAGAAGCGAACCCTGCACAAGGCTTACCAGATTCTGGTCATCGATAACGAGAGTGGGAAATCGAAAACGCTTCGTTATCTGGCCGGCATTCCGCATCGAGTCGTGCGCTTTGCCACGCCCGCGGGTTTTAACTTTTCCGAGATCGTGAACTTTGCCGTGTCCCAGGTTGAGACCGACTTCTTTGTGCTGCTCAACAACGACACCGAAGTGGTCGGCGCGAAGCTTTTGTATGGTGACCGGCGAATTCAACACGCGGGAGTCATAATGGGCGTGCACGGCTTGACCGGCCATGCCTGCCAGCCGGTCCGCGACGATCTGGCGACGCCCGAATATGCGCGCGTCGCGCGAAACTACTTGGCGGTAACGGCTGCCTGCATGCTGAGTCGAAAGTCGGTCTTTCAGGAAGTCGCCGGCTTCAACGCCGCGGATCTAAAAGTTGGCTGGAACGACGTCGACTATTGTCTGCGACTGCGCGAGCGCGGCTATCGAGTCGTCATGAATCCGTACGCCGAGCTTTATCATCTCGAGTCACAATCGCGCGGCAACGACAAAAACGATAGCGAGATCGCTTTCATGAAGCAGCACTGGCACTCTTACATCGAGCGCGATCCGTACTTCAACATTAATTTCTCGCGCGCTAATTCCAAGTTTCACCTCAAGACAGATCCTGACGAGGCCCGGAACTTCTATTATCGTTAAGGCTTCATGCGCGCTGAACTACTCGCATATCTGGTTTGTCCCAAGTGCGGAGCAGCGCTTGATCTGCATCCGTTCGTCGACGATACCGCAAGCGCGCAGGAGATCGAGCATGGACTTTTGGTCTGCCGCGGATGCGCCGTTCCCTATCCCCTTGCCGAAGGAATACCGCGCCTGCTGCCCAACGCGTTTCGCCGACAGCAAAAATTCCGCCGCGATTTTTCCAGCCAGCTTTCGCTGATAGCTTTTCGGGAATCACCGTTCGAGGAAACGCGAAAGTTCGAAGCTCTGCATCGGTTGACATCGCGAGCGTTCGGTTACGAATGGAACACGTATCGGGTCACCCCGCGCGCCGAAGACCTCGTCACATTCTTTTGGCTCACGGGAGCGGACCCGGAAATCTTCGACAAGCTCTCAGTGGACGACGTGTTCAGTTTTTACCCGACTGAGGCCGACCTTGAAAAGATCGACGGATCGCATCTCGCCGGGAAAACGGTGCTTGATGTTGGCTGCGGCATGGGCAAGTACCTAAACGTAGTCAGCGACTATGCCGGGACGGTCATCGGGCTCGATCTCAGCGACGCCCTGGTTCGCGCTCGAGCGGTCGTCAAAGGTCGCGCGAACGTCCATCTGGTTCAGGGAAACATTCTCGCGCCGCCTTTGAAGCCAGGGTTCGCCGATTTTGCGTACAGCCTCGGCGTGCTGCATCACACACCAGACACGCATGCGGCTTTTCTCAGGGCTGCTGCGCTGGTCAAGCCCGGCGGGCAGTTGGCCGTGTGGTTGTATCCAAGAGAGAAAGAACCCGGCGCCTACGCCGATCGCATCCACTGGATCCAGGATGAGGTGATCCGTCCGATCACGTGTCGCAGATCGAGCCGCGGCGCGCCATCAGGCGACGGGATCGAGGATCGCGCGGCGAGTAGCAGCCTACGCGGGGTCGATAGCCGTCGGTCGACACAGAGACCCGGAGATCGCAGCTTTTCTCAACTTTGACTGGTATTCGCCGCAATATCGCAGTTACCACACAGAGGCGGAACTGGAGCGGTGGTATAAGGAGGTCGGCTTTGATAGTATTCGCATCCTACCGCAACGCGTGAGCGGCATCGGGAATCGGATTGCTTAGCTTATGGATTGCAACGTCAACCACTCGATCTTCTTACGCTCAAACGGCTCGCTGGCCTGCTGGTGCGACTATGGCAGTCTGAAGACGCTGCAGGAGTTTGACCCTTCGCTCGACTACGCCGAAGACGTGTATCTCGGCAAAGTTTACGGCTATATACGCGAACAACTAGCCAAAGGCACGATGCCTTTTCCCGACTACTGCTCAAAGTGCATGGTGCTGCAAATAAACTCGCCATTCGTGGCGACCTATCCACGCGACCGCTACATCGACACATTTCAAGTGGAGCCCGCGCTGGCGTGCCAGCTTGATTGCCCTGGGTGTATTCCAATGAAAGAGCGCAAGACCAGACTTGTGCGCACGTCGGTCGGGCATCTGATATTGGCGCCAAAGGTTTTCGAAAAGATTCTCGGGGACTTTAGCCGGGCGGGCATGCGGATCCGCGTCATCGACTTTCAGGGCCATGGCGAGCCGACCCTGAACCGCGATGTCTGGAGCATGATCCGAATGGCGAAGTCGCTGTTTCCGAAAAGCTACCTCACGATGTGCACGCACGCCAACCTCGACTTTACCGAAGATATGGTCGAGGCCGGGTTGGATCAGATCATTTACGCAATCGATGGCATGGATCAGGAATCGTATGCCCCCTACCGGGTGTACGGCGACTTCGCACAGGCGTACCGCTTCATGAAATCATTTTCAACCGCGGTTCGCAGTCGGCAGGCTAAGACAGATACCGTTTGGAAATATGTGCTGTTTCGTCACAACGACAGCTCCGAACAATTGCTCAGGGCTCAAGAGATGGCGCTCGAGGCCCAGATCTCGGAACTCCGCTTTATCATCACTCAACTGGGTCCTCAATCCACTCGCATCGTCGACGAAGGCGACATTCCGCGGGCGAGCAGAAAGCTGAACGTCAAAGTCCTTAATTACAAGGTTGATGTAAAGCAGCTCGACGAGGGAATTATCCAGGCGCGAAGCGGCATCAAGGCAAATCAACTGTCGCAAGCGGCCCAGTCCGCAGCCTTCGTCGCGGCGATGATGAAACGTTTATTTGCCGAGCCGCAAACTGTGCCGCCAAAATTCGCCCGCTATCTGAGCGAACTGCACGAAATTGCTAACCTGCTGCCGGACTCCGCCCGAACCACGATCGTCCGCGACCTTGAACACCTTTTGAATTAGTGAGTTAGGGGGAACTACTTGCCTGAACTGTCGACGGGCTTAGTGCCCTCAAAAAACACGCCGGCGGCTAATCTTTCGCGACCCTTTGCATCCAGAGCCTTATCGAGTTCTTCGCCGATCGAGTCGCGCATCGCGGTGATTCGCGTGCGCCACTCTTCGGATTTCAAATGCTCAAGCATGATCTCCATCTGGGCGCGCAGCCCGTACGAAGGTGTCTGATAAGGCTTGACGCCGTAACGCACCGTCTGAAAGCGTTTGAAGATTTCCCGGGCGCCGTCGAGTGTCATATTAAAGAAATGATACGGGTCGCCGTGCAGCGGGTACATAAACGCGGTGTCAACGGTCGCGAACCCGCCCGGTTTCAGCACTCGATAAATCTCGTCCGCCACGGCCCATGGCCGGGCCAAATGTTCGAACGCGGCCTTGCTAATCACCGCGTCAAAAATTCCTTCTCGATACGGCAGTCTGTCGCACACGGAAACTACGTCGGTATGCGCGTAATGAACAAATTCGTGAAAGACGACATTCGGATAGTGCTCGGATTCGCGCGGGTTTCCGGCACCGAGATCGAGAACCAATCCGTGTGTCTGAATTATTTTCGTGTGTTCTTCGCCGTTTGGATTTGTAGGGTTGGTTACCAGCAGGCACGATTTGATGGGTTCATCATCGTTGGTGAAGACCGGAGTTCCTCTCCGCTTCGGAAAACTCTTTCCGCATGATCGGCATTGAAAGAAAGCTTCAGTCTCACTGAGACCCTCCAGACAGAAGGGACAGGCGAGGATGTCCGCATAGCTCCAACTTCTCTGGCGGCGAGACACCACTCTCGCGCGACCTCTGACCCATGTGTGAAACCGAGCCAGTGGCGTGGCTCCGTCGGTCGACGAAATCTTTACCGCGATCTCAACTTTACCGCGAACCAAGTCATCGACGTAGACTTCCGCAGCAAACCCGCTCCAGAGCGCGCCGTCCTCGTCGGGATAGGCCTTCGCGACATCCTCCCTCCTTAGTCCGGTGTTCGCTGTAGCTCTCAGTTGCCCGTTGACCTCGACTTCGATCGCGATTGACTGGTTACTCCGGGCTGGGATTAGCCAGCCGGACACGACGAATGGCGAGCGCAGGCCTCGCAACCATCCGAGCCTTGGGTTATCTAGAAAGAATTTGACTTCCTTTTCCACGCTCGACCTTTCAACCCGATCGTTATTTTACCGGCGGGGCTGACAGGGGCAAACGCGCCGGCGACCTTCTTTGCTAGTTCATTCTGCCTGATCTTGAATGATTGGTACCATTCCACCAGCAGCACGAGAGCAAAGAGCAAACGCTCGCGGCGCACTCCCTGAGATAAGTCTTCCTCAATCAATCGCGCGACTTCTGTCATATCGAGTCCGGGAATTGCGCGTTCAGCAAAATAATCACTAACAGAGCGCTGCGCCTCGAACCATTGCGCCAACCACCGGCGCATCGGCAACACAAATCCCTGCTTGGGCCGGGCCAGGATTTCTTTCGGCAGCCAGCGCTCGGCAACGCGGCGGAGCGCGACTTTGCTGATCGAGCCGGCGAGCTTTTGTGACTGAGGCAGGCGCAAGCCGAGCTCGACGATCTTTGGATCGAGATAGGGCGCGCGTCCTTCCAGACTGTGCGCCATCGACATGCGATCGAACTTCACGAGCAAGTCGTCCGGCAGCCACGTGGCGATGTCCGTGGCCGAAGCGCGCTGCAAACTGTCGCGCGATTGATTTAGCCAGGCAAACAAATTCCACTCCCACTCGTCTGCGTCCGAGCCGTTTCCTCCCGTCAGGCGTTTGCGCGTCGCGGTGTTGGTCAAGAGCGGGAAACCCGATGGCGTCGTCGGCTCGGCGTTATCGATCAGTCGCTGCTGCAGTCCGTCAGTTGCAACAAGACGAGACTTTAGTCTGGCAATCAAACTTGAACGCGACAGGTGATTGTCGTAATAGCTGTAGCCGCCAAAGACTTCGTCTGCGCCTTCGCCGGACAGGGCTACTGTTACGTGGCGGCGCGCTTCGCGACAAAGCCAGAAGAGTGGCAGCATCGCCTGATCTCCGACCGGTTCGTCCAGCGCGGACGCGACTTGTGGCAACAACGAGCGAAACGATTCTTCATCAAACATGAAATGGTGATGATCGCTTCCGATCTTGTCGGCTACCAGTCGCGCGTGTTGGCTTTCGTCGTGGCTCGGCAAAGCAAAGCCCATCGAAAACGTGGAAATGCCCGGATGTTTTGCGGCCGCGACGGCGGCGAGCACTGAGCTGTCCAGTCCGCCTGAAAGGAAGATACCAACCGGCACATCAGCGATCAGTCGCGACTCGATGGCCGTTTCAATTCGATCCGCGAGAGCATCGGCGCTCGATTCTCGACTGTCTGCGAGAGCTGGCGTGAAGTAACGATGACGACGCGGCTGAGGATGGTCGATCGAAACGACCAGACGCTCGCCCGGCAACACGCGTTTCATTGCTTTGAAGATCGTCGCGTCGCCGGGAACGTAGTGCAGCGCCAGATAACGATCGAGCGATTGTCGATCGATCTCTTCGCTGATCCAATCCAGCGCGGCGAGCACGAGCAAGCTCGACGAATACGCGAAGCGCCCTCTTGCGTGCGCATAGAAGAGCGGCTTCTCTTCAAAACGATCGCGCGCCAGATGCAGTTCTTTCTGCTGGCGATCGAGAATGGCAATCGCGTACATTCCGTCGATGCGCCGCAGCAGTTCTTCAATTCCCCATTCCGCGAAGCCGTGAGCCAGAACCTCGGTGTCGGCCTGGCTGATGAACTGATAGCCGTGCTGCTCGAGTTCCAGTTTCAGCGCGCGGTAGTTGTAAATCTCGCCGTTTTGAAATGCCACGATTTCATCATCGCGACTAAAGAAAGGCTGCGACCCGGTCGCGACATCGATCACCGCCAAGCGCCGCATCGCCATTCCGACCGGCCCGTCGAAATAATCTCCGGCGTCGTCGGGTCCGCGCGCGATCATCGCGTCACGCATCGATTCCAATAACTGTGGCGCGACGCGGCCTTCGATAGTGTCGATTAACCCTACAATTCCACACATGCCGGGCTCTGCTTACCTGCCAGCGTTCTGAAAGTGGTTTAGAAGAGATCAGAGGTTAGTTTGCGCACGAAATGGCGTCAAGGAATATTCGCGGTAGCATTAAGGTTCATCGGCCATCGCGGCCCTCGCTTAGGGAGGAGAGCAAGTGAGCACCTTTGGCGAATTCGGCAAGTCGCTGGTGGTGCCCGCAAACTGAACGCGAATGGAATGCGAGCGACCGTCTTTCAGCGCCGGCGGCGTTTCGTATACAAAACTGTAGAGGCCAGCGCCAATACCGGCATTGAGGAGATCAGGGCGGAAGCCAGTCGCGGGAATGCTGGTCAGTCACGATTCGCCATCGTAAATGGCAACAACCACAATCGCGTCCGGATCAGATTTATCGTAGGCCCAACCTGAAATGTGGTTACAATCTGCGACATCGAGCGCACCAAGGTAGGCGGGTTGCCCTGACGACGTCTTGCGGCTGGCTTTGATCGCGTCTTGATAAAAAGAAGCATTCAGCCTCTTAGCTTGATCGAGCATCGGCTTGA
>WNFN01273559.1_pt1 | contig 11940 bp, 9 predicted proteins | sample 5400161 | NCBI WGS metagenome assembly WNFN01 (sample SAMN13153353, study PRJNA577476) | soil metagenome | isolation source: 80 cm saprolite on Douglas fir-dominated hillslope | place: USA:California | collected 2013-09-17
CCTGTCGGCGTTCGCGGTATTCGACATAGCGGGGCCCGGCGCGCTCGAGGCCGTGCAGTCGGTCGCGGTCGCGCAGATGGACGTCCGGGTCGGGCGGGTGGTGTACACCTCGCTGCTCGATGACCGCGGCGGCTTCCGCGGCGACCTGACGATCATGCGCCTCGGGCCGCGGCGGTTCCGCGTGGTCACCGGCGGCGCGACCGGCATGGCGGACCTGAAGGGGTTCGCCGATCGCCTCCCCGAGGACGGGAGTGCGGCGATCACCGACCTGACCTCGGCGTGGACCACGCTGGGGCTGTGGGGGCCGCGGGCCAGGGACGTGCTCGCCTCGGTGACCGCCGACGATGTGTCGCACCAGGGCTTCACCTTCGGGACGTGCCGCGAGGTCGAGCTGGGCGGCGTGACCGTGCTCGCGTCGCGGATCTCTTACGTCGGCGAGCTCGGCTGGGAGCTGTACGCGCCGATGGAGGAGGGGCGCCGGGTGTGGGACACGATCTGGGACGCCGGGCAGCGCCACGGCCTGGTCCCGGTCGGCATCGGCGTCTACGGCACCACCGGCCGGCTGGAGAAGGGCTACCGCGCGTTCGGCGCCGAGCTTGACGGCTCCTACACCCTGGTGGAAGCCGCAATGGCCCGGCCCTCGGTCAAGGAGCAGCCGTTCGTCGGCAAGGATGCCTACCTGGCACAGCGGGCGGTGCCACCGTCCGCTGTGCTCTGCACGCTCACCGTGGATGATCACCGGTCGTCGTCCGGCCAGCTGCGCTACATGATGGGCGGCGAGCCGATCCTGACCCAGGCGGGCGAGCAGCTGGCCGACGCCAAGGGGCGTCGGTCGTACGTCACCAGCGCGGGCTCGGGACCGTCGGTGGGCCGGCACCTGCTGATGGCTTACCTGCCGCCGGAGCAGGCCGTGGCCGGCACGCGGCTGACCGTGGAGTACATGGGCGAGCCGTATCCGGTCACGGTGGCCGTGGCGGGCTCGACGCCGCTGTTCGACCCGGAGAACGAGCGGGTCAGGAGCTAACGAGCCGGAGGTACCGTCATGGAGATCCTGGTCTGCGTCAAGCGCGTCCCGATGGTCGGCGGCAAGATCGTCGTAACCGCCGACGGCCAGGACGTGGACACCCGGATGTCCGGGTTCACGGTCAGCCCGCACGAGGAGTGCGCGGTCGAGGAAGCCGTCCGCCTGGTTGAGCGGCACGGCGGCAGCGTCACGGTGCTCACGCTCGGCCCGCCCGCCGCCGCCGATCAGCTCCGCGACATGCTGGCGCTCGGGGCCTCCCGCGCGGTGCTGCTGGAGACCGACGGGCGGGAATGGGGCCCGATCGCGACCGCGGAGGCGATCGTGGCCGCGGTCCGAAGCCGCGCTGACCTGCTGGACGGGGAGGCGCCGGGCGCACCTGGCTGCCCCTACGACCTGCTGCTGTTCGGCAACGAGGCGGCGGACACCGGTGACTACCAGGTCGGCGTGCGGGTGGCGCACGCGCTCGGCCTGCCCTGCGTCACCGGCATCAAGAACCTCGAGGTCACGGTCGGCGCGAGCGGGCAGGCCCGGCGCGAGTACGGCGGCAGCGAGGAGATCTTCGACCTCCGGCTGCCCGCAGTCATCTCCGTGAAGGAGGGCATCAACCTGCCAAGGTACCCCTCGCTTCCCGGGCGCCTGCGGGCCAAGCGGGCCGCGATCGAGCGGTCCGTGCCGGAGTGGCACCCCGAGGGCCTCCGCAAGGAGCGGCTGCGGGTTCCGGCCGGCGAGACCAAGGGGGCCCAGATCCTCGGAACGGGCGCCGACGCCGTTCCCGCCCTGGTCGCGCTGCTGGACGACCTCGGAGTTCTGTCATGACCGTGCTGTGCCTGGTCGAGCTGGACGGCGGCGGAGTTGCGGACGTCTCGCTGCGCGCCCTGACCTTTGCCCGCGCCCTGGCCGCCGAGTCATCGTCGGGCGGGGTGGCGGCCGTCGTGTTCGGGCCCGCCGACGCGGTGCCCGCCGCCGAGCTGTCGGCCTACGGCGTGGCCGACGCGTACGCCGTCGAGTCGCCGCAGCTCACCGGGTATGCGCCGCTGGCCTGGGCGCGGGCGCTGGCGGGGCTCGCCGACGAGCTGTCCGCCACGGCCGTGGCCGCCGCGGGCACCGACCATGGCAGCGAGGTCATGGCGCATCTGGGATCCATCACCGGACTGCCCGTGGCCGCGAACTGCGCCGCGGCCGGCCGGAACGCCGCAGGGACGTTGCAGCTCGTCCGGCACCGCTGGGCGGGCAGCCTGCTCGAGGACTGCGTGCTCGAGGCCTCGCGCGCGCTGCTCACCGTGGCGGTGGATGCCGTGGCCCCAGCCGTGGCCGAGGCGCCGGTCGCGACCAGCGTGCAGGCTTACCAGCCCGCCCTCGAGGAGGCAGACCTTCGCGTGCGCGCCGTCGAGTCCGCCGAGCGCAGCGCGGGAGCATCGCTGGCCACGGCGCGGGTGGTGGTTGGCGGCGGGCGCGGCGTCGGCGGGCCCGAGGGATTCGGGGTGCTCGAAGACCTGGCCGGGCTGCTCGGCGGCGTCGTGGGAGTTTCCCGCGTGGTGACCAGCGAGGGCTGGCGGCCGCACAAGCAGCAGGTGGGCCAGACCGGCACCCGGCGGATGCGCCGATCATCTCGCATGCCGACTACGCGGTGATCGGTGACCTCAACGAGGTGATCCCGGCCCTCGTCGCCGCGATCCGCGCCCGCGACGGCTCCTGACGAACCAGCTGGCCTCCGGACCGATATGCCCTGGACCCGGGCCGGCCGCGGGCGGCACGCCTGTGGGCTTCGTTGTGGATATCCCGGTGGACAAGTGGCGGAAGGCGGGGGATAACGGCGCCTGTCCTGTGGATGAACAAAGAATCTCGGAAAAGCTGCGGGAAAGCCCTTGTGCAGCCCCTGGTGGCGGGCGTAGAACTGCATTCACCACTGAAGACGGGCACCTACTGGGGGCGACCCCGGGGACGTCCGAAGAGCCGGGAAACCGGCCCTTGGGGCGGGTGGCCGATGGCGGTGGTGGGCCTCGCAGGAGGGGCCGCCGAGCGATCGGCGTGCCGCAACTGTAAGGCCAGGCGAGGCCCCTCCATCTCATACATGGAGGGGCCTCGTCCTATTTTGCTCTTCCGGCCGCCGCACCCTGGCCGCGACACGCCGGAAGAATGCCCAGATCCATAACGCCCTGGCGCGGCCAGCCGCAGAGCCGTATCGCGTGCCCGCCTTTGACATAGTTGATGGGTGGGCATTCCGACGCAGGAGGATCCGCCGGCCGCGGCCGCCGCGCGGCGGCTGCGGCGGCAGGCGGCGGCCTGCGGTGAGCTGGGCAGCTCGCTCTATGCGGGGCTGCTCGACCATGCCGCGGACGACATGCTGGCCGGTGGCCCCACCTCCGATCTGCTCGCCGGCCACCTGGCCAGTCCGTGGCGGACCGCGCTAGGCCTGCGGATGCTCGGAGGTGTTCATGCCCTGGTGCTGACCGGGCGGGCACCCGAGCTCGCGGCGTTCTATCCCTCGGCGGGCGGCACCGCCGACGCCGGGCCGGGGAGCGGCCGGGCCTGGGCGGCGGCGCGGCAGGTGCTGGCCGACCAGCGTGACGCGGTCCGGGACTGGCTGGACCGGCCGCCGCAGACCAACGAGGTGGGCCGGGCCGCGGCGCTGCTGGGAGGCCTCCGTCACCTCACGGCCGAGGCTCCCCTGCCGGTCCGGCTGGTCGAGATCGGCGCCAGCGCCGGCCTGAACCTGCGCGCGGACCGATTCCACATACCGGGCGAGGCCGGCAGCTACGGCGACCCGTCGTCGCCAGTGGTTCTGGCCGGCGCGTGGCGCGGACAGCCGCCGCCGGCCGTGCGAGTCGACGTCATCGAGCGGACCGCCGGGGACCGCACCCCGATCGACCCCACGACGGACCGGGGTCGGCTGACCCTGGCCGCCTACGTCTGGCCGGATCAGACTCATCGCATGGAACGGCTGCGCGGCGCGCTCACCCTCGCCGCGCAGTTCCCCGCCGACCTGCGGCCGGAACTCGCGTCGGACACGCTCCAGCGCACCGCGCTGGCCGAGGGCAGCTGGACGGTATTGTGGCACTCGGTCGTCCGCCAGTACCTGGACGAGGCACAGCGCGCGGCCCTGACCGAGGGAATCGCCGCGCTCGGCGCGGCGGCGACGCCGTCGGCGCGCTTCGCCTGGCTAGCCCTGGAGCCGCACCGTATCACCGCGAACGGCGAGTGCCTGGTGACCCTGACCACCTGGCCCGGCGGCCACGAGCGCGTCCTGGGCGCCGCGCCGCCGCACGGGCTGCCGGTCAGCTGGGGACCCGGGGCGAACGCCAGCGGGCAGTGACATCAGCCACCGGGGCGGGCCCGCACGGGCCCGCCCCGTACCCATGCCAGCCACGGGCGCGGAGTCCGAGCGCGGAGGGCTGCGCAGGAGCCGCCAGCGGCCCGTCACCCGGCGAGCCGCGCCACCAGGTCGCGCGAGACGGTCAGTTACTTACAGCCCGGGCTGGGTCGACGACCCCGATCGGTGGTTGGCCACCGATTCGCGTGGCCCGAGACGCCCCCGAGCCCGCCAGTGCCGTCTCGCCATGCAGCATGACCAGCATGGCGAGCCCCGCCACGACATACGAGGCGCCCTGGAAGGCCAGTACCGGGATGATTCCCAGCGACTGGCCGAGGAAGCCCGCGCCTGCGGTACCCGCGAGGACCGCGACGGCCTCGACGGCGCCGAGAGCCCCGAATGCCCGCCCCCTGTGGGAGTCCTCGGTGTTTCGCTGGAAGAGCGTCATCGCGCCGGCGAGGGTCAGGGCGCCGGGGATCCCGACGATCACCATTCCGACTACGGCGGGCCACACCGCGACGTAGCCCAGCGGGTAGAGGAAGATGGCCAGGTCCACGAGACCGAAGGCCACGGCGCCGTAACCGAGCATCCGCGATGCGGAGATCCGCTGACTGATGGATGCGGCGAAAACGCCGCCAGTGATCCCGCCGATGGCCTGGACCGCGGCGACGAGGCCGTACGCCTGGCTGCTGCCGTGCAGGACGTGCCGCACGAACGGGGCGAACAGCGTGCTCATGATGCCCTCGCCGGTACAGGTGACCAGGATGAAGATCATCAGTGCGCGCACCACGGGCTGCCGGGCAGACAACCGCAGGCCGTCGGCAAGCTCCGCGCGCAACCCGGGGAGCGTGTGCTTGACCGACGCGGCAGGCCGCCGGCCGGCCGGCGAGGACTGCGTCCGCCCGGTGGCCCGGATAAGAGCTATCAGGGCAGCGGAGACAACGAAGCTGGCCGCGTCGGCGAGAGCCACGGCGGCGATGCCCCCGGCTGCCGCGATGACGCCGCCCAGGGCGGAGCCGGCCAGCCGGGAAAGGTTCTGAGTCTGACCGCTGACTGCGTTGGCGGTCACCAGCTGGTCGTCCGGCACCAGCCGTGGCAGCATCGCCTGCTCGGCAGGGGAGAAGAACTGCTGGACGACGCCCTCCCAGAGCAGCACGACAAAGACGATCCAGACGTGTCCCGCGCCCCGCACCAGCAATAGCGGCAGTAGCCCTGCGGCCAGCAGCAGGTCGGCGACGATCATGGTCTGCCTGCGGTCCCAGCGGTCGGCGAAGACGCCCGCGACCGGGCCGAGCAGCACCTGGGGCACGAAGGACGCCATCATGGTCAGCGCCGACGCGACCGTAGAGCCGGTCAGCACGTAGACGCGGTAGACCAGGCCGATCCGGAGGATCCAGTCCCCGGTCAGGGAGATAAGCCCGGCCGAGAGCACGAGCCGCAGATCCCGCTGACCCGCCAGAACCCGCCAGATGGCGCGCATAAGTCTCCCTCGGGCCTTTCCGCGAGCGGAATCGTGAACAGGGTGAAGTCGACCGGGACGGAGCCCTCAGGCCGAGACGCGACATCATCGAGGGGGCGCTCGTCGATGTACGGCCTGATCAGGGACTCGATGGCCTCATCAAGCTCGGCCAGCTCGGACAGCGTGAGGTAGACGGTGGAGCGGCCGACGCCGGCGTGCTGCCGCCAGGCCGTCGGCCAGTTCCCGCGCCGCCGCAGCCATCCGCGGAAATTCGCGAGGGCCCGCTCGGCCACGACTTCCTCGGCCACGGCGACGGCTGCCGCTCCCTCCGGCGTCGCGTCGGCGCCCCGCCAGCTCGTGGAGGTATGCGTGAGCCGCCACGGCCGCTCACGGTTGTCCTTTCCGGCCGTCTGCTCGACGAAGCCGTACTTGGCCAGTTGCCGCAGGTGATGGGAGGCCAGGCCATGACTGATGCCCAGCTCGCGGGCCGCATCCGCGGTCGTGATCTGACCCGCGCGCCCGGTAATCGACATCAGCTCCAGGCGCAGCGGATGGGCGAGCGCCCTGATGACGACGGGATCGTCGAGCAGCCGGAAACGCTGCCCGGACCGGGCCGGCCCACCGCCGGGATCGGCACCGCCGGGATCGGCACCGCCCGAGTCGGCAATGCCCAAGTCGGCATCGCTTTGATCGGCACTGCCGGGCTCAGATTCCAAGGACATGCTTGGAATCATGCGCCAGGCTTACGACAGTTGTCAAGCATATGCTTGGGAAGCTGGGCGCTATGCGCGACCCCCGGCGACCAACTTACTTCGACGGGCCTGTCCGGGCGCGGCGCAGCGCGGGACCTGCTGGCTGGTCAGTGCTGGCTGATGATTCGCCGGCCTGCGGCAGGGCCACGCGGGGACATTAGTAGCCCAGGGCCGGGTCGACGACCCCGATCAGCGGCTGGCCCGCGGCGAACCTGGCCACGTTGTCCCCGATGCGGCGGGCCAGCAGCGGCTCGATCATCTCCTGGGTGTCCGCGGTGTGCGGGGTCGCCGGTGTCGACGTGGCGTCCGCGGGCCACGTTGACCAGCCAGGCATCTGAACGCATCGCCGCCAGCTGGGCGGGCCCGATGATGCGCTCGGTGCTGGGCGTGAGCGCCAGGGCCAGGAACACGACCAGGGGATCGGCCAGCGCCTCGTCCAGCCGGGAGACGCCCAGCGTGCGCGCGGCGCCGGGGACCGGATCGGGCCGCTGGCGCACGATGGTCGCCGTGACCCGCAGCGGCGCGAGCAGTTCCAGCAGCCTCGCCGAGATGCCGCCGCCACCCAGAATCGTGACCGGCTGGTCGTACAGGCTCGTCCCGCCCGGAGCTCCCCAGGAACGGGCCACGATGCGCCGCGGCAGCTGGCGCAGCCCGGCCAGGGCCAGGGCCAGGGCGTGCTCGGCGACCGGCTCGGCGTAGGCGCCCTTCGCCGAGGTCCAGACGCGGCCCGGATCGAGGAGCCCGGCGGCGGCGACCCGCTCGACGCCGGCGAACGGAAGCTGCACCCAGCGCGCCGAGCTCACAGTGGCGAGCGCGGCGCGCAGCTCGTCGATATCGGCCAGGTTGAGCCACACGAGCGCCTCGGCGCTAGCATCGACATCGACGGGCTCGCCGCCGCCATCGCGGATCGCCTTTTCCGCGAAGTCATTGCGAGCAGGGCCGACGGCCACTCGGGGCGCTGTCACGATCAGCACCCTAATGCACCTTGGCGTAAGGCAGTCCGACAGCGCGTGACGCGCGCCGAGATGATGGCCGGCGTGATCAGGCCTTGCGGGCGGTCGGACTGACGGCAACAGTGGCGGGTCCATCGCCTAGCGGCGCATTGCTGATAATAGCGCCCATTGCCAACAATAGCATACTATGTTAGTATTTGTCTGACCGCCGGACGATGACAGGGAGATTCCATGAAAGCGTCGATCCTGGCCGTGTCTATGGCCGCCATCGGGCTCGCCGTCGCGGTCAGCGCGTGCGGCGGCTCGGCTTCGACGACGCAGGCCTCGAGTTCTCCGACCACCGGCCCGCCCGCCGGCGCCGCGCCGGCCGCCCCGGCCAGCGCGTCGGCCGCCGTTCCCGCCGGGTATCAGCGCATCGGCGGCGCCGCCCAGGGCCTGTCACTGGCTGTCCCGAGTTCCTGGGTCACGATCAACTTCGCGCAGCAGAGCATTCAGCAAGGCCTCAGGAAGGTGGGGCTGCACGGCGCCAGTCAGGCGACGCTCACCCAGGCCATGCAGGCACTGCAGAAACTGCACGGCCTCTACGCCGTAGATATCAAGTCCATGGCCAGTTCACCCGGGCACTTCGCGACAACTATTAGCGTCTACTGCGTCACTTCGGGAATCACCGAAACGGGAAGTGCTGGCATCCCGATCTTGCGCCAGGAGATGGCGGCCCAGCTACCCCAGGTCGGCGCCCGGCACCTCAATCAGACTGATGTCGAGGTCGGCGGGATCCCTGGTGTGCAGACCGCGTACACCCTCAGCACATCGGCCGCGGGCACCCTGCACGCCGCGCAGCTGGAGGTGCTGCCTAAGCCGGACCGTGCCTGCTTCGTCACCTTGACCGCCGCGGGGCACCTCCCCCGCGCGGTCCTCGCCCAGATCGCCCCGTCGGTTCGGTACACCTGATTCCGCGGCACCTTGTTTCCTGCGATCTCCTGGCTCAGGCGACTCGCCGCGAGCGGCTTCGCCACTCCTGGTCGACTGCCTGTCAGGTAGGTGCCAGTGGTTCAGACCGCGGATACGCCCTTGCGCTCGGCGAGTCGCTCGAGCACCTCGCGCCGCCACTGCTCGGCCTGGCGGACCTGGTTGAACGTGAACGAGGCGCAGGAGCCACGCGGTGTGCCCGGCCAGGAACCTGGCCGACTCCGCGACGCCGGCCTTCGCCGCCATCCGCACCAGCCTGGCCCGGTCCACCGGCCCGGCTATGCCGACGAACAGGGGCAGCGTGACTCGCCGCGCGCGGACCCGCGAGATCCACTTCCGGAGCGTGGCCGGGTTGAAGCAGAGGTTGCTCACCAGGTAGGTGGCGTGGTGCCGCTTGTCCCACATCGCCTGGATGGTGACGTCGTCGTCGATCTTCGGATGGCTCTCCGGGTAGCCGGTCACGCCGACGCGGGAGAACGGGCTGCCCATCTCGGCGAGCCGGTCCAGCAGCATCAGCGCGCTGTCGAAGCGCCCAGCGGGCGGGTCGGCGTCCCCGGCCGGAACGAACACGTCGTCGACGCCGCAGGCCGTCAGGCGGGCCACGATGTCAGCGAGATGGGTGTCGTCCCGCACCAGGCGGGCCGACAGGTGCGGGACCACGCGGTAGCCCCGGCCGGCCAGCCGCTCGGTGAGGTCCAGGGTGGGGTCCAGTCCTTTGGCGGGGGATGCCGTCACGGTCACCGTGATGTCCGATGGAACCCATTCGAGCACCGAATCCTCCGTGCTCGCTGCCGGGAACACTTCATAACGCGGGTGCTGCAGCAGCGGCGCCGCACGGGCCAGCCCGCCGCGCATCAGCGCCCGCCTGCCTTGGGCGGCGGGGAGGCGGGCGGAGCTTCGGCGAGCGGCTGCGCAGGGTGCGAGCTGTCAGGGGGCGGGGCGTCGGGCTCGGCCAGCAGCAGCCCGAGCTCGCGTTCCAGGCCTCCGGTGCCGACGTCGATCACGGTCAGCGGCAGCCCGAACATCTCGGCGACCGCGGCCGCCTCGGCGTCCAGGGCCGCGTCGCGGGACTGCGCCAGCCAGGAGTCCAGGCCGAGCTCGGCCAGCACCGAGCGGCGGAAGCTGCGGACCAGGAAGTCAGTGAGCAGGTAGGTCCCGGGCTCCCGCTCGAACATCCCGCGCAGCCGGTCCGGGCCGGCCAGCACGTCATAGCAGTGCAGCCCGGGCAGGCGGCGCAGGCTCAGCCGCTCGCACAGCTCGTCGAGCGCGCCGTAGCTGCCGCAGTCCGCGTAGCCGAGTGCCACCCGCAGCCCCCGCGCCCGCAGGTCCCGGGCCAGCCGCTCAGCGGCCGGGGCGATCCGCTCCGGGTGGTTGTGCAGCAGGGAGGGCAGGCTGTGGACCTCGACCGGCCACCCGCGGCGCGCGGTGATCTCGCGGATGTGGCCGCCTAGCGCGCCGCACGCGATCACCGCGACGCTGGGGGAGGGGGGCCTGGACGCGGGAGAGGGGGGCCGGGACACCGGGGAGGGGGGCCGGGACACGGGGGAGGCTGATCCAGCCTCACGCCGGGAACTGCAGCTGGTCGACGAACGCGTCGTTGAAGTCGCTGCGGTCGGATAGCTCGACATACCTCACCTCCTCCTGCAGCGCCAGCGCGCCGGCCCGCTCCCGGACCGACAGCAGGACCATCTTGGCTCCCTCGCCGGCCACGTTGCCGGCGCTGACGACCCGCGCCGCGGGCAGCGGGGGGACCAGGCCGAGCCGGATCGCATTGGCCGGCGACAGGTAGCTGCCGAACGATCCGGCCAGCAGCACCTGCTGGATATCACCAGGGGCCAGCCCGGCCTCCTCCAGCAGGATGTTCCAGCCGGTCGCGATCGCCGCCTTGGCGAACTGCAGCTCCCGCACGTCCCGCTGGGACAGGTAGATCGACCGCGCGACGTCGCCGGGCTCGCCGAGCCAGTGCAGCACGAAGACCCGTTCGGCGCCCAGCGTGGTCAGCCGCCCGGCCAGGCCCGGCGCGAGCGCGGGAGCGTGCTCCTCTCCCGCGAACCGGCCGGAACGGTCGAGCAGCCCCACACTGACCAGGCTGGCCACGGCATCCACCAGCCCGGAGCCGCACAGCCCGGCGGGCTCGGCGTCCCCGATCACCCTCAGGTCCAGGCCGTCCGGGGTCATCGAGACGACCTCGATCGCGCCGTCGGCGGCGCGCATCCCGCACCGGATCGCCGCGCCCTCGAAGGCCGGGCCGGCCGGGGCCGCGGTGGCCAGCAGCCAGTCCCGGTTGCCCAGCACGATCTCGCAGTTCGTGCCGATGTCCACGAACAGCCGGGTGCGCGAGTCCCGGTCCATGCCCGAGGCGAGCAGCCCCGCGGTGATGTCGCCGCCAACGTACGCGCCGAAGGCCGGGAACATGAACGCGCGGGCTCGCGGGTGCGCCGGCAGGTCCAGGTCCGCGGCGGCGAGCACCTCGGGCAGCTGATGCGCGGCCATGATGAACGGCGCCACGCCCAGCGGCTCGGGGTCGATGCCGAGCGCGATGTGGGTCATGGTCGCGTTGCCGGCCAGCGCCACCTCACAGACCTCGCGGGGATCCACGCCCGCCTGTCCGCACACGTCCGCGGTCAGCTCGGCCAGCGTCTCGTGGGCCAGGCGGGCCAGGGTGTCCATCGCGCCCGGCTGCATCATGATCGCGCTGATCCGCGTGATCACGTCCGCCCCGAACGGCTGCTGCTTGTTCAGCATCGACGCGACCGCCAGCGGCGTCCCAGTCGACAGGTCGAGCAGCGTGGCCACCACGGTGGTGGTGCCGAGGTCGAACGCGATGCCGTACAGCCGCGCGGTGGTGTCGCCGGCCTGCACGTCGATCAGCACGTCATCGACGATCACCGCGGTGACCCGGTAGTCGGCCGCGCGGAGCACCGAGCCGATCGACCGCAGGACCTGGAGATCGACCCGCAGCTCCAGGTCATCGAGGTCGGCCAGGACCCGTTCGAGGTCGGTCCGCTGGTCGGACAGGGACGGCTCGGCCAGCTCGAGGTAGCGCTTCTGCGCGGCCGGGCGCAGGATGACCTGGCGGCCGACGCCGACGGTGGCGGCCTTTGGCCTGGTGACCAGCGGCGGGACCTCGACCTGCAGGTCGCCGGTGGCCTGCGCCCGGCAGGCCAGTCGCCAGCCGGCCCGCAGCTCGTCCGGCGAGAACGCCCGGGCGTCCAGCGGCGAGGCGGGCACGCTGCCGCCGACGATCCTGATCTTGCATTTCTTGCAGGTGCCGTGCCCACCGCAGGTCGAGTCGATCGCGATGCCGTTCCAGCTCGCGGCGTCAAAGAGCGTGACGCCGGGCGGGACCCGCACGCGGGTTCCGCCGGGCTGGAAGACAAGATCGACGCGGGCGGGCAGCCCGGCCGCCGGGTCAGCGGCCCCGTGCGTCGAAGCCGCCTGCGTCACGGCATCCTGCGGCATAGCCCCGTGCG
>WNFN01032514.1_pt2 | contig 11933 bp, 10 predicted proteins | sample 5400161 | NCBI WGS metagenome assembly WNFN01 (sample SAMN13153353, study PRJNA577476) | soil metagenome | isolation source: 80 cm saprolite on Douglas fir-dominated hillslope | place: USA:California | collected 2013-09-17
ATTCCTGCTAGCGCCAAGCAGGCCGCAGCCGAAGATAAAGCAGCGGCCGCGAAAAAAGAGACCAAGTGGCAGGGCAACGTCGTAAGGATCTATAAAGACGAATCGCAGATGGACATTCGTGGTACGACGCCGGCGGGGGAAATGAGGAAGATCGCTTACGACAGTTCAACACAGTGGACCAAGGTTGGGAAGCCCGGGCAACAGGATGAGGTTAAGGAAGGTTCGTTTGTGATCGTGCTGGGCAAGTTAGACGACAAGGGCGTGTTGCACGCGACGCGTGTTGACCTTCGGTTGCCGAGATAACTTCTTTCCGAAATGAGATGTCCTGCGCCCCGTCTCCGCGGTTGGGACGGGGCGTTGAGTTATTTTCTTAAAGACTTGGAAGAATCAGGGCTTCGCGGCGAGAGCATCCAGGCGAAGCTTTGCAGCACGCGCCGTTTCGCGCAGCAGCGGGTCCGATTCGTTCAGACACCGGTCTAATTGGTGTTCCAAAGATTTTATCCCCAGGCTTCCGATAGCGTAGGCCCCGCACGACTTCAACCATGGATCATCGCTAGCAACGAGTTCTGCCACGGCCTGTTCCTGGTTTTCGATTTTGACGCGCACCAGCCGTAGTGCGATCTGGGCTCGTTCTGCCACGGTGACCTTGCTATCCAACAGAGGGACCAGCATGTCTCGCAATTGCGATTTTAAGACGTTATCGAGGAATTCCAACGCATTGTCGTGCACGGAGACGCTGGTGGACTGCAGACCTATGTAGGCGCTGTGCAAATCGAGATGAGGATGCAGGAGGTTCAGCAGGCGAAAGATGCGCTCCAGTTCCTGTTGCATGGACTCCTTCAGCGCGCGCGCGAAAGGATCGACGCCATCTGTCGTGGCGCCGATGGTAGCTAAAATCTGGTATGACCGGTAGTGCCCCAGAATCTCGGCCGCCAGCACGGTTTCCAGCATCTGACCGTCCAGCACGACCTCCGGGTTCAGCCGGCAAATTTTGTTGAGCGCCGCAATCGTGCGAAAGCGGAGCATCGTATCGCCTTGCAGCAGGTTGTCTAGCAGTACGCTTGCGGCGGCTGACGTTCCGAGAGTCACCAGTATGCTGGGAATTTCTCTGCGTGCTTGGATAGGAACGGAGGAATCACAGAGGTGGTCGCGTAACCCTCCTACAATAGAATCCCCGAATCTGCCGAGCGCCTCCGCAGCCGCGGGAGCAAGTCTACGGTCTGCGAGCAGGTCTAATAACTCAGGGACCAGCCGGCGCTTCCGTAGCATTCCGACCGAATGGATGGCCTCGCACACCACGTGAGTATCGGAATCGGCAAGAAGCCGGGAGAGTAAAGGATCGAAACAGTCGGGCAATTCGCCGAGCAGCCGGGCCGCTTCCACACGGTTACGCTGGCCTTCTTCTCCTGCTTCGTTGACCATAGAGTCCAGGATATTCCGCGCGGCTTCCAAGTTCTGAGCCTCGCCGGGCTGCGCCAGAAAAGCGACGATTGCCGACCGGACCGAGAAGTCGGGGAAATCGCCAAGTTGCTCTATCACCGTCAGAGGATCGATACGTCCATGGTGGCTCAGAAAAAGCAGGGCTTCGGTGCGCACACTGAGTTCCGGGTCTCGCAGTAGTCGCTGCATCTCAGAGACGGCGCCTTTGTCGCCTGCCGCCGAGAGAATGGCGATTGCCTTCTGCCGCACTTCTGGCGCGGGATGATTCAGCAAAGCCCGTATCGCCGGATGCGCAGCAATTTGCTGTTCGACTTCAAAAAAAGACAGTGCGTAAAGAATTTCCTTGGGATCGGACGCGGAGAGATTGATGGCCAGAAGATCCGTAGTCGACCGGTCCAGCACCGGCGCGCTGGCTTGTTCCACATCGAGGCGATGCTGGCTAATGCTTTCCCTCAGGGTCGCGACGTATTGTCGCCGCGCGACAGAAACTGCCACGAGCCAGCCGCCGGCCAGCACCAACACGACCCAGCTGATTTGACGTGGGGGGAAGTGCAACAAGGTGGCGAAGATGAGGACGATTAAGCCTGACAGCCCATCACCCAGGCGCCAGATTACGGTATCGATGAACCATTTCACCTGTAACTTCACACGGGCGGCGATCGGCAGGTATAACAACTCGGCCGTAGACCTGTCGATCGAATAGCGCAGCACCGTGTCGCCGCCCTTCAGTGCCACCACGGAAGCCAATGTGCCGAAAGCCAGCAGACCGGCCGAACCCATCAATACCGTGACCGGAAGCACGAACAGCGCCGTGCCGATACCAAATCTGCGTAAGAATCTAGCCGTCAAAAGTAATTGAAACAACAGTCCAAGTACGCCCGCGTAAAAATTGAAGTTACCAAAAAAAACAGCCATTACGTCTTTCTTTACCAAGAACTGCTGACCAAGTGCCAGGAACTGCCAGTCCGTTAAGGTAGTTACCAAGGATCCAATGCAGATTACCGTCGCTATGGCCCGCAAATAGGGCGAGGAGAACAACAGGCGCATGCTTGCGAGCAGGTTTCGCGAGCTTGTTTCCGCGGATTCTCCTGGCCTCGCTTGCGCGTCACCCACCAGCACTCGTCCGTTGCGCCAGACCAAGATCACCAGACCGGCGCAGATGAAAACGAAAAGCGTCATCGCCAGCAGCAGGCTTTCCGTTCCGAACCTCTTGGCCATAGTTTTGGCGAGGAAACCAGCAAAAATCGCTCCGGCAATGCCGCCCCCGCCCACCATCCCAAAAACGCGCTTGGCCTCGCGCGTTGTCAGAACGTAATTTGCCAGCGTCCAGATCTGCGTAGCCCCGAGCACGCCGAAAATTTTTACCCATACATAAAACGCAGGAAAAACCCAGATCAGGCGGGAGTAGTAATGGGCTAGCCCCCAGAACACCGCACAGGTGGTGGAGAAAAATACCATGCTGCCAACGAGCAGATCGCGGAGAAGAACCCGTCGCGCAATAAGCACGTATCCCGCTATGACCACCGCGACCAGCACGGAACTCGAAATTTGAGCATAGGCCAACTGCTGTGCCTGGAAACGGGAAAGGAATAGCGCAGCCCCCGCCACGCCGCCGATCTTGTAGCTGCAGATAACGAGGAACAGGCACGAGCACAGAAGGACGCCACGCCCCAAATCTCCAGGGCGGACATTCAGAGCACGCTCGATCCACCGTTTCATCCGCACAACCTTGTTTCGTAACCTTTGTCTCTTATTGCGGTCCCGCCGTCGTTGCTGAACATATACGGTCGGCGGGTAAGACGGCTAGCTTTTCCGAAGCCGTAGTTCCATCCCCCACCCCTGGATGCTCCCCAGGCCGTCTGCTTTGAGGCGAAGACCCTGCGGAATCGAGGAGCACTACCTGCTGGTCGAGATACACAGCGATGAATTTGCCATCGCCGCAGACCGCCAGGGCTGACGCCCTGCCTCCTGGGTAGTAGCTGCTGAGCATGCCGGTGTCGATCAGGAACACTTTGTTGCCAAAGCGAGGCCGCATGCGACCATCCTTCTGCACTGTGTGCCCTACTACAAGGCGTGTCGCCTTGTAAGCCTCCAAGACCTTGCTCACTTGCGGTGCACCCTCTTCTTCACTCCACCGGTCGTAACTCCGAAACCATAACGGGCCATCAACCCGCACGCTGAGCCAATCTTGATGTCTGAAGAATTCCTGGATTTTCGCCTTGCGCTCATCGTTGGCGAGAACATGCGACTTGACCTCAGCGACGACTTCCGCCTGAAGCACAGTATTGATTTCCTGCAAACTAAAGAATGGCAGAATCAACTTTTCATTTTGCAGATACTGTTTCAAGGCATCGAATGCCTTGATCTCGTCGTGGATCCGGTTATTCATCGCATCAAGTTTTGTCTTGGCTAGGTCAGGATGAATTCCCCCGTGCAAGAAGATGATTCCCTCAATTTCGGCCACTGCGGCATGTCCTCGCAGCCACTCGCCGTATTCTCCCTTCGGGCCAAACGCTTCGCGCTGCTCAATGAAACCTGCCGGATGGCGTGCCATCCACTCTGCTTCCGTCAACTCCATAGGCTGGGGAAGCTCGGCTATTAGGGATGCATGGCCGCCCCTCCATTTCACATACTCGTCATACGCAGCTCTTTGCCGCTTCTCGGAATTGCGGTCGGCAAAACTGGCGTAGTTCCCGGGAGTGACGTAACGCAGGTCCCCCATGATATTCATCATCTCGTGGTTACCGAGCAGGCTTACTACCCGGCCGCCTGTTTGTACCGCTTCTTTCTCGAGCGCGATCATCAAGTCCATGACCTCGCGTGGCTTCGGGCCGCGATCAAGTAGATCCCCGACCTGGACAAATGTTGTCTTGCCGCCCGTCCAATGGTTCTGCTTGTCTGTAAGTCCGGTGCGCCGGAGAATGGCGACGAAGTCGTCATAGTCATTGTGGACATCGCCGATGGCGATTACAGACTCCGGAGGTTCCGCTGGAGCCTTTGCCGACGCCGCCCACACTAGGGCCGCCGACACGAGGAGTAGGAGGACGGAAATACAAGCGCGGCGGGGAGAAACACAGACCGGAGGGCGGACCATTTTCCTGCCTCCTAAGCCAAGCAGCAGAATTTTAGCGAAAACATTGAGTTCCGCAGGGCGTCCTCTTATTGGCGTGCATCTTAGGCCGCCAGAGTTGCACAAGTCAACAAGCTGAAATACGGATACAGGAACCCGCAAACGTTACAAAGGCCGCCACGCAGGCGGCCTGACCAAATTCAGTTCGAGGCTAGGGATTGTGTGCTGCATTTGGCGCAGCGGTTCGGTGACACGGGAGGCAATCGCGGAGCCCGGATGGAAGGCTCCGCGATTTGGTTACTCAGTGAACCTCGATGCTTTCCAGAGATGGGCCTTTTAACTTGCGCTACAACTCCGAACTCGCCTACTGGGAGTGGGAGAGCCGCTTAGAGATTAGAGCTGCCTGAACTACGCCGGCCTTCTCCTCAGTGCCCTTGCAAATCACGTAGTCCTTTTCTTTAACCTGGCCGGCGTCAATGTCGTTGACCTTCTTGTCGGCGTGATACTGGCTGACCCACTTCGTCGAGGTGTCGTACGCACAGGTCTTCTCCAAAGTCCCACCCACCTTACGAACCTTCAGAGAGGAGCCCGCCTTATCGATCAATACAACTCTACCCTCCCAGCGCGCCTCCTTGGCCTTGGCGGGAGCGGCAGCCTGATGCGCCAACACTACCGCCGCCAGCGGAAAGGTAAGTACCAACGCGAACAGCAGAATGAGTTGCTTCTTCACCATATTTTTCTCCTTATTAATTACAAGACGTGACTTGTAACGAACACTATACCCTGGGGACCCAAAAGAACAACTTTTAAACTTGAATCTTTCATCGTGGTTACCCTGCCAGAACCCGGTCCTCGAAAAAGCCACTCGCAGAGTTGAGCGGTGCAGTTTACTTCAGGGGTCAGACAGTTCAGTACAGCACTTCGTTCTCCCCTTTTTCGGCGATCATCTTCTGGAACTGCGCCACAATCTTGTCGCGTCGCGCAATCACCGCCTTCACTTCATCCTTGGTGAGATAATTCTTGGTTTTTTCTGTCAGCGCGTTCGCGTCCAGCGCCTTCAGTTTCTCCAACAATTGCCGGTCGCAGCGTACCAAGTCTTTAGGTTCTTTCGGTTCCTTGTTGGGGCGAAACGCGCGCGTGAAATCAATCCTCCAAATCCTCCAGTTCTCACCGATTACCACGTTGGTCAGGTTGGGATCGGAATCGGAGACCAATTGATCGAAGACGCGAATCTTGTACATCTGATTGTTCCAGGCGTCCGCATCCGGCGCCGTTAATTTCTGCTTGTGGCGCTCCGCCTCATCCATCTTCACTGGCAGCCACCAACTCAGCGAACCGGTTTTGCCCGCCCATTTGCGTTCGACATAGACCGGCAGCATGTCGTCCATGCCAATCAACTCAGCCAGCGCATAAGCAGCGATATTGTATTTGTAGGAGTCCACGAAGTTCAGTTCGGTGTTCATGGCAAGCTTCATCTCGGATTTGTGTTCATCAATAGCTTGGAAAGAGGCATCGTGGGTAACCGTGCCGTCGGAAAGCGTAAGACGCGAGGTGCCGGTGATGCCTTTCGCGGACTGCCGGCTGTTCACCACCTTCGCGGTGGCAAGGAACTGTTTGATCTGCTCCTTGGTCAGGGTTGGCTCGTCCGCAGCAACCGCGAGCAGCCCGCAAGTCAGGCACACCACTGCAACAAGAATCAAACGCAATCGTAGAAAAAGTGGGTTCATGGGAGGCACCTCCACAGAATTGGAGGGACTTTACTCCTTTGCGCCGCAATGGACAACCTAAAAAGCTGGAAAGGCCGGCGCAAAACCCCCGGAACCACAAATGGCCGTCGTCGCGCATGTAAAGCCAATTGCAAACCCGATGAGCTGCAACGGCCTGGCTTGATATTCCGCGTCAGGTGCCGTTTCCCCTGCGCGGCAGGCAAACAATTTGCGACCGCAGGGTCACCGCAATTTCCTGGAAGGTGAAAAGCATGCCAGTAGGATTACTGTCCGTATCTTTTCCGCTACCCCTGTACCGCCAGACTATTGCGCCAAGCGTCCCGCTTCGCCACCATTGCCAGGACGCACCGAATCGCTTTTCGGGCGCTGCCCGTCTCTCAATTCGCCAGGTGGAAACGAAGCATGGCAACCATCGACCGTCAAGAACTAGATCGTCTCGAACGCCGCGAGCTCCAGCTGACCATCGTCGCGGCCGTCTTCGTCTTTGTGCTGGCCAGCGGCTTGGCTGTCTTCATGTATCCGATGGTCTTCGTCCATCCCGACACGGCCAACAAGTGGACTCTTCGTGTCGCCTTTTTCGGTTTCTGCGTGCTCACCCTGCTCTTCATCGGCTATTTGCTTGAACGCCAGCGCACTGTCCGCAAGCTCAAGCAGCAAATCCTCGAAGAGCTCGAGCGCAATATCGAGCTGCGCCTGCAAGCCAGCGCCGATTTGCTACAAACCATGCCGGACATCAACCATTTCTGGGATCGCCTCACCATGGACTATCGCCGCGCCATGACCATGCAGCGCACTCTCACCCTGCTGCTCGTCAAGGCCAAGCTCGGCGACGCCGCCGACGCCACCTCCGCGCTCGGCGACGCCGCCAAAGCCATGTCCCGCAAGCTTCGCCCCACCGATTCCATCTATCATCTCGCTCCCGATCTCTTCGGCCTGGTTCTCCCCGAAACCGATACGCTCAACGCCAAACGCATCGCCGTACGTTTGCAGGAAGAGCTGCAGAGCGTCCGCGCCAAGCACGGCGGTACCTTCGAGACCAGCGTCCACAATTATCCCGAGCGTAGCGACGATCGTGTAGCGGCAGCCTTCAGGCGGCCGTTTTGGTTTGGAGTGGTGAAAGAAAGAAGAATTAAGCCAAGGCCTGCTGCAAATCTGCAATAAGATCTTCGGGATCCTCGATGCCAATAGACACCCGTACCATGCCCGGAGTCACGCCGCCGCGCGCCAGTTCTTCCGCCGTCATGTTGTAGTGCGAAGTATAAGCAGGCAAAACCACTAGCGACTCCACGCCGCCGAGACTCGCCGCCAGCAAGAATAATTGCACGCGGTCGCAAACTCGCCGCGCCGCCGTCAAGCCGCCCTTCAAATCAAACGCGAGCATGGAGCCGAATCCACGCATCTGCCGCTTCGCCAATTCGTGATCCGGATGCGACGGCAGCCCGGGATAAAACACGCGCGCCACTTTCGGATGCTTCTCCAAAGCTTTCGCAACCGCCATGGCGTTCTCGCACTGTTTTCGAACGCGCAGTCCCAGCGTTTTAATCCCTCGGTTCAGCAAATACGCCGCTTCTGGATCCATGGAGCCGCCAAGATAAATCACCATGTGCAGCACGCGCTCCATCCATTTCTTGTTTCCGACGGCCACGCCTGCAATCACATCCGAGTGGCCCGCAAGCGCTTTGGTTGCGCTGTGCACCACCATGTCATATCCAAGTTTGATTGGCTGCTGCAGTACTGGAGTTGCGAAAGTGTTGTCGATGATCGAAACCAGCTTGTGTTTCTTCGCAAACTGCGCGGCTTTCTCCACATCAACCAAACGCACGGTGGGGTTCGTTGGGCTTTCCACGTACAAAACTCGCGTACGCGAATTCACCAACTCTTCCATTCCCGCAAGATCGGTTCCCACGTGATGCACTTTGATTCCCATGTCCGGGAACACGTCGCGCATCAGCCGATACGTTCCGCCGTAAAGCTGCGCGGTGGAAATTAATTCGTCGCCGCATTTCAGCGCACCCAGCAGCGCGCTCGAAATGGCGGCCATCCCCGAAGCGGTAACCACCGCGGCTTCCGCGCCTTCGAGCACCGCAATTTTTTGTTCGGCGATCGCAAGCGTGGGATTGCCATAGCGCGTGTAGATGTATGCTTTGCTCTTCCCCTCCGCCCACAACTTCATTTCTGCGGTCGAGGAAAATGTGAACGTGCTGGTGCGCGCGATGGGCGTGCCCACTCCCACGCCGACCCCGTGCTTGTTTCCTTCGCCGGCGTGAACCGCATTGGTCTCAGGGCCGCGCGCGCGCGAACTTGTAGTTTTCATGGTGCTGCTATTCTGGACGCGCATTTTCCCGCGGCAAGCACCAATTTGGGCTGCAGAGAAGCGGGCTCGCTGAATTTCCCGTGGGATTTACACGGTTTGGCGTAACTCCAGTGTCAAATAAATGTAAATCAGATGCGCTACAATCTCGAAGCGACGCCAAAATTCGAGCTTCTGCGAGTTCCAATGAATGGCGATTCACACTTCTGGTTTCAGCTCTGCGTCTACTGCTGGATCGCTTTCGTGCTGTATTGGATGTTTTCCGCGCTGAAGCGAAAGGAAGCGAAACGCAAGGAATCGTTGCAGGAACGTATGCGGCACGTGCTTCCTATGGCCGCCGCGTACATCCTCATGTTCTCCGAGTCTGCTCATTATCGGGCGCTCGGCGCGCGATTCGTTCCACCATCCGAGCTTTTCGGGATCCTCGGCGCGATCCTGACCGTCGCAGGTATCGGTCTGGCGATCTGGGCCAGGTGGCATCTTGGCACGAACTGGAGTGCGACGATCAGCATTCGCGCCGACCATGAGCTGATTCACACCGGGCCGTATCGCACGATTCGCCATCCGATCTACACCGGCATGTTGCTGGCATTCGCAGGGACAGCCGTGGCCCTCGGGGAAGTGCGCGGCGTGATCGCATTTGGCATCGTCCTGGCGGCGTTCTATTTCAAGGCCCGCAAGGAAGAAAGCTATCTCACGCAGGAATTCGGCCCGCGTTTTGCCGAACGCGTCCAACACACCGGCATGTTCCTGCCGCGTTTCCCTTAAACGCTCGTTCAAGAATCTTGGAGCGTGGCGTTGTTGATACCGCGCGCGAACCGCCACGCGTTGTCGGAGTCGCGGCGCAGGATGGAAACGCCATGGCCCGCGTAGTGGACGGGCTTGCCGCCGCCGACTGGGGTCATGATGATGTCGTCGGTGCCCCAGCCGAACGCCCAGTCGCCCATGGATTGGACTTCTTCGAAATGGAATTTCTGCGCTACGTCGAAACGTCCGAAAAGGCTGGTGTAGAGCTGTCGGACTGTCTCGCGGCCGCGCAGCGGAGCGCCGTTGGGCGCGAGAAATACGCAATCCTCCGTCACCATGGAGGCGAGGCGTGCAGCATCTTTTGCTTTTACGGCGGCGGTCCAATCGCTCGTGAGCTGCTCAACTATTCTTTGCATGGCGTTAGGCAGCGATTCTAGCCCATTTCTATTCACCCCGACAAAAAGCGCCGCGCCACGCCTGGGGTCGCGTTCTGGAAACCAACTCCAGTACGGTTTGTGTGGGCCTGTATAGTGTTAACGGACGGCCCTATGCTCCGCCAACTCGCGTCAAACGAACACCTCGATTACGTTGCCGCGCTCCTCGACGATATCTTCCGCATTCCTGGAACCAAGATTCGCTTTGGCCTCGACGCCTTGATCGGCTGGGTACCGGGCATTGGCGATGCCATGACCGGCATCGCATCGTTCTTGATTGTGTTCGCGTCCTGGCGTCGCGGCGCGAGAGCGGTCACGCTGGTTCGCATGGTCGCTAACGTGCTCCTGGAAACCGCAATCGGAGCCATACCCGTAGCAGGCGACGTCTTCCACATAGTATGGAAAGCCAACAGACGGAACTACCGGCTGCTGCTCCGCGAAAAGGAAGAGCCCGGTGTCAACGCTGGACGAGACTGGATGTTCCTCGCCGTTCTCTTATTCACCGCAATCGCTGCGGCGGCGATTCCGATCGCCATTTTGATTTGGCTGCTGCGCTCGCAAATCACAATCCCCCTGCCCCGTTAAAAGCTGGCAACGCTCTGCGCCGCGGTCATTTTGCCAGTTGCGGCTTGTGTGCTAGGTTTCTTTGTTTATGGCTAAGCGGATTGGCGTGCTGTTGAGCGGGCGCGGGTCAAACTTTGAGGCGCTGGCGGACAGCGTGGAGAGCGCAAGATTGCGGCGCGCGTGATTCCTTCGAAAGGGTTGGAGCGCGAGGCGTACGACCGCCAAGTTGTCGCGGTCTTGCACGAGTACAAAGTGGATTTGGTCTGCCTGGCCGGATATATGCGGCTGCTTTCGCCGTTTTTCGTGGCTTCGTTTCCGAACCGCATCCTGAATATTCATCCTTCGCTGCTGCCGTCGTTTCCGGGACTGGAATCGCAGCGCCAGGCGCTGGAGTATGGCGTGAAATTCGCCGGCTGCACGGTGCACTTTGTGGACGAGAATCTGGACGCGGGGCCGATCGTGCTGCAAGCCACCGTCCCCGTTCGCGATGACGACACGGAAGAGACGCTCGCGTCGCGGACTTTGACCGAGGAGCATCGCATCTACACAGAAGCGGTGCGCATCGTGCTCGAAGGGAAATACAAAATCGTCGGACGGCGGGTAATCAGGACAAACTAAACGGGGCCAATGACACAACCAAAATTCAAACCGGTGGACGAGCAGCTTGCGTACCTGAAAAAAGGCGTGGCAGAGATTATTCGCGAAAGCGAGCTGAAAGCGAAACTTGAAGAATCACTGAAAACGGGCAAGCCGTTGCGCGCGAAGCTCGGCGTCGATCCGACCGCGCCCGACATTCATCTCGGCCACACAGTGGTAATTCGAAAGCTGAAACATTTTCAAGATATGGGCCACACCGCCGTGTTTCTAATCGGCGATTTCACCGCTCTCGTAGGCGATCCCACCGGGCAATCGGAGACGCGGCCGCCGCTTTCGCGCGAGCAAGTGGACGCCAACGCGAATACGTATCTCGAGCAAGTGTTCAAGATTTTGGACCCGAAAAAAACGGAGGTTCGCCGCAACAGCGAATGGCTCGACAAGCTCTCGAGCTACGACATCGTGCGGCTCTGCGCGAAGTATCGCGTGGCGCGCATGCTCGAGCGCGAAGATTTCCGCACGCGCCTCGAAAATGAGCAGCCCATCTCCATGCACGAGCTGCTGTACCCGCTGATCGTGGCCTACGATTCCGTGGTGCTGAAAGCCGACGTGGAGCTGGGCGCCACGGAGCAAAAATTTAATTTGCTGATGGGGCGCGAAATCCAGCGCGAATACGGGCAGGAATCGCAAGTGTGCATGACCATGCCCATCCTGGTGGGCACCGATGGGCAGCGCAAAATGTCGAAAAGCCTGGGCAATTACGTGGGCATCACGGAAGCGCCGGACGAAATGTTTGGCAAGCTGATGTCCATTTCCGATGAGTTGATGTGGACGTATTGGGAGCTGGTGACCGACCGCACGGAATCGTGGATTGCAGAGATACGTAAGTTAGTTGCGGAAGGCTCAACCCATCCGATGGATGTAAAGATGCGGCTCGCGCAAGAAATCATCAGCCAGTTTCACGGAAGGGACGCCGCAAAGCAGGCCGAGCAGAATTTCCAGCGCGTATTTCGCAATCGCGAAGCCCCGGAGGAAATACCGGAGAT
>WNFN01231533.1_pt2 | contig 11933 bp, 10 predicted proteins | sample 5400161 | NCBI WGS metagenome assembly WNFN01 (sample SAMN13153353, study PRJNA577476) | soil metagenome | isolation source: 80 cm saprolite on Douglas fir-dominated hillslope | place: USA:California | collected 2013-09-17
CGCCGGTGCAGCGGAATCGTCGTAAAAATTCCTTCCACGATAAACATTCCCAGTGCACGGCTCATGCGCGAAATCGCTTCGCTGCGATCCTTGCCACGCACCACCAGCTTGGCAATCAGCGAATCATAATAAGGAGGAATCGTGCCCTCCGCATAGGCGGCCGTGTCGATGCGCACACCCGTCCCTCCCGGAGGATTGAACGTCGTGATCTTCCCCGCCGAGGGCGTGAATTTCTCCGGATGCTCGGCATTAATGCGGCACTCGATCGCGTGTCCGCGATGCACGATGGGGCCCTGCAACACATCAGCCAGCTTTTCGCCCGCCGCAATCATGATCTGACTCTTAACCAGGTCCACGTCCGTGACCATTTCGGTGACCGGATGCTCCACCTGGATGCGCGTGTTCATCTCGATGAAGTAAAGCCGACGCTGCTGATCCATGAGAAATTCGATGGTGCCTGCGTTGTGGTAGCCGACCTTGCTGAGCGTTTTGCTGAGGACTTCTCCTATCTCCTTGCGAAGCTCGGGAGTCACCCGCACCGACGGAGACTCTTCGAGCAACTTCTGGTGGCGGCGCTGAATCGAGCACTCGCGTTCTCCCAGACTAACGACGTTGCCGTGCTCGTCGCCCAGCACTTGGAATTCGATGTGGCGCGGGTTCTCTACATACTTCTCGAGATAAAGGTCGCCATTACCGAACGCCGCCGAGGCCTCGGATTGCGCCTGCCGGTAAAGCGCAGGCAATTCATCTTCATTGCGCACGATGCGCATGCCCCGACCACCGCCACCGGCCGTGGCTTTGAGAATGACCGGAAATTCAACTTTCCGCGCCCACTCGATCGCCTCTTCCTCCGAAGCGATCACGCCATCCGAGCCGGGAAGGATCGGCACCCCATGCTGCTTCATCGCGGCCCGCGCCTTTTCTTTCTCGCCCATCAACCGGATGACATCAGGAGTCGGCCCTATGAACTTGATGTGACAGGCTTCGCAGACTTCCGCGAAATTGGCGTTTTCCGAAAGCAGGCCGTAACCGGGGTGGATGGCGTCCACATTCGCGATTTCGGCCGCGCTGATCACTGCGGGGATATTGAGATAACTTTGCGCCAGTTGCGGCGGGCCAATGCAAATCGCTTCATCCGCAAAGCGCACGTGGAGCGAATTCCGGTCCGCCTCACTGTAGATCGCCACCGAGCGGATGCCGAGTTCCTTGCATGCGCAAATGACGCGCAACGCAATTTCACCGCGATTCGCTACCAGAATTTTCTTGAACATGATCTGAAAGCTCTCAGTTCTCAGCTCTCGGGGAATTCCAGGCCTGTGCAGTCATGTGATTTTCCTGAGAGCTGACAGCTGACAGCCGACAGCTTATTTTGCCGGCCGGACGGCGAACAGTTCCTGACCGTACTCGATGGGCTGGCCATTGGCGACGAGCTTCTTGATCAACTCTCCCGACACGTCGCATTCGATTTCGTTCATCAGTTTCATTGCTTCCACAATGCACAAAACCTGGCCCACTTCCAGGGGATCACCAACTTTGACGAAGGGCGGGGAGCCGGGCGAAGGCGATTCGTAGAAAGTGCCCACGATCGGCGACTTCACAATATGCAAGCTTTCTTCGGGCTCAGGAGCAGCTGCATTGGCAGCCAGATCTACCTGGGCAGGCACTGGAGCAGAAGGCGAAGCCGCCACCGGCGCAGGGTGAACCGCGATATAACGCGAGTCCGGCAACGCCGCGGGCGCCGGTTCGGCGCCGCGCTTGATCCTCACCTTGACATCGCCGCGCTCTAATTCAAACTCGGCAATGTCCTTTTCGATTAAGAACTCGATAAGTTCTTTTAGCTCTTTTTGATTCATGTATACGGCGGGTTCCGCTTTGGTTGTGTTCTGTTCTTCCGTCTATAGAGACGGGGCTTGCCCCGTCTCACTCTGCAGCCGGAGGCGCGGCAAGCCGCGTCTCTAGGGGAAATCAGGCCGGCTAAATAATCACCAGTTCTTTGTCCGTCGGCGTCAGCACTTCGCGGCCCGAAGCGGTAACCACCACCACGTCTTCAATCCGCACACCCCACTTCCCAGGAATGTACGCGCCAGGCTCAATCGTAATGACCATCCCCGGTTCCAGCTTCTGGGTTTGCCCCTTCGCCAACCTCGGCGCCTCGTGAATCTCTAATCCTAAACCATGCCCGGTCGAATGCGTGAAGTAGCCGGCCAGCTTCCTCTTGCGAAGGACACGCCGTGCCGCGTCATCCACTTCGGCAGCCGTCACGCCCGGACGAACCGCCGCGATGGCGGCCCCCTGCGCTTCCAGAACGGCTTCATACAGCCCACGAGCCTCTTGTGAGGGCCGTCCGACGTGCACGGTTCGTGTTCGATCCGAACAATAACCGGCGAGTATAACACCAAAATCGCAGACCACGAACCCACGCCGGGGAATGCGCGCGCCGGAGGCCCGGCCATGGACAATCGCCGAGCGCGCTCCGGAAGCCAGTATTGTCGGAAAGGACATGCCTTCGGCCCCGCCGCGACGGGCCTCGTACTCCATGGCAGCCGCAACTTCAACTTCAGTCAACCCGGGCCGAATCTTCTTGCAGGCAATGCGGAAAAGACTCGCGCCGAGTTCAACCGCCCGTCGAATGCGCAGGATCTCGGCAGCATCCTTCACCATGCGGGCGCGCTCGACCAGCGGTGGCGCGGAACGCAGGCGCGCCCTCCCTTTCAGCACGGACGCCAACCGCACGCGCATGCCAATGGTGATCGCCTCCGGCTCGATGCCCACTGCGGTCGAACTGCTTCGCTCCTTATTCGTAGCCAGCCACTCCGCCGCCGCGATCAGCGGAGATTTGCGAGCGATGACAATCCTCGCAGCGTTGACCTCGTCTTTTGCCTGGGTGCGGTATCGGCCGTCGGTAAAGAGGATGGAAACACGATCACCGGCAATTAAAACGGCCGCGCTCCCAGTAAAGCCACAGAGATAGCGGATATTCGGAAGATGGGTCACCAGCAGCGAGTCCAGATTATTCTCTCCGAGTGCAGATCGAAGACGACTCAGGCGGCCAGCATGATCCATTGGAGAAGTGTAGCAAGGGGCAGTTCTCAGATCCCATTTCTCAGTCAAAGCTTGTTCTGAGAACTGAGAACCGGGAACTGAGAACTCAAAAAGCGAAGCCGCCGGGCTTCTCGGCAGGTTCTCCGAGAAGGCCGGCGGCTGGGCTCGTTCTGACTTAGCGCTTAGGTTTGAATGATGCGCGGAGTAATGAAGAAAATCAGCTCCTGATCTGACGTCTTGATGGCGCGGTGCTTGAACAGGTTTCCGAGGTACGGAATATCTCCGAGCAACGGCACCTGCGACACGCTCAGCGAGTTCTGCGTCTGGATCACACCGCCAATCACCACCGTCCCGCCGTCAGTCACGAGCACTTGCGTGGTCGCCTGCTGCGTGATCAGCGTTGGGCTGCCATTCACTTCGTTGCCGAAGTCAGGCAGGGTGTTCTCCACATCCACGTTCAGGAATATGGTTCCTTCCGACGTGATCTGCGGAGTCACCGTCAACCGCAGGAAAGCATCCACGTAGGAAGTGGTTGGCGGACCCCCCAATTGGGCCGCAGTCACGATTGGTACTTTCACGCCTTGCTTCACCACCGCCTGAATGTTGTTTTGCGTAACGATACGCGGACGGGAAAGAATTTTCAGCAACCCGCGCGATTCGGCCATTGAGAGCAGCAGGTCGATCCGCACGTTGTTGGAGGCGTTAATAAGTTCCAGACCGCTGGTCGGTCCGGTTGCGCCCAGGTTTGAAAACAGCGGAATCTGAGAGGCCCCGGGCTTTCCGACGATGGGGTACAGCGGGTTCCCTACTTGTGGACCGACGATGATCGGCGAGGTTCCCACGTTGTTTAAGCCGCCAATGCCGGTTGTGCCATTGCCCCAGCCGAGGCCAAGTTGCACGCCGATGTCGCGAGCGATGATGCGGTCAATCTGCGGCAGAACCGCCGGTATGTCGGAGACGATCAGCGAATTGGTCCGTTCATCAGCGACCACGTCGCCACGCTGACTTAGGAACTTCTTGACCGGCACCAATACATCCTTGGCGTGCGCGTAGCTGAGGTAGCGGGTAATGCTGACCTTGTCGACCGCCAGCGCCTCGGCATCGATTTGCGCGCGCCGGTTCTCAGCTTCCTTCCTCAATGTATCAACCGTAGCGATGCGCAACACATTGCCGTCCAGTTGGCGGGACAGATCGTTGTTCTTGAGGACGATGTCCAGCGCCTGGTCCCACGGCACGTCATCGAGCACAATCGTCAGATTGCCGTGAACCATGGGATCGAGCACAACGTTCAAACCGCTGATCTCGTGAACCAGGCGGAAGAAGTCTTTCAGATCCACATCCTTCAGGTTGACCGAGATCGGCTCGCCGGTGTACTTCGCACCGTTCGCCGCCGGTTTCTGCTCCATCTGGACTTTCTGTTCCGCGGCCATGTTCACGGCCGGTTGGATGCCTTGCCCGTTGCCCGCGGTTTGCCCGAGGGCGGCATTGGCATTGGTCGCGACCAGTTCCGCCGCCGTCTTGTCGGCAAAGCGGGTTGCCGCTTCCTGCGCTTTCGCGGCGGGCTGAACCGCTTTGTCGTTTTTAACCGAATACTTGGGCTCGACGAAAGCAAAATCCGTGGGTTTCTGCGCGTTCTCTACTGGCGTCGGAGCGGATGCAACCGCCGTCGTCGCGGCCGGAACCACCGGAGCCGAAGTCACGGGAGCCGAGGCCAGCACCAGTTTTGGCGTTGCGCTCGTGGCCGCCGATTTTGTGGCCGGCGCCGGTTGGCGATGGGCCACCACGGTGTCATGGATCTGGAGAACGAAGCTGCCGTCCGGACCCGCCACCAATTCGTGCTGACGGCTGCCGCCAGCGAGATCAACGACCACACGGGTTGTGGGCGGAACTTGCCCGTCCATCCCGGCGCGGACGTCTTTCACGCCATCGCTGCCCACAGTGATGCGGCTCTGCGCCGTCCCCATCACGGTGTTGGGAAAGTCGACGACGATGCGCGCCGGAGAATCGAGCGTCGAGACTCGGGGCGCCAATGCGCCCTTCGCCTTGAACTCGACCCGCAATCCATCCTGGCTGTGCGCGACCTCGAGCTTCTGCAGCGCAGCGCCCGCGGCCACCCCCTTGCCCGTCATGTCAGCCGCGGCTGCGATCAGTACGAACGTCAGCAGCGGAACCAAGAGACCCAGCAGTTGCTTTCGCATTTCCCCATCTCCCCATACGAGGCCGTTTCGCCTCGATGTGTTTCTTCGAAATCTTTTTCTCAGGCCCTAGACGGCCGGAGTCGTAATCTTCTTCACTACTTCCCGCGTAAAGGTCTTGCCCAACCGGTCCTGCAGTGTTTCCTGGAAAACAACGGAGTCGCCCGTAATCTTCATCACGTAACCATTGAACACCGGATCGTTTTCCCGCAGAAAATAAGCTTTATTCAAACCGTTACTGACCACAGCAATGAAACCGCTTTCGGCGCGCACTACACCTCGCAGATTGATGGCTCCGATTTCCAGACATTTTTTGCCGGTGTTACAACCCGAACCGCCCGCGTGGCTCACGACCGGACTGATGAAGGGATCCCGTCTTCCGTTCGCGGCGTACTTGCCGTCCGGAACGACCGGTTCTTCGCTCGCCGCGCCTCCCGCGTTCCCCGAACTGCTGTGGGCTGCGCTGGCTGCCACTGGCGGATTGCTTTTCGGAACCGTAGGCACTGGCTTCGCTTGCGCCTTGTGCCCGGCCACGACTCCCGGAACCCGTTTCGCGCCACCCGTCTTCTTCGCACCTGCGGAAGTCGGCGCTACCCGTGACGGAGTTGAAGAAACCTTCACCGGCGTCGCCGCCGGCACTCTGCTTGACTTGGCCGGAGTGTGTATGGCGCTCGGCGCTGCCGGGGCTGATTGGTGAATGCCCAGCGCCGCGTTCGAGGCAGCCGTGGCATTGTTACTCACCCCATTCATGGTGTTGCGCGTGTTCTGGATAATGCTGGGACTCTGGGCCGAGGCCAAGCCCGCGGCCACTACACAAACGAGAATTGTCACCGTCGGCTTCATCATGTCCCTCCTATTTCTTCACCGGTGGTCCGGGCTTGCTGGCCGGCGCCGCCGGATCCAGATCGTGACTGAAATATGTCGTGCTCAGGCAAGTCGCCACCACACTCTCGCCAGGCGCGTACTGGTACGTGTGCTTCGCCTTGGCGTCGCCCGGCTTCCGGGTCGAGGCCACCAGCAGGTTCGAGACGTTTACGATGCGCTCCACTTTCCCCAACCGGTCGAAGAACCCAAGCATTGAGTAGTACGGACCGTCGAGCTCGAGTTCAAACGGCACTTCCGTATAGAACTCTTTCGCGGCGTACGGACGTGATGTATAGCGCCGGATTTCCACGCCCGCTTTGCGCGCTTCTCCGCTCACCATGCGCATGAAATTGTCCACTTCTTTTTCATCGGGCACGATGCGACGCTCGATTTCGAGTTGTTGCTTCAAGCTCGCCAGCTGGCGCTCGATGTCAGCCAGTTTCGGCCGGTAGGCTTCGAGTTCCGCGTTCTCGCGCAGTTTGGCTTGCAGCTTCACCTGGGCCGCCGCATTTTCATCGCGCTGCGACTTGAAGACCGTGTAGTAGAGGCCGGTCGTACCGACCACCGCCACCAGCACCAGAATTCCCAGCAACTTCACACCTGATAATTCGCCAAGATTCATAATCGGTTCCGCCTTTACGACTTCGCCTTTTCGCAGGTCAGCGTAAATTGAAACGCCTGCATGTCCTTCACCGCTTCGTCCTGATAACTTTCCTTGATTTCGATGTTGCGGAAATAACCGGTCTTCTGCAAATTGGAAATCAGGTTGGCCACCGCATCGCTGCTCAGTGCGGTGCCGTCAATGGCCACGCTCGCGCCCTGGTCCTGCATGCTGTTCAGCCAGACCGCCTCGGTCCCGTTGACCGTATCGCCGATCATGGCCAGCAGGCTAACCGGACCCGCTTGGTTGGCGCGCAACTGGTCAATTACATCCACCCGCCGCTTGTAGGAATCGGCTTGCCGCTGCCGCTCCAGATACCGCACCTTGACCGCGGCTAGTTCGCGATTCTTCTGTTCCGCGGCCAGCGCTCGGACCTCGATCGATTTCTTTTCCCGGTCGAGTTGGTACCAGTACCCCACGTTGAGGGCGCCGGCAACCACCAGCACCGCCGCCACCTGGACCAGCGGCCCGCCTAAGTTGCCGACCTCGACGCTCGGCATGTTGAAGGCGGGACCTTTCTTGCCTTTCGGTTTCGGAGACCCCAGCAGATTGATTCGGATCATAGCTTTTCAAAGCTCCTCAGGGCCAAACCCACGGCTACTGCCAACTGGCCCGCATTCTGTTCAATCAGCTCCGCCCCGGCGCCGTCCACTGGAGCCAGCACTTTCTGGAACGGGTTGAACAACTCGACCGGCATTGAGAACTCCTGGCGCAAAGCTTCCACCAGGCCCGGAACCTTGGCCGAACCGCCGGCCAGATAAATCTTCTCGATGTGCTCGCCCGCCGCGCTGGCGCGGAAGAAGTCAAACGTCTTCTGAATTTCCAGCACGATAATTTCAGTGACCTGCTGCAGGATCGGCGTCTTCGCGTCGTCGTGCACCGTACCCACTTTGCGCCCCAGCTTCAGCGATTCCGCGTCATCGAAACTGAGATCCAGTTCCTTCTGCAGCGAATCGGTGTACTGATGGCCGCCCACCGAAACGTCCCGCGGAAACAGCGGTGTCGTCCCCTTGACGATGTTGATGTTCATCACGCTCGCACCCAGGTTGAGCAGCGCAACCACCTGCGTCGGAGCGGGTTCGTAGTTGAACTCGTAGCAGTTCTGCAAGGCGAGGGCATCGATATCCACAATAGCCGGAGTCTTGCCCGCCATCGAGAGTACGTTGGTGTAGTTCAGAATCTTGTCTTTCTTGACAGCCACCAGCAACACATCCATCTGCGGGCTGCTCGCGTCATCGGAAAGAATCTGATAGTCGAGGTTCACATCCGCCAGATCGAACGGAATATGCTGGGCGGCTTCCTTCTGGATGGTCTCGGCCAGTTCCTGATCGCTCATCGAGGGCAGCGAAATTTTCTTCACAATCACCGAGTGTCCGCTTACCGCCGTGGCCACTGCCTTCGACTTGATTTCAGTGTCCGTGAACAGCTTGGCGATGGCTGCGGAAACCGTGCCCGAGTCCACGATCATGGAATCGACCACGATGTCGGGCGCGATCGGCTCCAGGCCGAGGTGTGCCACTTCGATCCCGGTGCGTGTCCTTCTCAGCTCCACGGCCTTGATGCTCGAAGAGCCCACATCCAGTCCCACTATCGTTTTCGATCCCATTCCAAACATGTGCCCGCCTTTTTACGGAGTCTGCTTACGGAGTTCCGGCAGCCTTCATCGCTGCCTTGATTTTCTTTTTGCCCCGCGGTTCCGTTTCCATCGATTTCTGTTCCATCCACTCATCAAGCTTCGATTTCTTGAAGCGCCAGCGATTGCCCAACTTGAACGCCGGAATTTTCTGCTCGTTCACGTACTTGTACAGCGTGTCCGGACTCACTCCCAGATACTGCGAAGCTTGACGAATATTCATCACTTCTCGCGAGTCGGCCATAACGTTTCTCTCTCCCGCAGAATCCAGACTCTCAGCCCAGCCTTTCGTCCCGGCAACGCTGAGATACTTGGGAGAACCTACCCTCGATCCAAACGCGTTCGAGTGTATTTTGGTGTGCTGAGCATATCTCAACCGGTACGGAGGGCCTCTCGACCTGAATCTCCCGGTTTCATTGGGTTTTATAGGGTTTTTCTGGATTTCACAAAAAGTGGAATTGCAGTTGGTCTCTGCATATTGTGGACAGAAACCTCTGCACTACTATACCTGGTAGTCAACAGGCGAATCGGGCACCGGTCACCGAAAATGGGGTAACTAAGGTACTAGAGACGGTACGGAAGTACTTGCACGGCCGCGCAATCCTTTGAAAATAAACGCACGATCTCACTCACTGATCGTCAGAACGTGCGCTTCGCGATACAACTTTTCGCTTGCGAATTTCCAAACGTTCGATTTCAGAAACCCAATTGGCTGCAAGCTGTGATTGGATTTTGGTGTCCGTTCGGAATTCCCATCCTCACGATGGCGGGTTTCTCTGTGCTCCCCTGTGTACCCCGGTGCTTCCTTGTTAAAGCTTCTTCTCCGCCCGCTCCAGACACCCCGCCCGGAACGACCGCCCGTCCAGTCGATGCAACCGCTTCGCTTGGGCGCGTGTGATCAGCGGATAGTGAGAAATAGTGAGCAGATACTCCGCCACGAACCAGACCGGCCTCTCCGTAGTCATCCAGTGAAGAGAATCGAAGCGGCGCATGTGGACGGGCCGCGAAAAAGTTCGCAGCGTTCGCTCCCCTCGCAGATTGAAGTACACGTCGAAATAACTGAGCACCAGTTCGCGCAGCGAACGATACACCGGTTCGCGATAGCGGCAGCCGGTGTAATTCGATTTGGCCAGCGCGCCCCAGTGCCCGTCCATGCGATTGCGGTATACCGCAATTACGTGGTCGGTATCGTGCTCGGCCTCCAGATCGAGAATCAGCGGAGGATATCCGATGACCCGCAGTGCCGCCGCGGCAAACAGCGCCCCCTCGTAGCAATGAGAAGTGTTTTCCCGCAGCACGCGGCGCGGCGACCAGGCGCTGTCCGCAAGGTGGTACGGCATGTCGTCAAGCAGGCGCTGAATGCCATGCGGAGTCTTCAATCCGCGCAGCTTGCGGAGTTCGGCGGGGGTCAGTCCCCAGGAATTGGCGGCGTTCTTCATCCCAAATTTTCCTGTAGAGACGCGGCTGGCCGCGTCTCTCGCGGATGGCAGAGTCATTTGAAAGTAGCAGGACCGGGTAATCGTTGGGAATAGAAGAGCGGGTCCGTGGGTGAGCAGGCGCCGACGTGCCTCCGGATCCCGCGCTGCGCTTTACCATTACCGCCGTAACTTTGGCTGCGCTTGCTTTATCCCTACCATTCTCCATACTGGCATGAATCTCACGTCACTATTGGTGTGCTCGGACGACCGCGCTCTTCGCATCCTTCGCAATGTCCTGGGCGAATTGGAAATTCAGGTCGAACACTGCGCGGACACCGTCAGCGCGGCCAATAAGCTGGCGCAGCACAGCTTCGAAGCCGTCATCATTGACTGCGATGACGAGAGCAGTTTCGGGCTGCTGAAAAGCGTCCGATCCGGGCAGCAAAACCGTAAATCCGTGGCCATCGCGATTGTCGACGCGCGCACTAATCTGCAGACTGCCTTTAAGCTGGGCGCGAACTTTGTTGTCTACAAGCCGATCTCGACCGAAAAAGCAAAGTCGAGTTTTCGAGCTGCTCGAGCTCTCCTGAAACGAGAGCGGCGCCGGTCCGTCCGGCTGGAAGTTAATATCCCCGCATATTTCCGATTCCAGAATGGAGAAGGCGAGCAGGCTCCTATCTCCGGGCTTAGCGAGGGCGGGCTCTCGGTCCGGCTTGCGAACTCGCCCGGCAAGAAAAGCGGCCTGATCGCCTTCTCCTTTGCGCTCCCTGACACCGCGACCGTGATCGAAGCCACCGGAATGATTGCGTGGCAGGATTCGCGTTATCGCGCCGGCATTCAATTTGCGACACTCTCCGAAGCCTCGCACAACAGCCTGAAAGAGTGGTTGTGTTCGCAGTCGGGAGAGAAGCGCGATCCGCCCATCCGCTGTTCTCTGGTCGGACTCAGTTTCGGTGGATGCTTCCTGCGAACCCAGTCCCCCTTCCCCGCGCGGACACGGGTCGAGTTGCTGCTCCGAGTCGCGGAAGTCTCTATCAAAACGCAAGGAAAAGTCCGGGTCATGGATCCCGAACTCGGCATGGGCATAGAGTTCTCGAACCGGACCTTCGAGCACCGGCATCGCTTGGAACACTTGATCCAGCAAATGGCAGCGACCCCCGACGCCGTTGCCGAGGTTCTCGTCGAGCCCGAAGGACTCGACTGGGAGGATGGTGTCGCCGATGCGTCGAGCGGCACGACAGGCGCGCTCGATGACGAGGTCGAACGCGATCCTCTCCTGGAATTGTTCCGTACCGGCCCCACTCTTACCAAAGAACAGTTTCTGCTTGAACTCGAAAAATACCAGTTGGCAGATTCTCCCGGAAGCGCGTCGCGACTCAAATCAAACGAACCTATCATTTATCAGCGGTGGGAACCCAGATTGTCAGTGTCGCAGCCGATAGAGGTGTGGGGCCAGGACTACGAGGAATCCCTGCCTCAGACGACTTCCCTGATTGATGTCAGCCATCACGGAGCACGGGTCGTCGGCATTGCGTTCCATCCGAAGGCCGGAGAAATCGTTCATCTGCTCTCGAACGGCGTCGACGCACGGTTTCGAGTCATTTGGGTGGGTGAGCCGCGCACTCCGCAGGAAGGCCAAATCGGATTGCAGAGCTTAAAACCGGACAACTGAGGGCCGATCGAGAACGTGCGCGCCTCCGATCATCGTGTTTTCGCTCCATCTCCACCCTTCTCGAATCGAGATATTTTCCAATCCTCCAGCGCGGCTACCGCAACAGCTCCCCCAGTTCGCGAGGACTGTCGATCAACACATCCGGAGCCACCTCGGCCAACGATTGTGGAGCGAACCCATACATCACGCCACAAGTCCACAATCCAGCATTGCGCCCCGTCGAAACGTCGATCGACGAGTCGCCAATCATCAACGCCTCATCCGCCGCAACACCAGTCTCCTGCAGGATGGTCCGCACCCCAAGGGGATCGGGCTTCTTGGTCGCGAAGCTGTTACCGCCGTATACGCGCACGAAGAAGTCCCCGAGCCCTAGAGCCTGCACGATATCGCGTGAGGGCTTGACCGGTTTGTTCGAAAGCACCGCCATCTGCCGCCGCACTCCATTCGA
>WNFN01071369.1_pt1 | contig 11926 bp, 10 predicted proteins | sample 5400161 | NCBI WGS metagenome assembly WNFN01 (sample SAMN13153353, study PRJNA577476) | soil metagenome | isolation source: 80 cm saprolite on Douglas fir-dominated hillslope | place: USA:California | collected 2013-09-17
GTCCTCCCCGAGACGAGGAGCAAGAAGGGCTTCCCAAGCGTTTTCAAAATCCGGGATGACTCATTTTGGCTTCTTTGAATGGTATTGGAGGCGCCGCTCTGACGGCTGTTGCGGCCCAGCGGGCCGCAGGCAGAAGCTGGCTCCCGCGCTCTGCCTGTAGGCAAGGCAACGTCAGAGCGGCGCCTCTGACGTTGCCGGGTGGGCAGCGGGGCAGCAGCGCCTGCCTCGTGAGGAGGGGGGAATTGAGTTGGATTCAATGCCCTTGCGCGTATCGCGGTCCTCTTGCACCACCCTTGCTGGAGCGCTACCACAGGAAAAGAGCTAAAGGGGCTTTTGCCCCCACACCGTCAACAACATCCACGCGGCGCAGAAATCGTCCTCGTACATTTCAGCCAGACCTTTCAGATAAAGCGCGCGCCAATCTTCTGCCGTCGCAAGGTGCATTTTTACCAGCAGCGGTTCGATCAACTGAAACATCATGACAAAATCAGCGTGAAAACTATCGCGTGCTGCCGTGCCTGCGGAAAATTCGATGAAATGCGCTCGTTCGCCCAGAATAGTCAGGCCAGCCTGTCTGAAAAGAAACGGGAGCACTTGCACCGTTGTATGATAAATGCCGCCAGGGGAAAAGCTCATTCCTGCGTGCTTCAATACCTGCACCAGCAGATGAAAGGTTTGCTCAAAATAGGGCTTATTGGACATCCCTAGATTTACTTCAGTCAGGCGCATAGTCCCGCCAGGCCGGAGCACACGCAGGCACTCTCGGAAGAAGGTCGCCCATTTTTCGCGCAGAATAAATGTGCTGACCAGGCGCGCGTTGACCAGGTCAAACGAATTCTGAGGGAAAGCGAGCGGCTTCAAAATATCCATGACCTGGAAACTCACATTAGAGCGCTGCTGAATCTGGGCCTGCGCATTTGCATAGGCAATCATGCGTTCGCTGATATCGACGCCTACCACATTCATGTCAGAGTAGGTATATGCTACCTCCAGTGGCCAGCCTCCAGGACCACACGCCAGATCAAGCACCCGCTCTATGCCACTGAGGTCGGGCTGTTCTGGAAAAACTCCGCCCATACCTGTGGTGAGTGACTGATCCTGGCGCATCAAGCGAGCCATTTCTGCGGAACTTTCCGCGTCTAACACGTAGGTGTTCTCTTTTCGGTGATCACCTGCTTCTTGCGCATCTGGCATGCTATCTCGGTTCCTCCACTTTCTAGACTGAGAAAAACGCTCTTTATCTATCGTAACGAAATAAGCGCTATCCACGCGCCTATAGCGTTGCACGGCGTTGAAAAGAGATGACCGTTCCCCCTTTTGGGCGCCCGACAGGGATATAAACCGGCGCAACGTCCTGGCCTGGAACGAGTTGGAGATCAAACTGGCGCAGCAGCCTGGTGAGAATGGTCTTCATCTCGATCTGGGCAATCCCCATGCCCAGGCATGTGTGTTTGCCGCCCCCGAAAGCCATCCAGGCATACGGCGTTTTTTTGTCCTCCTCGCGTGGCGGCAGGAAACGCTCTGGATCACATTGTTCAGGATCGGTAAAGTACTCCGGCGAGCGATGGGTATGACTGATAGGAATGATTATTTGCCAGCCAGCAGGAATAGTGTAGCCCTCAAACTCATAGGGGTTCCTGTTCCCGCGCAAGAGAAAAGCGGTGACTGGATGCAGGCGCAGTGTTTCCTTGAGAAAAGTATCGAGAAAAGGCATGGCGCGCAATTCCTCAACAGCCACGGGCGCTTCGCCTCCTACCTTTCCCACTTCTGCCTCAGCGCGTATCCGCTCATAAAGTTTGGGATGACGTAAAAGCTCCAGCAGGCTCCAGGCCAGAGTTGCAGTTGTCGTATCATAGCCAGCAAAGAGCAAGAGCTTGAGATGCGCGAGCAGTTGTTCGTCGCTGAGAGGCTGGCCCTGCTCATTGCGTGTTAACAGCAAGAGCGAAAGCACATCAGTTGTGGGTGCTTCTCGATGCTGTTGGATTATCTCTAGCAAGCACTGATCAAGGATTGGTTTGACAGACATTGCTTTCCCATATTTAGTAAAAGGGAGCTTGAGTGGTATCAGGGCCAGTGGCCCATCAAAAAGTGTATGCACAAGTTCATTGAGATGAGCAAGTTCCGGGCCGTCTTCGACACCAATGAGCAGAGAAGTCGCAACCCGAAAAGCGATGGACCGCGCATCCTGATAAAAGACGCGTGTTCCCTGGTCGGGCCAGTGGGCTATAATTCGATCAAAAACGCGATTGATACGTGTCAAGTAATCGACATAGGCATGACTTTGGAAAGCCGGAGTAATCAGTTTACGCTGGCTCTGATGCTCCGGGCCATCCATTTGCAACAGAGAGGTGCCAACAAACGGCTCGACGAAGCTGTATGCATCTTGAGAAGAGAAAGCTCTTCCTTCTCCGCTGGCCAAAAAAACTTGCTGTTGGGCGCGGGCTCCACACAAAACCGCAGATGGTTTGCCTATAATACGAGTTTTAAACACATTCCCATATCGCTGCTGACGGGTGCTGAAATAGTTTAGCGGATCGGTAAATAACGCGAGAGTTTCCCCCAGGAAAGGCAATCCCAGGGAACCAGGAATGTTTGCTCCCGAAGATTGTGCTCCCCCTTTGTTGTCAGGGGGAACAGATCCAGAACCTGTCTGCGCTATTCTCTGATCTCTCACTTTTCCCCTCACCTCCTGGTCGTTCTGTTTAATGTGTCTTTCCTGTTTCAGTTTGCAGGAAAACCCGGTGCAAACTCTCCTCTATTTCCTGCCAGACCAGTTGACGGGCCTGCTGGAGAGTGAGATGCTCCTCTCTACGAGCAGCCTCGACGTATTTTTGTGAAACGCGCTGGCCGTAATCTCGAAAATAAGGTAATTGTTGAGAATAGACGGGCATAACCTCTAGTTCTATCTCCTGGGCATCATATGTCTCTTCTTGCTCAAAAATGCAACTGGCCAGGTACGAATAGCCTTCGAGAATAGAGAGACGTTGCTCAGTGAAAAAGAACTCCTGTGTGCTGGAGACAATCAGGCCCCCAATGATCCGTGCGCGGAGCATAAGAGGGAAGGCTGCCACACTCCGCTCAAAGTCAGTCCAGGCCGCAGGAAAAAACGTCATCTCTTCTTTCGTATTGATGACATAAGGGCGCATCTGCTGGACTGCATAGCCTGCGAGCGATTCAGCACCGAGAAACATCGGTCTTTCACCCAGATTGTAGGGCCAGGGTGGTGTAGCCAGACCTCCCATTTTCCACAGGCTATGTACTTTGTGGGCCGGGCGCGGTGGAACACAGACCACGAGAGAGATGGCGAGTCCACGTCGATCTGGATCAAGATGCTCCAGAGCTTGTTGACACACTAAATCTTGCATAGCCAGGCGATGCAGGAGTTGTGGAGTCAGAGCCAGGTTATTCAACACACGGGCATAAAATTCACTGGGAATAGGCGCAGACAAATGCTCTTCTGGTAAATAATCTTGCAAAAGCTCTGGATAGTCGCGCAAAAGCAAACGCATAAAGAGGGGATAAGTCTCGGATGGCAGATGTTTGATCAGAGCACGAATATGCCCTTCCCGAGGCCTGGATGGCCCTTCAACCCAGCGCTGGACCGTAACAGGTCTCACGCGAAGTGCTTTTGCCAGCTGTTCTTTCGCCTTTGGTTTCGCAATGATTTGTCCTAGAAACTCCCGCCAGTTTTTAGGCTCTCCCTGGCTTTCCATTCGCCTTCCTCGCTGCATAAAACTTACTGCCTGGAGATGTTGATGGGGCCTATGACAGTATTTTTTTCATTCGACCTGACTATAATAATAGCATTTCTTGATAAGAAAAACAATCAAAAGTTATACAAGATTATGGACAATTAATAGCGTATTGAAGCTTGAGACGCGCTGCGACAAATTTTTTCAATGGGGGAGGCAAAATTCCCATACACTGAGCGTGGCGGGCGCTACCCGCCACGCTCAGTGTATGGGAATTTTGTCTTCATATAGCCACAAATTTACTCAGAAAGGATTGCTACTCATCATGATGCTGACCGATCGTGCCATGCTGCGTTTACACATCGAGGCTGTGTGGGGAGTGAAGCTGCCGCCTATTGAGGCGAACGAGATATGTTTATTGCCGGAAAGTGCCCGGCCTGATTGGCGGCTCTGCGCGGCTGACCTGGCGGAGGGGCGCGTGTTGATCTGGCGCGAAGATATTGCTGCCGGGGAACGCGCGGGCCTGCTGGCGCGGCTGGATGAGGCGTGGCATTTGCCGGAGGGAGCGGCGCCGCCGGATATCAGCCGCGAGGTCGCATTTCGCCTGGCTGCCGTGCCCGCACTAGATCTTGTGGTTGCCCAACGTATCGTTCGCTCGCTGACTTTGGACGATTACGCGCTAATCGAGGCTTTCCAGCCTGGCGAAGCGGAGAGCATGCTCCGGCCTGAGTTGCGCCCGCTGATGGGCGTGGTCGTCGATGGACGTTTACTCAGCCTGGCTCACAGCTCGCGGCGCACTGCCGAGGCTTGCGAACTGGGCATCGATACCCTGTCAGCTGCGCGGCGCAGGGGGTACGCGCGGACCGCGACAGTCGCCTGGTCCGCTGCCATCCTCGCCGAAGGTCTGACGCCTCTCTATAGCGCCCTGGCAGAGAACACCGCCTCGCTCCACCTGGCTGTTGTTGCCGGCTATCGCCAGTTCGCCCGCGCGCTGACGATAGAGTAAAGAAATGTTCTTATGAGCATGTAGAGAAAAATCAGACTCAGAAAAGTCTGAGAAGCTGCTTGATAGCACATAATAAAGGGATCTCGATGTCGTTGCCTGTCTATCCTTTAAAATAAATGAACCATTTATCCTATTGAGTATGAGTAAATTTATTGAGACTCTATAATATGATTTATATTGAGCTATACGCAGATATAAATGTCCGGTATTGGCTTGATTTATTGTACAGGTTGATCTGCGAAAGAGCTATTCAAGCCGTACCAGGCCAATGCGTTTTGCGTAATAGCAAGCGAAATAGGTGAATTAATTTGTGTAGACGTGTGTTTGTGAAGAGAAAAGCAGGAAGATATTGCACCACAATTCCCAATCCTTGAGCGACCAGTACCCGGAGCAAGAGTCCCATATCGATGTTCTAACCACCGAGGTATCAGGAGCGAATGATTTTCAGCACTTGATCTCCGAATTGCCTACATTCCAAATGCCAGCGTTCCAAAAACACAGTGGTCGACATGTTGCGGCAGATTTACCTACGGTGGAGCTTTCTGCGTTGCCAGGCCCACTTCCCAAAACAGATCCATCGGCCCTGGCTGATATTCCGATTGTGGCAGATTTACCTACGGTGGAGCTTTCCGCGTTGCCAGGCCCACTTCCCAAAACAGACCCATCGGCCCTGGATGATATTCCAACTGTTCAACTTGCCAGTGTGCCGTCCAGATCTCTCTCTCGTGCAGCGTTAGCTGAAGATGTTGAAAACACCCCTTCGGCAGGGAGTCCACATGGAATCTCTTCCCTCAGTCAGAAAATACAGGCAGTTACCCAGCGGATGCCTGTCGTTACCCACACAGTGGAATCGATCACTCAAAAGGTGCAGGCGATTACTCAGAAGGTGCAGGCTCTCCTCTGGAGACAACCCTATCGAGTAAAACAACTCGGGGTGATGACGGTCACCCAGCGAGTATCTTATCTCTTTCTGACCATCTGTTGGATAGCTACCAATGCCTACTTTTGGTACTGGTGGTTGCAAAGGGGACATCTTGGGAATCCCATTTTGTTTGGCTTGATGAGTTTTGCATTCTTTTATGAAGCGACCGTGCTGCCTTCGTTCTATGTATTTTATTTAGGTAATATGAAGCAACCGGAGATTGTGCCTACAAATATAATTGACGAAAAAATCATAAAGAAGGTGGCAGTCATAAGCCTTACGGTACCAGGATCGGAAGATCTGGATATAGTAAAACAGCAAATGATCTCAATGACGAAAATAGACTATCCACACGAGAGTTGGATACTGGTTGACAAGATGCATTCACCGGAGATTCAGGCGTTGGCTAAGGAAGTAGGAGTATTCTATTTTTCCCGCCATGATGTTGCAACGTGGGGAGAAGAGCAGGTAAACCGCTGGAATGATCCTAATCCTCCTTTCAAAGCAAAGACAAAAGCGGGCAATGTGAATAGTTGGATCGATGCCTATGGGTCTCGCTACAGCCATTTTACGCAACTCGATATTGATCATAAACCGCTGACTTCGTATTTGCATAAAGTTCTGGGCTATTTCCTTGATACGAAAGTCAAGTGGGTCCAGGCTCCCAGCGTCTATGGTAATCTGGATAGTTGGACCGCTAGAGGTTCAGCGGAGCAAGAATTTGTGCTCCAGGGTCCCCTGCAAATGGGTTTTTATGGCTTTTGCCAGACCCCTTTTATCATTGGCAGTCATTGTACCTATGATATGACTGCGGTTCGTGAAATTGGAGGTTTTCAGCCGACGCGTGCGGAAGATCACCTGGATACTGTCTTTTTGGCGGCGCGTGGATATCAGGGTGTGTTTGTGCCGGAAGTGATTGCGATCGGTGATGGACCAGAAAACTTCGACACCTATCTTGCTCAACAATTTGCCTGGGCTTATTCGATGATCCAGGTTCTTTTCAAATACACTCCTCAGTGTATTAAAAACTACACTGTGCGCCAGTCTTTACAGTTTCTCTTTGTACAGACCTGGTATGTGATGTGGTCACTGACCATGTTTTTACTCTTTGTGCTGCCGATCATCTCGCTTTTTTTCAATGCACCTATAGCCCATGTCAATTACTGGGATTTTTTACTCCACAGTTTGCCTGTAACATGCGCGGCTTTTCTGGTCTGGTCCTGGAGCCGTACCTGGCATAAGCCCTATCAGTTAGGGCTGAGCTGGCGGGGCGTTATTCTTCATATTGCGCGCTGGCCAGTCGTTTTGAGCGCGTTCGTCCAGGTGATTTTGCGCGTTCAGAAGCCCTATATGATCACTGTGAAGGGCTTACAGCGCGGGCGGAAGCGGCCTTTTCCGCTGAAATCACACTACCCCTATATCGTCTTAATACTTCTCTCATTGGGAGCTTGCTGGTTCTATCTGCTTGTGACTAAACAGAGTAGTGCTCAGGGATACCTGCTGTTTGCGCTCCAGGGATCTCTGATGATCCTGCTTGTCTATGTCACGGCCTTATTTATGGATATTGTTGATATGATTCACGAGGGGATATCTTTCTTTTCTAGCTTACTTCTGCGTGTAAAGCCACTGCTTCTGCTTATTATATTGTCTGGGATGTTTTCATGGAGTGCCTGGGCCTCCTGGCCTGCTATTTATGCCGCTATTATGGGACGATAGCCGCTCTGATCCCTCCTGACCGACTCAAGCAACCCGATGCGCTCATAGTAGCGCAGGGTATCAATCGAGATCCCCGTTCGTTTTGCGACCTCCTGGATCGTTAGTTCCGTTTCCATATCACAAGTATAAAGCCTGGAGCACGCTCCAGGGCAAGGGCTTTTCCCTCTTTTTTGCCAGGAAAATCCTTTCAGATGAAAAAGCCCAATGTGGCGACAACAAACATCAAGGGGTCATGCAACTACGACCGTCACGACGTAAATGTGAGCAGGAGCGCTCCATCTGGCGGAAGTGTCAAAGTTGTGTGCCCATTGGCAATCTGCACGCTTCCGGCTGTAGTGTCTCGATTTTGTGCATCAAAGCGTTGTAGCGTGCCGTAACCGCTGCTTATGAACGCGGAGAGTTTTGCATCAATGGTGTATGATTGTCGCTGGCTTTGATTGGTGATGAGCAAGGAGTAGCTACTATCTTTGTTCCGAGTGGTAAGCGCAAGCAGGTCTTTATTGCTCACAACACTTTGGTAGGTCGGGCGGCAGCCTTGCAGGGCGCGAATGCCCAGGCGGAAGGCATAGTAATCAAGCCTCTGCTCGTCTTTCGCGTTAATAAGTCCAAGCCTTTTTGTCGCATAATCGTAGAGCGTAAAAATGGTGCTTCCATAGATATAGTCATCACCGGGACTAGACCCACGAATCAAATTATTGAGTACCCTGATCCCAATTGCTGGCAGGTCATAGGCATTTTCGGTGTAGGTGCCCCATTCGCCAAGCCAGAGGGGCGCATTAGCATAGCCGTCGGCCTTCATCCAGCCATGGACCTGCTCGACATAACGCGCGATGTTGATAGCGTAATTATGGATATCTACGCTATCGATAATCCCCTGCTTCATAAGAGAATCAGGCCATGTGCTTCTCCCTAATGAGTCTGGCCCGTAGAGGTGGTAGGTATGATCCGGCAGGTAGGTTTTGTAGACATAACCGATGGCATTACTGGTATATTGCACGAACTGCTCATATTGTTCCAATGTACCGTGCCAGCCCTGTGAGTATAAATCTGGTTCATTGAGAAATTCAAAATCATTGATATTGTAATGATTACGCACATTGAGCCAGTAAACCAGCGCAAAAACGTGTTCCCACCACTCATTCCAGTCGGCTGTGGTGGTCGGGGGATCGGGCGCCCACGAAGGTTGGTTCTGGTCATCTCGATTGCGCAGGTCCAGGAGTACTCGCACACCAGCAGCCTGAAGTTCACTGAAAAGTGTTCGGGCATTCCCATGCCATGCTGGAGAAGCATTGACCCACGAGTAATCGCTTCCACCAGGCGGATCGGTCATAGCCTTATCCCATATGTCCCAGTTAATTACGTTGGGATTGGCCTGAATTTGTGCAATGGTTGGTGCGCCATAGACTTTGCTATCGTCTTTTGCTTCCCAGCGCGCCATACCGCCATAAATATGGTAGGCATTGATTCCCAGATCTTGCAGGTCTGCAATGTTAAAGTTACTGCTTCCCTCAACTGCCCCAATATAACAGGTGCTACGCCCCCACTGTGTTCCAGAAACATCTAATGTTGTCGCAAGCGCTGGAAGGGTAGGTGAGGCTGTGGGATCAGGAATATGTGGAGCAGTGGTCATCGACGCCGCTACTCCCGAGTGCGATGGCGAGGGTGGAGCAGAAAAAGGATGGAGAGCAGCGAAGATAATGATCAGAAGAAGCAAAATAGTAAGTGCAATAAAGATGATATCTCGCAAAGGAGATGTTTTCGTCATAGGTCGTTCTCTACAATCAGTATAAAATAATAGATAATTTTCGATTTGTTATCGTTTTCCAATCGTTCCTCTCCCAGACAATTTGCGATAACTGATTTTCTTGAAGTTTATCATAGATGCCCTGGCCATAATTTGTCAAGGATGTAAGAGTTTTTAGCTAACGCCGTGTACATGTTTTTCCTGCCGCCTGCGGCGGCGAGCAGAAGAGAGAAGTTGGGGACACCCCAAGCCCCGCCAGGGGCGCTGCCCCTGGACCCCGTTCAAAACAGCTTACACATCGCGTTTTCATGGGTATAAGCGGCTCGCTGCCGGGCATAAACCACCGCTGTTTTGTGTTATCCTACATAAGCAATTACGTTCGCTAAATAAATATGAGCGGGTGAGGATGGATTTCCCATGGCGAAAACTTATGATGTTGTGATTATTGGCTCCGGGCCTTCTGGCTATACTGCGGCCGTTTACGCGGCTCGCGCGAATTTGTCGGTTTTGCTGTTCCAGGGATATGAGACGGGCGGGCAGTTGATGCAGACAACCGATGTGGAGAACTATCCAGGCTTTGAGGAGGGTATTCTGGGGCCCGATATGATGGAAAAGTTTGAGGCTCAGGCTCGCCGTTTTGGCACGGAGATGCTGACTGAGGATGTGCTGGCCGTTGATTTTAGCCAGCGACCCTTTACGCTGACTGCCGACTCCGGGCAATACCAGGCGCGGGCGGTGATTATCTCGACGGGGGCCAGCGCGCAGTGGCTGGGTCTGCCCAGCGAGGCGCGTCTGAAAGGGCGTGGGGTGAGCGCCTGCGCGACCTGTGATGGCTTCTTCTTCAAAAACAAGGACGTGGCTGTGATCGGCGGTGGTGATACCGCGATGGAGGAGGCCACTTTCTTGACGCGCTACTCCTCGCACGTGACCGTGATCCATCGCCGCAATAGCCTGCGTGCCAGCAAGATTATGCAGGACCGCGCTCAGAAGAACCTCAAGATCAGCTTTATCTGGGAGAGCGAAGTGGCTGAGGTGCTAGGTGATAAAGAAGTCAATGGCCTGCGCCTGCGTAATCTGAAGACTGGAGCAGAGAGCACCTTGCCCGTCCAGGGGCTGTTCCTGGCTATCGGTCACAAGCCCAACACCGATCTGTTCAAGGACCTGATTGATACCGACAAGGCCGGCTACCTGGTCCCGGCTGAACATACTATGACCAACATCCCCGGTGTGTTCGCCGCTGGCGATGTCACTGACCACCGTTATCGCCAGGCCGTCACCGCCGCTGGCGACGGCTGCCGCGCCGCTATCGACGCAGAGCGCTGGTTGGAATCCCAGGCAGAGGAATAAAAGAATCAAACAAAAATGGTTGTGTTGTATGCGCCAGAGAGCGCCGCTCTCTGGCGCATACAACACAACCATTTTTGTTTGATTGAATATTGGGCGACCAGGTTCTATAATATCTCTCAACTCCTGCTTTTGCGCAGGTGCTTGTCCTTCGTCTCTCAATGGACGAGAGAAAGGGAATTTGTTCATGGATATTAGCGAACCCTCTGGCGAAATCGCTTCTCGTTCCGGCAGTTCCGGGCCGACGCGGCGCGTCTCTCTGCTGGCTCAGCTGAATCTCAATGCTTTCTGGATGGCCAACAATTTCCACTGGCAGGCCTTGCTCTCCGTGGTTTTGCCCAGTATGGTTGTCAAATTTCTGGGGGATGCCAACAAAGATATCAATCTGGCTCTGGTGGTTATCTGGGGCACTATCGTCGCGGTGGTGGTCAATCCGCTGGCTGGCGCGGTCTCGGATTACGCGACCTTCCGCATGGGGCGCCGCCGCCCCTTTATGATCGTCGGCACGATTTTCAACATTCTTGGCCTGGTGCTCTTTGCCTTCGCGCCATCCTGGTTTTCGACGGCTGACCTGCTTGTCACTTTTATCGTACTCTTTCTTTTCCTGCAAATCACCAACAACGTCGCTAATGCCCCCTGGAGCGCAATCATTGCCGATAATGTGCCCCAGAGGCAGCGTGGCGTTTGTGCCGGCATCAATGGCCTTTTCGTCCTCCTGGGGACGGCAGTCGGCTCGATCGTCGCAGGTCTTATCGTCAATAAAAACGATTCCCTGCCCGTTTATCGCAACGAAATCATGCAGATCTTTCTGATCATCGCGGCGGTACAGATCGCTTTCGTGGTCTATACGATTTTGACGGTTCACGAGACGCCGTTACACAGCGAGGCCAGATTCGAGCTGGGGGCGGTTTTCAAGCGCTTCTTCTTTAATCCGCTGCATTATCCCGACCTCGCGTGGGTCTTGCTGGCGCGTTTCCTGATGATTATGGGGATTTTTGGTGTTTTCTACTTCTTGCAGTATTACTTTGATGATGTGCTGGGCGGGCCTGGCGTGAAGATTATTTTCTTCGGCACGGCCTTCTCTGGCGAGGAATTTAACGGTGCGCTTTTCCAGCCCACTTTGTTGATTGCTGCTTTACCAACGGCACTGATCGCCGGCTGGGTTTCTGACCGCTATGGGCGCAAAGGTCTGGTCTATCTCTCCGGCGCGGTCATGTCAGTGGTTTGTCTGATCTTTATCTTTTTGCCCGCGCAGGGTACGGCCCTGGCCGCAGGGGCCTGCTTTGGCGTTGGATATGGCGCGTATTCGAGTGTAGACTGGGCGCTGACCTGCGATGTGCTGCCTCCCACGGACGAGGCCGGCAAGTTTCTGGGCCTCTGGTCGGCCGTGGGCATTATTCCCCAGGTCATCGGTATCACGATTGGCGCGCTCATCCTCCAGGCCCTGCGCGGCATGCCTAATCATTTCGGCTATACCGTGCTGTTCCTGGTCACGGTCGTCT
>WNFN01014430.1_pt1 | contig 11917 bp, 13 predicted proteins | sample 5400161 | NCBI WGS metagenome assembly WNFN01 (sample SAMN13153353, study PRJNA577476) | soil metagenome | isolation source: 80 cm saprolite on Douglas fir-dominated hillslope | place: USA:California | collected 2013-09-17
CGGCCTCTACACGCCGTGCAACGTCCGCTACAAGAGCGACGAGCGGACCACCGGCAAGCCGATTCGCCTCTATCACGGCATCACCGATGACTGGGTCGCGATCGAGCCCTGCCGCGCCTATGTGGCCCGCCTGCAGTCCGCCGGCGCGCCGGCCACGCTCACCGAGTATCCGGGCGCGTATCACGCCTACGATGCCTTCATGCTGAAGGAACCGATCAAGTTTCCGCAGGCCCAAACCACCCGGCGCTGTTTCCTCGAGGAGGGACAAAACGGCGCGATCCTCAACAGCAAGACCGGCAAGGCTTACGAGCTGAACGACGGCTGCGTCGAGAAGGGCACGCAGGTCGCCTACAACGCGGTCGCTCACGAAGCGACCGTGAAGGCGGTCAAGGAGTTTCTCGTCGCGACGTTTCGCCTGCCGGCGCCGTAATGCTGCATCGCTTGGCGCTCGGCGCCGCGCTCGCTGCTCTGGCGATGGCGTCTGCGCACTCGCAGCCGGCCTATCCGTCGCGCACGGTTACAGTGATCGTCGGCTTCTCCGCCGGCGGCAGCGTCGACGTCATGGCGCGCAATCTTCTTGCCGTGATCTCGTCGCAACTGGGCCAGCAGTTCGTGGTGGTGAATAAAGAAGGCGCATCCGGCTCGATCGCGTTCGCCGGGCTCGCGCTCGCGAAACCCGACGGTTACACGATCGGCGCCGGGCCCACCACGCCGATGTCCATCGCGCCGCACATCCACAAGGACGTCAAGTACGGGCCGGACTCGTTCGAATACATCTGCCAGTCGTTCGAGAACGTGTTCACCGTCGCCGTGCCGGCCGAATCGCCGTTCCGCTCGATCGGCGAGATCGTGGCCGCCGCACGCGCCCGGCCGGGAAAGCTCACATATTCGCACTCCGGCGTCGGCACGGTGCCGCATCTTTCGCTCGCGAACTTCGTCTACCGCACCGGCATCGACGTGGTCGCGGTGCCGTATCGCGGCGAGGTTCCCGCGGTGCAGGACCTGCTCGGGGCGCGCGTCGACTTCGGCTCGCCGTCGGTCGTCCTCGCGGTCGGTCGCAATTTGCGGGTGCTCGCCGTGTTCGCCGACCAGCGCCATCCGGCGTTTCCGGACGCGCCGACATTCTCGGAGCTCGACATGCCGTCGATGCCGCCGGGCTTCAACGGCCTTTACGCGCCGAAGGGCACGCCGCGCGAGATCGTCGCCGTGCTCGAGCGCGCGTGCGAAGACGCCATCAAGTCCGAGGCGTTCCAAGCGGCGGCCAAGCGGCTCTATCAGCCCGTCGTCTATCTGAACGGCGCTGCGTTCGCCGAGCGCGCGCGCAAGGATTACCAGTACAAGGGCGAGCTCATCAGGGCGCTGGGGATCAAGGCCGACTGAGCAGCGAAACCGCGAATTCGGTGCCTGACCCCGAATTAGAATCGTCGCCATGAAGGCACTGCTATTTGCGCTCGCCATGGCGCTCTCGGCCACTGTGGCGGCGCAGCCCTACCCATCCAAAGTGGTGAAGATGGTGGTGCCCTACGCGGCAGGCGGCGCCACCGACGTCGTGACGCGCGCGGTGGCACAGCGCCTTTCGCCGATGTGGGGCCGGCCGGTGGTGATCGAGAACAAGCCCGGTGCGAATACCAACATCGCTGCGGCCGAAGTGGCGAAGGCGCCTGCCGACGGTTATACGCTGCTCGCGACCGCCGAGGCGACGTTCGCGGTGAATCCGTACGTGTATGCAACGCTGCCGTACGACGTGAAGGACTACGTGCCGGTCAGCGGCCTCGGCATCATCAACCAGGTGCTGGCGGTGCATCCGTCTCTGCCCTACAGGAGCGTCGCCGAGGTGATCGCCGCCGCAAAGGCGCAGCCGGGCAAGCTGAACTACGCCGCGTTCGGCCCGGGCTCCTCGCCGCATCTCAACGCCACGTGTCGATGATCATCCTCAGCACCACGCTCACGGCGAAGCCGTACAAGGCAGGGCAACTCCGGATCCTCGGTGTCGGAACCCGGGAGCGGCTCGCCGCGTTTCCGGAGATCCCCACGATCGCCGAGAGCGGGCTGCCGGGCTACGAGGCGGTGTCATGGTTCGGCCTGTTCGCGCCGGCGGGCACGCCGCGTGAGGTGGTGAGCAAGGTGAACGCCGATGTCCAGCGCGTGCTGGCCGACCCGGACTTCCGCGAGAAATTCCTCGCGCCCAATTATTTCGAGCCGGTCACGGGCTCGCCCGAGCAGTTCGCCGACTACGTGAAGCGCGAAGCGGACAAATGGAGCAAGCTGATCCGGGCGTCGAAGATCACCATCGAATAGGAGCGCGAACATGCATGCCAAGGTGAAGCTGGAGCAGCAGCGCAAGAGCGGGCTCGACCTGTGGCTCGACAAGGTCGAGGCGCTCGGCGAGCTGAAGCGCATCACGGCCGAGGTCGATCCCGATCTCGAGGCGGCGACGCTCACCTACCTCGTGGGCAGCGAGAAGAGCCCGGCGCTGCTGTTCGAGAACGTCAAGGGCCATCCCGGCCACAAGGCGCTCTACAACATGATCGGCTGCAATCTCTCGCGCTTCTGCCTGATGATCGGCGAACAGCCGGTGGATCATCCGCTGAAGGCGGTGCAGATCCTGCAGCAGAAGCTCGGGCGCAAGATGCCGCCGGTCGAAGTCTCGGCCGACAAGGCGATCGCCAACGAGAACATCGTGGTCGGCGACGAGATCGACATCCGCATGTTCCCGGCGCAGCGCATGTGGCCGCTCGACGGCGGCAAGTACCTCGGCACCGGCGACGCGGTGATCACGCAGGATCCGGAGAGCGGGCGCGTCAACGTCGGCTGCTACCGCATGATGATCAAGGGCCCGCGCGAGATCGGCATCTACACCTCGCCCGGCAAGGACGCGACCATCGACCGCGAGAAGTATTGGAAGATGGGCAAGCCGATGCCGATCGCGGCTTGCTACGGCATCGATCCCCTGCTGTTCCTCGTCGCCGCGACCAGCCTGCCGAAGACCGAGTGCGAGTACGACTATTACTCCGGCATCGCCGGCGCACCGATCGAGCTCTTCAAGAGCGACCTCACCGGGCTTCCATTGCCCGCGAACGCGGAAATCATCCTGGAGGGTCACGTCTATCCGGATGAGACATTCGCGGAAGGCCCATTCGGCGAATTCACCGGCTATTACGGCCGACCGAGCGGCGCGACGCCTTATATGCGCGTCGAGAAACTGCGCTACCGCTCGAATCCGACGCTCACCTGCGCGCTGATGGCCGACGGCGCGGCGAACGAGGCCGGGCTTTTCTGGGCGGCGCTGCGCTCAGCCGGCATCTGGGCCGACCTGCAGAAGCTCGGCATCCCGGGCATCAAGGGCGTGTGGTCGATCCCCGAGGCCGCGGGCTGGGGCATCACGGTGGTGTCGATCAAGCAGATGTATGCCGGCCATTCCTCGCAGGTGATGGCGCTCGCCGCACAATGCACCGCCGGCGCCTACTTCGGCAAATACGTCATCGTGGTCGACGATGACATCGATCCGACCAACGTGCACCAGGTGCTGTGGGCGATGGCGACGCGCTCGCGCCCGGCGCAGTCGATCGACATCCTGCGCGAGACCTGGAGCACCTTCCTCGATCCGAGCCTGAATCCGCCCGAGATCCGGCCGTGGGGCTCGAAAGCGCTGATCAACGCCTGCATGGACTACAGGTACATCAAGTCATTTTCCAAGCGCACGAAATTGTCCAAGGCGGCGTACGACCAGGTGGTCCGGCGCTGGAACGAATACGGCTTCAAGGGCAAAGCGCCCGAGATCTCGGTATTCGAGGACGAATAAAAATAATTGGGGACAGACCCCATTTTTCTCATTTGCACTCTGCTTCGCCTGACCAGCTAAATGAGAAAAATGGGGTCTGTCCCCAATTAACGATTGACCTATTTCGGCAGGCGGGTGGCTTTCCAGAAGCCGGAATAGGCGCCGCTCGCCTCGCCGCTCATCTCGTCGCCGCGCACGCGGCCGCTGAAGACGTCCAGCCCGGCATTGAAGCGGATCTGATCGCCCTTCACCTGGCCATTCGCAGCCACGTAACGACCGCCGGGATAAACCAGCGTGCCGCTGAGCGTCTGGAAATTCTGCGTGAAGCGCACTTCGCCAGTCGGCAGGCGCCACGCGCCCGCGACCCGCGCGGGGACGATGTACAGGTAGGCGGTGCACCAAGTGAAGCAGTAACCGTCGGGGCGCGCGGTTTCCGTCTCGTCCCAGCCGTGGATGCGATACGCGTTGCTGACAATGCGCGTGCCGGCGGGCAGCTGCAGGAATTTCGGCGCGAGCTTGTCGAGGTTGCCCGGCAGCAGGAACAGCGCGAGCACCGTGGCCTGCGAGAAGTCGGCCGCGAACATGTCGCCCTGCACGAACGTGGCCTTGCCGGCGACGCCGGCGGCCGCGGCATTGCGCTGCGAGAGCGCCACCATGTCCGGGTCGTATTCGACGCCGAGCGCGCGCGCACCGCGCTTGGCGGCGGCGATCACCATGCGCCCGTCGCCCGAGCCCAGGTCGACGACGAAATCGCGCGGCGTCACGCGCGCGACGTCGAGCATCTTCTCGACCAGTGCCGGCGGTGTCGGCACCCAGACCACATCCTTGCCCGCCCGGCCCTCGTAAGGCTCGAACGGCTCGGCTGCGCTGCAGGGAAATACCACCAATGCAGCGATCGCCGCCCAGATGGTGGCGAACTTTTGGCTCATCGGGCGCTGCCCCAGACTTCGGTCGCCACCTCGACCAGGCGCTCGAGCTTGCGCCGCTGCTCCTCTGCAGCGAGCGGATTGCCGCGGAACGTGCTGGCGAAGCCGCACTGCGGGCTCAGGCAAAGGTTTTCCAGCGGCACGTAGCGCGCCGCGTCGTCGATGCGCCGGCGCAGGACCTCTTTTGCCTCGAGCCCGCCGTGCTTGGAGCTCATGAGGCCTAGCACGATCTTTTTCGTAGAACCTCGAGGGAAAAAGCGCAGCGGCTCGAAGCCGCCCGAGCGCGCGTCGTCGTACTCGAGGAAATAGGCGTCGACCTCCACCAGGTTGAACAGCACCTCCGCGATCGGCTCATACGGTCCTTCGGCGGCCCACTGCCCCGCCGAATTGCCGCGGCACAGATGGATCGCAACCGTCATGCCCGCAGGACGTTGCGCCAGCACGCTGTTGATCAGTCGGGCGAACTGCGCGGGCGAGTCGTAGCCCCAGCCGCGGAAAATCTCGCGCAGCTTCGGATCGCACAGGTAGGCGAAGTTGGTGTCGTCGAGCTGCACATAACTGCAGCCTGCTTCGCCAAGGTCGCGCAGCTCCTCGCGGTACACGCGCGCGATGTCGGCATGGAATTCGGCGAGATCGGGATACGCCTCGCGGCTCACCGCGTCGCGCCCGCCGCGCAGCAGCATGGTGGGTGACGGGATAGTCTGCTTCGCGGTGCGCCTGGTCTGCGCCTTCAGGTAGCGAAAACCGTCCACTTCTATAGGCCGCGACCGCTTCAGCTTGCCAGTGACCTCAAAGGCGCGCGGGCCGAACTGCCCGCCCGAGCCCGGCGCGTTGCTGCCGCCGCTGCGCGCGCCGTCCAGTTTGCCGATGAAGTCAGAGTGGAACGAGGTGCGGCGGAACTCGCCGTCGGTGATCGAGTGCAGGCCGATGGCTTCCTGCATCGCGATGGCGTCGCGAATACAGCGGTCCTGCAGCTCGCGCAGCTCCTGGGCCGGGAAGTCGCCTTGCAGCGAGCGTTCGTGCGCCGCTCGCAGCTCCGGCGGACGCAGCAGGCTGCCGACGTGGTCGGCGCGAAACGGTGCGCGCTCTAGCTCCATCGCGCGAAGCAGAGTCCGGTGCCGGTGAGCGCGGGGGTGCGATAGGCCGGCGTGTACGACAGCCACGACAGATCGAGGTCCGCCGCCGCGCGCGCCACCACCAGCCAGTTGCGGATCTCGGAGCTGCCGGCTTTCAGCTTGCGCGGATCGAGCGCCGCGAGGAATTCATGGTCCTTGGCGCGGAAGGATTTGATGATGGCGCGATCCATCGCCTCGTCGAGCGCGAAATGGCTCAAGCCGCCGGAGGCGAGCACGCCGACGCGCAGATCCTCGGGATACGCGGCGATCGCGTCTTTCAGCGCCGCGCCGAGCTTCACGCAGCGCTGCGGCAGCGGTGGATTGGGCGGGTTGTAGGTGTTGAGGAAGACCGGAACGATCGGCAGCGGCGCATCCTTCAGATACCAGCGGTGCACGAACGAGTACGCGTGCCCCTCGTGCTGGCCGGCGGACAGCGCCGCAAGCGCCGACAGGTCGAACTCGCGCTCGACCAGCGCGTCGATCAGATGCAGCGCGAGATGGCGATGGCAGGGGTAATGCACCTCGCCCGCCTCCTCCAGCCGGCGCATCTGCGCGCGCCGGTACCAGTCGCCCTCGGCAACCGGCTTCTGCGGCGCATTGCGGATGGTCTCGCCGTAATAGATCGCGATCGCCGGCATGTGCTGGTCGCCGAACAGCTCGTACTGATCGTCGCCCACCACCACCAGGGCATCGAGCTTCGCGGCGGCGATCTCGGCTTTCATCCGGTGCATGGCTTCCTGCACCTCGTGGAAGCGTGTGGTGATGAGCTGCGGGGTGATGCGCTCTTGCGCATCGGCGGGCGCGCGGGCGAGCAGATCCTTATAGGAGCACGGCCGGCCCTCGTCGTCGTAATACGGCATGCGCAGGTCGCTCTCGCGAAATCCGGTCAGCCAGTCCTCCAGCGTCGCCGCGAGCATCACGCTGTGCGACGAGCCGAAGGCGGCGGCGAGGCGCGCCACGTCAGTCGGGCTTCGCGCCCGAGGCCTTCACCACGCGCAGCCATTTCTCGCGCTCGCGCGCGGCGTAGGCGGCGAACTCCTCCGGCGTGCTCGCTTTCGGCACCAGGCCGAAGGATTTCATGCGCGCCTGGAACTCGGGCGACCGATGCAGCGCGTTGAGCTTTGCATTGAGAACGGTGACAACCACCCGCGGCGTGCCCGGCGGCGCGACGATCCCGGTGAACGAGGTCGAGGTGACCGCGGGATAGCCGGCCTCGCCGATCGTCGGCACGTCGGGCAGCTCCGGGTCGCGCGCCTCGCCGGTGATCGCCAGCGCGCGCACGTCGCCGCTCTTCACGCGCGTGCGCACCAGGTCGAACAGCACATCGGCCTGCCCCGCCATCAGCGCCGCGGTGGCGGGTGCGCCCCCGGCATAGGGCACATGGATGGCGTCGATCCCCGACTCGAGGCGAAACAGCTCGAACGTCAGGTGCGGCAGCGAGCCGACGCCGCCGGAGGCGAAGTTCACCTTGCCCGGATGCGCTCTTGCATACTCGACCAGCTCGCGCACCGATTTCACCGGGAACCTGGGATTCGCGATCAGCAGCTGCGGCGAGTTCGACACGAAACCGACGGCGACGAAAGCGCCCGGGTCGTACGAGATCTTGGGCTGCAGCGCCGGGATCACGGCGACCACGCTGGTATTCGCATAGAGCAGCGTGTAGCCGTCGGGCTCGGCGCGCGCGACGAACTCCGCACCGATCAGGCCGCCGGCGCCGGCCTTGTTCTCGACCACGAAGCGCTGACCGGCGAGATTACCCAGGCCTTCCGCGGCAAGCCGCGCCGGCACGTCGGTCGGCCCGCCCGCGGGCGCCGGCACGATCAGCTTGATCGGCTTGTTGGGATACGCCTGCGCCCAGCTCGAGAGCGGAGCCAGCAGCGCCACGGCTGCGAACACGATCGATAGCAGCTTCATGGGGGGCAGCCTAACAGGCAAAATAACGCGTGCCCACCGAGGAGACCTCATGCCGATCACCGAACTGAACCATTTCCTGCTGGTCGCGAAGAACCTCGAGCGCACCAAGAAATTCTACGAGAACGTGCTCGGCCTCCAGATCGCCGAGCGGCCCGACTTCGGCTTCCCCGGCTACTGGCTCAAGGCCGGCGACGGAATCTGCGTGCATCTGGCCTCGCAGGATCCCAACAAAATTCGCGACCAGTTCCTGCTCAAGAAGCATCCGCGGGGCACCAAAGGCTCAGGCTCGGTCGACCACATCGCGTTCCTCGCGCAGAACCCCGGCGAAGTGCGCCAGCGCATCCAGAGCAACAAGATCGAGATGCACTTCCGCAGCTTCCCGGATGCGAAGCCGCCGCTTTTTCAGATTTTTTTGAAAGACCCTGACGACGTCACCATCGAGCTCAACTTCCTCGGCGAGCGCATCGACGAGACCGAGTGGAAGGGCAAGGGCTCGGCCTCGGCGATGACCCTGCGCAAATCGCCCGGCAAGAAGACCAAGATCGCGCAAGAGAATTAGCCCGATTCACATGCCTATGCGCGGCGTTGTCTTCCTCGGCGAGCGCAAGGTCGAGCTGCGCAGCTTCCCCGATCCCACGCCCGGTCCGGGCGAAGTGGTGCTCGAGATGAAGGCCTCGGGCATGTGCGGCTCCGATTTGAAGTTCTACCGCTCGGCGCCTGGGGCCGCGCAAGCTGCCCTGGGTTTAGGTAATTTGAGTGAGCCCTTTATCGGCGGCCACGAACCTTGCGGCATCGTCGTGGCGCGCGGCGCCGGTGTCTCCGAGCGCGAAGCGCCGACCGGCCAGCGCGTGATGGATCACCACTACGCGGGCTGCGGCACCTGCGCGCATTGCCGCGTCGGCTGGTCGCAGCTGTGCCGCGCCGGCATCACCGTCTATGGCGTCACGGCACATGGTGGTCATGCGGACTATCTCAAGGTGCCGGCACGCACCATCGTGCCGCTGCCGGAAGAGCTCTCCTTCGCCGAAGGCGCCGCGGTCGCCTGCGGCACCGGCACTGCATATGGAGCACTGCGTCGAATGAAAATCGCAGGCGGCGACACGCTCGCCGTGTTCGGGCAAGGCCCGGTGGGGCTGTCCGCCACCGTGCTCGGCGTCGCCATGGGCGCGCGCGTCATTGCGGTAGAGACCTCGCCCGAGCGCATGAAGCTCGCCGAGGAGTACGGCGCCGATGCGGTGATCGATGCGTCGAAGGAAGATGCCGTGCCGGCCCTCAAGGAGTTGACGCAGGGCGTCGGCGTCGATCTGGCGCTCGACTGCACCGGCGCCGCCGCAGCGCGGCGTGCCGCGGTGCGCTGCGTCAAGACCTGGGGCACCGCCTGCTATGTCGGCGAAGGCGGCGACGTCACGCTCGACGTCAGCCCCGACCTGCTGCGCCGCCAGGTGACGCTGATCGGCTCCTGGACCTTCAGCGCGATGGGCATGCAGGAATGCGCCGAGTTCATCGCGAAGCAGCGCATCCCGCTCGAGCGCATCTTCACGCATCGCTGGCGCCTCGAGCAGGCCGACGAGGCCTACCGCAGCTTCGATACGCAGACGACTGGCAAAGGCGTCTTCCTGCTGTGAGCGCCCCGCTGCTGTTCGAGCCCATCGCGCTGCGCGAGGTCACGGCGCGCAACCGCATCGTCGTCTCGCCGATGTGCCAGTACTCGGCGAAGGACGGCCATGTCACCGACTGGCATCTGGTGCATCTCGGCAAGTTCGCGCAGGGCGGCGCGGGCATCGTGTTCGTCGAGGCGACCGCGGTCGAGCGCCGCGGGCGCATCACGCACGGCGACACCGGCATCTGGGACGACGCGCACGTCGCCGGGCTGTCGAGGATTTCCGCGTTCATCAAAAGCCAGGGCGCGCTGCCGGCGCTGCAGCTCGCGCACGCCGGGCGCAAGGCGAGCATGGCGCGGCCGTGGCACGGCAACGGGCCGCTGACGCAGGACGATCTGCAGCGCGACGAGAAGCCCTGGTCGATCGTCGCACCCACCGAGGAAAAGCTCGGCGAGGGCTGGATCACGCCGCGTGCGTTCCAGCGCGGCGACTTCGAGACGGTGCTGACGGCGTTCCGCAATGCGGTGCGGCGCGCGGTCGCCTCCGGGTTCGAGGTCCTCGAGCTGCACGCGGCGCACGGCTATCTGCTGCACACATTTCTCTCGCCGCTTTCGAACACGCGCAGCGACGAGTACGGCGGCTCGCGCGAGAACCGCATGCGCTTCCCGCTGGCCGTGGCGCGCGCGGTGCGCGAAGCCTGGCCGAAATCGAAGCCGCTGTTCGTGCGCGTCTCGTCGATCGACGATGTGGAAGGCGGCTGGGCGATCGAGGACACCGTCGCCTTCGCCAGCGAGCTGAAAACCACAGGCGTGGATGTCATCGACTGCTCATCGGGCGGCATCCTCGGCTCGGCGACCGCTGCGACCAAGACCCTGATCCCGCGCGTGCCGGGATTCCAGCTGCCGTTCGCCGACAAAATCAGGAAGGACGCCGGCATCAAGACCATGGCGGTCGGCCTGATCCTCACGCCGCAGCAGGCCGAAGCGGCGCTGGCGGCCGGCAATGCCGACCTGATCGCGGTCGGCCGCGAGGCGCTCTACGACCCGAACTGGCCGCTGCACGCCGCGCAGGCGCTCGGCGTCGATCCGAAAATGGAGCGCTGGCCGCTGCAATACGGCTGGTGGCTGACGCGGCGCGAGGGCCTGCTGAGAAAGCTCGGGGTACGCAAATGAAGACCATCCGCATTTCCGGCGCCGAGATGCAGAAGCGCATCGCGCGCTTCAGGGCGCTCGAGCCGCTGCCGATCCAGAGAAGCGACATCCCGCTCGCCGCGCGCGACGTCGTCTACTCGCGCAAGCTGCTGTCGGTGATCGGGCTCGAGGACGGACAGACGCCGATCAACGCCGGCGCGCCGATCCTCGGCGCCGCGGGCATGACGATGACGCTCGCGCTGTGCCCGCCGGGACAGGGGCCGGGACTGCATGCGCATCGTTCGTTTCCGCCGGGCGTGTGCCGCGCGTTCCGCAACATCGGCGAAGCGGAAGGCATCCTCCAGGTGCTGATCACCGGCGGCGTGCACGACATGACCGACATCGACTTCTCCGAGGACGCGAAGCGCAGGATCGAGGCAGTAGGCTCCGGCCTGTCGAAGGAGTTCGAGAAGGCCGGGTTCAGCTTTACCGCAGGAAAGTAACTAAGGGCGCTTGAGGTCGGCGCACATGCTGGGCGGGCCCGCCCAGGACTGGTCGATCACTCTTCCGTTGTCGAACACCAGGGTGCGCTCGCAGCGCGCCGGTGGCTCGGGCGAGCCGACGGGCACGCCCATGCCGACGCCCATGCCAACGCCGCCGCCGCCGCCAATCCTGAAGCCGCCCAGGCCGACGCCGACGCTCGATTGCGCCGGCGGGTAGGAGTCGGTGACCCAGGTGTGCCAGTCGCGGCCGTCGGCGGTCGTCGTGCTGCGCGCGGGCGCGCCCCAGACGCGCAGAACGTCCTCATAGCTCGCGCCTTGCCAGGAGCTCTTCGCCTTCTCGACGTCCTGCGCGGTGGCGCAGGCCGCGAGGAGCGCGGCGAGCGCCACCGCTGCACGCTTGCGGCTACTGCTCGTACGCACCGCCGGGCTTGATGACACGCTTGACCGCCTTCGAATAATTTAGGCGCGCAGCCGCGTCGGCCGCTCGTTCGCGAGACGCGCGGAGAACGATTCGATCTCGCCGGGCTTGCGCAGCATCTTGTCCACATCCGCGGCGTGCAGCTCCTCGGAGTGGATCATTTGTCGGGCGAATTCCTCGAGTGCGATGGCGCGTCCTTCCACCAGGTGCAGCAACTGCTTGTAGAGTTCGAGCGCCGCGCGCTCGGCGTCGAGCGACTCGCGCAGCATCGCCGCGACGTCGTGCTGGTGACTGTCGAGCAGCGGGCCGATGGCGAGCGAGGGATCGGCGCCGAGCGTGGTGATCCATTCGCCGAGCTGCTGAGCATGCGTCAACGATTCTTCCGCCTGCGCACGCAGCCAGGACACGACCGGAATGCGGCCGAAGCCGAAGACGAGGAATGAGTAATGCGTATAGCGGACCACGCCGGCAAGCTCGGCCTCGAGCAGGCGGTTGAGCACCTCAATGACCGGTTTCTCGTCGAGCTTGG
>WNFN01257015.1_pt1 | contig 11910 bp, 8 predicted proteins | sample 5400161 | NCBI WGS metagenome assembly WNFN01 (sample SAMN13153353, study PRJNA577476) | soil metagenome | isolation source: 80 cm saprolite on Douglas fir-dominated hillslope | place: USA:California | collected 2013-09-17
ATAATAAAAGGGAACTAGTATGCTTTGATAAGCCTTGAGCTCCCAACGTGGTATGAAAAAAGCCAATTCAACAGGTAAGGCCCGCAACAGTGTCAAGCCGGGTAAAACCAAAGCCAAAGCGAAGCCCGCCGCGAAAAAAACGGGTCATCCCGCCGAATCTAAGAAATCCGGTACGACCGCAGCAGTGCCTTCGATTCGGGCGCGAATTGCGGAGGCCAAGAAGCTCGAGACTTTGGATCGCCCTAAAGTTTCTGCGGCGCCGGCCAAGGCGGCAAAAGCCAGAGCTATGCAAGCGGCACCACCCACGGTCTCGGCAGCGTCTTCTTTGCGCAATAGCGATTTTCCCAACACATACATCAGTCAAATTTCCGTCCGGCTCGACGATCCGGATCATACAGTCGCCCTGACATGGACAGGGCCGCAGGCGGCTGAGCAGGAGGTCGGACCGTTTCGCAGTTCGCCGGGCGCTGGTTTAAAGGGGCTTAACTGCGACGACACTGCTACCAGTCGGCGCTCGGGCAGCAAATGCACGCCGAAAGGAACCTTTGTGGTCTCTGGGTTCCAAGACCAACTGAACAGCGATTCCCGCGCAACTTATGTCACCTGGTTTGTTCGTGCGCGAGGCATCGGGCTACATTATTTCCCGTCTGTTCCGAAATACCCTGGCTCACACGGCTGCGTTCGCCTGGAATCAGAGCGCGTCGCTCAGCTTATCCAGAGCAATTCCCGCGTCGACCTCACGAACGTGGCCATAGATGGCACGTGGATAAAGCCGCCAAAACAATGGTGAAAGCCGGTGAGCAGGGTGCTCTGTGATCGATTCCTCGGCGGGTTCCCGGCGCTGATTGCTAACTTTCGTCTAACATTTCCAGTTCCCGAAATCACGTATGCTGCCATGCATTGAGTCTACGAATTCGGGGGTGGAGGTTGCGACCCGAAGAAATCGTCCAGTGATAGATCAAGACGCAGTTGACCCCGATCTTTCCGCGATTGCAGGACGGTGGCGGCGTTCATCAGGTATTTTTCGAATCGCGCAAGCTGAGAGTTACTGAAGGTACATTCCTCGTGAAAGAAACCCTTAACGGAGGGATCGGTCTTCCACCGCTGCGCAAAATCGACTAGTCGAGCGAACGTATCAGGATGCATGTGCGATATTCGGTTCAGGTAACCCTTCTGCTCGAACACGTTCTGGTTCAGTAGCCCCGCGTCGGTGTCGACAATGATTAACTTCTTGACGGTTACCGCCGTCGCGCCAGCCGGCACTTTGTCCGCCTTGCGGGTATTCTTAATCTGTCCTTGATCTTGGTAGTAGATCGTCGCGTAATCGCCAATGTTGCCGCCGGTGAGCCGGTCCGATTGGGCCATCAGGTAGTCAAGTAAGATCATTTCACTCATGTCGCGCATCGCTATCAGGGCCTGCACGTTAGATTGGGTGAATCCCCGTGAACCGAGGATCGCCTGAACCGGTCGCGAATCCGCCATGTTTTGAAACGCGCGGGTTGAGCTTAAATTGGCTCCTACTGCCAACCATTCGGTGTAATGTTCTTCACCGCGAGCATTCTTCTCGAGTCCGCCATAGATTTGCAGGAAATCGTTGGTGAAGAGAGTTTGCGCCACCGATGAACCGCGCGGGTTGGCGTAGTACCGATTGAACAGATCCCAGCTTTTCCGAACGGTCCCGCGGATCCCGAGATCCGCTGCCATCTTCACGACGCGCTTGTGTTGTTCGATGTCCATCGTCCGAAGCACGGCTGGCTCGATCTGACAGATATCCCCGAGCACCCGGGATACATGATAGTACCCCAGGATTGCCGCCGTGCTCGTCGTGGTGAACGCATTGTCCGTCTGCTTGAATTTTGCCAAGTCCTTACTCGACTTCCGAATAGCGGTGCAATAAGCCGGCGTTTCCGGTCCAGATTTTGGAGCATTATCCGGAACTGCAAAGAGTTCGACCGCCGCACTGGTGCTCTTATCTTTTGGGTATAGTGCGACCGCTCCATCCGCAGCAGTGTTGCCAAGTTTGTAGAAGTCGTACCGGACGAGCTCCTGCTCTTCCGCAATATCCTTCGAGCCGTCCTCGCCTCGGTACTTACCGAACGGAAGATGCTTGGGTATTACACCGATTTCCGGTGGCCGATTGCCTGGCACGCTGAATTCGACAGTGCGCATGCCACGCGAGGCTCCGCGGTCGAGGGAACCTTCATAAACATCAGTAGTTTGAGCAAACGACTGCCGGGTGAAAAAGATAATCGGAAGGCATGCAAGGAAAAGAAACCGGCGCTGCGAGCCGGTTCCGGGGGAAATCAGAGCTTTCATACTAGCTCGCGAGTCTAATCGTTTTGGCCGGCGCTTGTATAGTCAGCGAAAGCATAACCAAACGAGTCTTGATCGGAATCCATGCACCGTGCTTTAATTCAACGCATTCAACCACGGTCGTGAACTTCTGGTACCTGAGCTTCCATGGCGGGACGGATCGCAATTCCCGCAATAACATCTACGTCTATTCCGAAACGGGCGAAGAGCTGGGAAAAGCACTAAATCGAAGGAGCCTGCCAGACCGCGTCGAATTGCGCGAGTTGCGCGGGTTGGGTTTCGGGCCAGACCACAATCTCTACGTCGTTAACGCCTACCGGGAGGCTAGCCAGATCCTTCGGTTCACGGGGAAGCTTAACCCTGAAGGGCGGCACGATTTCCTGGACGTCTTCGTGGCCCATCACCACGAGCTAAATCCACAGTTGGTGCATCCGTTTAACTTTGCATTCTGCGCCGGAGGTAATCTTCACGTTTCCAATCAAGATACCAGCTGTGTATCGCGGTATCACGGCCCCCATGCCAAGTACCCCGGTTTACCGATGCCGTTACCAGACGCCATCCGGGAAATTGGCCGACCTGCACCCGGCGTCTTCGTTCCCTCGGTAAAGCAATGGAAAGACGGGGTGGGAGTCGTCCGAGATGTTCTTATCGGCCCGGATTCGAACTTATACGTCGCGGATCGAGAGACCGATATGGTGATAATCTACGACCCTGATACCGGTCACCGCACCGGTCTCATTCAATCCGAGCATCTTTCTAGGCCTGTTCATTTGGCCCTGGATCCGACCAGCTGCTTTCTCCTGATCGGGAATGCCGGCAATGACTCAGTGGCTCGGTTTGAATTTGCGACTAAGATCTGCTCAATACTGGTTCCGTCCGGCGCCTGCGGGCTGAACGGTCCCGCGGGAATGGGATTCAGGTGGGACGGTGCTTTTTACGTTGCTAGCCGATTGTCGAAGGAGGTTCTTTGCTTTCGTTTTGAACAGGTGAAGCAATCGGCCGGACATTCATCACGGACCTCGAAGACAATCCGGAATTCTTATTGTCGGTAACCGTTTGAAGGCGAATCGTGTTACGCCTGAAGATTCCAACATCGCTTCAGACGAACTCAGGTTTTCACGCTGGCGGCGCTGCCAGCATGAAGACTGAACCGGCTAAACGTTCAGTGAATCCTTGAGAACGGCATCACCGTGCATTGATTCGCGAGGACATTGCGGGCTGCGGCTGACGTAGATTGGCAAGGCTTGCTTTGCGTGACGCACCACCATCCCAAAACAGAAACCTACCATCCCGAAAACGGAATAAAGAGCGCTAACTCTCTCTTGGTTAGTGGCGCGAATGGTCCGGCTTAACTGTCTGAAGAGCGTGCACTTACGAATAAGCTAACCTGTGTGGCATTCGAAATGCTGGACTGATCACTACTCTCAGGCGCAAGCCGCCATAAAGAGTTTATAAAAATTATGAAACTCGAAGTTCGAAATTCCTTTGTGAGTAGATGAAGGCCGGCGATTCGCCTGCCTGATTTGATCTTCTGCCACTTGATGGGCCAGCAGTCAAATGACCATTGAGTTCTATGATGTCCTATAAACACCACGTATTTATTACTTACGCGCGGGTGAATGACGCGCTCACCGGGTGGGTTTCATCCTTCAAGCAGAGACTCGAAGGTAAGCTGAGAGAAAAACTGTCCGGTGAAACTGCACAGGCGTATCTTGACGTGGGAGAAATCGGCATCGGACCGCTAAAAAACGAGCTTCGCGACGCGGTCTCCTCCAGTGCGATCTTGCTAATCGTTTTATCGAACCGCTGGCTTGAGCGATCCTGGTGTCAGCAGGAGCTGGCGTTCTTTGTCGAAGCCGCTGGTGGACCGTCAAAGGCGCAGGAACGGATCGTTTTGGTGAGGATTGAGGATGTTAAGCAAAACCGGCTTCCAGCCGTACTGCAGGATTGCCGTTTGTACGATTTCTTCAAGGTGCATCCAACCCGAAAAGTCACCCTAATGTATGGCCTGCCTGAGTTTCCAGAGTTGGAATCAGACTATTTAATTTCCTTATTGGAACTGGTGGGCGATGAGGATCGGGCGGGATTGGTAACCCGGTTGCGGGAACTCATCAAACCCGGAGGCCCCAACCAGGCGCCCCCCCGCCGCAAGATATTTCTGGCCAATTGCACGCCGGACCTGAACCGCGATCGGAGTACGTTGAGACGGCACCTGGAGGATAAAGGGTTCGAAGTGGTGCCTACAGGAACTTTTTATCACGCACCACCTCGGTATGAGGAGGACTTTCGCCAGCTCCTTGCTGAGTGCGTATTATTCATTCAGATCGTTGGACCGTTTCGGTACGAGCCCACGGACCATTTCCCTGATGGCTACGAATTTTGGCAACTGGAACAGGCCAGTGGGGTTAAGGGTGGCGACATTTTGAGATGGCGGCGGCCCGATCTCCTAGGCGATGAGATCGAAGACAACGCGCATCGCGAGTTCGTCTTCGCTGACGACGTTATGCAGTGCGACCTGGAGGAGTTCAAAGTGATTCTGGACGACAAATTGCGCGAGATTGACAGCCGACGCACCCGCCCAATCGGACAACCTGGGGACCGCGTCGTTTTAGTCAACGCGGCCGCCTCCGACAACAAGATGGCTGAAGGCGTGGGGATTAAGGTAGAGGACTTGTGCCTCGAGATGAACCTGGGCAGTGTCTACGCGGACGTTGTCGGCGAACGGAGCTCACTCTTCGACGTTGCCAAAAACAATCCATGCGACGGCTTGATGATCGTGTATGGCGAATGCGAGGACAGGTGGGTCCGTCGCCAGATGATGGAGGGACGTAGCGCCGCTTTACTATTGAAGCAAAAAGTCCCGATTTGCGCGCTTTACATTGGGCCCCCAGCAGACAAACCACCGCTGGAACCACGACCGGCGCGCTTCGGTCTGATCAACTCCCATGAAGAGGATCAACTGCGCAATTTCGTGCGCCACGTGGCGGCGAGAAAGGGGTAGCGATGAGCGTGATTTCTTCTGCGCTTGAACTCACTTCACCTTTTCCTGGCCTGCGTCCATTTAGGCCGCACGAGGACGCCATTTTCTTTGGCCGCCATGAACAAGTCAGCGACACGTTGCAGCGGCTTGAAACGTGCCGGTTGCTTACGGTGGTGGGAGCCAGTGGATGCGGTAAGTCGTCGCTGGTGCGCGCCGGCCTGCTTCCGGCATTACGCGACGGTCTTCTATTCGGCGCCGGTTCCGACTGGAAAACGGTGATGTTCAGGCCTGGCACCGATCCCTATCCCGAGTTTGCCAGGGCGCTAGGCCAATCATTGCCGGCACCTAATCCGAGTGATTCTGCCGACTGGACCTCCTATATCCAGGCGATGCTTTTGAGTGGCGACAACGGCTTGATCCGAGTCGTTAACGAGGCAGGGTTGCCCCAGGAAAATAACGTGCTGGTGTTGGTAGACCAGTTCGAAGAGCTTTTTCGGTTTCGAAGCGTAGCTCGCAGTCAAGGCGAGGAGACTGCCGAAAAGCAGCACGCGACCTACGAAGAACGAAATAACGCGAATGCATTTGTTAATTTGCTCCTGGAGACGGTGCGCCGGCAAAGCGGATCCGAAGACGATTCAGGGTGGTTGCGTGCCGGCGGAATGATATCCGGCCTGATGCCCAAACACCCGGTCTTTGTTGTCCTGACGATGCGGTCGGAATTCCTCGGTCATTGCGACGCATTCCTCGGTTTGCCAGAAGCGGTTAGCCAAAGCCAGTTTCTTACTCCACGCATGACTCGAGAGCAACTCAAGGACGCCATCGTGCGTCCTCTCGAGGTATTTGGAGCGGTCGCTCACCCGTCGCTCGTAAACCGGATCCTGAACGAGGTGGGGACCGACCAGGATTCTTTGCCGCTCATGCAACATGCTTTGCTCCGCAGTTGGCAAAACGCCAAAGAACGCTTGGAAAGGCAGCCACTCGAGAGCAGACAAAAGGTCGAACTCAGAATCGCGGACTACGAAAAGGCCGGAGGACTCCAGAGAGCGCTTTCGCTTCATGCGGACGAGGCCTACGCAGAACTGGGTCGCGACCCAGTACACAGGGAATTATACCAGGATATTGCGCGACAACTGTTCCTTTTGCTCTGCCGCCAAACCAGTGAGGGCGTAATGGTGCGGAACCCGATCCAAGTGGCGGAAGCCGCCGCGATCACTGGTGTCTCAGCCGAGTCTATCCTGCACGTCTCAAAGGTTTTCTGTAAGGAAGGTCGCAACTTCATTACCTCTTCGGGCGGTGACCATGACCTAACGCCTGACAGTATCCTGGACATCAGCCACGAAAGCCTGATCCGAAATTGGGATACCCTCAAAGCATGGATAGAGACGGAAATCAAATCCGCCGCCGACTACGCTTGGGTGCTACAAGCCGCGGAACGCTGGAAAGCCGGAGGAGATCTGTTTTATGGGGCCAACCTCAGAATCGCTCTTGCCTGGAAGCAAAAAGCGAGACCATCTGCCCGGTGGGCAGCCAGCTACGGAGGTGATTTCGATTTGGCGATGAGGTTCCTTGAAGAGAGCAAAAAACGGCATAGATACCGCCTGATTTTAGGCGCAGCGTTAGTCGGGTTTGTCGTTCTAGCACTGTTCCTATACGGCCTTCAACATATGTCCTTCCTCAGAGAACTAGCGGACAAGCAACAAGCTCAATTAGCGACTCAATCTGCGCTCCTTAAAGCTAATGAACAGTTGCAGGAAATAGGTGACGCGGCTAGGGCCCAGAGCCAGTATATCTTCGCAAAAGCGGAAGAATTACTAAACGACAAAGACAATCCGCAAGCACCTGCGCTTGCCTTAGCACAGCTCTCACGAGCGCTCGATCGTGATAAGCATAATGTGGCGGCCGCAGAACGGGCATGCACTCTTCTGCTGAACCGAACCTGGTGTCCGCCACTGACGCCTCCCTTTCGTTATAGTTCCGAAAGTCCTCTGCTGAGCGCGACATTCGATCCGGACGGACAAGGAAACGGTGTACTTGCCGTTAGCCAAGATGGCTGGCTATTACGATCGGAAGGTAAAGGTAAGGCTTTGGTACCTAAACAACTTCTGGCAGAAGAGACCGACGGCAAAAAGATAAATCTAGTCTCTGCCTCGTTCAGCCCGGACGGGTGCGCTCTGGTGTTACTATGGGCACGAGATAAGGGCCGAAAAATTGTGCAGTTTTACAGCTTAATCGACGGATTTTGTAAATCTGGAGACAGGCTGGAGATCGATTACTCTTCTGTTTATAACACGATCACTTGGAGCGCCGATCACAAACTAATCATTATCATTCCGGCTCGATGGGATGACATCGGGCCTTGCCGCGCTTTCTATTTTAACGGTACGTCGTACGTTACCGTTGATAAACCGTTCGACGGGTCTCCAGTGTTGACGGTCGCCTTTGATCGCGGCTCAAACGTCATCGCTACAGCGTCCCCCAACGCAAGCGTACAGTTCTGGCAATTCAGAGAAGGCGCGTTTGAAAACCTCGCTGATACGCCCACGTCTAATCCAGGATTTAACCTGCCGGACCAACGTATTCGTTCCATGATGTTCGGTCAGACGAAGGAAGAGCTGTTCGTGGTTGCCTCGGGTTCCGGTTATGGAGTCCAAGTGGAGCGCATCAATGTATCGACGAACAGCGTAGAGAGCTTTGGATTTGCGGCGACAAGGGATCAGTTTCTCAAATTGGTCGCCGGTCCGAGTTCCAGCGGAGGGCAGTTAATGGCCACGTCTTTATATTGCAGAGTATCGATCAACTATTCCGCTGCGTGGGATTTTGCGAGTGCGCTTGCCGAACCGATATGCTTCCAGGGAACGACAGCCCTTTCAACGTTCGACCTAACCGGCTCCAAGCTGATGACCCTTTCCGGTTCCAGCTGGTTGGCACCGGATACGGTGCAAATCTGGGATGTGAGTATGAGGATAAATGGGGAGGCAGTGGGAGAGTTTCACGCCGATGGAAACCCGGCGCCGCCTTGGCTCGCAGTTCTGGCGCGAGCGGTCAGTGGCATTCCTCGAGTGTGGGACTGTGATGACAATGCGGCGGTGCTTTCAGATGTCTTCAAACAGACTGCACCTGATACTCTTTATTCTCCATACGACAAGGTGTGGAAGCATTTTTTCCAGGAACAAACGGGCTCAGCTCACGAATCGGAAATAAGGCACGGTAAGGAGTCTGTTATCCTCGTGAACGATAAGCGGAGTGCCACGCTATCAGACAAACCAAGTGTTCAGATAAAAGAAGGTAGTCAGCATCCGGATTTTCAGCGAAACGGGCAGTAATCAAATTCTGGCGCGTTTTCTTTTTGGTCAAATCCACCCACCAAAGGCGTTAACACCTAAAAATCGAATGGGCTCCTCAGCTGATGGGTTTGATGTTCCGAGGTCAGATGGAGGCATCATGGACAATCGCAAATCTTTTGACTGGTGGCAGGGCGGTTCGCGTGGATGCAACCGTGGAACCCGGGATTTACAGTCTGGACGCCGTGCGGAAAAATCTGTGCCGCCCAAGTAGGCGTATACACTGCGTCGAGGGACCAAGAGACCGTGGTACCTATTACCTTGTAGCGCCGCTGAACCGACGCCGGGATTGGGAACGAATGACTGCTTTCTTTCCTGTTATGGAAACTGGCCAAAAGTCGGCTTAGACCAGTGTAAGTACCACACAATCAAGGCGGGGGCGGCGTCTACGCGTGATCAGAGTACGTCAGCGGATATCGCATGGATCGTTTGGCTAGTCCTTCGTTTAACAACTCCTGGTCTGGGTCTTTCAATCCCGCGGCGCTAACTCGGCTAACAGTTTATCGAAGCGCGGATCTTTGCGAAGCGGATCCCAGCACGGATTCAGCTTTAAATCGCCGTAGTCAATGCCGAACGGCGTTTTCCCGGGCATAAAGTTAAAAAGAACGTTATTAACCCGCACCTACCGCAGGAAAATTCAAGACTCCATTTAACGTTATAGGCCGTTTTTGGGCGATCTAATACTTTTCTCAGACATCTGTAGTTCTCCTGATTAGGCACATTTCAGCGTGTGCCGATAACCAGACTCTCTTATCTGGAAAGGGTCGGCAATACGTCGAACTACGTATGCGGGCCAGGCTCGCAGTAACACAGGTGACGTCAAGATTCTCGCACAAAATCTCGCACTGAGGCTAGGCAGGGTCGCGAGTAGCGGCTTCCGGGTTAATGCAATGTTCGAGCGGTTCGCCCTGAAGGAAGCGACCAATCTCTCCGGCGGCGATCCGGGCGGCTTTTTCGGCGGTCTGCTTGCTGGCCCCCGCAATGTGAGGTGTCATTACTATGTGAGGGGTCTTCAGCAGGCGCGAGTTCGCCGGGATCGGCTCTTCGGGAAACACGTCGAAGCCGGCACCCCAGAGGTGGCCGCTGTCCAGGGCGTCGCAAACGGCGTCATAATCGACGAGCGTGCCGCGCGCACAGTTTTCCGGCGTAGCGCGCGCGTGCAAGCTAACGATGCGCGAACGGAAGAGCAGTTCATCGAGTTCGACATTTTGCGCCAGATCTCCAAAGACCTCCGGCTTGGCGTAGGGATCATACGCAAGGACGTGACATCCGAACCCGCGGAGCATTCGGGCTACGCGGCTGCCGATCGCGCCGTAGCCGATCAAACCAGCAGTGCGATCCTCCAGTTCCAGTCCGCACTTGTTGTACTCGTAGTAATCACCGCGCCATTCACCGTGCGCGAGCGCCGCGTGCGTTTCGGGAATGCGGCGTAGCACTGCAAGGATGAGGCTCATGGTGTGCTCAGCGGTGGCCGTGGCGTTGCGCCCGGGAGCATTACAGACGAGCACGCCGCGCTGGGTCGCCGCTTTGACGTTGGCATTGGTCGGACCTCCGCGCGCGATGACGGCAAGTTTCAGGTCGGGCGCTCCTTCAAGAACCTTCTTTGTCAGCGGAGCATGATTCGCCACGTAAATGGTCACCCCTTGAAGGGCGTCTATAATTTCGTCCTCCGAGCCGGATGCTTCCGTCACTTCACCGATTTTGCCGAAAGGTACGCCAGGCCAAGGCGATTGGTATTCGCGGAACTCAATGGCGGACTTTACTTCGGCGCGAATCACTTCGGCAAAGATGGAAGGCAGGATGAAATGATCGCCGGCCACAAGGATACGTGTGATTTGGCGTTCTGCGTCTGGCGTTTGGCGCTCGGTGTCTGGCGTTCTCATGCGATCTGAACAGAAGGTAGAAAGAGACTTTAAACAGAAGATAGCAGTGCAGCGAAGCCGCAACCAAATTTGTCTCAGCGCTCTGGTGATTCCCGTGGCCGCTGCGGCAATCTTTGGGCGGCGACTGTCCCGCGAAGCACATTATGTGGTTAGACTGAGAGACTCCAACGGAGCGACTCGTTCACACTGGCCCCAAAACGCAGTCGCCTTGGCGTTGTTGGCCCGGACAGGTTGCCACAGGGTGATGGTCAGCGATGGCGACTGCGCCCCTAGGTCAGCCACACGAATCGCTTCGTTCCATCGCTTTGGCCCGTAACGCAGGGGGTCTTAAAAGGGACAGTCGCCGCTGATTGCAGCCGCCGGTCTGGAGGACCATCGGTCCCGGAAATTCGTGGAACAGGGCTTCGTCCTTTGCTAAAACTTCGTCGGACCCGATCGGGCGCGGTTGTCTGCCATAAGCTTCCAGATGGGCAGCGTACGCTCTCGGATCGCCAGGAATTGCTCGAACCACTCATCGTAGCGGGCGTGTCGTTCCTTGTCCGGCTCGAATTCGTCACGGATTTGTACGTAATCCTTGGCAGCGCTAGGAAAATCCACCGCTTGTCCCACGGCGACCAGTCCCACGATGAATGCCCCCTTGGCACCGACCTCCTGATCGACCACACGAAAGGTCCGCGTACCTGCGACATCCGCTATTAGTTGGCACCACACGTCGCTGTTGGCGCCACCACCACATAGCCCGCAAACTTGCGGGGGAGAGGGCGTCTCCTGCGCTGCCTGGAAACAGTCGCGGATGACCAGCGATAATCCCTCGAGGATCGCGCGGGCGATATGTTCCCGGCCGTGCTCGAACGACAACCCGAAAAGCGTGCCTCGCGCGGCTGTATTCAAGAAGGGAACGCGCTCGCCCGCGGGAGAAAAGTAGGGCAGAAAGGAAAGGCCGTCCGCACCCGGCCCGACATTGGCCGCCAGCCGGCTAAGATCCGCCGGATCCCCGAGACCAAGCTGTCTGACTGCCCAATGGATTACCTCGCTGCCGGCCAATGTTGGAAAGGCGCGCAGGTACAACCCGGGATGACCGAAAGGAAGGGTCAACCCGGACGGCTCTCTTTCCAAGTTGATGTGGCTCACGACAATCTCCGTGCAAAGTGTCGTGCCGAGAATGCTGCATGCTTGCCCGTCGCTCACTGTGCCGACACCGATAGCGGTCGAGGCGACGTCGTAAGGCGACATGACAACTGGCAGCCCGGCCGGCAAACCCAATTCGGTCGCTGCCGTCGAATGCAATTCGCCCACGCGCTGGTCATGGGCGAGCACACCTGGCAGCAGCCGTTCGGCCCATTCCAGGCCATAGAGTTGAAGGAGTTCGGGGGAATAGCGTCGTTCGCGTATA
>WNFN01222359.1_pt2 | contig 11907 bp, 9 predicted proteins | sample 5400161 | NCBI WGS metagenome assembly WNFN01 (sample SAMN13153353, study PRJNA577476) | soil metagenome | isolation source: 80 cm saprolite on Douglas fir-dominated hillslope | place: USA:California | collected 2013-09-17
TGGTGCCGTGCCCGAAGGCGGCATGGTCGGGATCGTCGAGGACGGCGGCCGTGGCCTGGTCGAGGACGGCCGCGGTGGCCTGGTTCACCCAGCAGGTGCCGTCGAGCACGGCCGCGGTGGCCTGGTTCACGTCCGCCTTCTCGTTGCCGCCGCCGACGTTGCGGGTGAAGTCGTAGCCGTCCGTCAACACCGCCTGCAGCGCGGGATGCGTCGGGTCCACGCCCGTATCGATCACGGCCACGACGCCCGCTCCCGTCTCACGCAGCCCGCAGTGGGTGTCGCGAACGCGGACGATCCCCGTGGCCGGCTGCTTGAGGTAGGACTCCCAGGCCGTCGTCCCGTAGTACGTCATGGGGGTGCGGTCCCAGAGCTGATCCAGGACGGCCGCGGTCGCCTGCGACGAGGCCCAGGAGTCGTCCATCTCGACCGCGACCCGCAGGTCGGGCTCGATGGAGGCCAGGCCGAGCAGGCTCAGGAGGAAGGACACGGTGTTGTCGATCAGGCCTCGCACGAGGAAGAGCGAGCTCGGAGCCGTCGACCCGGGAAGGATGTCCAGCGATCCCAGCACCTGGCATCCGAGCAGCGCGCACACCGACTTGATGATGGGCAGCCCGTCGAGGCTCTTCGTGCGGACGATCTTGTCGCCGCTGGCGGCCATCGCCGCCGGCGAGAGCGAGAAGACGAACACGGCCAATATCAGGCAGACCAGCCATCGTGACTTCATCGTTTTCCCTTGCCTCAGCGTCTCGGCAGCATTACCGCTGCCGCGCCCTTCCACGACGACCCGACATGTCGAGCGCCCTGACCGCGTCGCCTTCGGTCCTTCCCGTCGCCTGGCGCGGCACGACGGTGAAGGTTCCGATCTCGGCGACGCCGACACAGAGGCGGAGGTTCTCGGCAGAGTCAGGCTCCAACACGAATTCCCCGAGGTGATTCGTCAACGTGCGATCCACGGTCTTCGTTCCCTTGAGCGCGATCACCGCGATGTCCTGGACGGCCGCGGGCGAGTGCTGCTCGTCCACGAGCTGTCCCACGATCGACAGCCGTTCCGCGTCGGACGCCGGCTCGAGCCGGAGGCGGATCGAGTAGCGGCCGGCCTTGTAGAGGAGCTGCCGCGGGGCGGCGCCGGCGGTACGCACGCCCGCCGGTTGCGGCTGCCGGAAGCTGTCGAAGACCAGCGCGGCCTGCTCGGCCACTCTCTCGAGCAGCCCCTTGGGCCGGCGGAGAGCGAAGTCGCCCTTGAGCTGGCGGAGGGCCTCATCCGGGGGACGGTAGGCAGCCTCCTGATCGGCGACATCGAGCACCGCTCTCCAAAGCCGGACGGTTTGCGTGCAGCGCGAGCAACCCTTTTCGAGGTGCTGCTCCAGGCGCGCCCGGAGGGCGGGCGCCGCCTGTTGGCGCGCAAAGTCGAACCAGTCCTCTTCACCGGAATGTTCGTTCTTGCGGGTTTTCACGTCAGTGTCGGCCATCACCGTTCTCCGTCCGCGGCCACCTGATGGGGGTCAGCGATAAAGAGACGTCCCCTGGCCCGTTCGATATAGCGTCGCGCGAATAAAGCCGGCCCCCGAGGCCCTAGGTCGCCAAGACCTTGCCCATCAATACGAAGGGGGCCCAGTGGATGGGATGCGGGTACTTCTCCCGGAGGGCGAGGACGGCATCGCGGAGCGCCGATGCCCGGTTGGGGGCGATGAGGACACGGTCGTAGAAGGCCTTCATGAACTCGGCTGTGCTCTGGTCGGGCACCTCCCACAGGGTCAAAAGGAGCGATGCCGCCCCGGCGCGGAACAGCCCTCGGGCCAGCCCGAGCAGCTCGTCGCCGGCGGCGATCACGTTGACGCCGGTGACGCATGCGCTGAGGACGACCAGTTCCGCCGGCAGCTTGAGGTTGTAGAGGTCGTACAGCGTCAAGTAGGACGAGGAGCCGAGGCGGATCCCGGAGAACATCGGGTTGTCGGGGCGGAAGAAGCCGTGAGCCGCGATGTGCACGACGCGGCGCCCTTCCGCCTTCTGGCGCAGCACGTCCACCGTCGCTTCCTCGCCGACGTACAGCTCCGCGCCGGGAAGCCGCGCCGCGACGGAGCGGAGCTCGTCGAGGATGAACGGCGTGTGGGCGTCGGCCACGCCGAGGACGAGCGACGATCCGCTCCCATGCCCGCCGCGGGCGTGGCACAAGGCGTAGACGGTGGCGCTGGGCGCGTACGAGATCGAGAAGGAGTCGATCAGGTACTGCCGGCCGTCGTGGAGGGCGTGGAAGGGCACGTAGTGCAGGAGGTCGTGGGGGACGAAGATCAGGTGGTCGGCGTCGAGGCGGGCACGCAGGGGGGCGATCAGCTCCGTGTAGAGCTCGCCCAGATGCGCCTCCGTGGCCACGCGCGACGATTCGCGCGACAGCGGAGAGACGTCGGAGGCATTGGGGCGCGCCCACGCGAGCTGGAACTGCAGCAGGCGCAGGATGTGCTGCACGCGCGGCACGAGCGCGACGGGCACGACTTCCAGACTCTCGCGCGTGACGAGGAAGGCGAGCAGGCGCGAGCCGATGCGGAAGTACTCGACGAGCATGGCGCCCGGAGGAAGGGCGCGTCGGATCTCTTCGAGGGGCAGGCTGACCGGGGCCAGCACCTCGACCGATTCGCTTTCGGACGCGGGCAGCTCGCGGATCACGCGCAGCAGCTCGCTCTCGCGCGCGAGGACCTGCTCCTGCAGCGCCTCGATGCGCTCCTCCGTCCGCTCCTCCGCCGCCATCTGCTCCGACTCGATGCGGTGGTAGTACCAGTTGAGCTCCTCGCGCAGATCGCCGACGCGGCGGACGAGCTCGCTCTTGCCCACGGCGATGGGGCTGACGGGCGTGGCCGCGCGCAGGAGCAGGTCCTGCAGGCTGCGGGACTTGGCGTGCTCGACGTACGAGAACGCCTCCGCCACGCCGTCGTCGTCGCCGCGGCGCTCGAGGGCGAGGTCGACCAGCGCCTCGTACACCTCGAGCTTGTTCTTCATGAAGGCGATCTTCAGCTCCTCGCCGCGCAGGCTGCTGCGGAGCATCTCCAGGGACCGCTGGGCACGCCGGTACGCGTCGTAGGCGGCGGCGGGCTCGACGGCCGCCTGCTCGATCTGGCCGCGCACGAAGTCGAGCTGGAAGCTGAGGGCGGGCAGGTCCAGCGGGGCCAGCGTCTGCCCGGCCGCTTCGCACTGCTGCCGGGCCACGTCGATCTCGCCCATGCGCAGGGCCAGGCGCGCGAGGAGCAGGCGGCAGAGGATCGCCTTGCTGGCCAGGGCCGTGGAGCGGAAGGCCTCCAGGGCGGCCGTGCAGTGCCGGCGCGCTTCGAACAGCCGTGAGGCCCCGAAGAGGATGAGCGCCTGGTAGAGGTCGAGCAGCGCGGGCCACACCGTGTTCTGTTCCTGGACGAACAGGCGCCGCGCCTCCGCGCACAGCTCGAGGGCCCGGAGGACCTTCCCCTGCTGGCCGTTCGCGATGGCGAGGTAGGCGAGCGACTTCGCGGCCTCGTAGCCCATGCCCAGCCTTCGGAACTCCCCGAGGCTCTCCTCCGCCATCTGCGCGGCGTCGTCGCTGAGGTTGAGCTCGAGGTAGATCTCCGACAGGTCCATGCGGCACAGGGCGGCCAGGTAGGCGTCGCCCACCTTCTCGCACTCGTCGCGCGTCGCCTTCAGCTCCTGGATGGCACGCCCGTACTGGCCGCGGAAGTAGTAGAGATAGGCGATGTTGTAATCGGCCAGGGCCACGAGCTTGGGCATGCCGTGCTCTTCGCAGAACGCGCGCGCCCGCTGATGGGTCTCGAGGGCGCGCGTGAAGTCGTTCAGGCTGATCAGGCACACCGCCATGTTGCCGAGGGCGACCGCGATGCCTTCCGCGTTGCGGTGCGGCAGAAGGCGCTCGTAGGCCTGCTCGTACGAGCGCAGCGCCTCCGCGAAGCGATCCTGGCGGTGGAAGATGTTGCCGACGTTGACGTCGAGCCGGGCCAGGCGAAGCTCGTCCCCTTCGCGGGTGAAGATCTCGCGCGCCTGCCGGGCCGCCGCCTCCGCGCGCTGGTAGGCGCCGAGGAGGATCAGGGGCTGGATGGACGTGCTGAGGGTGCGCGCGACCTCGTGCGGCTGGCCGGCTTTGGCGAAGAGGCGGGCCGCCTCGTCGTGCCGCTCGACGGCGGCGGCGTGCTCGTTGAGCGCGTAGAGCGCGTTCCCCTTGGCGCGCAGGCTCTGGGCTACCGATTCCGGGCGGCGCAGCCGGCGCGCGATGAGCACGGCCGCGTCGGCCAGGGCCATCGCTTCCTTGACGTCCACGCGCACCTTCTGGGGAACCGCCTCGCTGAGGCGCGTCACCGTCTCCGCCCGCACCAGCTCGGGGTGGCGCGCGACGAACTTGCGCCGGCTCGCGGCGTCGAAAAGACGCGCGAGCTGCGCGTAGAGCCGCTCCGGCCGCGCCTCCGTGGGTCGCCGCTTGCGTGGGCGCGGGCGCGCCGTCGCCGCCGTCACCGGAACCCCTTCTTCTCGAGCTCGCGGCGCAGCCGGGTCAGGCAGCGGCCGCGGATGAATCCGATCGATCCCGCGGCCAGGCCGAGCCGGTGGGCGATCTCCTGGTACGGCCGCGCCGGGATCTCGAAGAACAGCATGCCGATCAGCTCCCGGCAGCGTGGCGGCATGGCCAGGACCGCCTCGCGCAGGACCTGCTCGTCCTTGAGCTGGCCCAGCAGCTCGTCCGCCAGCGGCTGCTCGTCGGCCAGCGCCGCTGTATCCGCTTCGACGGTGTCGCGGGCGGGATAGGGATGCTCCTGACGGCGCCAGCGGGCGCACTCGCGCGAGGTCACGCGGATGAGCCACATGGGCAGCGCCTTGGGCTCGCGCAGGTGCGGCAGCTCGGCCAGCAGGAGGACGCAGACGCGCTGGAAGACGTCGGCGGCTTCGTCGCGGGGGAGGCCGCGCTTGATCGGGATCGAGAAGATGAGGTTCTTGTACTTGTCGAGGAGGGCCGCCCAGGCCTCCTCGTTCCCGTTGCGGCATTCGCGGACCAGATGCGTATCGGGCCACGAAAGCTCTCGCCTCGACATGGCCGTGGAACGTTCAGCGGCGCTACGGTCGGCCGGTTCGGAGGGGGGGGCCGTCGGGTCCGGATCGCCGGCCTCGCCGCGGCTGGCGCGGCGTGCGAGCCCCCCCTCGCGGCGCTTCACGGGCTGATGGGAGGGCCGCCCAACGCGTGCATGGGGCGGCAAGGATAGCAGAAGGCTCGCGGGTCCTCACCGAGCCGGCCGTGGATCAGGGCCCGGTCGCCCAGTCGACGTGAGACGAGTCACAGGTGTCGGGGATGGGACTCTCGGCCGCGTCTGGCCACAGGCCTCGCCCGGCCGAGACCGCCTGGAAGAGGTCGAGCCGGCCGTTGCCGAGATCCGGAGTGAGCGGCTGCGCCTGCGCCACCGCCGACGAGACCTGGCCGTAGGTCGCGGTGCTCTCCAACCCCACGAGCAGGGCCGCGGCCCCGGACACCATCGGCGCGCTGAAGGACCAGACGAGGTTGGAGCCGTAATTGGAGAACGACGACCGCGCGTCGTCGTCGGCCGTGGAGGCCACGCCCATCACGTTGTCGTACGCCGCCGGGTACATCAGGGTCGGCCGGCCGTCGTTGCCCGCCGAAGCCACCGCGATGACCCCGAGGCTGGCCGCGTTGTCGATCGCGCGCTCGAGCTCGGGCGACGGCGTCCGCCGGGAGAAGCTCATGTTGAGGACGTTGGCCCCACTGCGGCCGGCGTAGACGATGGCGCGGATGATGTCGGACGTGTAGCCCGTCCCGTCCGCGGCGAACGCCTTCAACGGCATGATGTGGGCGGTGGGCGCCACGAGGTGCACGACGCCCGCCACCATGGTGCCGTGGCCGAAGTCGACCAGCGTGGAGTCGTCGAGCACGGCCGCGGTGGCCTGATCGAGCACGGCCGCCGTCGCCTGGCTGACGCCATACACGCTGTCGGGCGCCACTCCTCGCGATCCACCGGCGTCGGCCTTCTCGTCACCCCCGGCCACGTCGCGCGTGAAGTCGTAGCCCGCCGTCAGCACGGGGGCCAGCGTGGGGTGGTCGATGTCGACGCCGGTATCGACGATGGCCACGGTTCCCCCGCCCGTCGCGCGGAGCGTGCAGTGCGCGTCGCTCGCCCGCACGATGGTGGACGCGGGCTGCCCGAGATAGGACTGCCAGGCCGTCGAGCCGTAGTAGGTCGCCGGCGTGTGGTCGGCGAGCGCATCGAGAACGGCGGCCGTTGCCTGCGACACCCCCCAGGGTTCGTCCGCCAGCCACGCGGGCAGGTCGGGCTCGACGGCTTCGATGCCGAGAAGGTCGTAATTGACGGACAGGCTGGGCGCCGGCAGGTTGCGCACGACGAACAACGAGCTCGGGCCCGTCTCTCCCGGGAGGCTGTCCAGCGAATGCAGGACCTGGCATTGGAGCTGGGCGCAAATGGCCTGAATGACCGTCTGGCCGACCAGGTTGCTCTTGATGCGGACGATGGACCGACTCGTGTCCCATGCTGCGACCGGCGTGGCCAGCGCCGCGAGGAATATGGCCGAGAAGATGACTGATTTGATTCTCATCTGCGAACTTACCCTTCTTGCCTGCGCTCGGCCGCCTACCGCGGTCGCGCCTTCCTACCGCGACCGGAACCCTCGATCGCCTTTCCCTCCGCGCCTCGTCCGGCCTTCGGCGTCCGATGGGGGGACTCGACGGTGAAGGTGCCGATCTCGGGGACGTCGACGGAGAGCTGGAGCTTGTCGCTGGCACCCGGCTCCAGATGGAACTCGCCCAGCTGGTTCGTGATGGTCCGGTCGAGCGTCTTGCTGCCCTTCAGCGCGAGCACGGCGATGTCTCGCAGCCCGCCCGTCGGATCCCGCTCGTCGAGGATCTGGCCGACGATGGACAGCCTCTCTTGCCCGATTCCCGGCTCCACCTGGAGCTTGATCGTGTAGCGTCCGGCCTTGTAGAGGAGCTGCCGGGCCGTCGCTCCGCCCGAGGCGCGCATGCCCGCCAGCAGCGGCTGGCGGAAGCTGTCGAAGACGAGGGCGGCCCCCGCGGCGATCTTCTCGCCCAGCTTCGGTGGACGGTGCACGGAAAAGCGGTCCTTCATCCTCTGGAGGACCGAGTTGGAAAGACTCGCCCCCGCCTCCTGGTCGGCGACGGTGAGCACCGCCGCCCAGAGCCGGAGTGTCTCCTCGCATTCGGGGCAGCCCGTCTCGAGATGACGGGCGACGAGTGCGCGGTGCTCGCGGTCGCCGACATCGCGAGCGAAGTCGAGCCAATCCTCTTCGCGGAAATGCTCGTGCCCCAAATGCCGTCCCGTACTCTCGTTCGCCTGCGTCATCATCGGCCCCGTCCTCAGCCGCCCGCGAGCATGGGCGGACGCGACCCTTCAAGAATCATAGGACGGCAATTCACGACAAGGGGGACGACGATTCAAGATTTTCCGCATGGGGTCGCCCTATCATTCGCGGGTGCCGGGCCTGCTCGAGGTCACCGAACTCGCCGTCGCGTACCACACCGGCGGCGCGCCGGTGTGGGCGGCCAGGGACCTCACCTTCGACGTCGAGGGCGGCGAGGTCGTCGGCCTGCTCGGCGAGTCCGGCTGCGGGAAATCGACGCTCCTCCTCGCCATCCTGGGTCTGCTTCCTCCGTCGGCGCGCGTCGTCAAGGGCTCGATCCGGTTCCGGGGCCGCGATCTGGTCGGGCGGCCGCCTTCGGAGCTGCGGCGCGTGCGCGGGGCCGAGATCGCGATCGTGTTCCAGGATCCCGCGCTCGCCCTCAACCCGGTGCGGCGCGTGGGCGCGCAGGTGGCGGAGGTGGTCCGCGCGCACCGCGATCAGAGCCGAAGCCGCTGCCGCGACGACGCGCTGTCCACCCTCGCCGAAGTCGGGTTCACCGAGCCCGACCGTGTCTTCGACGCCTATCCGCACGAGCTCAGCGGCGGCCAGCGCCAGCGCGTCGTCCTGGCGCAGGCGCTCGCCTGCCGGCCCGCGCTCCTCCTGGCGGATGAGCCGACGGCGTCGCTCGATTCCACCACCCAGGCGGAGGTGCTGGGTCTCCTCTCCTCGCTCCAGGCTCGGCTCGGCCTTGCCGTGCTGATGGCCAGTCATGACCTGGGCGCACTGGCGGCGGTGGCGCGGCGCGTCCTCGTGATGTACGCGGGGACCCTGGTGGAGACGGGGACGCCGGCCCAGGTGTTCGGCCAGCCTCTGCATCCCTACACGCGCGGACTCTCCCTCGCCTATCCGCGTGCGGCGATGCGCGGGGGAGTACGTCCTTCATGAAGGACGAGCCGCTGGTCCGCATCCGCGGTCTCAGCAAACGCTATGCGCGCCGCGCGGCCGGCCGCTCCGCTGCCGTCGACGCCCTGGCCGGCGTGGACCTATGCATCGACCGCGGCACCGTCGTCGCCCTCGTCGGCCAATCCGGTTCGGGGAAGTCGACCCTCGCGCGCTGCCTCGCTGGCCAGGACGGCCGATCCGGTTCGGGGAAGTCGACCCTCGCGCGCTGCCTCGCTCGCCAGGAGGAGCCGACGCGCGGGGAGATCCGGTTCGACGGTGCCGACGTGGCGTCCCTCCGGGGCGCCGCGTTGCGCGCGTTTCGCGAGCACGTGCAGCTCCTCTTCCAGGACGCGGCGGCCGCCCTGTCGCCACGGCTGACTGCGACCGAGATCGTGTCCGAGCCGCTCGAGATCCTGGGCCGCGGCGGACCGGCGCAGCGGCGCGGGTACGCCCGGGAGCTGATGGAGACCGTCGGCCTGCCTTCCGCGGTCGCGGACCGCCGCCCTCTCGATCTCAGCGGCGGCCAGCGGCAGCGGCTGGCCATTGCGCGCGCGCTGGCGGTGAAGCCACGGCTGCTGATCCTGGACGAAGCCTTCGCCGGCCTCGACGCGTCCATCCAGGCCCAGGTGGCGGCCCTCCTTCACGAGCTGCGCGTTCGCGAGGGGCTGACCTACCTCTGCATCTCGCACGACCTCGCCCTCATGTCCGTCTTCGCGGACGAGGTCGCGATCATGTTCGAGGGACGCATCGTGGAGCGCGCGGCCGCGGCGCAGCTCTTCAGCGCGCCCCAGCATCCCCACACGCGCGCGCTGGTGGCGGCCGTCCCTTCCGTGCCGCCCCTGGCCTAGGAATGTGTCCGAGTCAGCGAACGCTCGAACTCGGACACATGCCTAATGGAGTTCTTCACCAAAGGGGACGCATCAGGAGTGTGGCCGAGTCCCGACCGGAGGTGACTTGGACACACTCCTAGGCTGGCTCGCGCGACGCGCGCTCCACGGCCTGTTCGTGCTGTTCGGGGTCTCCGTCCTCTCCTTCCTGCTGGTCGAGCTCGCGCCCGGCGACTTCTTCGCGGAGATGCGGCTCGACCCGCGGATCTCGGAGGCGACGCTGCGCACCCTGCGCGCGCGCCACGGCCTCGACCGCCCCCTGCCCGAGCGCTACGCACGCTGGGCCGCTTCGCTGGCGCGCGGCGAGCTCGGGTATTCGTTCGCCTACGGGAGCCCCGTCGCCCCCCTCCTGTGGCCGCGCGTGCGGAACACGCTCCTCCTCACCCCCACCGCGACGGCAACGGCATGGGCGCTCGCCATTCCCGTCGGCGTGTGGTGGGCGGCGACGCGGCGCGCCGCCACGCGGCGCTCTCTCGCCGTCCTGATGGCGGTCCTGCTGGCCATCCCCGACATCATCCTCGCGCTCGCCCTCCTGCTGCTGGCCGTCCGCACCGGCTGGTTCCCGGCGGGCGGGATGACCTCGGTCGGCCATGAGCAGATGTCGTTGGCCGCGCGCATCCGGGACATCGTGTCCCACCTCGTCCTGCCCGCGGCCGCCCTCGTCGTCTGCGTCCTGCCGAGCCTGACGCGGCACGTTCGGGCCAGCGTGGCCGCCACCCTGGACGCGCCGTTCGTCCAGGCCGCTCGCGGGCACGGCCTCCCGGAGTGGCGCGTCCTCTTCGCGCACGCCCTGCCCGCCGCCGCGAACCCGCTCATCTCGCTGCTCGGCCTGTCGCTGGCCACCCTGCTGAGCATGTCGCTGCTGGTGGAGATCGTGATGAGCTGGCCGGGCCTCGGTCCCCTTCTGCTCGAAGCGATCCTGGCCCGCGACTTCCACCTCGTCCTCGGCCTGGTGCTCGCGTCCACGGTGCTGCTCTTGGGCGGCAACGTCCTCGCCGACGCGCTGCTGCTCGCCGCCGATCCGCGCATTCGCAGGGAGGAGAAGTGAGGAGGCCGGGCAAGCTGGCGCTGGCCGCGACCGTCCTCGTCGCCATTCACGCCGCGGCCCTCGGCGCCGGTTTCCTCGCACCGTACGGACCGACCGTGCAGGCACGCGCGCTGCCCTACGCGCCGCCGACGCGGCTCCACCTCCTCGACGACGCCGGCCGCCTTCATCTGAGGCCGTTCGTCTACGCGCTGGTGGACGACGAGACGACGGCCGGCCACTACAAAGAAGACCGCAGCCAGGCCTTTCCCATCCATATCTTCGTCCGCGGCCCGGCCGAGTTCGGCGCCGAGCCCGGCGATCGGCACCTGTTCGGCGTGGACGAGCCCGCCCGGGTGTTCCTGCTCGGCACGGACGGCTTCGGGCGCGACCAGCTCTCACGCCTGCTCCATGGCGCGCGCATCTCGTTGTTCGCCGGCCTCCTCGCGACCGTGCTGTCCCTCGGCGTCGGCTGGGTGCTGGGCACGGCGGCCGGGTTCTACGGCCGCTGGATGGACGCCGTCCTGATGAGGGCGGCCGACGTCTTCCTCGCCCTGCCCTGGCTGTACCTCCTCTTCGCCGTGCGCGCGGTCCTGCCCCTGCACGTCTCCGCCGCCCAGGCGTTCCTCATGCTCGTGCTCGTCATCGGCCTCGTCGACTGGGCGCGGCCGGCGCGCCTCGTGCGCGGCATCGTGATGAGCGCCCGTGAGCGCAACTACGTGCGGGCAGCCCGCGGGTTCGGGGCCACGGACCTCTACCTCATCCGGCGCCACATCGCCCCGCAGACGCTGGGCGTCCTCCTCACGCAGGCCGCCCTCCTCGTCCCCCAGTACATCCTGGCCGAGGTCACCCTGTCCTTCCTGGGGCTGGGGGTGGGAGAGCCGGCGCCGAGCTGGGGAAACATGCTGGCCGCGCTCCAGCGCTATCACGTGCTGGCGTCGTACTGGTGGATGTGGGCCCCCGGTCTTGCCCTGGTCCCGGTCTTCCTCTCATACTTTGCCTTGTCGGAAGCGCTTCACTCTCGCGTCGGACCCGCGTCTCCCTAGGAATGTGTCCGAGTCAGCCGAGCGCCGGGACTCGTACACACTCCTAATGGAGTTCTTGACCGGAGGGGACCCATCAGGAGTGTGGCCGAGTACCGCCCGGCAGTGACTTGGACACACTCCTCGGTGCGGGCTGTGCTGTCCATAGCGATCGCCCTCCTGTGCGCGTCCGCGTCCGCCCAGAACGCGGCCGCGCCCGCCGAGCCCCTCCGCGCCGAGCACGACGTCGGCCGTCCCGGCGGCCGCCTGGTATTCGCCCTGCGATCGGAGCCCAAGACCCTCAACCCGGTGGCGGCCGTGGACGTCCCCTCGCGCGAAGTGATCGGCCGCCTGAACGCGGACCTGATCCACATCGACCGGCAGACGCAGCGCACGGGGCCGGCGCTGGCCAGGTCGTGGACGGTGACGCCCGACGGCCGGCACTACACGCTCACGCTGCGCCGCGGGCTGCGGTTCTCGGACGGACAGCCCGTCGACGCCGACGACGTGGTCTTCAGCTTCCGCGCCTACCTCGACGAGCGCAACGCCTCTCCGCAGCGCGACCTGCTCATCATCGGCGGCAAGCCCCTCACCGTGCGGAAGCTCGACGCGTCCCGCGTGGCCTTCGACCTCGCGCAACCGTACGCGGCGGCGGAACGGCTGTTCGACAGCCTGGCCATCCTGCCCC
>WNFN01045947.1_pt1 | contig 11906 bp, 9 predicted proteins | sample 5400161 | NCBI WGS metagenome assembly WNFN01 (sample SAMN13153353, study PRJNA577476) | soil metagenome | isolation source: 80 cm saprolite on Douglas fir-dominated hillslope | place: USA:California | collected 2013-09-17
GCGGCACGTTTCTCTGGACGGGCTCGATGTTTCCCGGCTCGGTCTGGGCGCGATGGGCATGTCGGCCTACTACACCGGCGCGAGCGTCGATGACGCCGAATCGGTCCGCACGATCCGCCGCGCCCTCGACCTGGGCATCACGCTCATTGACACGGCCGAGGTTTACGGCCCCTACGTCAACGAGGAACTCGTCGGGCGGGCGATCGCCGGGCGCCGCGACGAGGTGGTGCTGGCCACCAAGTTCGGGCTGATCTCCCATCGTGACGGCGACGCGCCGGGGCGCGACAGCACGCCGGAGAACATCCTGGCGGCCCTGGACGGCTCTTTGCGGCGGCTCGGCACCGACCATGTCGACCTGTACTACCAGCACCGCGTCGACCCCGCCACGCCCATCGAGGACACGGTCGCCGCGCTGGCCGAGCTGGTCAAGGCCGGCAAGATCCGGCATATCGGGCTGTCGGAAGCGTCGCCCGCGACGATCCGCCGGGCGCACGCAGTGCACCCCGTCACCGCCCTGCAAACCGAGTACTCGCTGTGGACCCGGGACCCGGAGGACCAGATCCTGCCCCTCGTGCGAGAACTCGGCATCGGCTTCGTGGCGTACTCGCCGCTCGGCCGCGGGTTCCTGACCGGGCAGATCCGCGCGGCCGACCAGCTCGACGCCGGCGACTTCCGCCGCAGCAACCCCCGCTTCGCGAAGGACAACCTCGAGCAGAACCTGCGCATCGTCGCCGAGGTCGAGGCGGTGGCCGCCGACGTCGGCGCGACCCCGGCGCAGGTAGCCCTGGCCTGGCTGCTCGCCCAGGGCGACGACATCGTGCCGATCCCCGGCACCAAGGGGTCTCCCGGCTGGAGGAGAACGCCGCCGCCACCGACGTCGTCCTGAGCCGCGATCAGCTCGCGCGCCTCGGCGCGATCCGGCCGCCAGCCGGCGACCGTTATGCGGACATGTCCCCGATCAACCGCTGACGGCGTAGACGGTCGCGAAGTCCCTGACGGCGTCCAACCACCGGCACCGCAGCCGGCCCGCGCGGCGCCGTGCCAGACTCAACCATGCACATGCCGAGCGCGAGCGTGATCGGGCTGCTTCATCCGGGCGAGATGGGAGCCGCTGTCGGGCAGTGCCTGACCGGCGCGGGATATACCGTGCTGTGGGCATCGGAGGGCCGCGGGCCGGAGACGGCAGCCCGGGCCCGCACCGCCGGGCTCGCCGACGCGGGCACGGCCGCGGAGATGGCCGAGCGTGCCGATGTGATCCTGTCCATCTGCCCGCCGCACGCGGCGCTGGACATCGCATGGGCGGCGCAGGGATTCGGCGGCCTCTACCTGGACGCGAACGCGATCTCCCCGGCCACCGCGCGCGAGGTCGCGCTGATGGTGGAGGAGGGCGGGGCCACCTACATCGACGGCGGGATCATCGGCCTGCCGCCGGTCGTGGCCGGCAGCACCCGTCTGTACCTGTCGGGCGGGGAGGCTGACACCGTGCGCCGCCTGTTCGACGGGACCCCGCTGGACGCGCGGGTCATCGGCGGCGGCACCTGGTCGGCCTCCGCAGTCAAGATGGCCTACGCGTCGTGGACCAAGGGCACGGCGGCCCTGGTGCTGACGGCGCGGGCACTGGCCAGGGCCGAGGGCGTCGAAGGCGTGCTGCTCGCCGAGTGGGCCCTGTCGCAGCCTTCGCTGGCGGACCGGTCCAGCGGCGCCGCCCGGGCCGCGGCCACCAAGGGCTGGCGTTGGGTGGCCGAGATGGAGGAGATCGCGGCGAGCATGGCCGCCGTCGGCCTGCCCGACGGGTTCCACCAGGCCGCGGCCGAGATCTTCCGCCGGTCACCGCGGGCGGAGCCCGGCATGCTGACCGGCGAGCCCGTCGGACAAGTGCTGGCCGCCCTGACCGGGGATGCCAGTCGGGACTAGCCACGCGGGGGGTCGCCCGCGCAGCCGGGGCGAGCCGCGACGGCCGGCCTTGGTCGGCCCGAGCGGATGACACGCGGGCCGGTCTCCTGCCGGCTGTCGCTACGGCGTTATGGCCTGGGGGAAGTTGAACAGCTGATGCGGGTCGTACTTCTTCTTGACCTGCTGCAGCCTGGCGTAGTTGGAGCCGTAGTAGGCCTGCGGCCAGTTCGTCAGGTCCGGGTCGATGTAGTTCTGGTATGCCTGCCCGCTGGCGTGCGGATGCACCGACGCGTAGTACGAGCGCAGCCACGCGTGCTGGTTCGCCACGCCGCTGCTAGACCCCGGGTTGTTCCACGAGGTTGTGTACTGCGCCAGGAACAGCGCGTTACGGTGCACGAACGCCGTCGCGGACGAGCTGACCCGGTTGAGCGCGCCGCCGAAGGCGTCGAACGCCAGCGCTCCGCCGCCGCCGGCCGCGCCCCGCACGCCTCGCAGCTGCTCGATCCCGCCGACGAGCGCCCGGATGCCGGCGGCGTTCAGGGGCCTGGTGAAGACGTCGGACTTGGCGTACTGGGGAACCCGCGGCAGGCTGCCCCCGGGTGCCTGCCCGGGCAGGTGGCACTCGTTCACCGACAGCGAGGCGCAGCCGGCCTCGACGAGCATCGCGCTCAGGTAGGACTCGGAGTTCAGGAACGTCGTGCTCGGCGCGTGCCCGATCCGCGGGTAGAGCGTGCTCAGCAGGCCCGCGGCCGCCGAGGTACTGCCGACATACGTGCCGCCGACCGATACCGAGGGCGCCCCGAATCCGGCCGGGGCGATCAAGTGCAGGTTCGACCACAGCGCGTCGGGCTGATACGGGGCCCAGGACTGCCAGCCGGCCACCACGCTCGCCGCCTGCGACCACGGCCACCTCAGGAAGAACAGGACCACCCTGGACAGCTGGTGCGCGCGCAGCGTGAACGAGGTGGCGACGCCGAAGTTGCCGCCGCCCCCGCCGCGGCACGCCCAGAGGAGGTCGCTGTTGTTCCGGGAGTCGCAGGTCCTGATGCTCCCGTCCGCGGTGACGATCTGCACGGACTCGAGGTTGTCGCTGGTCAGCCCGTAGATGCGGGAGAGCACTCCGACCCCGCCGCCGAGCGCGAGCCCGGCGATGCCGACCGTCGGGCAGGATCCGCCGGGGATGGCGAGGCCACGGGAGGCCAGGTGCTCGTAGAGGTCGATCAGGTACGTGCCGGCCCCCACCCGGACCGTGCCGCTGCCCACCGCGAACGAGTTCATCAGCGTCACGTCCACGATCAGGCCGTTGCTGACGCTCGACCAGCCCCCGTAGCTGTGGCCGCCGGAGCGGGCGCAGATTGGCATCCGGAACGTGCGCGCGAAGTTCACGCAGGCGCTGACGTCCTGCGGGGTGCCGCAGTACGCGATGCCCGCGGGCGTCTTGGTGTCAAAGCGCGGGTCGAACAGCTCCCGGGCTGCGTCGTAGCCGCGCCGCGTAGGCCGGATGAGTTTGTGGGACGAGATCTTGGCGCGCAGTGCCTCCCAGTCTCGTGGGCGCGGGCCGCGCGGCGCGGCGGTGCTGGGGCCGGCGACACCTAACCCTCTACCCCTGGTCACCACCGCCCCGGCGCCGACGGCCGCGCCCATCGCCCCCCCCGTCGCGCATCAGCAGTGGCGCTCGGCCGGCAGCGAGCGTCACCTCGCTGATATCACATCAAGGTGAACGGAATCGGGCCTGGCGGCACCGCGCGCGGTGGCCGTCTGGGGCTGATCAGCAGCCGGACATGCGTTCGGAAAGGTAGGAGATGAGGGAGCTGATGGCGATCCTCTCCTGCTTCATCGAGTCGCGCTCCCGCACGGTCACCGCCTGGTCGTTGAGCGTCTCGAAGTCGACGGTCACGCAGTACGGGGTGCCGATCTCGTCCTGGCGGCGGTACCGGCGGCCGATCGCGCTCGCGTCGTCGAACTCGGCGTTCCAGTGCTTGCGCACCTCGGCCGCCACGTCCCGGGCCTTCGGGGACAGGTCCGCGTTGCGGGAGAGCGGCAAGACGGCCACCTTGACCGGCGCGATCCTGGGGTCGATCCGGAGCACCGTGCGCTTCTCCATATTGCCCTTGGCGTCGGGCGCCTCGTCCTCGGTGTAGGCGTCGAGCAGGAACGCCAGCAGCAGCCGGTCCACGCCTTCCGCGGGCTCGATGACGTAGGGGATGTACCGCTCGCCGGACTCCGCGTCCAGGTACGACATGTCCGCACCCGAAGCCCGGCCGTGCGTCGTCAGGTCGAAGTCGGTGCGGTTGGCGATGCCCTCGAGCTCGCCCCACTCCGTGCCGGGGAAGCCGAAGCGGTACTCGATGTCGACCGTGCGCTTGGAGTAGTGCGCGAGCTTCTCCTGGGGATGGTCGAACAGCCGCAGGTTGTCGGGGCTGAGGCCGAGGTCGGTGTGCCAGGCCATCCGGGCCTCGATCCACTGCTCGTGCCACTGCTCGTCGGTTCCCGGTTTGACGAAGAACTCCATCTCCATCTGCTCGAACTCGCGGGTGCGGAAGATGAAGTTGCCCGGCGTGATCTCGTTGCGGAACGACTTGCCGATCTGCCCGATCCCGAACGGGATCTTCCTGCGCGAGGTCTGCAGCACGTTGCGGTAGTTGATGAAGATGCCCTGCGCGGTCTCCGGGCGCAGGTAGGCGAGGCCGGACTCATCCTCGGTCGCGCCCAGGTAGGTGCGGAGCAGGCCGCTGAACATGCGCGGCTCGGTGAACGCCCCCTTCGTCCCGCAGTGCGGGCAGGCCACCTGGGACAGGCCGCCCTCCGGGGGGTGGCCGCGGGACTCCTCGTAGGCGTCGGTGAGGTGATCGACACGGAACCGCCGGTGGCAGGACTGGCACTCGGTGAGCGGGTCCACGAACTCGGTGAGGTGGCCGCTGGCCTGCCACACCTCGGGCGCGAGGATCACCGACGAGTCGAGCCCGACGATGTCGTCACGCTCGGTGACTATCGAGCGCCACCACTGGCGCTTGATGTTGTTCTTCATCTCCACGCCGAGCGGGCCGTAGTCCCAGGCCGCCCGGAGCCCGCCGTAGATCTCGCTGGACGGGAAGACAATCCCGCGCCGCTTGCTGAGACTGACGATGGTATCCAGGCGATCACTGCGTCGTGCCACGAAGTTTCTCCATCCGGCTGGCGGTCGGCGGCTTGCGGTCGGCGGCTCAAGGGCGCGCATGACCCGGGTCTGGCTAAGGCCGATCGAACCAGCTTAGCGGCGATCGGTGTCAGGGTGGTCCGCCAGTCGTGCCCGGCTGACTGGGCCCCCGGTCAGGAGCCGGGGATGGGGTTCGGCTTCGCGCCGCCGTAGCGCCGGTCCCGGCTCGCGTAGATCTCGCACGCCTGCCACAGGTGGCGCCGGTCGAAGTCGGGAAAGAGCGTATCCAGGAAGACGAACTCCGCGTACGCGGACTGCCAGATCAGGAAGTTGGACGTCCGCTGCTCGCCCGACGAGCGGATGAACAGGTCGACATCGGGGATGTCTGGCTCGTCCAGGTAGCGCGCGAAGACCTTCTCATTGATCTTGTTGGGCCGCAGCTTCCCGGCGGCCACGTCGGCGGCGAGCGCCGCAGCGGCGTCGGCGATCTCGGCGCGGCCGCCATAGTTGACGCAGAACTGCAGGGTGAGCACTGAGTTGCCCGCGGTCAGCCGCTCGGCGTATTCGAGCTCGGAGATCACGCTGCGCCACAGCCGGGGCCGGCGGCCCGCCCAGCGCACCCGCACCCCCATCTCGTGGAACTGGTCACGGCGCCGGTGGATGACGTCCCGGTTGAACCCCATCAGGAAGCGGACCTCGTCCGGCGAGCGGCGCCAGTTCTCCGTCGAGAACGCATACGCCGACAGGTACGAGATGCCGAGCTCGATCGCGCCCATGATCACGTCAAACAGGGCCGACTCACCGCGCTTGTGCCCCTCGGTTCGCGGCAGGCCGCGCTGCTTGGCCCAGCGGCCGTTGCCGTCCATGACCAGCGCCACGTGCCGCGGGACGAACTCGGCGGGGATGTCGGGCGGTCGGGCACCGCCCGGGTGCGGCTCCGGGGGGCGGACCAGGCGCGTCATGCGTGCTCCACATGGCGCAGGGAGCGGATCGAGTGCTCCAGGTGCCACTGCAGATAGGCGGCGACCAGCCCGCTGCATTCGGCCTGGTGCCTGCGCTCGCTGCCGTCGGCGTGCGCCCAGTCGCCGCGCATCAGCGCGCTCATCAGCTCGACCGTCTGCGCGGCCGGGGTGGCGGCACCCGGCCCCCGGCACGAGCGGCAGACCAGCCCGCCCGCGCCGATCGCGAACGCGAACGCGCGAAGCGCGGTGGATGTCACCTCGCGGTGGCCGGCGCCCTCCCGCCCCGCCCCCGCGGCGGCGGGGGGTACGGGGGCGGCGGAGACCTGGGTCCCGCACACCGCGCACTCGTCGAGCGCGGGCGCGTAGCCGGCGACGGCGAGCGACCGGAGCAGGTACGCGTCCAGGACCAGGCGGGGATCGTGGACGCCGTCGCAGAGCGCCCGCAGCCCGCCGACCAGCAGCAGGAACTGGCGCATGGCCGGCTCCTTCTCGACCGGCGTGAGCTTCTCCGCTGTCTCCAGCATCGCGGTCCCCGTCGTGTACCGCGGGTAGTCCGACGAGAACGCCCGGCCGTACGGCCGCACCGTGTCGGCCTGCGTGATCACGTCCAGTGACCGTCCTGTGTACAGCAGGAGATCGACGTGAGTGAACGGCTCCAGCCGCGCGCCGAACCGGGACCTGGTGCGCCGCACGCCCTTCGCCACCGCGCGGACCCGCCCCGACCGGCGGGCGAGCAGCGTGACGATACAGTCGGCCTCGCCCAGCTTCTGGGTGCGCAGCACGATGCCGTCGTCACGGTAGATACTCACCCGAGCATTGTCGCGCATGCTGCGGTGCGGTGCTTCCCGCGACGCGGCGCTTCGCGGCGGTCCGGGGCGGGCCCGGTGGTCCGGGGCGGGCCCGGTGGTCCGGGGCGGGCCCGGTGGTCCGGGGCGGGCCCGGTGGTCCGGGGGCGGCTAGCCTAGGCGGTAGCGCCCTCCTCGGTCATGGAGATGACGCCGCGGGCCTGAGCCGCCGTCATGCCCAGCTGCGCGGCAATCTCCTGTGCTGCGTGGCGTTCCTCGTCGGACAGCGGGCCGTCGGCCAGGCCGATCCGTACGGCGTCGGCCAGGAACCACTCCCTGGCCGGCACGGCCAGCTGCAGGGCCAGGCGGTTCAGCGGGCCCGCCAGGTCCTGGGCGGGCTGAGCGGACAAGGCCGACGGGGACAGGTCGGCGTCCAGCGTCGCGTCATCGTAGTCCGTCAGGCCGGCGTTCTTGATCGCGTCGATGGCCCGCCGCCTGGCCGGCGCGCTGCTCCCGCCCCCGGCGCGGAGAACGACGGTGGCCGCTGCCCGCATCCCCGCCGGGAGCGCCGCCTGCATCTGGGCCGCCGTCGGCAGGGCCAGCACGCCCATGCGGTACCGGGTGCCGCACACCGCGCATTTCACGTGCTCGCCGACGTTGGTGAGCGGGATGACCGGGATGAAGAACAGCGTGAACCAGCGCCGCCCGGCCCGGTGCCGGTACTCGCGGTCCCCGCCGCAGCGATGGCAGTGGAACGCCCCCTGGCCGATCGTACGGTAGTACACCCGGAGCCCGAAGATGATCAGCAAGCTCGCTCCCCTCAATTCCGCTTCCGCGGGCAGTCACGCAGTGAACACACCCCCGTACCTGCAGATCATCACATGTCCCGCCGGGACGGATGGACAAGTCGAGCCTTTTTCCGCTCGATCGTGACCGCGCACCAGCGGGCACCGGCCCGCCGGCCCGCCGCGGCGCTGGCCTGGTCAGTCATAGAAGCCCAAGCGGCGTAGCTGCTTCGGGTCCCGCTGCCAGTCCTTGGCAATCTTGATGCGCAGGTCGAGGTACACCCGGGTGCCCAGCAGAGCCTCGATCTGCTGCCGGGCGCGGGACCCGACGTCCTTCAGCCGGGCCCCCCTGGCGCCGATCACTATGGCCTTCTGGCTGGGGCGCTCCACGTACATCACCGCATGCACGTCGATGAGATCGTCACGCCCTTCCCTGGGCGCCATCTCCTCGACCACGACGGCGATGGAGTGCGGCAGCTCGTCGCGCACGCCCTCCAGGATCGCCTCTCGGATCAGCTCGGCGACGAGTCGCTGCTCCGGCTCGTCGGTCTCCTCGCCGTCCGGGTACAGCGGCCTCCCCTCGGGCAGGTGGGAGACGAGCACGTCGGCCAGCACGTCAAGCTGGAAGCCGGAGACCGCCGACACCGGGACCACGTCCGCCCAGTCGCCGAGCTGCGCGACGGCTGCGAGCTGAGCCGCGACCTGCGGCCGGGAGGCCTGGTCGGTCTTGGTGACGACGGCGACCACCGGGGTCTTGCCCAGGCCGGCCAGCTCCTCGGCGAGGTACTTGTCACCCGGGCCGATCCGCTCTGCGGCCGGCAGGCAGAACCCGATCACGTCCACCTCGGCGAGCGTGGAGCGGACCAGGCTGTCCAGGTGCTCCCCGAGGAGAGTGCGGGGCCGGTGCAGCCCCGGCGTATCCACGATGATCAGCTGGGCGTCGGGCCGGTGCACGATGCCCCGGATCGCCCGGCGGGTGGTCTGCGGCCGACTGCTCGTGATCGCCACCTTGGCCCCCACCAGCGCGTTCATCAACGTCGACTTGCCGACGTTCGGCCGCCCGGCGAAGCAGGCGAAGCCGCACCTGAACCCGGGCGGCCCGGCCGCGTCCGGAAGGCGCGCCGCCGAGGGCGTCTTCGCAGATCCCACGTCGTGATTGTCTCTCAGGCAGGCCGCAGCCCCTAACCGGCGGCAGATCGCATGGCTAGAACGTCACCAGCCCTCGCCGGTCAATGAAGCTAAGGTCGCTCGACAGGCTGCTGTACCGGTCACGGAGACGGCGAAGCCCCTCGTCCCGGCGTCCGTCAAGCATAGCCTCGACGGTAGCGGCCGGGAACAGGTTAATGATCTCGATGGCGAGCTTCCGCGTGAGCTCGTACCGGCAGCGCCCAACCTGGTCGAGCGCTCTGACGACCGGAGGGCGCAGGCCTGCGGGGCGCAGGCTGAGTTGCTCGCCATCTGCCCCAGCCGCGCTGCCCGGTTTACTCATAACGTTACCGAGCTGGAACTTACCCAGGATCTCGGTCATCACGATGGCGATCTCGTCGGTCTGCATCGCCCGCACGAGGCTCATGAGCGTAGCCGAGACCTTCGGCACGCCGCGCGCTATAAGGCGCCCGGAAGGCGCCAGCACCTCGATGACATCGCCGCTGCTGAAATTGCCTTCGACCTTCTTAATTCCTGAGGCAAACAGGCTCGCACCCTCGCTGATGCTTTCCTCTGCCGCACGATTTATCACGATGCTGCCATGGCTGACGGCAACGCCGGAGATCCACCTGGAGTCAGCCGGGAATCGCGGCCGGGCCGGCGGGGTACGCGTGCCCACGGGCTCATCCTTGATGCACCCTTTAATTACTCCCGGCCGCCGGGCGTTAGCAATATGGGACTCGATTCCGTTGTAGGCCGCCAGCTCCACGGCCCGCAGCTTGGACTTCATGCCGCCGCGGCCGGTACCCGTGTTCACGGTCCGAATATCCCGAATACGGGACGCGGGAAGATCCGGCAGGTGAGCACCGTTACCGTGCGATTCTTCAAGCACGCCGCAGACGTCGGTCAGCAACAGCAGCTTGTCCGCGCCGCTCGCGACGGCGATGCCTACAGCCACTGCATCGTTGTCCGAGCCTCGCATGTCCGTGACATCGTTGCCGTTGACTATCGGGATAACCCCCGCACCTGCGCATTCGTCCAGTACGGCGCAGACTGACGACACGGCCGCCGGCGAGCGGAGATCATCTTCCGAGATCAGTATCTGGCAGACATGCCTTCCCGATATCTCGGACACCGATCTGTAAATGTCCATCAAAAATGGCTGCCCGACTCCGGCGGCGAGTCGGTTTGAGGGACGGGCGTCGCTCGTCCGGGCCAGATATGCTGCACCCGACGATACCGCGCCTGATGTAACAAGAATCGCATTCCAGCCCAGTGACCTGGCGTTGAGGGCCGCATCAAGTGCGGATGTGAGCACGACCGGATCCGGTCCGGTAGACCGAGTTACCGAACTCGAGCCCAGCTTGACCACAATTGACCTCATGGCCTGAAGCTTACCTCTGCCCGGAATTCGCGGCCTTCGGTATGACAGCGTACTGTCTCAGGTAAAGGTCCCTGAACGTGACCGGCCCCCGTGGCCCCGGCACCGAGTCAATGTTGATCCCGGTCTCCGGCACGGACAGCAGCTTGAATCCGTCCAGCAGCCGAGGTGTGGAATTCCAGAATGCGCCCGTTCCGTTGTAGGCGTCGAGAAACTGGTGAGCGACGGCCGCGTCCTCGGCGATCACTGATGCAGCGAGGCCGGACGTCTCGGAGTTGGCGAGCTCGGCGGCATCAACGGCGCCGGCGACGGGAGCGACGGTAATTGTGGCCTCGTGACCGGTGTCGAGCGCCCATTCGTGGCCGAGCGCATGCTCATGCGGGGGCAGCGACGTGGCGACGCCGAGGCGCGACGTCACCTCCGCCACGCGGGGCAGCATCGCGGGCCAGATTGCCTGCTGCACCAGCAGCAGGTTGAGCCGGTTGCAGACTCCCAGGCGATCCAGGCTGGCCTCAATGAGGCGCGACGCCAGCGCCTGGTCCGCGGACTCATCGACGTAGATGACGGCCCCCCCGTCGGCGTGAGCCAGGGTCCGGACCCCGTGCAGCGCGCCCTCGCGCGCCAGCGCCCTGGTGGTGGCTCCGCTGCCCCGGAGAATGACCAGCGGAAGCAGCCCAGGCTGCCGGACCAGTGCATAGGCGGCCGCGTGGCCAGGGACGCGGATGAGCTGGATGGACTGCGGGCTGAGACCGGCATCCTGCATCGCCGGGCCGACGACTTCGTCGACGAGGACAGCGGCCGACCCCAGGGCGCTTGACCCCGTGCGCAAGACGCCGGCATTGCGCGACTTGATGAGCTGCGAGGCCACGTCCACGACCACGTTGGGCCGGGCCTCGAAGCTGGCGCCGATGACGCCGACGGGTCGGCGCCGTTCCTGGAGAACCAGTTCCCCGGGAAGCTCGCGGATAGTGCGGCAGGTGGGCTCAGCGGGCACGTCCGCGAGAGCGAGGAGCTGGCCGGACATGGCGCGCAGGCGCTCTTCGCTGAGCGTCAGCCGGTCGACGAAGGACGCTGGCCAGCCTTGCGACCGGGCGGTGCTGACGTCCTGCTCATTTGCGGCGATCACTTGAGCCGTACGCCGATCGAGCCGGGCTGAGATGGCTCTCAGGGCTTCATCCAGCACGTCAGTCGGTGCGCCAGCCAGATCTCTCGTCGCACTCTGCGCAGCCTGCGCTGCCGCCGTGACGGCGGACACGGCCGCGAGCTCATCCTGGGACTGCCCTGGGTCGTCCGGGTCTGCGCGGCGAGCGGCCGGCGAGGTGCCATCAGTCATGATCATTTACCTCTCGGGATGCCGGGACACGCTCAGGCCGGACGCGCGCTCGCGGAGCTTGCTCCGCGGCGGGTGGGTTGAAGGGGTCGCCCCCCCTAGGGCCCAGCACTGCGACGTTAGCACCGGCGGCTCAGGGCCGCAGCGTGGCCTTAAGGGTGCCGTCGGGCGCCGCGTGGAACACCACCGCGCCCGGCCCTACGTCACGCACCGCGGCCAGGTCGGCCGGGTCGGCCCCGTCGCCCTCGGTGACCAGGGCCGCCGCCTCCAGGCTGGCTGCTCCACTGGACACCGCCATAGCGACGGCCAGGCGCAGCGCCGACAGGCGCAGCGACGGCAGTGCCACGGCGGCGGCGGCGTAGGTCCGCCCGGTCTCATCGCGCACCGCAGCGCCCTCGGCGGCCGCTACTCGCGCACGAGCCGCGCGGGCCAGTGTGATGATCTTGAGGTCTTCCGGGCCGGGCTGGGCCTCGCTCACCCGGCCGAGT
>WNFN01079583.1_pt2 | contig 11900 bp, 6 predicted proteins | sample 5400161 | NCBI WGS metagenome assembly WNFN01 (sample SAMN13153353, study PRJNA577476) | soil metagenome | isolation source: 80 cm saprolite on Douglas fir-dominated hillslope | place: USA:California | collected 2013-09-17
CGCAGCGGCAACCAAGACCATTTAACTCTCGCTCTTCTCTAACTCTGTTTTCGTCAACGGCGCCTCGGTTCACCGGGGCGCCGTTCGTTTGTTATCCGTATCGTTTATTTTATCTCCAAGTATTTGTTAACTTGACAATTAAAATAGTGAGTGTATCGTTCCTTCGGGCATATTTTCGGGCAGCGCGCTGGCCGGTTCTGGCTTTCTTTCCTCTCGCAACACCAGCCCTCCGCGCGGAACGTAAGCGGGGTCATCTCATGGGACGGTACTGTCACGGCGTCCCGTTGGCAATTCTCCTTTCGCTCGCATTGCTGTTTGCGGGCTGCGGCAGCACGTCTTTAAGCCCGCCGACTCCGCCGCCACCTGCCCCGGATTTCAGTCTGAACTTGTCAGCGAACTCGGTTTCTGTCATGCAAGGTGCCGCGAGTCCTGCCGTCAACGTCTCTATCAATCCTGTCAACGGTTTTTCCGGCTCCGTTCAAGTAACGCTTAACGCGCTTCCCGCTGGCGTCACCTCAAATCCCGCCAGCCCCTTTAGTGTTGCTGCTGGCGCAAGCACTCCCGTTGTTTTTGGCGCTGCCGCGAATGCCGCACCCGGAAATTTCATGCTTTCGGTGCAGGGTACCAGCGGTGCCCTGTCTCATGCAGACCCGCTGAGCGTCACGATACAAAGCGCGGTGAATTCCTCGCTCCCGCGCACCGCCTACGCGCGAACCGATTCGGTTTCAGCTTCCGACGATCCCTTTGGTGAACCGCACCATCGCCACATTGTCTACGATTCCGCCAACAAACACGTGTTCATCGCCAATCGCGCTTTGAATCGCGTGGAGGTTTTTTCAACCATCGGTCAAACTCGGGTCGCCCAAATTTCCGTCCCCGGCGCCAGCAGCGTGGACCTCTCCCTCGATGGCGCCACTGTTTGGATTGGCACCGCGATCGAACAAATCTGTGCGATTGATGCGAGCTCTCTCAAAATCAAGAATCGCTACACGCTAACGGGCCTCACTCCGCTCCCAGGAACGATCTTCAGCCGTCCCGTTGAAGTTCTTTCCCTTTCGAATAGCAAAGCCATGGTACGCCTTCGTCAGCCCGTCTCTTCGGAAGCTCTGCTCGCCCTCTGGGACCCCGCGACAAATTCGCTCACCGATCTTACTTCCACCGCTCCCGCTCTTTTCCAGCAGGGCGTCGGCGTCCTCGCGCGTTCCGGCGATCATTCAAAAGTTCTCGCTGCCTCCAATGACTCGAGCGGAGAACTGGCTCTCTATGATTCGAACGGCCGCGTCGTCACGGGTCCGCATACGCTCGGCACAGGTCTAATCCGCAATCTCGCCGCAAGTTCCGACGGCACCCGCCTCGCGGCAGTCTTCGCGGCAAGCGGAGGCACGCAATTACTTTTGCTGGACAGCTCCTTCAACCTGGTTGCCAGCTACGCGAGCGCAATCCCCCAGGGCGTCACGTTCTCTCGTGATGGAAATTATTTGTACTTGAGCGAATCAATCTCCGGAGCGCCTCTCATTACTGTTCTCGATGGCCACAGTGGGCAGCTCGTCGGCCGCGTGCCGGATGCGGGGATCCAGGGCGTCTCCTCGGAAATTGAAGACGTCGATGAAACACAACTCCTCTTCGCCCTCTCGAATCGCGGCGTCAGCTTTGTCGATGCCATCGAGCCATCCACTTTGCCTTCGCCGGCGCCTGTCGTCGCCGCCGCGCCGACCCTTCAACCATCCGAAGGTTCCCTCGCGGGCGGAACTCCTGTAACTCTAGCCGGACAGAATTTCATTTCACTGACGCAACTGAACTTCGGTACTCAATCTGCCTCGAACGCCACCGTCTCAGGCGCCACTCAAATCCAGGCAAGCTCTCCCTCCAGCGTCTCGAACGGCGCCGTCAACCTCACCGCCTATTTCCAGAACGGCTGGCTCGCCATCGCCCCCGACGCTTTCAGCTATGGCCCGCAAATTCTGCAACTCTTCCCCAACGCCGGCGCGAATACTGGTGGCGACTCGGTGCAAATCTACGGCTACGGTTTTGGTAGCGATCCAACAAAGATCGCCGTAAAGATTGGTGGTGCAAACGCCGCCGTGCAAAAGGTGGAGAACGTCACAACCATCGCTTCTTCCCTCAGCCTCGACTCCAGCTACCCATTTTCACTCGAACGCATTACCCTGCTGACGCCTCCCGGCTCTTCCGGCAAAGTGGACGTTTTCGTTTCCTCCGTCGCAGGCTCCACGACGTCCGCCAAATCATTTCAGTATCTGCAAAGCGTTCATTCGAATTCGCTGGCAGGATTTTTCACCTTCCTGCTCTACGATCAGGGCCGCCAACAAATTTATATGACGAACATCGATCACGTGGAGGTGTTCAGTTTACAACAAAACATTTTTCTCCCCGCGATTCTGCCTCCCATTGGTCTGGCTCCCAATGTCGGCTTGCGCGGCTTGGCCTTGACTCCCGATGATTCTCAGCTTGTCGTCGCCGATTTCGGTGCGCAAAATGTCTATCTCCTCGATCCCGTGATGGGAACCGGAACGACGGTGCCTGTCGGCGGCATTCCCGGTTTCACCAACTCCGGCCCCGCGCGCGTCGCCGCCACCAACACTCAAACAGTTTTCGTCGGCATGAGCGGCGACAGCGGCTCTTCCGGCGCATGTTCCGCTTGTCTAGCGCAAATGAATCTCGCCGCCAGCCCGCCAAGCATTCAGATCGCTTCCCAGCCCGAGGTCACCAGTCTCACAGGAGCCCCGCTCGTGCAAGGTTCCGCTTCTGGCGATCACGTTTTTGTGGCGTTTGGTTCTTCCCCAGGTGGCCCGGTGGCCGTGTGGAACGCCAGCAACCCAAATCAGTTTGTCACTTCCCCTGCCAATGCCTCATCGACCGATCTGGGAGCCGCCGGCGATGGCACCATGTTCGCCGTTCGAACGCAGGGCGTAACCGAAGTCCGTGATGCGAATCTTTCGCTCGCTTCTGTTCCCAGTTCTGCGGAACTCGCGCAAATTCCCGGGAGCCAATTGGTCCCAGGCGTGACTCTGCATCCCTCAGGCGCCTTAATCTATCAACCTTTTCTCACCGGCGCTCCTGCCAGCGCGGGCGTCAAGGGCGGCGTGGATATTCACGACGCGCATTCGGGATCTCTTCGTCTGCGCATATTTCTTCCGCAACAATTCCTGACCGAGGTCGACGGCCTTCACGGTGACTTTCTGGCCATCGATGAAAATGGCCAGCGACTCTTCGCGATTACCTCCTCCGACGGCACACCCCAACACGCCGCACTCACCATCGTTCAACTCGCCGCCGTTCCCCTGGGAATCGGCACCATCTCGCCCGCCACAGTCGCCGCGAGCGGCGGAGCCACCCTCACCATACGCGGCAGTGGCTTCCAAAACGCCACCACGCTCACCATCAATGGAAAACCCGCCGGCGTCACCTTCAAGGATGCCGACACGCTGCTTGTCACAACCCCCAGCCTCTCACCCGGTCCCCAGCAAATCATTATCACCAATCCCGACGGCGAATCCGTCTCACTAGACGCTGCAATCACTGCCAACTAGCCGGTTCTCAACACTTCTCATTCGAACGTAGGGCCCGCCCATCGCCGGCGGGCGGGCCGCTCTTTGCATCCCTCGCCAACCGTCTAACCTTTTCGCGGTATGCTCATCCAACTTGAAAACGATAAAATAATCCGGCTCGCCGCGCGAGTCAAAAAGAGGATTCGAATGGAAACGCGAAAACTAGGAAACTCCGACATCAAAATTACGCCCGTTGGCTTCGGCGCTTGGGCCCTCGGTGGTGGCGGATGGGAATTTGCCTGGGGCCCGCAAGACGACGCCGATTCCATTGCCGCGATTCATCGCGCTCTGGAACTGGGCGTCAACTGGATCGATACCGCTGCCGTTTACGGCCTGGGCCACTCCGAAGAAATCGTCGCGCGCGCGTTGAAGGAATGGCGCGGACCGCGTCCTTACGTTTTCACTAAATGTATTTTGCGCTGGAACGAGGAAGGCAAAATCTGGAAAGAGTTCACCGCCGAATCCGTTCGCCGCGAATGCGAAAACAGCCTCCGCCGCCTGCAAATCGACGCAATCGATCTCTATCAAATGCACTGGCCGCCGGACGAAGGGAAACCCGACACAGCACAAATCCAGCGCGCTGAGAAAATCGCGCCGGTTACTTCCTTGCAGCCGCCGTATTCCATCATTCGCCGCGCTATTGAAGCTGAGACTCTTCCGTATTGCCAGAAGCAGGGAATTGGCGTGATTTCCTACGCACCGATGGCTTCTGGTTTGCTCACTGGAGCCATGACTCGCGAACGCGCCGCGAAGTTGCCGGCTGATGATTTTCGCAGCCGCAATCCGGAATTCTGCGAGCCGCGCTTGTCGAAGAATCTGGGGCTCGTTGAGCGTTTGCGCTCCGTTGGCGCGCGCCACGGCCGCACTCCCGGCGAAGTGGCCATTGCCTGGACGCTGCGCTCTCCAGCAGTTACCGGAGCGATCGTCGGCGCTCGCAACGCCAAGCAATCCGAAGGCGTTATGCGTGCCGGCGAACTAAAACTCACCAGCGAAGAAATCGTGGAAATTGAAGGCGCCGCAGCCGCGGCCGCCGCGCGGTAAGCTTTTTCAATTGTTAAAACGGAGCGCATAAATGGACTTTGGACTCAAAGGTAAGACCGCTGTCGTCTCCGGTTCGACTGCCGGCATCGGCTTCGCCATCGCCGCCGCGCTCGCCGCGGAAGGCGCACGCGTGATCGTCAATGGCCGTACAGAAGCACGAGTAGCGACGGCGCTTCACAACCTTCGTCAGCTCGTTAAGGATGCCGATGTCCGCGGCGTTTCCGCTGACCTCGGTACGGCCCAGGGTGTGGCGAGCTTCCTGCAGCAAATTCCGGAGGCGGACATTCTGGTAAACAACCTCGGAATTTTCGAGATCAAACCCTTTTTGGAAATCCCCGATTCTGACTGGCTCCGTTTTTTCGAAGTGAACGTTTTAAGCGGCGTTCGCCTCTCGCGCCATTATCTGCCGGGCATGCTCAAGAAAAACTGGGGCCGCGTGATCTTCATCTCCAGCGAATCCGCGCAGCAGATTCCCACCGAAATGATTCACTACGGCATGACCAAAACGGCCCAGGTGGCTGTCGCCCGCGGCTTGGCGCAATCCGTCGCGGGCACCGGCGTCACCGTAAATTCCATTCTCGCCGGCCCCACGGCTTCCGAAGGGGCCGGGGTTTTTGTGGAAAGCATGGCCAAACAGCAGGGCGTCACCAAAGCGGAAATCGAGAAACAATTCTTTTCCACCGCGCGCCCTTCCTCGCTTTTGAAACGCTTTGAAACCACGGAAGAAGTCGCTGCCGTGGCCGCGTTCATCGCCAGCACCCAAGCCACCGCCATCAACGGTTCCGCGGTCCGCGCGGAAGGCGGCGTAGTTCAAAGTATTTTCTAGGAATCTCTCGAGTTACGCCCGCTGGTAGTCCGGCCTCCAGTTCTCGATGAGTTGCTTGATGGCCTTGCGTTGGGTCAACTTTTCGTCCAAAACTTTTCGTATTAGACTCGACAGTTCCGCATCGCTCGCAAACCGCAGCGAGACAATTTGATCGATAGTCAGCTCGCGGGTTCTGCCTTGCAAATCCGGCGGCAGCACTTGGGCATAGCGCAGCCGCTCCTCAAGCCGGATGACGCGGTCCTGTACCGCGAGCGCAAACAGGCGCGCTTCGAAAACCACAACAAGCAGAGCCGCCGCGAAAATTACGCCAAAGATTCCCGCGAAAGAAATCTCCAACTGCTTCAGACGGAACAGCGACCAAATAAAATTGGCCACAAAGACCGGCACGGCGAAAAAGTGAAACACCGGCACACGCTTGCCATGATTTTTAAGACTTTGCTCGGCCATTCTTTTTCCTCCATTCTCGCGTTTGATTATAGCAAGCCCCGCCATCTCCACTGGTCTACCCTGGTGCCGGATCTTCCGTTTCGATGCGCGGCCCTTTTTTCGTGGCGGGCGAATCCACTTTCGTTTTCTCCGCATCCAATCCTTTGGACAAATTCAATATTCAGGCGATATCCTAAACAAGAGCAATTCAAATACTCGGGAGACGGACAAAATGGCCAAAGCATCCTGGGGCGGAAAAGTGATTGCGGAGAGTAACGCCACGGTCGTGGTTGAGGGCAACCAATATTTCCCGCCCGAAGCCGTGAAAAAAGAGGTCTTGATGCACAGCAATCACACCTCGATTTGTCCCTGGAAGGGAACCGCGCACTACTATCACGTCGCTGTCGACGGCATGCAGAACGACAACGCCGCCTGGTATTATCCCGAGCCGAAGCCCGCCGCGGCTGAAATCAAGAACCACATCGCATTTTGGAAAGGCGTCCGCGTCGAGAGCTGAAGGACGAACGTGACGTCTGAAGACCGGCCAATACAAGGGCCTCCTTATTTCGCGATCTCATTCTTGAAGATGGAGCCATCGTGCATTACAAAGCGCACATGCTCCAATTCTTCGATGTGCTTGAGAGGATCTCCTTCCACTGCGATCACTTCGGCGTAGGCTCCGGCAGCGATTACTCCAATTTCTCCCTTCATATCCAGCATTTCAGCGGAGCGCGAGGTTGCCGATTGAATCGCGTCCATCGGCGCCATTCCCAGGGAGACCATTCTCTTGAACTCTTGCGCGATGGGCTCAGTCCAAGGAATTCCGCCGATGTCTGTACCGTAGACAATTTTCAAATGCGCCTGCAGTGCCTTTTTGAAGCTGATTTCATGAACGGCGGCGCGCGCGCGGTCGCGCTTTCCGCCGGGAGTGTCGGCGGGCGCCCAGTCGCCGTAATAGGGAGATAACGTTGGGCAATACCATGTCCCCTGCCGCTTCATTTGGGCAATCTGCGCATCCGTGATTTCGAGGCCGTGCTCGATAGAGTCGCATCCGCCATCGAGCGCGCGCTGCAAACCGATTCCGTTGTAGGCGTGACACGCCACTTTCTTCTGCCAGCCGTGCGTCTCGTCAACGATGGCCTGCAACTCTTCCACGGTGAGTGTCGGTTGCGAGACCAGGTTGCCTTGTTTGTCCACCCACGAACGGTGCGTCATGTATACCTTGATCCAGTCGGCGCCGTGTTCGAGTTGCTGCCGAGCGGCTTTGCGCGCTTCCACGGGTCCGTCGACAATTTGCGCTCCTTTGGGCATCTCCAGCTCCGGCGCGTAACCTTCCAGGTTGTAACCGCCGGTTGTTGAGATCGCACGCGTGGCGCCAAAAATTCTAGGACCAGGAATTGTACCTTCCTCGATCGCTTGCTTGATTTCGATGTCGCCGTACCCGGCGCCTTCCGTCTCCACATCCCGGATGGTGGTAAATCCCTGCTCGAGCGCCCGTCGGGCCGCGACAGTGGCCCGCGCCGCGCGCAACGCGATTCCCGCGTTCAAAATATTCGCGTCATAGCCACCCTTGGCAGGATCCTCGCCCCACAGGAAAATATGCGTGTGCGCATCGATCAGCCCCGGCAGCACCGTGGCATTCGAGAGATCAATCACTTTCGCGCCGGCCGGAATCGGCGCTGAGGCGTCGGCCACTCTTTCGATGCGGTCGCCCCGCACAAAAATGAGCTGGTTCTTCTTTGGCGTTTCGCCCACCCCATCAATGAGAGTCCCTGCGCGAATCACCGTCAGCGCGGCTGTGCCCGGCCCACCGCTCTGCCCTCCGCCCTGCGCATGCAAAACACTGCCGCTCATCGTCAACGTGGCCAGCATCGCCACGGCACAAAAAATGTTCTTCTTCATCCATCACCCCCACGAAGCCCGGTAAGCTTGCCGCAAAGTCACGGTCGATTGCAACGGGTCTCGCAAACTTCTGCGGCCATCGAAATGGTGGAGAGGCATGGAGTTCCAGAACGGGAATTGTTGGTACACACCCCGGCAGTTTTCGTAAGAGTGGCAAACAAAGGAGTTGCGGGATACGGAACTTGGAAGAAGATACGGAAGACGGGAGATGGGCGAAACATCGGCGCGTTTGAATCTTAGAAGCGAATAGCGTGAACGTTATAGCGCCATGAAAGGAAGGCAGCGAAGAGTTGCGTGGCCCAGATTGACGGCGGTGGAATCGAGAATTCACGACTCACGCTACCATAGAATAGATAATATGTCTACTAACATTATAGTAAAAATAAAGTGCCTATATTGAGTGAGTTAGGGAATTGTTCGAATGGCCGCGCAAAATAAAGAAAACAAAGGGGTAGAGCTCACTGGGGGCAGGGGAAAGTATTTGTTGAACGGCTACGAGCAGGATGGAAGGTAAGGGCAGGGCGAGGGATGCCCAATCAAGGGGCGACGGCAAAAGTTGAAAGGTGACAGTGGAAGCTAGAATATCACGCCGGGGAACGCCTCTTCTGAACAATTATCTTCGTCGGGCATTGTTTGACTGCGGGAGGCTGTTCCGCTGGCGGCAAGGCAGCTTTTTGTCCAAACGCGGCAACTAAACGTTCGGGAAAAACTTGTTTATTCGTGGCATAATCGGCGAGAAGACAACTACTGGTTATGATGGCCCTCGCTAACCATTCCCTCGGAAGCATGCGCTTGAGGCTGAGTTCGTGCCACTGTCGCACGGTTTTGGTCTTACTGTTTTCCGGAGCCCTGGTAACCGGATCTGCGCAGGCACAACTTAATCAGGGGCCCAGCAGTACCGACAATCTCCCTTCAAGTGTTCATGGCACGGTGCTGAATCGGATTACGCATGAACCCATCGGCCGCGCCCTCGTGTATTCCCCCGACCAACGATATGCCGCGTTGACGGATGATCGCGGCCATTTCGAGTTTAAGTTTCCGGCGCAAGAGCCCCAGCCGAGAGGGGACCTCTCAGCTACGAATAACGCCGGGCCATTGAGTGCCAGGCAGGTGCGTGTGGTGCAAAACTTTAGCCCTACTGTGTTCATGGCGCGCAAGCCGGGGTTTTTGCAAAACTCGAGTGATCCATCCTATGGCCGTGCCAACGCCACTGAACCGGAGATCACTATCTATCTCGATCCGGAGTCTCTGATTGTCGGCCACGTCACCCTTCCGGGGGCGGAAGGCAGCTCGCGGGTGCGTCTGGAGTTGTACCGCCGGGACGTCAGCGAAGGGCGGGAACGCTGGACCTCGGCGGGCACGTTTATGACGTGGTCCGATGGAGAATTTCGTTTTTGTGAACTGCGGGCGGGAACCTACAAATTGGTGTCGCACGAGCAAATTGATCGAGATCCACTCACTTTCAATCCCGGCGGACCATTCTTTGGTTACGTGCCCGTTTTTTATCCGAGCGCTCCCGATTTCTCCGCTGCACGTCCGATTCAACTTGCTGCTGGCGCGACTTTCCAGGCCAACGTGACGCCGGTGCGCCGCGAGTATTACTCCGTCAAGATTCCGGTGGGCAATGCAGCCGCCGGGCAGCCGATGAACATTCACGTTTATCCGCTGGGGCATCCTGGTCCGGGTTATTCTCTCGGATACAATTTCGCTGAACAGTTGATTGAAGGAATGCTCCCAGAAGGCAACTACACGCTCGAAGCCGATTCCCATGGCCAGCCCGGTTCCACTGGTATTCTCAATTTTTCAGTGGCAGGCGCGCCGTACGAAGGGACTCCTCTCAGCCTCATTCCAAACACATCGTTGACGGTGAATGTGACGGAAGAATTCAAGTCTGCACAGTGGGCCGCCAACCAAGGCGCCTCGAAATCCGCGGATGGGTCGTCGAACCCGGCGGGCATTCGGAACTTGAATGTGCAAGTCACACTGGCGCCCATGGATGAGTTTGGCTCGGGCGAAGGTGGCGCCGCACAGCGGCTTGAGGGCAATCCGGAAAATACGCTGATTATCCCGAATGTCCGACCGGGACGCTACCACGTGCGTGCCGAAACTGGAGCCGGCTTTGCGGCCTCCATCCTGTGCGGAGACACCGACCTGATGCACGAAGCTCTGGTCGTCGGTCTGGGCGGGGTGAGTTCACCGATTGAGGTTACGCTGCGCGACGATGGCGCCGAGGTGGACGGCAAAGCCGAAGGCGCTACTCAGGATTACGTCTACTTCCTGCCAGTTGGCGAGAGTTCCGGTCAATATCGGACAATGACCAGCAATTCCGACGGGTCCTTTACTGTCGCGCAGCTGCCTCCGGGCAGCTATCTGGTGCTGGCGTTTGACAGCGCGCAGGCAGATTTGGCGTACACCAATCAGGAAGTGCTAAAGAACTTCGAGTCCCAGGGACAAATCATTCATGTGGCCGCCGGCCAGAAGGAGCATCTGCGCCTGAAAGTGATTACGAGAGGCGATTCGCAATGAGCGTTAGAGAGCGCATTCGGTGGATACTTTTTGCCATTTGCGGATTGGCGATTCTCCAGCCAGGTTTTGCAGCTGCTGGGCAGAATCAAAATCTTGCGGCGCCTGAAAGAGCCCAAGCCGGCCAAACCCTTAAGATTGCGGGAACGGTGGTAAACGCGATTACCGGCGAGCCGCTTTCCCAGGCCCGCATCACCATCGCAGAAACGAAAGAGCGCGCCAAATTGATTTCGATGATCACTTCGGAAAATGGCCACTTTGAGTTTTTGCAAGTGAAGCCGGGAAAGTATTCCTTGCAGGGAGCGAAACGCGGATTCATTTCCTCGGCCTACGAACAGCATGAACAATTCTCGACTGCCATTGTGACCGGGCCTGAATTTCCGACCGAAAATCTAATCTTGCGACTTACGCCGATGGCACTGATTACGGGTCATGTGTTTGATGAATTCGGGGATCCGGTGCGAAAGGCGCGTGTGTTTCTCTTTCTCGAGGACCACCGCGGGGGAATGACGCGTATCACGCGCCTTATGAATTCCTTAAGCGACGATCGAGGTTATTACGATTTTTCTATGCTGCGGCCGGGAAAATATTACGTGTCCGTTAGCGCGAAGCCATGGTACGCGATGCATCCGACGGCCGCGCCAGACACATCCGACGGTCCTGCCCAGCAAATCTCCGCAGCTCTTGACGTCGCTTACCCCACAACCTACTACCACGACGCCACGGAAGCCGAATCGGCCACTCCCATTGAAGTGAACGGCGGCGACAGATTGCAAATCGATATGCATCTCAATCCCACCCCGGCTTTGCATCTTCTTTTTCGAGTCCCTCAGGAGCAGCAACAAAATTTCAGCATGCCGGTGCTTCAAAAGCACGTGTTCGACTCGGTGGAATTTGTGCAGAGCGAGGGCATGCACCCGGTAGCACCCGGCGTGTACGAAATGACCGGCGTTCCTCCGGGGCGCTATAACGTGAGAGAAAAAAACGCGAACTCGGGACAGTTTGAGCAGTCTTCCGACGTCGATCTAGTGCGGAACGGGCAGGAGCTGAATGACACTCACAGCGAGCCGCTTAGCAGTCTCAAACTGTCCGTGAAGAACCCGGGCGAAGAAGCGCTTCCCAATCCGTATACGGTGGGCTTGCAGGATTCGCGGCGGCGGATGGTGGCCTTCATGCAAGGAGATGCTTCGGGCCAAGTCAACTTTGAAAACTTGGCGCCAGGGAGGTACGCGATTCTGGTGGGCTCCCCGACGAGGCCCTACGCGGTTGTGCGGACTTCGTCGCAAACGGGCGAATCCGCGGGCCACTTCGTAAACGTCACGCCCGGGGAGGCGCAGGAGATGACGGCTTTTCTTGCCGCAGGCATGGTAAGCATCGAAGGAGTTGTCCAGAAGAAGGATAAAGCGGTCGCCGGCATTATGGTGGCGCTGGTACCGGATGACCCGGAGAAGCACATTGAGATGTTCCGGCGTGACCAAAGCGACTTCGATGGAACATTTATTGTGCGCGGCGTGATTCCAGGCTCGTACACAATCGTCGCCGTCGAAGATGCCTGGGGATTTGAATGGCTACAGCCGGGAGTACTCGCCCGCTACGTTCAACACGGCCAGAACCTG
>WNFN01205186.1_pt1 | contig 11900 bp, 14 predicted proteins | sample 5400161 | NCBI WGS metagenome assembly WNFN01 (sample SAMN13153353, study PRJNA577476) | soil metagenome | isolation source: 80 cm saprolite on Douglas fir-dominated hillslope | place: USA:California | collected 2013-09-17
GTAACGATCACCAGCGCGGCGACGACAGCGATCGAGACCCAGCCCATGAGGGTCATATGCCGCGGATGCCGTGGTCCGCCCCCGCGCTGGCGCCGGCTCCCGGGACCACTTGACGGCGCCCGCGAGTCCGCGACCTCGCTCTCGTCGGAGCCGCTCATACTCCTCTCCGGCCGGAGTCGTATCGGTCGCCGTGGGCATCTACCCGTCAGGCTGCGCCTGCAGGATGAAGTCCCGCTGGGTATCGGCTGGGTATCGACTAAGGGATCACCCACATTCTTCCCAGTTGCCCGCGACTGACACGATCCCGGTCATATCCGGCCGCCACATGGGCGGCCCCTGCCCGGCGGCCCCTTCCTGGCGGCCCGGGAAAGCTCGGTGTACGCTCCCGACAGGTAGAACGTGTTCTAATTGCCTGGGCTGGCGATGGTTGCGTCGATCACGCGGCTGCACCGGGAGGGAGTTGTCATGCAGTTGAGCACCGAGCGCATTCTCACCACCCACACCGGGAGCCTGCCCCGGCCGGCCAGCCTGCCGCGTGCAGGCACGGAACGCACTGCCGAGCAGCTGGCCGAGGCCGTCGGCTCGGTCGTCCAGGCCCAGCTCGACGCCGGCATCGACGTGGTCAACGACGGCGAGGCGAGCAAGCCGAGCTACGCCACCTACGTTACGGAACGGCTGTCCGGCTTCGGCGGAACCGGCGAGCCCCTGCGGCCGAAGGACTTCGACGACTTCCCGCTGTGGGCCGAGCGGATGACGTCCGATCCGGGGCGGGCGCGGCGGCTGGCCAGCCCGGCTTGCATCGGCCCGGTGTCCTACCGCGACACCTCGCTGGTGCAGGCCGACATCGCGAACCTCAGGCAGGCGACCGCCGGGCGGGACGTCGCCGACGTCTTCATGTCGGCCGCCTCGCCGGGCGTGATCGCGATCTTCCAGCAGAACCAGTATTACGGCAGCGACGAGGAGTACATCGCGGCCCTGGCCGACGCGATGAAGACCGAGTACGACGCGATCCACGCGGCCGGCCTCGTGCTGCAGCTTGACTGCCCGGACCTGGCCATGGGCTGGAACGTCTCCCGGCTGGGCGGTACCCAGGAGGGCTTCCTCGTCCAGGTCGCCGGGCGGGTGGCCGCGATCAACCACGCGACCAGGGACATCCCGCCCGAGATGATGCGGCTGCATCTGTGCTGGGGCAACTACGAGGGCCCGCACACCAGCGACATCCCGCTGCGCCAGATCCTCGGGGAGGTGCTCAGGGCCCGGCCGGCCGCGATCTCGTTTGAGGGCGCCAATCCCCGCCATGAGCACGAGTGGGCGGTGTTCGAGGAGGTTCGGCTGCCCGACGGCAAGGCCATCATTCCCGGGGTGATCGATTCGACGACCAACTACGTGGAGCACCCCCAGCTCGTCGCGCAGCGGATCGGGCGCTACGCGCGGCTGGTCGGCCGGGAGAATGTCCTGGCGGGCAGCGACTGCGGCTTCGCCACGTTCGCGACATCCTCGGCGGTCGACCCGCAGGTCGCGTGGGCGAAGCTCGCCGCGATGGCCGAAGGCGCGCGGCTGGCGAGCAGGGCGCTGTGGGCCTAGGCGCGGTTATCCTGGCGAACCGGTCAGCCGGGCCGCGGTCGACGGGCCATCGCTCGGGTGCTGGGCGTTGGACGCGGCCAGGAACTGCGGCACCTGCGGGACCGTCGCGGCCACCGCCGCCACGGCCCCGGCGTCGCCGTAATGCAGGTGGGAGCTCTCCGTCTCGGCCAGCCCGACCACGACGCTGTTGACCCGGACCTTCGGCGCCCACTCCACGGCGAGGCTCACCGCCAGGTGGTGCAGCCCCGCCTTGGCCGCTCCGTAGGCGGCGGTCCCGGGCGAGGGGCGCACGCCGCTCACGCTGCCGATCATGATGATCGAGCCGGCCCCCCGGGCCTGCATGACCTGGTTGGCACGCTGGGACACGTGCAGCGGGGCGATCAGGTTCAGCAGGACAATCTTCTGGTGGAGGTCCGGTGATGTGGTGGCCGCCTCGGTGTACGGGGTGCCGCCGGCATTGTTCACGACGACGTCGAGGCGCCCCGTGGCCTCGACCGTGGCCGCGATGAGCCGGTCCACCTGCGCCGGGTCCCGGACGTCCGCCGCGATGAAGGTCGCCGCGCGGCCGTCGGCCGCCACCGCGGCTGGCGGCTCCCGGCGCCCGCACACGACCACGTTCGCGCCCGCGAGCAGGAACCGGCGCGCGATTCCCGCGCCGATCCCCCGCGTGCCGCCGGTGATGAGTACCGTGGCGCCGCGGACCTCGTCGTCAGCCACTGTGTCTCCTCGAACCATGGGGGGCCTCCCCAGCAAGAAGAAGGAGTCGTCGTGGCCATCAGCATGACAGCAGCGGGCGGGGTAGCCGAGGTGCTCATCGACTCGCCGCCCGTCAACGCGCTGACCGTGCGTGACTGGTTCGACCTGGCCGAGGCGGTCACCGGGGCCGGCCGTGACCCGCAGACCGCGGTCGTGATCCTGATGGCGGCCGGGCGGGGCTTCTGCGCCGGGGTGGACATCAAGGAGCTGCAGCGCGAGGGCCACCAGGCCGTCATCGGCTGCAACCGCGGCTGTGCCGCGGCGTTCGCGGCGGTCTACGAGTGCGAGGTCCCGGTCATCGCGGCGGTCAACGGGCACTGCCTCGGCGGCGGCATCGGGCTGGCCGGGAACGCCGACATCGTCATCGCCGACGAGGCGGCCAGGTTCGGGCTGCCGGAGGTCGACCGGGGGGCGCTGGGGGCGGCCACGCACCTGTCGCGGCTGGTGCCGGCCCAGCTCATGCGGCACATGGTCTACACCTGCCAGCCGGTGTCGTCCCGCGAGCTGCTCCGGCACGGGTCGGTGTACCGGGTGGTGCCCGCGGCGGAGCTGCACGCGGCCGCGCGGGCCGTCGCCGCGGACATCGCGGCCAAGAACCCCTACGTCATCCGCCTGGCCAAGCAGTCGCTGAACGGCATCGACCCGGTCGACGTCAAGCGCAGCTACCGGTTCGAGCAGGGCTTCACCTTCGAGCTCAACCTCAGCGGCGTCTCCGACCGGGCCAGGGACGACTTCATCGGCCGGCGGTCCACCCCGGGGGAAGGGTCCCCCCAAACCCCCCCGCAGGCCGCCGGTGACGCGGACTTTAATACATAACGGGAGCTAGCGGCGTGGACAAGTCCATGACGATCGGCGAGGCCGTGGCGCAGATCACCGACGGCATGACCGTGTCGGATCTGCGGGAGCTGACCGTCGTGTCCTACGGCGGTCCCGACGTGGGGCTACTGGTGGCGGCGGGCAAGGTCAAGCGCGTGGTGTGCGGCTTCGTCACGCTGGACTCGATCCCGCTCGAGCCGCATTTCCGCCGCGCCCGCCGCGACGGCCTCATCCAGCTCACGGAGCTGGATGAGGGGATGTTCCGGGCCGGGCTCTCGGCCGCGGCGCAGCGGCTTCCGTTCCTGCCGATCCGCGCCGGGCTGGCCTCGGACGTTATGCGGGTCAACCCGGAGCTGAGGTGCGTCACCTCGCCGTACGACGACGCCGAGGAACTCGTGGCCATGCCGGCGCTCACCCTCGACGTGGCGCTCGTGCACCTGAACCGGGCGGACCGGGGCGGGAACGCGCAGTACCTCGGGCCCGATCCTTACTTCGACGACCTGTTCTGCCTGGCGGCCACCCGCCGGCTGGTCTCATGCGAGCGGATCGTGCCCACCGCCGAGCTGGTCGCCGGGGGGCCGCTGCAGAGCCTGCTGCTGAACCGGGCCATGGTCGACGGCGTGGTCGAGACCCCGCGCGGAGCGCACTTCACCAGCTGCGTGCCCGACTACGGCCGGGACGAGGAGTTCCAGCGGCGTTATGCAAAAAGTGCTGCGACGGACGAGTCGTGGGCCGAGTTCCGCCGGCGGTTCCTCAGCGGGGACGAGGCGGAGTACCTCGCGCAGGTCGACGCGCTGGCGGGAGCGGAACAGTGAACGCCGCGACCCGGGCCGAGATCTGCGTGGCCGCGTGCGCGGACGCGTGGGCGGGCGACGGGGAGATCCTGGCCAGCCCGACGGGGCTGATGCCCACGCTCGGCGCCCGGCTGGCCCGGCTGACGACCGCGCCGGACCTGCTGCTGACCGACGGGGAGGCCTACCTGCTTGCCGACGCGGCTGCGGCCACGGATGCGGCGGCGATCGAGGGCTGGCTGCCGTTCGGCCGGGTGTTCGACATGCTGGCCCGCGGGCCACGGCACGTGATGATGGGGGCCAGCCAGATCGACGCGTTCGGGAACCAGAACATCTCGTGCATCGGGGACTGGTCGCGGCCCAGGTCACAGCTGCTCGGCGTGCGCGGCGCGCCCGGGAACACCGTGAACCACGCGACGAGCTACTGGGTGCGCGAGCACTCGCCCCGGGTTTTCGTTCCGGAAGTGGACATGGTCTGCGGCGTGGGCCAGGACCGGGCCGCGAGCGGCCCGGCGTCCGCCCGCCGCTACCACGACCTGCGGCTCGTGATCACGAACCTGGCGGTGCTGGACTTCGGAGCCGCAGACGGCTCGATGCGCCTGAGCTCGGTGCATCCCGGCGTGACCGTCGGCGACGTGATCGCCCGGACCGGCTTCACGCTGGCCGTCCCGGATCGGGTTCCGCCGACGCGCGTGCCGGGGGAGCAGGAGCTGCGGCTGATCCGCGAGGTGCTCGACCCGGGACGCCGCCGGGACGCGGAGGTGAGCTCCCATGAGTGAGCCACGGGGAAATCCGCTGGGTCATCCACCACAGGGCGATCCGCTGCGCACGCCGCTGACGGAGCTGACCGGCGTGCGGTGGCCGGTGGTGCAGACCGGCATGGGCTGGGTGGCCGGGCCGCGGCTCGTGGTCGCGGTCGCCGAGGCCGGCGGGCTGGGCATCCTTGCCTCGAGCACGATGACGCTGGCCGAGCTGAAGCGCGCCGTGGCCGAGGTGAAGGACCGGACCGGCCATCCGTTCGGGGTCAACGTCCGGGCGGACGCCCCTGATGCCCAGGAGCGGATCGACCTGATCATCTCCGAGCGCGTCAAGGTCGCCTCGTTCGCGCTGGCGCCGACCGAGAAGCTGGTCCGCCGCCTGACTGGCGAGGGCGTGGTCGTGATCCCCTCGGTAGGGGCCCGGCGCCATGCGGAGAAGGTCGCCGCATGGGGCGCCGACGCCGTGATCGTGCAGGGCGGCGAGGGCGGCGGCCATACCGGCCCGGTGCCCACGTCCGTGCTGCTGCCCCAGGTCGTCGACGCGGTCGGCATCCCGGTGATCGGGGCCGGCGGCTTCGCCGACGGCAGGGGCCTGGTCGCCGCCCTCGCCTACGGCGCGGCGGGCATCGCCATGGGCACCCGGTTCCTGCTCACCAGCGACAGCACGGTCCCCGATGCCGTCAAGCAGGTCTACCTCGGCAGCGGCGTGGCCGACACCGTGGTGACCACGCAGGTCGACGGGGTCCCGCACCGGGTCCTGCGGACCCGGTTCGTGGCCGAGCTCGAGGCCGCCGGGGGGTGGCGCCGCCTGGCCCGGGCGGCCCGGAACGCGAACGCCTTCCGCAGGCTCAGCGGCGCGAGCTGGCGGTCGATGATCGGCGAGGGCCTCGCGGCGCGCGGCCATAACGAGCTGAGCTGGAGCCAGCTGCTCATGGCCGCCAACACGCCGATGCTGCTGCGGGCCGCCATGGTCGACGGCCGCGCCGACCTCGGGGTCATGTCCGCGGGCCAGGTGGTCGGGCGGATCGCGGACCTGCCCACGGCGCGGGAGGTGATCGAGGGCGTCGTCACCGAGGCCCGGGAGGTCCTGGCCCGGCTCGGCGCTGGCCAGCCCGGCGCTTGAGATCAGCTCAATGCCGCTCAGCGGCCGTCGTCGTGGAAGCGCTGCCTTCGAGGAGGTGGCGGGTGAAGAAGCGCTCTGAGCTGTCCAGCTCGAATGCGGGCACGCCCGCGTGGCGGCCAGGGTTGCGCTCTTACCCGTAGCGTGGTGCCATGCTGACGGTCGGAGTCGATCTTGCTGCCGAGCCGGAGCGGACTGCCGTCGCCCGGATCGAGTGGTCTTCCGGCCGGGCCAGGATCTGCGACGTCATCTGCGGAGCGGACGACGGCATGATCCTCGCCGCCATCGCGGAGGCGCAGAAGGCGGGCATCGATTGCCCGCTGGGCTGGCCGGATGACTTCGTCGCCTTCGTGGCCGCGCACCAGGCCGGCCACGTCACGATCCCCGGCGACCTCACGGGGCGGGAGTGGCGCCGCCAGCTGACCATGCGGCTGACCGACCGCGTCGTCCACGCAGACACCGGGCTGACCCCGCTGAGCGTCGCGGCCGACCGGATCGGGCACGTCGCCCTGCGCTGCGCAGGCCTGCTGGCGCAGCTGGCCCGCCGCGGCCAGGCGGTCGACCGCTGCGGGAGCGGGACCGTGGTCGAGGTCTATCCGGCGGCGTCGTTGAAGCGCTGGGGACTTCCTTACCGCGGCTACAAGCGGCCAGGTGACACCCAGCGTCTCGGGTACCTGGTGGATCAGCTCCTGGCCGCGGCTCCGTGGCTGGACGGCCGCGGGAGCGAGAGCCTGTGCCGGCGCTCGCACGACGCTACCGACGCGGTCGTGGCGGCCCTCACGGCCCGGGCGGCCAGCCAGAACCTCACCAGCCCTCCCACCGCACGCCAGGAACCAGCCGCCAGGACCGAAGGCTGGATCGCGGTTCCGAACGCGCCCTTGAGCCAACTCGCATGACGACGCGCCCGGCACTCACTGACCGAAGGAGTTGCGCGATGGCTTTCTCTCTGGACGGCCGGCTGGCCCTCGTGACCGGGGCGTCGGGCGGTATCGGCGGCGCGGTCGCGCTGGCCCTGGCCCGGGCCGGCGCCGATCTCGTGCTGACCTACTCCGGGCACCGCGATGAGGCGGAGGCCGTGGCCAGAGCGGTGACCGGCCTCGGCCGCGCCGCCATCACCGTGCAGGCCGACCTCAGCGCCGCCGGGGCCGGCCGGGACCTGGCCGAGCGCGTCACGTCCGCGGCCGGGCCGGTCGACGTGCTGGTGGCCAACGCCGGCGCCGGAGTCCTGCGCGCCTGGCAGGACGTGGATGACGAACTGTGGGCGCAGACGTTCGCCGTGAACGTCACCGCGGTCTGGCAGCTGACCCGCGCCGTGCTGCCGGGGATGGTCGAGCGCGGGTTCGGCCGGATCCTGCTGGTGTCCTCGGTCGCCGCGCTCACCGGCGGCATTGTCGGCCCGCACTACGCGGCCAGCAAGGCCGCACTGCACGGGCTGATGCACCACCTGGCTTCGGGTCCTCCCTGGCCGCCGAGGTAGTGCCGCAGCTCGCCTGACCCTGCCCGGCGGCCGCGTCATCTGCACGTCATCCGCCTTGGTTACGCTCGGACCTGAGCGGCGGAATGCGGCGCGGTGCATGCCGGTTCTCCGTGTGAAAATACGACCGGGTCTTCAGGGGATCCCGTCGAGATCCCCGGGAACGGAGCGGATCATGACCGGAGCCTCTGCGCAGCAATCGTCGTCGCCGCCGCACCGCGCCCTGCCCACGGCCGCGGACGTCATGGAGCCGGCGCTGTCGACGGTAAAACCGGATGACCACGTCGCCGCGGCCGCCTACCTGATGAAGCACGGCCATGCGACCGCCCTGGTGATCGTGGGCGACGAGGAGGCCAGGCGGCCGCTGGGCCTCATCACCGAGGCCGACATCGTCCGGGCCGTGGCCGACGGGAAGGACGTGAACGACGTCCGGATCCATGATCTGATGACGTCCGATCCGACCGTCATCACGGCGACGACCAGCGTTCGCGACGCCGCCGAATCGATGCTCGCCGGGCATTTCAGGCACCTGCCGGTCGTCGACGACGGCCGCCTCATCGGGATCGTCGACATCAGGGATGTCTGCCAGGCGCTGCTGGACTCAACCTCAGGATGATCTGTAGGCAGTGGTTTTGCGAGGCACGTCGGGCCAAGTCCCCGGGCGACCGGGAGGCGGTTGCGTGAACCCCTGGCAGGTGCTGAGTGAACACCAGCCGGAATCGCCGTCCGCCGAGGCGGCGAGGATGTCAATTCCAGGCGAACACCGGCTGCTCGAAGTGCGATACCCGCGTGGCGCGGCCGTGCAGGGCCACCTGGCAGAACTGATAGACGATCGCCGCGGTCGGCGCGTGCAGGTACCCGCCAAGCAGCGGCAGCCGAATGACCGGCGACGCCGACTCGGGAATGCGCACCAGCCTGGGCGCGACGTCGAGATCGGCCAGCGGGATCACGTGTATCTCGGCGACCTCGGACGCAGCCCCCCGCATCGCGGGGCTGACCGGTCCGCCCCACACCACCACGGGGGTGATGAGGTAGCCCGACCGGGTGGCGTAGTCATCGAGCGTCCCGAGGACATCACCGGGCGCGACCTGCACGCCGGTCTCCTCGAGCAGTTCGCGCAGCGCCGCGTCCGCGGCTGACTCGCCCACGTCGCGGCCCCCGCCGGGCAGCGCCCACTGCCCGGCGTGGGAGCGCAGCGTCCGCGCCCGCCTGGTCAGCAGCAGGCACTGCTGATCGCGGCGGAGTACGATGCAGACCGCGACCGACGCGGTGCGCAGGCCCGCCCCGGGAACCAACCCGCGGCGGAAGCACCGCAGGTTCTCCGCCATGGCCTCCCGCGCCCCCCGCGGGTCGCCGGAGCAGGTCAGGATGGCGACGGCGGCGGCTCACAGGGAGCCGCGCCGGGTAGCTGGGCCGATCGGGAGCGCTTCGAGAGCAGCTCGTGGTACTCGTCTCCGCCGCCAATCATCCCGCTGACCAGCGGTGAGTGGGCGAGCGAGAACGCGCCAGCGAACATGACCAGCAGCGATAGTGCTTCCAGAGGTCCCCACGGGCCAGTGGTGCGCAGGTTGTCACCGAACAGCCCGATACCGATCAGGATGCTGGCGAGAGGGTCGATGAGCACGATCGTGGACTGGGAGGCGACGATCGGGCCTGCGTGAAAGGCGTTCTGGGCCAGGAACACGGCGAGCGCTCCGAAGATGGCCAGGGCGTAGGTCTGCCAGTGCCGGTAGAGCGAGGCCCAGTCGGCCGCCGCATAGCCGGAGACTTCCTTGGTGAAGGCGGCGGTGAGCGCGAAGCTGATGGCCGCGGCGCTCCCGAACATGGCGGCCCGCCACCAGCGCGGACCGCGGAGCGCGAGAGCGACGGCGGCGGCTATGGCCGCGACGCACGCGGCGCCGGTGATGATCCACTGCCACAGCGGCGGGCGTGATCGCGAATCCGAACCAGAGGGCCAGGATCATGACGAGGAACACCAGCTCGGTGGTCAGGATCGGCTGGACCTGGGAGAGACGCCCGAAGTGCAGGGCGACGGCCTGGAGCAGGAATGAGACGATCATCAGGGCGAACCCGAGCAGCCAGATCCGCCGGCGCAGCGCGTAGGCGAGCAGGCTGAGCCTCAGCGTGGTACTGGAGGGGGCACGCTCCACCCCCATGCGCTGGAACACGCTCGTCAGGGCGTTGGCCAGCGAAGCCCCCAGGGCCAGCACAAAAACCATCCAAGCCGCCTTAGCAGTCCTCAGCGAAGACGCACGTATCATACAGACTTCTGAGCGGCATCCACCTGACCAGGGTCAACACGTCCCTGTTTGAGCGTGACCGCCATGCCCACGGCAAATTCCCTGACTCTGGAGCCAAACCCACGACGCGTGGGTTTTAATCCGAGATCATGGGAGTTCCTGGCGGCGCAGGCGCTTGAGGGGCTTGCCCACCTCGCCGAGGCGGGCGTCGGGGATCGCGAGGACGGCGTGATACCGACCCCGCTGCAACCGCATCGATGGCACATCGAGGTGGTTCTGGCAGCATCGACGGCACATTGATGCGGTTGGCGGGACCCGGGCGCTTCCGAGAACCTCGGTGACCGGGCGCGCCACCGGCCCGGCAGGCGAGATACTGGTGCACGTGACGGCGACCCCCCCGGCCGGGCGCGACCTGCTGGCCGGCAAGGTCGTGGTCATCACCGCCGCGGCCGGCACCGGCATCGGCTCGGCCACCGCCCGGCGCTGCCTGGAAGAGGGGGCCAGCGTGGCGGTCAGCGACCGGCACCAGGCCCGGCTGGCCGAGATTCACGACGAGCTCACCGAGGCGCACTCCGGCCGCGTGTGGTCGGCTCCCTGCGACGTCACCCGGGAGCGCGAGGTCGAGGCGCTGGTGGCCGGGGCGGTCCGCCAGTTCGGGCGCATCGACGTGCTCATCAACAACGCCGGGCTCGGCGGCACGAGCTCGGTCCTGGAGATGACCGACGAGCAGTGGCTGCGGGTCCTGGACGTCACGCTGAACGGCACGTTCCGCTGCACCCGGGCCGCGCTGCGGCAGATGGTCGCCCAGGGGCACGGCGGGGCCGTCGTCAACAACGCGTCGGTGCTGGGCTGGCGGGCGCAGCCGGGCCAGGCGCACTACCCAAGGTGACGAGCGAGGACCTGCTCGCCGACCTGGCCGCCCGGGAGGCGTTCGGGCGTGCGGCGCAGCCCTGGGAGGTGGCCAACGTCATCGTGTTCCTGGCCAGCGACTACTCGTCGTACCTGACCGGCGAGGTGATCTCGGTGAGCAGCCAGCATCCCTGAGCCCTCACAGCGACGGCGGGGGAAAGCCGATGGTCTCGGCGGCCAGGGCCATCGTGTCCTCGCAGGCGAATCCGGCCGGGGCTGGGCCGGGTGCGGACCAGGTGGCTGCCGGCGAGGCGGCGAACATCGGGCCCAGGGCCTGGTGCACCGACTCGAGCGTCCACATGCCGTCGGCCGAGCCATGGTCGGCGGCCAGGAAAGCGGCCCGGATCCGGGGCGGCTCCAGCACGGCGGCGACGCCGCCGTGCACCACGAACACCTCGCCGCTGATCCCCGCGGCCTCCGGGCTGGCCAGGTAGACCACCAGCGGCGCCACGTGCTCCGGGGCGAGCGGGTCCACCGCCTCCTCGGGCGGAGGGCTCATCAGGCCCGCGGTCAGGCTGGTGCGAGCGCGCGGGCAGATCGCGTTCGCCCGCACGCCGTACCGGGCGCAGCTGCGCGCGGTGACCACCGTGAGAGCGGCGATCCCGGCCTTGGCCGCCGCGTAGTTGGGCTGGCCGAGGGCGCCGAACAGGAACGCCTCCGACGACGTGTTGACGATCCGCGCGTAGACCGGGCCGCCGGCCTGCTTGCTGGCCTGGCGCCAGTGGGCGGTGGCCAGGCGGCTGGTCACGAAGTGGCCGCGCAGGTGCACCCGAACCACGAGGTCCCACTCCTCGGCGGACATCGAGAAGATCATCCGGTCCCGGGCCAGGCCGGCGTTATTCACCAGGACGTCCAAGGTCCCGAACGTCCCGAGGGCGGCGGCCAGCAGGCTCTCGCCGGTCGACCAGTCGCTGATGTCGCCCTCGCAGGCCACCGCCTGGCCGCCGGCCGCGACGATCTCGTCGGCCACCGCGTGCACGGCCGGGCCGTCCAGGTCGCCCAGCACCAGCCGCGCCCCGGCCCCGGCCAGCGCGATCGCCTCCGCCCGGCCCAGGCCGTTTCCGGCGCCCGTGACGATCGCGGTCCTGCCGTCCAGGGTCAGGCCGTCCATAACGTTATGGATGCTCCTTCACGAAGGGGCTAGTAGCCGGGTCCGCACAGGACTCCGCCGTCGGCCACGAACTCGCTGCCGGTCGAGTAGGACGAGTCGTCGGAGGCGAGGAACGCCACGAGCCGCGAGATCTCGACCGGTTCGGCGAACCGCGCGATGGGCAGCGACGCGATGAAGGCGGCGCCGTCGACGTGGTCGAAGGTCCCGGCCTGCTCGAGGGTCATCCTGGTGAGCACGCCGCCCGGATGCACCGAGTTGACCCGGATGCCGAACGCCCCGAGTTCCTGGGCGGCGACCTTGGTCATGCCGCGGACCGCGAACTTGCTGGCGGTGTAGGCCGA
>WNFN01106231.1_pt1 | contig 11886 bp, 8 predicted proteins | sample 5400161 | NCBI WGS metagenome assembly WNFN01 (sample SAMN13153353, study PRJNA577476) | soil metagenome | isolation source: 80 cm saprolite on Douglas fir-dominated hillslope | place: USA:California | collected 2013-09-17
CTGAGTGTATCACCGGCCATACCTTCTGGGTCTTGCTATGTCTCGTGCAAAGATCCGCGCGAAAGCCACGCTTAACAATGGGATTCAGGTGACCAATTCGAGTTCTCAATTTACCATTTTTAACTTCTAGATGCTCGTCGCTCGCGCATAAACAAGGAAGGGCTTGCACCTGGTAGGGCTCGAACCTCCAGCCTCTATTTCGGTGTTGGAGTCTTCCGAGACCCTTTACGCCTTTTTGGATTTGCCACTAAGCGCCCTATTCCTGGTTTTACTCGTGCGGTCGAATCGCTATAGTGCTCGGACGTTGTCCGCAGATCGGCGTGTCTCAGGGCACGACTTGCGGCATGAATCCCGTAGCTTCGCGTCAGCAGGGAGCCGTACTCTTTCCGTAGTGTATGGAGAGGCTTATCTCCGTTTATTCCATGTTTCCGAAGCCACACGTTTACCTGCTCAAAAATTGGTTCGCATCGGTAATACTGGTGTTGCTTGGATGGTAAAGGCGCACGTCTACTTTTAATCACGAATGGTCCTTTTGCACGTTGGTAGTAGGTCCGGAAAAGAGCCATGACTTCGCGATCAACAGGCAGATCGGCGATCGAGTCCTCGCTCTTCGGATGAAAATAGCGCGTCGCTTCAATACGGATCACATTTTCATCCCACCGAAATGACGACCACTCGAGCAAATCGATTTCTTTTTTTCTCAGGCCCGCACCGACCGCCAAAAGGATGACCTTATACGCTTCCGGCAAAGAGCCTGGGAGCTCGGCCTTCGCCGCTTTGATTAGCTTCACGACATCGATTTCGCTCCGATACTTCATTGATTGGCGGGGCTCAAAATCGACGCCGTCAAAAGGCAGCGAATTTGGTAAGGACAGTTGCAAGTGCCGGGTTCTCTTAACCGCGAATAGACTCCGTGCCTGGCGCAAGAGCGAGTTAACCGAGATTCGAGCTCTTCGCAGCGCTAAAGGATTAGTTCCAGCGGTGGCCAAAAACGACCGCTTCCACTCCTGCACTCTAGGGGGCGTGAGCTCTGCCAATTTGACGGCATGGATCTTTGCCAACCATTTGCTCAATCCACCTTGCCGATAATCGTATTTCTGTTTGTCCTCCGACAAGCCGAATATGTCCGACACAATCTGCCTGAACGGTTTCGCGTAATTTTCAACGGTCCGTTGATTGCTCGCGGTCCGAAACACCTCGTTAAGGAACTCTCCTACCGTGACAGTCTGTTCAGCGCTCCGCTCTGCTAGGACCGGTTTAGTCTTCTTGTATCTCGCCAAAGCTGCCTCGCATCCATTTGCGGCGAGGAATAGATAGATATCGCGCGCCTTGGCGGCAGCTGCTGCCTTGTTCGGTGTCCCAAGAGAAAAGGTCGCACGCCGCCCTTCATGTGCCACTTTCATCGCCCATGCTTTGGTCAGGAAAGTTTGGCCATTGCGTGTATAGCTCTGGCGGAAGACGGCGCGCTGCCAGTAACGAATGTCGGATTTCGAGAAGTGTCCAAGCACGCCCGAATCTTGGACACTTTTGGGATTCATCCCTGGTCTGTCGTGGTCTGCCATGAGCTGATGGTGCAAACCGTAGAATAGCTTGCGAAGCTTGTCTACAAGCGTCACGGCGGCTCAAAACAGCTCATATCGGCTCATCCTGACAAGCTGACTACGGATCAGAAGGTTGTGTGTTCGAATCACGCCGGGTGCATTGTTGAAAACCAATGATTTACGCACCGATGGTGATTCGATTGGATCGGTTGACTCGGCCACTTCTCGGCCCGATAGGGTCGTCAACTTCGTGCCAAGGGTCTTTTGCGAACCCGCTACTTCTAGCTCAAGCCGGCGCGTTCAACCGCACCGTTGGAGTGGCGTCAGATTGTTATCTCATTGCTAGCCGCTGGAACCATGATGTAGTGGTGGGCTGTCCAGGCGGTGGGTAACTCAGCCCCAGCCTGTTGAGAAACGGAGCGTTCTTCGTCAGTAGGATTTAGCGGCGCTCGAAAGGAGAGCAGGTAGACTCCGGGATGTTCGACGTGCGCCGCGAAGGCAAGATGCTCGGTCGCCCCGGGCCGAAGAATGAGAGAAAGAATAGGATGGTTCGGGTTGAGCGCCAGCCGCGGGGTCATTCCAATCTCTTCTTCAGGGTTGAAGGAGGGTGTACGATCAGTCTGAAAGGAAGCCCTGCGAAAGAAGAGTGCAGGCTTCCCTTCGTTCCAGTTAATTCGCGTGATCTTATTTCCAGTATTTATGAGGTTCACCGCTGAGAGGATGCAATAGCCCGATCCATCGGGTCGGCGGAATGAGGTTGCCGAAATATCCACCCGGACACACACTGTGCGTCGCAACTGGAATTCGATGTTTTTAATATTGAGTTCCACCTGCTCGAGATCGCCTGCGGCCTTCCTCCGTTGCCTTAAGACGAAGAAGTTCAAGATGGTCCAGAAGAGGGTAAAGCCGCCGCCAATCACCAAGGCTATAATCTGGATAACTGTTTGTGTGGTTCCGAGGGACATAGATGGCCTCCTTCTGCTAGAATAAATAATAAATATCTAGTATTCCCGGTTCCGTTGGTCTTCGGGTCTATTAAAGCTATATAGCGGCCGGTCAAACCTATTTCATGGTACTCGCACGCGTGAGAGGCGGGATGTAGTTAGCTCTCTACCCATCTTTTCGCAGCCGAGGTAGCCTGAAAAGACGGTGAAAAAGTCAAGAGTTGTTTCCAACGCCTTGAATAACCGCAAAGAGGGGTTATTCACAACAGGCCCGGCTAGAGCTAACCGTTTTTGGAGACGGTCTCGTCGTCTCCAGTTGACGGCGTTAGAACAACTCTCCTAAGTGTTAGACAGCAAAGCCGAAAACAACCCACACACAAAAAGCATAGGCGAGACGCTCACATTTTGGTTCATTCTTTGGGACAGACGTCGCTCCACCAATCTCGGCTTCTGGACAAAAGATCATTCGTCAATTCTGTCCGCAGAGCACTGCACGGTTTCCGGATGATTTCATAGTCTCCGTCAAGTTTGCCCTTCTTACCTTTTTGTTGAATCGATTGTAACGATTCTTGCAGTTCCACATACGCATTACGGGCGGGAACCGAAAGATAGATACCTCCTGTTTCGAAGTACCACTTTCGCAGTCTGTCGCTGAATTTCTCCATCTCCTCGTAAGTGACGTCTTCGGATTTCGGCCATTTAGGAAGGATCCCAGTTAGCTCCCAAAGGGGCTTGTATACTTCAAGTCTTTGGTTCCTTAGGTTTTCGTCGATTTTGGCGCGAGCTGTCAACGAGCTTTCAATAAGCGCACCAACGTAGGAAACAATTCCACCAACGGCGGCGGCAATAATCACGGTAGTAATTTCAGTCTTGGATTCTGATGCCGTGCTTGAGGGCGACTTATTTTCGGCGCCTCTCGACTGTGAGGGCAGAGCAACGCTCAAGAGAATTGCCAACAGTGCTATCGGTCCAAGGCATCTGAAATCTGATAGTATGTGGCGTAGTTTAGCATGGCGCTGTTCATTGAAAGAGTCGGCCATAGTTTACCTCCTTTCTTTCAGAATTTTCGCTATCGAAGGAGCTCTTTTTCAAATCCATCCGCTTTACTAGCCTCTGTCATCCTCCACCTTTCGTATAAAGGGTGCACCGCAACCTTTTTGCATGCGGGCGATCCGAGGCGATGCCCTTCACCGTTATACGAAGATAACGAAATGGTCTCTCTGCTGACTTCGATAGAAGCGAATCAAATCTCCGGTGCCGGAACTCTTTCCTTCCCAAATGACGACCAGTAAATCTGCCCGAGTGAGGAAGAGCAAAGCGCGTTCGTTTGGACCTTCCAAGCCTTTTGGAAGCTGCTCTTTGGACGCGTCCACAAAGCGGATCTTGGCAGATTCGATAAGTTCAAGGATAGGCGGAGAAATGTCGAGGGAGTGATGGCCTACGGCGACCACTTGTTGCTGGTGTTCAATAAGATACTTGAGTACAACCCAATCTGCGTCGCCGGCCGAACCACAATACCATGTTACGTCGCTGCGTAAGAAGTGGGGGAGGAGCAAGTCTAATCGCCTGGCCGCCTTTGTTCGATCGAGTTGTCTTGAACCTGCGACGGCGATAGTTACTGGTGTGCGCTTCGGCGGTAGCCCGGTTTGAGTTTTCGATCTCCTGTCTTCGAATCGGCCAACGGTCTCACGAAAAGCGACTGCGAGCGCTGCATGCAGAGAGGACTGAAGCGCGTCGCGATCGTACTTGATCGTACGCAAGTTTTTGATGTCAAACGGGAGGGCCGCTATGTCCTGAGTCAGTATTAACGTTGGTTTTTGCAGTGCTAACGCGCCAACTCTCGAATTAAATCATCGGAAATTGTGCCGGCGGCACGGATCTCGTCGAGACGCTTAATCTCTACGGTTTCAGGTGCTTCAGCTGATCCGACGGCCGAACGAATAACCGAATAGACGTCATCAAACTCCTTTGAGAATGGCATTATAACAAAGCATTTCATATCGATGCTGCTTAGAAGTACGGCGCGGCACTATATCTTTAGCTTTTCGGATGGCGCGGCAGGCGGGACTGATTCCTGCAAATAAGCGGCTTCCTGTCGGTGACCCAAATGAAGGGCGAATCCTCCTACCCATGCGCGATCGAACTTATTCATGACCGGACCGTAAGTCCCGTTGGCTAAACCGATGCTCATGGTCACGTTGATCAACCATTAATTTCCAGCCGTAGAAAGCTCCAATGCCTCAACTAACAGACATGCGGCTTTTTTTCGCTGGTCCCTTTTGAAGCAGCTCCTGAGCACGCTGCGCCTGCCATTTGGCAATCGCTTCTCACACTCTTACCTATGGGGATGTGGCCTTTCCGTCTCAACTCAACAACGCCTGTCAGCTTGAACCAATTATTGTCTTGAGCACGTCGCAAACCTCCATCGGTGAAAGGGCTCGAGTCTATAGCCGTCTGCCTCGGGGTGCTTGGTGTACGCGCAACGCCGCACCAAGCGCCCGGGCGGCCTTTGTGCCTGCTGCTAATGGCCATTTGGCTGTTCGACGCTCCGAATTGAACAACTCCAGCCGACCGCTGGGATGACGTCGCAGCCTCCCAAATTCAGTCGCGATACGGCGTCGCAGAAGTGTTCACAGGGCAACTGTAGCCGTTACCAGATAACAAGGACTCGGCAGTAGCTTTGTTGAGCACCTTATGTCGACTAGGACCGATGAGAACATCTTTGATGGGGAGACGCCATGACGCGGCATCCACTTCCTGGCTTACGATCAGATCCTTCAGGCTGGTAGTCGGGGATTAGCATGTCACGAGCGGCGGGATAGCGTGGTTTGACGCCGCCTGACGTTGTGGGCACAAAGATCATTCGCCACTCTCTTTCTTCCTTAAATCCCTCATGTTTAAAGGTTGGAACAAAGAAATCAATCACGTCCTTCGCCTTCTTTGCGATCTGGTCAGGAGGTAGCGTTAGAAACCGATTATAGGTCTCCAAGATCGCACGCACCATGATTTGTATCTGCTGCTGCGGTTGGTAAAAACATTCCAAATACTCAGAAGGCAAAGGAGTGGTTTCCAGTGTAATCTTCGAATCCATTCGGGGACATTTCGATGCTCACTCCGTTAGGTGCTCTTCCCATTCAGAAAAATGAAGAAGGCGCCGGCTCCTATTGGACCATCCGTTGAGCAATCGTCTGCTTACCTAAATTAAATCACTGATCGCCTTTGTCGATCCCTGCGTTCGCGCTAAAGACTCGCCCCGGAGGGCGTTTTCTAAGGATCGCTAAACATTTACGTCGGCAGCTGTTAGACAGAACTCGTCCGAGCTCAGCTCGTCTGTTGAGGCGGTTTCGCTTGATCAGCAGGGCGGCTTCCAGTTGAGCGAATCGCGACAATCCTGTTCAGCAGATCGAACCAAAACGGAGCGCCCAATGAGACAGCAATAGCAGTTAAGGCCCAACCAATGAAATGATAACGTATAGTATCCCACCAATTTTGTAACCAGTACCCAAATCCTTTTTCTTGCCAGCTCCAACCCGGCCATTCCCTGAAGTCGGAATTTCGTGAGCCGGCGCCTGTTTGATCGGGGGTGTTTTCACCTGGTTGTGTAGTCCAGCCGATTGGTAGGTGGACTTTGTCAAACTGGCTCTTGAGGAGTTGATACTCGTCCCCAGGGTTTCGGTTGGCAACGGCACCGGATTTCTGCCCATCGGCCGATGTCGGACTCAGCGACGGTTGGGCAGCCTGACCTCCGTCGACTTGAACTGGGGGATGCTCGGCGAATTTTTGGGCTTGAGCCACCGGTGATTCACGCAGTCCAGAATCGGTATTCGAGAGGACTCTAACCAACAAAACGGTATCCAAGTTGAGGGCAAAGGTAAATGCGATTCCTAACAGGAGTTGAGCGACCTGTGTTTGGCGCTTGTACCATCCTGAAACCCTGTCCATTGCGTCGTTGAACCAGGTCTCGATAATCTCTTTCAGTTTCCCAAGATCACGTCCGGATTCCTCGAACAAAGCACTCAACGTCGCCTGCAACTTTAGATTCGGAATTTGGGCGATAATGTCGGCAAAGTACTTCTCTAACATTTTGTCGGCGAAGACCCGGATAATCTCCTTCGCGCCAGCGGTGGAATCACCCGATTCAGGGACCCTATTGATCAGCTCTTGAAGGTCTTTCTTAATTAGCTGCGCTGTCGACGCAGAATACGGGACGTTTTTGATCAACTCCTGGATATCGTTCCTCAGGCTCACCGCAGAGTAACTCGACGACACAGGCTGAGTGATTAAATTCTGAAGGTCTCTTTTGAGGGAAGCGCGAGTGGAATCCAAGCTAGGGATCTTATTGGCCACTACCTGGAGTTCTTGCCTTAGCTTATCGACTGACAGATCAATATCCGGGATATTGTTGACCAGAACTTGGAGGTCAGTTTTTACGCGTTGCACGAGTGAATTCCGTGCGGGGATCGCATCGACGAGCGAAAGAACCTCTTTTTTCACCTCGGACGTTGACGAGGTAAAACTCGGTATTCGCTCGAGTAAATCCCGTAGGCTCTTCTTGATGCCAATGAACGTCGGGTCAGCGTTGTGAACCAGATCGAGGAGAGTAACAGAAAAGGTGTGAGCGGGAATATAGGATGGCCCGTTCGGCGATGGCGCTAGTCTTATTTTCGCAACCAAGGGTCCCTTCGAGGCTGGAGGAGAAAGCCCCCGGATCAAAGCATGATCGTAGAGCTTCCTCGCCCAATCCTCGGCTCCTTGTGAACTGAGTAGGTTGCGGATTCCAACCCAAAGTTTATCAGCTCGCCAGCTTAACCACCCAGCTATCAATTCGGTGGTTGCGGTCACCATCAGGCTGGCCAGTAAATAAACAAAGATTACGCCGACAACGACGTCGAGTATGGTGGAACCGAACATTCTGCAAGCTCCTTGTCTCAAGTGGTTTCTTTCGGGAAGCGAGCGATGTACCTCCGTGATGCGGCTGGGGCGATATCCCTCACGTTCGGCATATTATGGTTGCTTCAGCGTTCGTTTCACCCTTCGCGAGGACGTTTTGGTCGGCACTTGACCTGCAGCGGTGTAAGCGAACTAGTCCGCTGCACCGGTGCGACTGATGCCGCTTACCATCGAGCTGCTAGCTGGGGAGGAACCGCTGGCGGGCAACTGTAAGGTTGGCTGCCTGGGATCGTCGCTGGTGATCTGGAAGGTTGCACTCTGGTTACCAGCGGTACTGGGTTGAAACTGGATGGTCAAGTCCACTTCGGCCCCCGGGTTTATCGTGATTGGCAAGGCTGGTGGAGAGACGAGCTGGAAGTCCGCGCTTCCGGCAAGCCGATCAAAAGCGGAAACGGTCAGGTTGCTGGATCCCACATTGAACACCCGCACGGTAAGGGTCGCGCTAGAACCTATCCCAACGGTTCCAAACGCCAGGTTAGCTATCACTGCCAAGCGTTGACCGGCCGGATGTGTTAACTCAAAGCTGCTGCGCCCATATGTTCCGATCCGCAGTAGTGGCGGGGTGGCGGCGGAGTCCAGAGCTAACGATACACAGTCTACGTTCGGCAGAACAACTCCGAGAACCTGCCAGCTTGCGCCGTTGTCGAGACTCTGCATGACGGCGGAATCGGTGGCCACGATGATCGTGTGAGGCGTTGAGGTTGGATCGATCACCACCGAGTGTAACGGCAGATCCGGCAAATTTGCATTGGGGTCGCCTCCATCGGTCCCACTGATATCGGCCCAATTGGCTCCGTTGTCGGTTGTGCGGAAAGCATGTTTGGTGCGATTTGAGGGACTAATTCCGCTCACTCCGGAATAGACCACGACCGCGACTGTGATGTCGGTCGGATCGATTGCAATGCCCTCGACGGCGTTACCACCGGGAGCGCCGGTCACGGTGATAGGAACCCAGGTCGCTCCTCCATCTGAGGTGCGTTGCACCGTTCCATTGGAAAGACCGACCCATAAGGTGTTCGAGTCGATGCCCACCGTTGCAATCGCGGTAATGTTTGCAGGGAAGGTTTGAATTTGGGTGAATGTTGTTCCGGTGTTAGTGCTCTTGAAGAGTCGAGGACCCGGAGCAAAACCCGAATTGAGTCCTTCCGTCACATAAACAATCGAGCTGTTGTTCGGATCGACGGCGAAAAGAAAGACAAGCGGAAGACCGGTACCGGCGGGAAAGGTCCAAGTGGTGCCCCCATCATTGGTCACGATGAACCCGCCATCATCAGCGCCGTAGACCCTCAGAGGATTGGCCGGATCGACCGCTACCCTGCCGCCGTCGCCATCGATTCCCAAGTGCCATTCAGCGCCGGTAAAGGCGGGCCGGTGCTCAACAGTACCGGTATCCTGCGTGCCGCCGTAGGTGAATTGATTGTTCGCGGGACTTCCCCTGCCAATGTCGATGCCTCGGAAGAGATTGGTAGCGATTCCTTCGTTCAGATTCGTCCAACTAATGCCTCCGTCGGCGCTGGTTGCGATGCCGCCATCCATTCCGACATATATCCGCGTGGGCGAACCTGTCCGGTGCGCGGGGGGGCTGAAGACGATGGCGTGATGGTCGAAGTGGATCTTGCCGAAAGATGTCGAGGTGGAAGTGAATGTGCCGCCACCAACAGCAGTGAGCGTTTTGCTTCCTGAGCTGAAATTGGTGCCGCCGTCCGTCGATACCCAAAGTTCAGTAAACCCGATGTAGACACGATTCGCATCCTGCGGATCGACGCCCACAGTCTGTGCATAGAAAAAACTGGTATTACCATTCTCGGTAGCCCGCGTTGTGGCGTCGGGCAGCACTGTCCACGTCGCGCCTGTGTCCCGGGATTTGAACAGGCCCGCGTACGTCGTCGCCGGCGAGCCCTCCACACTCGCGTACATCGTCTTGTTATCGGGGGAAGATGACTGTGTAAATGTAATGCGGGCGAAAGAACCCGGTGCCGGCGCGCCGTTACTGGCCGTGAAGAGGTTGTTGGGAAAACTCACACCGCCATCGGTGGACTGCAATATTCCTTGCCCCTGAACCGCCGCGTAAATGGTCGAGGACGAGGCAGTGTCCAGTTTGAGGTCATTGATGGGAATTCCAGCACCCAGGATCGGATTCTGGTCATTAAACAGGGGTGCGTTAGCTCCAAAGTTCAACCCTCCGTCCACCGATCGAAACAGTCCCGTATTGGTCGCCACCAATAACACGTTCGGCGCGGGGAGGGCGATTCGGTTGATGCCCTGGTTGGTGAATACGGCGCTGCCCACGATCGACCAGGTCTCCCCGCTGTCAGTGGATTTGTAGATGCCGACCCCTTTGAAGCCGGCGCCCGCAAAGAGCCCAGCTCCATCGAAGAGGTTTCCCGTTCCCGCGTAGACAGTATTCGGATCGGCGGGGTCAAGCGCTACCGCCCCCATGGAGAGCGATGGCATTCCGTCGGTCTTAGGCGCCCAAGTCGTACCTCCATCGGCGGATTTCCAGATGCCGCCGTCATTTGTGGCGAGGTAGATTGTCTGGTCAGTCCCGCCCCGTGGATCGATCACAATGTCGGTGACTTCTCCGGAGACGGGCCCGGCGCCTTGAAACAACTGGTCTTTATCGACGCGCAACGGAGTGGGTCCCACCTGCGTCCACTGCGCGCCCACAAAGCTTACCGGAGCGGGCGCGAATCCCAAGCCCCTCCGCAAAACACCGGCCGCTATCTTCATCCGTTTGATGTGTTTGATCCCTTCGCGCCAGATGTCAGAGCGGATCTGTCCATGCATGTCGCGGTGCTTTCGTAAGAACTCATGCCGCCGGTGTAGCAGCCGTTCTGTTGTCCGTGTCATATCTTTACCTCTTCTAATAGTAGGTTCGCGAAATACCTCGAACTGGGGAGGGCGGTTCCAGCCGGAACAACCAAGTGCACTTCTGCCTGGGTCGCCTCCTCAGGTACCTGACCCTTCCCTGTCACATGATCGAAGTCGTGTGGCTGGATCTCCAGAATAGTTGACGGCCCAGCCGAGGTGCCGTCGGCCTTCAGCCAACGCAGTTCGATGGTGGGTTTTGTTGAGACTGCGGTTGCCGCGTGCTCCGGCCCTGGAACTCCAAAGCAAACTGCTGCTTAGCCTTTAGTGTAGCGCTCTGCACCAACTCGACCGTGCTGGCGCCACCGTTCCGTATTTCGACTCCACCCTCAGCTGGAGACAGCAATACACCTGGTGCCGCCTGCGGTGTCAGGCACCAGCCGGCAGTCACGGAACCCATAGAGAGCGACGGCATTCCGTCGTTTTTGGGGTTCCAGGTTGCGCTCCATCCGTGGATTTCCAGATTCCTCCATCGTTGGTGGCGATGTAGATGATCTGGTCGGTGGTGCCCTGCGGGTCGATGGCGATGTCCACAACTTCTCCCGAAGCCGGGCCGGTTCCCTGGAAGATCCGGAATTGTCTTGGTGGGTCGCTGCTTAATTTCCATCAGACTCCCTCCGCTTCGAGCAGTTTGTTAGCCTGATCGATGAAGGTCTGCGCCAGGTCAAGACCCATACCGGGTCCTTCCAAAATGGCAGCGATTTTTTCTTTATCAGAGTTCGCGAGCTGCTGCAAGGTGGTGATACCCGCGGCCTCGAGCTGAGCAGCGCGCGCATGTCCAATGCCGGTTACCCGAGTAAGTTCTCCAACCGTGAGGTGTCCAGTCTGACCGCTGGCAGTGGCTTGCAAGCCCTCGACGATCAAGACTAGCTGATTGGTAGTCACCGGAACCGCGGGGTGAGTATAAGTAAAAGTGGGTGGAATATTCGTCAATCCCGGCGTGAGCTGACCTCCGGGCCGGGTGAGCGTTGTTCCGCATTGTGCGCATGCTCCAGTCGTGCTTGGTCTGCCGCCCGGGGTACTGGTGGGTTTTGGGTTTTTCATGGGGCGCTGGGTTCCACAGCAGCAACAGAAGCAACTGTTTTGCGAAGCCTGAGCAGCTTGAGGAGGTGGCGTGGGAGGGCACAATCCACCCGGCGGAATGGGCACCGGAGTTGGTGCCGCGGGTTCATAAGCAACGTTCATCGCTGAAACGGTGAGATTCCCGGGAGATTGCGCCACGAAAGAGATTGATACGGTGGCGGGCTGGAAGAGCTGCAGCGAAATTGCCGTGATGTTCAGAGCCACGCCGGCTGGGATCAGGAGATGGATCTCCGCCGACGCGGCCGTACCGGGAACGGTTCCGCTCGCGGCGGAGTAGTCGAAGGCTCCAGGCGCGATATCCAGACCTGGAGACGGCGGTATGGGCGTATTGGAGGCATCGAACCAGCGGAGCTCCAGCCGTGCGTTTTGCGTTGTGGCTGAAGCGTTGGCATCGACTGGCTGTGTCGCCGTTGCGTGCAGTTCCAGCGAGAACTGATTGCCGGACTGGACTGTCAGTTTTTGAAACAGGTCGGCCGTTGGATTACCGCCATTTGTAATCT
>WNFN01228948.1_pt1 | contig 11884 bp, 10 predicted proteins | sample 5400161 | NCBI WGS metagenome assembly WNFN01 (sample SAMN13153353, study PRJNA577476) | soil metagenome | isolation source: 80 cm saprolite on Douglas fir-dominated hillslope | place: USA:California | collected 2013-09-17
CTCAAATTCTATACCGAAGAAGGCAATTGGGATTTGGTGGGTAACAACACGCCGGTGTTTTTTGTTCGGGATCCCTTAAAGTTTCCCGATTTCATTCATACTCAGAAACGAGATCCAAAGACGAATATGCGTAATAACGCCGCCGCCTGGGATTTCTGGAGCCTTTCACCCGAGTCGCTGCATCAGGTAACTATTTTGATGAGCGATCGTGGGTTGCCACGCAATTTCCGCCAGATCAACGGATACGGTTCGCATACTTACAGCTTCATCAATGCGAAAGGCGAAAGGCACTGGGTGAAATTCCATTTCAAATCCATGCAGGGCCATAGCTTTTATACCGATCAAGAAGCAGGGGACGTAGTGGGCGGTGACCGGGAATCAGCCCAGCGAGATCTCTTCGAAAACATTGAGCGTGGCGTTTATCCCCGGTGGCGTTTCTGCGTGCAGGTCATGCCTGAAGATGAAGCGGAAACTTATCGCTGGAATCCGTTCGATCTAACCAAGGTTTGGCCCCATTCCGATTACCCGCTGATTGAAGTCGGCATCCTGGAGCTGAATCGTAATCCGGAAAATTATTTTGCCGAAGTGGAACAAGCGGCCTTTTCGCCGGCCAATATTGTGCCCGGGATTGGTCACTCGCCAGATAAGATGCTGCAGGCCCGGATCTTCTCCTACGCTGACGCGCATCGTTATCGGCTCGGAGTGAACCATGAATTGATTCCGGTTAATAAGCCCCGCTGTCCAGTGATGAACTACCATCGGGACGGCGCCATGCGCGTTGACGCCAATGGTGGTGGCAGCGTTAACTACGAACCCAATAGTCTTAATGGTCCGGTGCAACGCGCAGCCTTCAACGAACCGCCGTTGCGCATCACCGGAGACGCGGCCCGATATGATCACCGCGACGGCAACGATGATTATACGCAGCCCGGCAATCTATTTCGATTAATGAACCCGGAACAGCGATTAATGAACCCGGAACAGCGTGAACGTTTGTTTGCCAATATCGCTCGACACATGCAGGGAGGCAATACATCGCAGGAGATTCAGGTGCGGCAGATCTGCCATTTCTTCCGGGCCGACCCGGCTTATGGAATCGGCGTTGCTAAAGTCCTGGGAATCGATCTCGAACAGTTCATGCCCGAAGGAGCAGTTCAATCCGAAGCTTTAATTGGCAAACACTAAATAGGACGATTGAAAATGGCCGGCAGCTGCCGGGCAGCCGGCCATCTGCGACAACATAAGGGGCTCGCGATCGGGATCGCGTAGGTCCGTTTGATGGTTAGAGAAAATCAGTCCCGCAAGGACCTGACGAAAGTAGCCCAGTCCGGCAGCCACCCGTACGCGTCAACTTAAGGAGGCGAGGCGACCCGGGGAAAGGCGAGTGGACGAATGGATCTGTCGGCACGATCTTGCCCACTGCGGTAGGGCGAAAACCCGACTCCGCCAAGCCTACGTCGCGGCCGCGTCTTTTGGTAAGCATGCTTTTCAAGCTAGGGCGCGCCGAAGCCTGCGTAGGCGGCCTCGGCGCTTTTGGTCGGTACGCCCTTCTGTTACGCTTCCTCAGGCGCCGGGTTTGAGCCATTTTCGTTACCCGCTGATAAAATATCGGTGTACGGCTCGATTGGGTAATACACTAACATGGGTATTGGCGTCCAACACGGGTTGGAGAGGGGCCCAGAATGTGGCCTCCTTGCTTTAACCTGGGATGCAAAGTCGTATGGTGGGGCAGTCTGAAGACCTGCGTACAGCGGTTTTAGTCACAAACCGAAGTCACTCTAATCGGCGGGCAACGTATGGCTCAAGCCCGGCGCGTCGGGAAGCATATCGAAAGGGCGTACCTACTCAGCGCGCCGACTCGCCTTTCCTCGCCTCGGTAAGTTGACGCGTTAGGGCAGCTATCAGTCGATCATCGAATAGCTGAAGAGCAAACATCTATCCCGGAATGCGATGAACCTACGCGGCTCTTATGGCTCTGCGTTCGGAACGATTTCTTTCGCTCCTTCAGAGCTAAGCGCGTTTTATTGCCGGTACCCAGGGTTCCGCAAAGCCTTCACCCTGGGCTAAGTTTCTTTTGCGCCTTCGGCGCATCTGCGTCGTCATCTTGTATAACAATGTTACCAGTTGCTAGCATTGCTGACCTTGTTTGCATTGGCATCACGAACGGTCCCGAAGTCTCAATTTGATCTCTAATATCGCGCAGCATGGAAAAATCCGCACAGTTGCGTGCCGTTCTCACCGTTCGTTCGCACCGGTACAAAGCCGAATGTCATTTGCGTCCTGTATAGGACGGTTCATTTTCTGACCAAGCGGGCTCGCGTTGGTCAGAGGCCTGAACCGGATTGCCAGCTTTCGCTGGCATACCACCTGCTCTTTTCCGTAATCTTACTACCGGATCGAAAATCGGTCCGGTTCAAATGGGCCATCATGAATACTCTAGCGAACCTTTGTACTTTCTCAATTCGGCGTGCGGCCGGGGCACGATTCAGCGCCGTGCTCGCTCTTTTCGGTGTCTTAATCACTGCGTCTCTGGCCGCCGATCCAATCAAGATCGGTGTATTAGAAGATCAATCGGGTGATTTCGCGCCGGCGACGATTTGCAAAGTGCATGGCATCCAACTGGCCGCTGACGAAATCAATGCCAAGGGAGGAATCGCGGGAAGACCCATCGAGTTAGTGATTTACGACACACAATCAGATAACACGCGCTATCAGGAATTCATGCGACGCGTGTTACAAAAAGACAAAGCCGATGTCGTGTTCGCCGGCTTCAGCAGCGCCTCTAGAGAAGCATATCGACCGATTGTCGATCAGCTGCACGGCCTCTGCTTTTACAATAATCAATATGAAGGAGGCGTCTGCGATGCCAACATGATTGTGACGGGTGCCGTGCCGGAGCAACAGTTCTCCACTTTGATTCCATGGATGATGGAGAAATACGGGAAGAAGGTTTATACGATCGCCGCAAACTATAATTTCGGACAGATCTCCGCGGAATGGGTTAGAAACATCGTGAAAAAGAATGGCGGTGAAATGGTTGGAGAAGAATTTATCCCGTTGGGTGTTTCGCAGTTTTCGCAGACCATCAAAAACATCCAAGCCGCCAAACCCGATTTTGTGGTGACACTCCTGGTCGGTACAGCCCAATCCTCCTATTATGAGCAGGCTCGCTCAGGGGGACTGCAACTCCCAATGGCTAGTTCAGTTAATATAGGTCAGGGCTACGAACACAAGCGCTTCAAGCCGCCGACGCTGGCGAACATGTACGTGACCACCAATTATATCGAAGAGGTCGATACGCCTGAAAGCAAAGACTTCGTCAAACGTTGGAGAGCAAAATTCCCAAACGAACCGTACATCAATCAGGAAGCAGAAAACTCCTATCTCGCGGTTTATCTCTATAAAGAGATGGTCGAGAAAGCGAACGGATCAACAAAGATTCCCGATATTCGCAAAGCAATCGCGACAGGGGATATCAATTTCGATGCGCCGGAAGGAAAAGTAACCATTGATCCGAAAAGCCAGCATATGTCGCACACGATCTATTTGGCAAGGGTCAACGACGACCACTCAATTTCGTTTCCTAAAATTTGGCCCGATATTAAACCGTATTGGTTGGGTGAAGCCGGAGCGGATCTGACCAAATCGAATCCGCACACTCAGTACACTCCAAGTAACCCACCAAAGGTTCCTTAATCCGATCGATGATTCATTTGTAACCGCATGTTAGCTCACCTTGTAATTCGTAAGGTCTAGGTCCTCGAATTCTTCCTCGCCGTGGATATCGGAAGCGCACTCTTCGGGTTTCTTTATCAGATCGGCGATGCGGCGGCATTCCTGGTACTCGCATCTACCGGCTTGGCGGTGGTGTTCGGTATGATGGGAGTCATCAATATGGCTCATGGCGAGTTCATCATGTTCGGCGCATATGGAACGGCTATAGCGGTTCGGGCCGGCTTACCGCTTCCGGTTGCAATCACCCTCGGAAGCTTGATGGCCGGAGTAATCGGCATGGTCGTTGAGCGGTTGGTTATTTGCAGGCTCTACGGGAGACCTCTCGATACCATCGTAGCAACCTGGGGTATCAGCCTGATCTTCAGTCAGGGAACACTCATTCTTCTCGGGTCCAGCTTTCCTGGTGTAGGTACACCGTTTGGTAGCTTCGCTGTGGGTGCTTATAGCTACTCTTGGTATCGACTGGTTTTAATGGCGGCCGCTCTTCTCTTGCTGTTCGCACTCTGGCTACTCGTCAATCGAACGCGGTTTGGGGTTCTGGCACGAGCTACGATTCAGGTTCCACACATGGCCGAAGCGCTGGGCGTCAAGACGCGAACCATCTACAGCCTTACGTTCGGGCTCGGAGCCGGACTCGCGGGATTAACCGGCGGCCTTTACGCTCCGACGATGACGATGGTTCCCACCATGGGTAGCACGTTTATCCTGGAAGCGTTCGTGACCGTGGTTGTCGGTGGTGCCGATATATTTATTGGGACCGCACCAGCAGCGGGTGTGCTAGGGATTACCAAAGCGCTGTTCACCTCGTGGCAAGGACAGTTAACCGGCCAAATTGCACTTCTTATTGCTGTCATTCTGGTCATTCGGCTTCTTCCTAAAGGGTTATCAGGATGGATTCTCAAAGAACGCTCATGACGAAATTGCGATGAAATCACGGTCCGCCCTGAGCTTCTTCGAGGAAATTGGAGATGAACACCGGGACAGTGCTGTTCAGAGTCGGAGCAGAAACGGAGATCCAATGTGGAATAAAAGATGACAAGGCGCCTGGTCCAATGCTTCTCTCGCATTAACGGACCCCAGACCCTCGGACGTGGCCTGGGATTTTGGATACCGTTCGCTTTCGTCCTTTTGCTTGCGTTCGCTTTCCCAATGTTCAGTGACGATTACACAACCGGAAATGTCGCTTACTTTTTTACTTGGTTATTCATGGCTGCCGGTCTTTGTCTGATGTGGGGTTACGGCGGCACGTTGAGTTTTGGGCAAACGGCCTTTTTCGGAATTGGTGGTTATACCTACGGGGTTTTGACTATCAATTTCGGCGCTGACAATGGGATGACATTGTATGCGCTGGCGGCCTCTATCATCTTTGGTGCTATCATGGCTGGCCTTCTCGGCTACTTCCTCTTCTACGGCCGTATCAACGGCGTGTTTCTCGGAATCGTGACTCTAGCTGTCAGCATCTTGCTGGAGCGATTCATGGCGCAGACGGCCGGGCCGCAATGGCATATTGGTGAAGCGCGGTTGAATGGATTCAACGGAATGAATGGCATGCCGGCCTTAACCATCCCTTGGCCAGGTGGAGACATCGTGCTGTTAGCCGGCCTCGGTTTCTATTATGTCGTATTATGCCTTCTGCTCTTTGTTTATTTTGGAATTAGAATCCTGGTTAATTCCCGATTCGGGAATGTTCTCGTCGCCATCCGCGAAAATCCGCTAAGAGCCGAGATGCTCGGGTATGATGTTCGCAAGTTTCAGTTAGGCGCATTTGTTATTGGCAGCGCGTTGGCCAGCCTGAGTGGTGTGCTGTACACCTGCTGGGGACAATATATTACACCTTCCAGCATGAGTCTGACCTCCGCTGCGTTGCCGATTGTCTGGGTTGCAATCGGTGGCCGCAGCGACATCACCGCGAGCTTGGTCGGAGCTCTTTTAACGTTAATCGTATTCCAAACGTTAACTGTCAATGGCGCTCAGTACGCTCTGATTATCATGGGCGTCCTATTGTTAGTGAATGTCTTGACCGCTCCGGAAGGATTGGTTCTGCAACTCTTTCGGGTCAGGCTAAAAATCAGGCGGAGGAACTGATGTCTCTACTTCAAACAGTTAAGCTTAACAAATCATTCGGAGGATTGCACGTAACCGACGACGTCAATTTAACCATTGAAACGGGCGAAATTCATTGTCTAATCGGTCCTAACGGGGCCGGCAAAAGCACATTATTTCGGCTTCTGCTCGGCGAATACGCACCGTCGAGTGGGAATATTCTCTACCAGGGCGAAGAAATCACTCGTCTGAAACCATTCCAAAGGGTCCAGCGGGGAATTAGTGTCAAATTTCAAGTTCCGGGCATCTTCAAAGGATTAACCGTCCGCCAAAACTTGGAGATCGCACTGCAATCCCGCTTGAAAAGCAAAGAATTGCAAGAGGAAGCACAGCGATTGCGTGCATTCCTCCAGCTCGACGGTAGCGCTGAGGAGCGAGCCGGCAACCTTAGCCACGGCCAACAGCAATGGCTCGAAATCGGCATGGCCATGAGTCTCAAACCGCGCCTGCTTTTATTGGATGAGCCGACTGCGGGCATGTCGCCCGAGGAAACGCATATGACAGGTGAGATGATCATGGAATTGAACAAGAGTGGGATCTCCGTCCTGGCGGTTGAGCATGACATGGATTTCGTGCGACAAGTTGCCCATCGTGTGACGGTACTTCATTTCGGCAAGATCTTCGCACAAGGAACGATCGACGAAATGATGGCAAGCGAAGAGGTTGCACAAATCTATCTAGGAGAACCGGCTTATGCCTGACGATCCATGGCTGGCAGCAAAAGGGCTCCGTTCGGGATACGGCGGCAAACCGGTCTTGCAGGGAGTCAATTTTGAGCTGAGCAAAGGTGAAATTGTAGCGTTTATCGGACGAAACGGCGCCGGTAAATCCACCTTGATGAAGACCTTGATTGGACTGCTGGCAGCAAAACCAGGCGAGATCTATTTTCGTGGAACAAAGATCCAGAATCTGGCGTGCCATCGACGGGCACGCCTTGGACTCGGCTATGTACCGCAAGGAAGAGACGTATTCCCGCGCATGACCGTCGCAGAAAACCTCGCGGTGAGCCGAATCATTGCACCGAAATCAGAGCAGCTTTCGCTTACCGAGATATTCAATCTCTTTCCGGTCCTAAAAGAACGACGCTTTCAAAAGGCGGGAATCATGTCAGGCGGACAACAACAACAGCTTGCGATCGGTCGCGCTCTCCTGACCAATCCTTCGCTGCTTCTGCTCGATGAACCCTCCGAAGGAATTCAACCCTCCGTCGTCCAGGAAATCGGTCGGGCGATCCAGCATCTCAATCAAACCACCGGACTGACCGTGATGTTAGTCGAACAGAATATGGCCATGATCACGGCTGTAGCGCAGCGAGGTTACGTCATGGATAAAGGCCGCCTCGTTGCTGAATTGTCACGCGAAGAGCTGCATGACCGAGATCGGCTCCGAACTTATCTCTCGGTTTGAACAACCAATCACGAGGAAACAAAACGAAAGGAACGAATAGAAATGAGTTGGTTATCAAGCTCCGTGATGCATAGACGTGGTGTCACTCAAGGCGAAGTAGGAGAAACGCACGAACTAACTGAAGAACGCCAGGGTAAATTTCAATTTACCATGGGTCCCTATTCTGAGCCGGCTATCACAATCCGTCCCGGTGACCGAATCGTAACGGAAACACTCGATGCGTTCGGCGGCCTGATCAAAACCGAGAAAGATTCTCCGAGCGAAAAACTGGTGCTCCCGTTCTTGAACCCACAAAACGGGCCGATCCTGGTCGAAGGTGCCGAAAAGGGTGATGTCGTTGCCATCCATATCGAGTCGATCATTCCACGGGGCGCAAATCCGCGTGGAACAATCTGCATGATCCCGGACTTCGGCGGACTTACTAGCACCGACCTCACCGCGACGCTCAATTTGCCCCTGCCGGAGATCGTGAAAAAAGTGAACGTCGATGAGAACGGTATTTATTGGAATGATAAGCTCACGCTACCCTATAAGCCGCACATCGGCACATTGAGCTGTTCGCCAGAAATTGACTCAATTAATTCGTTAACACCCGACAACCATGGCGGAAACATGGACGTGCCCGATGTGGCTCCAGGGGCCATTGTGTATCTGCCCGTTCGCTCACCGGGCGCGCGTATTTTTATTGGTGATGCGCATGCCTGCCAGGGCGACGGCGAACTTTGCGGTACCGGTGTCGAGATCGCCAGCTATACAACGATTCACGTCGATCTCATCAAAGGCTGGAATCTCCATTGGCCTCGGTTGGAAAATGAAGAGCTCATCATGGCCATTGGCAGCGCGCGACCCTTGGAGGACGCGACACGAATCGCTTATCGCGAACTCGTCTATTGGCTGGAAAAAGAATACGGCATTCCCCGTTACGACGCATACATGCTGCTCAGCCAATCTGGAATCGTGCGATTGGGAAATGTCGTCGATCCGAAGTATTCGGTGGGCGCGGGAATCAAGAAGACGCTTTTAGAGAAGCTGACGTCCTAGCCCACAAATCTCACCCGCCACCGGAATTTTCCGGCAAAGCCGGAGAATTCCGCAGAGGAAACATTGTTTCATCTTCGGAGTTTGGGTCAGTTGGACGGCCAGCTTCGTTCGTAACCGATGACTCGTTCGCACCAACAGGCGATTCGGGCGAGTTTGAAATCTTCACGGTTGCCGCCCGTTAGTTGTATACCGAGCGGGAGCCCGCCCGGCCCAAACCCTAAAGGGAGCGTAATCGCTGGAAGACCCAGAAACGTCCAGGGAGTACAGAAGGCGGCGTCACCCGTATCACTCAATCCGGATGGAGCCTCTCCGAACGCGGGAACACCTAAGACCGCATCGATTCCAGTGAAAACGTCTGAAAAGGAATTGCGCAACTGCTCCTGCTGTTCTCGCGCCGAAGCGTAATTGTGTTCACCGGTCCTCCGGCCGGTTGCAACCAGATTTTTAAGGTGATCGCTTGTTCTGTCAGGAGCACGTGCGACAAGATCGGAATGGATCAATGCAGCTTCGTAGGAGAGGATTGTGTGAGCGAGAGCCCAGACCTGCTCAAGATTATCAGGCCACTCTCTTGTTTCAATCGTCGCTCCTGCTGCCACGAACTTGTTTGCTGTCGCCTCAAAGAGTCGGTGTTGAGTTGGCTGCACACGCTCCCAAAACGGAGGGTGCATGATCAACAGGCGTGGAGGACCCAATGGATCAAGTCCGTTGGCAAGATCGAGGCTAAAAGATGCCAGAGGAGAACTTGCCGGATCCTGCGGATCTGATTGCGAAGTCACGCTTAAGGCAAGCGTGACATCGTCGACATTGCGCGCGAAGAATCCAACATGGTCAAGAGAGCCGGCGAGTGGATAGACACCGGCCCGTGAAATCGAGCCGAAACTTGGTTTAAACCCAACAATGCCGCAAAACGCGGCCGGTCGTATCACGGAACCGAGGGTTTGTGTACCAACCGCCAGCGGAACGAAGCCAGCCGCGACGGCAGCCGCCGAGCCGCTGGACGAGCCGCCCGGCGTATGATCATAATTCCATGGATTGACAGTCCGAGCGGGACTCCGCCACGCAAACTCAGTGGTAGCGGTCTTGCCGAACACTGAGGCACCGATCTCTTTAAATCGATTAACCACCCACGCATCCTTTTCGGGAAAATGGTTCTCGTAGGCCAGGGATCCATAGCTCGTTGGCTGACCGGCCGTATCGATAACATCCTTTATGCCGACAGGAATACCGGAGAGGGCCAATGCTCCGTCAAACGCGCCCGGTTCGATCTCCTCCGCCAGGTACGTGAATGCCCGAATCTGCGGGTCGAGAACTCGAGTCCGATTGCGCAGTTCAGTCAGGTAGGCCGCCGGGGTACAGGATCCGGCCTTGAAACGCTCAAGAACTTCAAGCACCCCGAGTTGGAATAGATTCGTTGTACTCATTATTCCAGTTTCCGCTCCTTCCGTCGCATCGATTGGCCAAGCAACTGTCTCTTGAGCACGGATCTTCGAATTTAGTGCATTGTCTGCAGCGCCTTGGTGATGTAACGCCGTTCGACAAATTTTTCATACACGGGTTGCTCCGCCAGATTGCCGATCGCGATCTGCGTTGTCATGGCAACCTTTAACGCATCAGGGGGGATATCCACAGTTTTCGGATACACATTGTCCTCAATCATTCTTTTCGCCGACCTTGTGTTGAAACGGATCCGCAGCTGGCTGCTGGGCTCCGCACCGTGTGGATGATCTACAGCAGTCGATTGGTTCATGCCGCTTTCACCTTTGTCTGGATATCAAGTTCACCGCACAACGCGTGGAAATATTCGGTGAATTGAGCGTGGCCGCGCGCCGCGATCGGGCTGGAAGCCTCGATGTCGATATCGTACGTGTTCTTGACCTTCGAAGGTCTTCCGGAAAGTACGATGACGCGCTTGGACAATGCGACTGCCTCGTCAATGTCATGCGTAACGAGGACAACGGTTTTTCGAAAAGTTTGCACGGCTTCCATGAGAACTCCTTCCAAGTATAAACGAGTCTGGTAGTCCAGCGCAGAGAACGGCTCATCAAGCAGGAGAATGTCGGGATCGATAATCAGCGTTCGGATGAGCGCTACTCGCTGACGCATTCCTCCGGAAAGCGTGCGAGGATAAGCGTTCTCAAAACCACCGAGACCAAACCGGTTCAAGTATCCCTTTGCGGTTTCGATCGCCTCCGAAAGCGGCGGGCGCCGCATCTCCAGGCCCAACAAAACATTTTGCGCTCAATTGGCCAGGAGGGTTCATTAGGAGTTTCGCTCACTCATTAGCAATATTTGCGCCATTGACGGAGTCTGTGCTGCGCGGTTATTGCTTGTTCGAAAGGATTAAAATGAACGATGTTGATGATTGGCCAGAGTGAATTGAATGGCGAAGAGAGGCCGTTCCTCCTGACACCATAAGCATTAACTTAAGGTTTTTTGGAGTGGGATCTCTACTCCGACCTGTCCGCCGTAGTCAGGATGCCACCTTCGCTCTTCGAGCTACGGCGCGCCCGCAAGATCAAGGCCGCGCCATAGCGAAGCGACGGCGGGACGAAGGAGGAAGGGGCAGGAGGACTCAGCCCGGGTTTTAACCCCGGGGAAAGATCCAATCAAACGCACGCCCTCATAAGGGCGTTAGATGTGCGAAGTCGGTTATCGCGTCTATTGCGAGCCAAGAAATTCATCGCAAGGGTGTTGGTCACACTTTCACCTCGGCAGGTCTCGTTGGTTCCGACACGGTAAATGTGGTTTGCTCGTTTTAGCATAAATGGATCTTTTCATCAGCCCTTTCCTGCCTTGATTTCATAGGTATGAGATATTCGCCAACCGCTCACATTGAAGCGCCCGCCCGGGCGACTTCGGCGGTCGAGTCGAACGGACTGATAGGCAATCTCCAGCTCGTCAACTTTTCCAAGATTCTTAGTGACGGGTACACCAGACCGAGCCATGTCTCCCGTGAGCAAGGGCTCTAGGACCGCGTGCACTCCATCCGCGCCTGCGCTCCAGCCCGGAAGAGGAAAGTCACGCGCCAGCGCTGGCTAAGTAAGAGAAGTGTCCACAAACGCAAACCCCATTATGATCGAATATCGTGAAATTGGTGCTCCCACGGTGACCAAACCGATGACGGAAGGACCAGAGAGGCAACGCTCCGATCGCACCCGGCGTCCTCGTTTTATGCGGAAGACGTTAATAGCAATAGCAGCGCTCATTGCGATCGGCGCTGGTGTCTATTTTCTGGCCGTCTATCCGCGAATTCAGAATTATCAAGCACTCAATGCAGCTGCAGCCGCCGCAGGAAAAAGAGCGGTAACGGTAGTCGAAGCTACGCAGACATCGAGTGCACCCGACCTGGTGCTTCCGGGCAATATTCAGGCGAATCAGCAGACATCTATCTTTGCCCGAGTCGATGGCTATATCACACGCTGGTATACCGATATCGGCGCACACGTGGAGCCAGGCCAAGTGCTGGCGGATATTGATGCCCCGCAAATTGATGCCAATCTGCGCATGGCCCAAGCCCAACTAGAACTGGCGGAAGCTAATCTCAAGTTGGCTCAAACCAATTCAGTGCGTTCGCAACAACTTTTCCAGAACCATGTCA
>WNFN01210978.1_pt2 | contig 11881 bp, 7 predicted proteins | sample 5400161 | NCBI WGS metagenome assembly WNFN01 (sample SAMN13153353, study PRJNA577476) | soil metagenome | isolation source: 80 cm saprolite on Douglas fir-dominated hillslope | place: USA:California | collected 2013-09-17
CTTTGCTGTTCGAATGGATGTCCAGGCTGCCGCCTAGTTGCCGGAGTCTTTCCGGCACCCCCGGTGTTGGAATCCGAGGTATGCGGGAAAGACTCCGGCAACTAGGCGGCAGCCTGGACATCCATTCGAACAGCAAAGGTACACGCATCGTGGCACGGCTACCGGTGGCAGTTGCTTCTGCGACTCCAGCCGTGGCGTGAAGGCGTTGGTAGCGAGTGCTCCCCCGCTCAGCCGACGTGAACGGAAGAGGCGTCACACGATTCGGAATCGATCTCGGAAAAACAGTTTTTATCTGACATCTTTTATCTGACATCGAAGCTCCATTTGGAGACTCTGCCGATTGTCGGCGCGGACGGGCAATTCGGAAGCGGTCGGCCAATTTTCCGGTTGGCCGGCTAGCTCTTCCAGAACTGCTGAAACGGGCTGCGTCCAGCTATAGGAAAAGTAATTTACCGCGAATTCGGCAGAGTCTCGCCGAGTAACTCGTTCAGGATCGCCTGGACATGCAACGCCGCGCAATCGATGTAGGGAAAATCAGTATTGGTTTCATTGAAGAGCAGCGCGAGGTCGGTTCCCGCCAGAATGATGGCGTCGGCTCCATCGCGCTTGAGGAGCGTGTGAGCAAGAGCCGTCAGGTTCCTGTGCTGTTCTTCTGAGCCCTCTCCGGTTCGAGCCAGTTCGACATACGTGTTGTGGATGTAGTCCACCTCGTGTGGCCGCGGTTTGATGATTTCGACCTCATTCACCTCGCCGAAGAGCGCCGATTCCATGACGAAGCGGGTGCCAAAAACGGCTACCCGTCGAGCCGCTCGTGCCGCAAGCTCCTGGACGAGAGGTTCGAAGATATTGAAAACACGCAACGGCGAGGTGGCGATGAGTTCCCGCACGCAGAAGTGCGGAGTGACCGCCGGGATGGCGGCGGCCTCCGCCCCGGCAGCCTTCAAGCGCCGGATGTAACCGGTTAGATATTCAGCCAATCCATCGCGATCATCCGCCTTGACATGCTCAAAGACTCGAGATGTCTCCGCATGGACAATTACGATGTCTAGCGTGCGGCCTTGTGCCTCATGCGCCTTGGCTAACTTCTCGTAATAATGAATGGTGGCTCCGACTCCAAGCCCACCCACTAGACCTAAGCAGCGACTCGTGTTCATCGAATCAAGATTAGTGCGCTCTGTGCTCTTGAGCTAGTGTGACTACCCGGACGTTCGGCTTCAAGGAGATGTCGATAACCAATTGGGGTCCACATGGTGCGGTTCGGAGCGGGTGACGGCCAATCCGAAAACTGACCTGCTCCCTCGCCTTCGTCCGGTTGCATTCGGGTTTATAATGTACTTGTGCGTCGCCTTCTTTCCATTGCGGCGATCGTGATTGCGACAGTCTTCCTGTTCGCTGCGTCGGTGCCGGCCCCGGCGCAAATGCGCGGCGGCGGCCGAGGTGCCGCTGGCGGCCACGGCGGCGGATTCGCCGGGCGAGGTGGGTTTGGCGGCGGCCACATGGGTGGCGGCCACGCTTTCGGCGGCATGCGCTCCGGTGCGGGCTTCGGGGCACGCGGCTTCAATCGAGGACCTTCGTTCCACCAACCTGCCTTCCGCGGAGATCGCTTCCGCCGAGATCGCTTTCGTGGTGATCGCTTTCGTGACAATCGTTTTCGTGACGATCGTTTTCGCGACCGGCGCTTCCATAACTTCGGATTCAGGAACTGGGGTGGATGGCCCTGGTGGGATGCCGGCTACTACGATCCGTACTGGTGGTGGGATTCTGGTTCGTCCTACGACGAGGACCGGGCCCGCGAAATCGAACTGGCAAACGAGATGAATGCGCAGAGTCTGGCAGAACAGAGGATGCGCCGCGAGCAAGATCAGGATCTGTATGCGCGCTCGGATCCTCCGTCGCCGCGCTCGGATCCTCCGCCGCAGCGTGCAGAGGAACGAACCGAATCTACGCCGACTACCGTGTTGGTTTTTCGCGATGAGCGCAAGCAGGAAGTTCAGAACTACGCGGTCGTTGGGCAAACGCTGTGGGTCTTCGAGCCGCGGCGCACGGAAAAGATTCCTCTCTCGCAGTTGGACATCCCAGCGACGGCCAAGGCCAACGACGAACGTGGCGTCGATTTCCACCTGCCAGCCACAGGCGAAGGTCAGTAGATTCCAGCGCGTCAAGTACCGGAGCTCATCCAGCGAGGGGAGCTCGATCGCGAGTCTGTGGATAAGTTTGCGCTCCTTGCCCCGTCTTTCCCGTTAGAATGACGCCAACGTAAAATCAGAACCGAGCCCATGTCCCAATTCGTCCACCTGCACCTGCACACCGATTACTCCTTACTCGACGGCGCCTGTGACGTTGAAAAACTTTGCCAGCGCGTAAAACAGCTGGGCATGCCCGCTGTCGCCATGACCGACCACGGAAACATCTTTGGCGCGGTGCACTTTGTGAATGCGGCAAACCATGAGGGCGTAAAGCCGATTGTCGGATGCGAACTCTACGTTTGCAAGAAAGATGATCACAACATCGAAAGGACGCCCCCCGACGGCGATACCTATAACCATCTGCTGGTGCTGGCGGAGAATGAAGAAGGCTACCGCAATCTAGTAAAGATTACGTCCGAGGCCTCGCTGCACGGCTTTTATTACAAGCCGAGGGTGAGTAAGAAATTTCTGGCAGAGCATTCGCGCGGGCTCATTGGCCTTTCAGGATGCTTGAAAGGCGAGGTAGCGGAGCGCTTGATGGAAGGGAACTACGACGCTGCGCGACGTGCCGCGGGCACGTTTCGCGACATCTTCGGCAAGGACAACTTCTACCTTGAAATTCAAGACCAGGGGCTGGCGATGGAGCACCGCATCCACCCGGGGCTCTTCCAGCTGGAGAAGGATCTTGGCCTGCCGCTGGTGGCGACCAACGACAGCCACTACCTGTGTGAGGAAGATGCGCATGCGCAAGACGTGATGCTCTGTATACAGACGGGAAAGTCGATCCATGACACAGCTCGGATGAAGTTCGAAGGCACGCAGTTCTTCGTCAAGAGCCACGACGAGATGTATCGCGTGTTCAAGGATTCGCCCGAGGTTCTCACCCGTACGCTCGACATTGCTGAGCGCTGCAGCTTGCGGCTGGAGAAGGTGGCGACGCCGTTTCCGCAATTCGATGTCCCGCCCGGCTACACGATTGACAGCTATTTTGTGCACGTGACTCGGGAAGGCTTTGCGCGGCGACTGGAGACGCTGCGGCCATTGCACGAGCAGGGAAAGCTCAAGCACTCCATCACGGACTACGAGCAGCGCTTGGAGAGAGAACTCGCGATTATCCAGCAGATGAAGTTTCCCGGATACTTCCTGATTGTCTGGGACTTCATTCGCTACGCCCGGGAGCGCGACATTCCAGTGGGACCGGGACGGGGATCGGCAGCCGGTTCGCTGGTTTCTTATGCGCTCGGCATCACCGATATCGACCCGCTGCAGCACGAGTTGCTGTTTGAGCGTTTTCTGAATCCTGAGCGCGTGTCCATGCCTGACATCGATATCGATTTCTGCATGAACCGGCGCGGTGAGGTGATTGACTACGTCACGCGGAAGTACGGTCGCGACAACGTGGCGCAGATCATCACCTTTGGGACGATGGCGGCCAAGGCAGCGATCAAGGACGTAGGCCGGGCCATGGACATCCCGTACGGGGATGTCGATCGCATCGCCAAGATGGTGCCCAACCAGCTCAACATCACGCTGGACCGTGCCATCGAGGACTCGCCGCAGCTTCGCGAAGCGTACGAGAAGGACGCACAGATACGGGAACTGCTCGACACGGCAAAAAAGCTGGAAGGTATGGTGCGCAACTCGGGCGTGCACGCGGCAGGAGTGGTGATTTCGCCGCAGCCGCTCACTGAACTGGTCCCGCTGCACAAGACCAAGAACGACGAAATTGTGACCGCCTTCGACATGGTCGCCATTGAGAAAATGGGCCTGCTGAAGATGGACTTTCTCGGGCTGACCACGCTGACGATTCTCACGGACGCTCTAAAGCTGATTGTGCAGACTCGCGGCACGCCGCTGACGCTGGAGCGAGTTCCACTCGAAGACGCGAAGACTTATGAAGAAGTGTTTCACAAGGGACTGACTTCGGGCGTGTTCCAGTTTGAATCGCACGGCATGCGCGACGTGTTGCGCCGGTATCGTCCGAATTCCATTGAAGACCTGACCGCGCTCAATGCCCTCTACCGGCCGGGGCCAATTCAGGGCGGGATGATTGATGACTTCATCGACCGCAAGCATGGGCGAAAAAAGATCGAGTACGAACTTCCGGAGCTGAAAGAAATACTGGAAGAAACCCTGGGCGTGATCGTGTATCAGGAACAGGTGATGCAGATCGCAAACCGGCTGGCGGGATACTCCCTGGGTGAGGCGGACCTGCTGCGTCGGGCCATGGGGAAAAAGAAGGCCGAGGAAATGGCGCAGCAACGCGAGCGCTTCGTCGAAGGTGCGGCACAGCGAAAATATCCACCTAAGAAGATCGAAAAGATTTTTGATCTGATGGCCCAGTTTGCCGGCTACGGATTCAACAAGTCACATTCGGCCGCTTACGCGCTGCTGGCTTACCACACGGCGTATCTGAAGACGCATTTTCCCGTGGAGTTCATGGCGGCACTACTCACGTCGGTGACCGGCAGCACCGACGACGTGGTGAAGTACATCAACGAGTGCCGCGAGATGGGGATTGCCGTGGAGCCTCCGGACATCAATGTTTCGGATGCCAACTTCACGCCCCATGGAGAGGCGATCCGGTTCGGACTCGCCGCGGTCAAAAACGTTGGCGGCAACGCGATCGAATCGATCGTGGCGGCGCGCAAGAAGCTGGAACGCTTTCGGTCGATCTTCGAGTTCTGCGAGAACGTCGATCTGCGGCTGCTGAACAAGCGTGTGCTGGAGTCTCTGATCAAGAGCGGCGCCATGGATTCGCTGGGCCGGCGCGCACAGCTGATGGAAGTACTGGACCGCGCCATGGATCGCGGACAAAAAACGCAGCGTGATGCGGAATCCGGGCAACACGGATTATTCGGAGTGTTCCAGCAGGATAACGCTGAGGCGCACAATGACAAGCTCCCGGACATCCCCGATTGGGACGAGCATGCCCGGCTGGCGGCGGAGAAAGAGATCCTGGGGTTCTTCATCACTGGGCATCCACTCGAGAAATACAAGGACAAACTGCAGGATTTGCACGCGTTGAGTACGGAGGAAATCGGCGCTTTGAAAAACTCTACGGGGAAGGATGAGACCATCGCGACGGCCGGAATCATTTGTAACGTGCGCGTGCTTAAGTCCAAGCGTGGCGACTTCTATGCGCAAGCAACGCTGGAAGATATGTCCGGCGCGATCGATATGATCGTCTTTCCGGAGGCCTATAAGCGGCTGGCAGACAAGGTGAAGCTCGAAGTTCCCGTGCTGGTGAGGGCAGGCGTGCGAATTGAGGAAGGCGCCAACCCCAAGATTACCGCGGCGGAAATTATGCCTCTTGAGGACGCAAAGGTTCCTTTGCCGCGCGCCATCCGAATTCGAGTGCCGCTGGAAACAGCAGGAGCCGCCACGGTCAACGATCTGCACGCGCTGTTTGTGGAGCGCAAGGGTGAAGCGCGAGTGTTGTTCGACGTGGAACGTCAGGGCGATTTCATGGTGGTGATGGAGGCGGAAGCCTATAATGTGCAGCCGGATCGAAATTTCATTACCCGGGTCGAGCAGTTGTGCGGGCGCGGCAGTGTTCGCGTCATCAGCTGACTTCAAAGCATGGAAGCATCCCACAAGGCGCAGCAGGAACTGGAAGAGATCGAGCGGCAGGTCGCGCAGATCGAATCCGCTGTTGGACAAAATGACGGTACCCGCCGCCAGTTGGCGCAACTGCAGCAACGGGTCGAAACCCTGCGGCAGGAAATCAACGCTAAAAACACAGCGTGGCAGAAAACCGAACTGGCCCGCCATCCGCAACGTCCGCAAGCGCTTGACTACATTGAACGGGTCTTTACTGACTGGAGCGAAATTCACGGCGACCGCGGATTCGGCGATGATGCGGCAATTGTTAGCGGCATGGCGCGCTTTCATGGGGAAGAAGTGGTCGTGGTGAGCACGCAAAAGGGCCGGGACATGAAGCAGCGCGTCCACCGCAACTTTGGAACGCCGCACCCCGAGGGATATCGCAAAGCGTTGCGCGTGATGAAGGTTGCGGAGAAGTTCCGCCGGCCGATTTTCACGCTGGTGGACACGGACGGTGCCTATCCCGGGATCCATGCCGAAGAACGGGGACAGGCAGAAGCGATTGCGCACAATCTGCGTGAGATGGCGCGGCTTGAGGTGCCGATCATCGCAACTGTGATCGGGGTTGGCGGAAGCGGCGGAGCTCTGGCGATCGCCGTGGCCGACCGCGTGCTGATGATGGAGAACTCGATTTATTCGGTGATTTCCCCTGAGGGCTGCGCCGCGATCATGTGGCGCGACGCCAGCAAGAAGGAACTCGCGGCGGAAGCTATGAGGATCACAGCGCCCGATCTCAGCGAACTCGGATGCATCGACGATATTGTGCCTGAACCCGAAGGGGGCGCGCATCGGGACTACGAGGCGGCAGCTAATTTGCTGGACATCAGCCTGCAGAAACACTACGCCGAACTGAAGAAATTGCCTGCCGGCGAATTGGTCGCGTCACGATATAACAAGTTCCGCAACATGGCTCAGTTTTTCCGGACCGAATCCTGATCACCGGTTCGGCCTGCGAGCTTCCTTCCCAGTTTCAATACTAGGTTCCTTACAGGCTTCAGGCGGGCGATTTGCCGCGACAGAGCTGCGAGAGCCGCCGTATAATTAAATGTTTCGCTCTTCCAATCCACAAAAGCAAGGGTGTTCGGGTTTGCGCCCTTGAACTCAAGGAAGGTGTTGGGATGGCCACCACGGATGTTGTGCCCCACGAAGCGGGCGGGCAACTGGGGCGCAAGCGGATCGTCAACGACATGAGTATCCAGGTCGCGACGGTCAACGGTTCCGGCTCGCAGAGTTCGAATACAGTCCTGTTACGCAGTATTTTCCAGATGGGCGTACCCGTTTCCGGCAAAAACATGTTTCCCTCGAACATTGCCGGGTTGCCGACCTGGTACACCATTCGCGCCAACAAGAATGGCTATATCGGGCGCAAGAAGGAAATCGATTTCCTGGTGGCGATGAACCCGGAGACGGCGCAGGAAGATACGATGTCGCTGGCGGCAGGTGCGTCTGTGCTTTACGACGAGCCTCTGGGACTCGACAAGCTGCGAGACGATCTCGTTTTCTATTCTGTCCCTTACGACAAACTGGTGGCGGCTGTTTGCCCGGAGGCCAAGCTGCGCAAGCTGGTCAAGAACATGGTGTACGTCGGCGTGGTCGCTCAACTGCTTGAGATCGAAATGGGCGAAGTCGAAAAAGCCATCCGCAAACAGTTCGCGAAGAAGGTGAAGGCGGCCAATTTAAACCTGGCCGCTGCGCAGGCGGGATTTGATTATGCGAAAGCAAGTCTCAAGAAACGTGGCGCGTTCTACATCGAGCGCATGAACAAGACCGCGGGCAAGATCATAATCGATGGCAATTCGGCGGCGGCGCTGGGTTGCATGTTTGCCGGGTGCACGGTTGTGACCTGGTATCCGATTACGCCCTCGTCTTCGCTGGTGGAGACGATGATCGAATACATGAAGGAATACCGCGTCGGGCCGGACGGCAAAGCAACGTTCGCCATCGTGCAGGCAGAGGATGAACTGGCCGCCATCGGTATGGTGATTGGCGCGGGTTGGGCCGGCGCGCGCAGCATGACTGCGACTGCGGGACCGGGCATCTCCTTGATGTCGGAGTTTGCCGGACTCGCCTATTACGTGGAAGTCCCGGGAGTGATCTGGGACATCCAGCGCGTGGGCCCGTCGACCGGCTTGCCGACTCGCACCTCGCAAGGAGACATTCTCTCGACCGCATTTCTCTCCCATGGCGACACAAAGCACATCATGCTGTTGCCCTGTTCGGTGACGGAGTGTTTCAGCATGGCGCCCGAGGCCTTCAACTTGGCGGAGCAATTCCAGACCTTGGTCTTTGTCATGTCGGATCTGGATCTGGGAATGAATAATTGGATGTCGGATCCGTTCGAATATCCGACCACGCCGATTAATCGCGGCAAGGTTCTCAGCAAGGAGGATCTGGTCCGGCTGGGGGGGTTCGCTCGCTACAAGGACGTGGACGGGGACGGGATTGGTTATCGAACGCTTCCGGGTACGGATCATCCCGCCGCGGCTTATTTCGCGCGCGGCAGCGGCCACAATGAGAGAGCGCAATATAGCGAGCGCGCCGATGATTTTGAAAACAACATGGAGCGGTTGAACCGCAAGTTCGAAACAGCGCGGTCATTTGTACCGCGGCCGGAGATCAGCAAAGGCCATAACGCGAAAATCGGAATCATCGGCTACGGCACCTCGCATTGGGGCATCACCGAGAGCCGCGACCAATTGCGCGACGAGTACGGAATCGAGACTGACTACTTGCGGCTGCGGGCCTACCCGTTCACGCGCGAGGTGCATGAATTCATCGAGCAGCACGATCCCGTCTACGTGGTGGAGCAGAACCGCGACGCACAGATGCTCACGCTGCTGAAACTTGACCTGAAGCCGGAGTTGATCGCGCGGCTGCGCAGTATCGCACACATCACCGGACTGCCACTTGATGCGCGGTCCATTACCGACGAACTGACCATGATGGAGGGGAAGTAGATGGCAACGACTCCAACCGTCGAGCCCGGAGCCGCCGGACCGAAGACCAACCGCATCGGCCTAACCGTTATGGAGTACAAGGGCGGCAAGACAACCTTGTGCGCCGGCTGCGGGCACAACGCGATTTCTGAACGCATCATCGAGGCCATGTACGAGATGGGCGTTCCACCGGAATTGCTGATCAAGCCCAGCGGCATCGGCTGCTCCTCGAAGACTCCAGCCTATTTCATGAGCCGCTCACACAGTTTCAATGCCGTGCATGGACGTATGCCTTCGGTGGCTACCGGAGCCATGCTCGCCAATCGCAAGTTGATCTGCATTGGGGTCAGCGGCGACGGCGACACGGCCTCCATCGGCGTTGGGCAGTTTGTGCACCTCATGCGGCGCAATCTTCCGATCATCTACATCATCGAGGACAACGGAGTTTACGGTCTGACCAAGGGACAGTTTTCAGCCACGGCCGATCTGGGTTCGAAGCTCAAATCCGGCGTCTTGAACGACCTGCCGCCGATTGACACTTGCGCGCTTGCCATTCAGCTGGGTGCCACGCTTGTGGGGCGGTCGTTCTCGGGCGATAAGAGGCAGCTGGGCACGATGCTGAAAGCCGCAATCGCACACAAAGGCACGGTCATGCTCGACGTGGTCTCGCCTTGCGTGACCTTCAACGATCACGAGGGTTCCACCAAGTCCTACAAGTACGTAAAGGATCACGAAGAGACTTTGCAGGAAATGAGCTTCGTGCCACACTTTGAAGATATTGCGGTGGAATATGATCCGGGGACGACGGTTAGCGTGACCATGCACGACGGTTCGCACCTGCAATTGCGCAAGCTGGAGGAAGACTACGATCCGACCGATAAGATTCGCGCGATCTCGCGTCTGACCGAAGCCCACGAAAAGGGCGAAGTATTGACGGGTGTGTTCTACGTGAACACGAAAGCTCCCAACTTCATCGATATGCTCAACGTTGTGGACCAGCCGCTGGCCACGCTGCCGGAGTCGATGACTCGTCCGGGCAGGGAAGTGCTGGATGCGGTGATGGAAGAGTTGCGGTAGTTCCGGCTACGTGTGGTGGTGTACATTGACTTGGCCCTGCTCGCCCCATTCTCAATGAGTGCTTTCGCCTGCTTACGTCAGTTGACCCGTTTACTTCCGTTTTGCCCGTTATAGATCCCGAAGGGGCCAGTGGCCTTTGATTTCGGACCCGAACACATCGGTTGTTCCCGGTCCGCAGCATGTGCCACTCCCGCTCGTCGTGTTCCACGAGAGACTATCCTTCCCCCCTTGGAACCATTGGGCAGCCGTTGCCGTATCTAAGCCTTAGACTCCCGGGGAGGACCTATGCGTTTCAGCAAGAACCCAGGCAGGATCGCAGGCTTGCTATACGTACTCGCGTCAATCGTGGGCATCTTCGGCCTCCTGTACGTTCCCAGCAAGCTGATCGTGGACAGAAATGCGCTGGAGACCGCCCGCAACATCGCCGCCTCCGAGACACTGTTTCGTCTCGGCATTGCTGCGCACCTCATCGGCGAGGCCCTATTTGTCTTTGTCGCCCTAGCTCTGTATGACTTGTTCAAGGCGGTCAACCACCGGAACGCCTTGTGCATGTTGACTTTGATTCTGGTCGCAATCCCGATGGCGTTTCTGAATGAGCTGAACGCCATCGCCGCCCTCGTCTTGGTACGTGGAGCCGATTTCCTCTCCTTGTTTGACCAGCCTCAACGCGATGCTCTGGCTATGCTGTTCCTCAATGTGCATGGGTATGGATTTGATGTCGCCGGAATATTTTGGGGCCTTTGGCTGTTTCCGCTTGGGCTCATGGTGTACCGGTCGGGCTTTCTTCCCCGCATCCTGGGGGTGGCGCTGATGGTGAATTGCGTCGCCTTTCTGATAAGCAGTCTTACGTCGTTAGTACTGCCACACTACGAGGCACTCGTCCACGGATGGATGCGCCCATTCCACTTTGGCGAACAGGCGTTCATGCTCTGGCTACTGATCATGGGTGCAAAGCCAAGGCCACTGGCGAGTCCAGCCTACTGTGCAACGCCTTCGTAATAGTGCTCAAAACCAGCGATTCCGCCCGTCACGGGTCGGGTTGCCACTCTCCAGAAACTCAACTACCAACGTCTGGAAGTGGAACGAGTCGCATGTTGAGGGCTGCAGCCTGCTTAGCTGTCCAACGGAGTTGTTGCAGTCGATATTTGGCTTCGTAGTACTCGATTCCCTGATCCACGTAGTGGTGACCGAATTTGAGCATCCGATAAACCAGTCGAGCTAGGGTGTGCGCCATTGCTGTGATCGCTTTGGGCGCCCCAAGTCTGGATCGCAGGCGACGAAACTTTGCGCCTAGGGCACTTCGGCTTCGGATCAGGCTCCAGGCCGCCAGGCGCAAAGCGGTGGCCGCCCGATTCACTACGCGCCGGGTCCCGCGCTTGAGCACCTTGCCGCCGCTGGTACGATTATCCGGGCACAAGCCGAGCCACGAAGCGAAGTGCTTCTCTGTCTTCCACCGGCTCATGTCCAGTCCCACCTCCGATATCACCGTCTGCGCAATCTGGACGTCGATGCTGTCAATCTGAGTCAGGTCTACGCCGGTGATACGGTACAAATGCCCGCGCAGATCAAAGTGCGGCTGGCGCGGGCGCGAACCTTTCCCACGACGAGTTGGTTCCGGTATCGGCTCGCTGGCGGGATCGACTTTGGCCTCCATTCGGTGCATATGTTCGTCGATTCGCTGGTCGCATAAATGTATCTTTTCCTGATACGTGTCGTAGAGTTCCAGGCTCTGCCCCATCACGAATAGCAATTCCTCGCGCCACGTTCCTTCCAGACTGCGGGCGATCTCCTGGTGACTGGCGCGAATGCGTGCGTGCTTGTGTCGCGCCAATTTCTCGGGATCACGTTCTCCCCGGACTATGTCTCGCAGGATGGCCATTCCCGTTGTACCACTGATGTCGCTGATCACGTTGGTCAGTTGGATATTCATCTCCGTCAACGCCTTCTGTATGTGTTGCACACACATCGCCGCTGCTGCCACCAAATTCTCTCGCTGCCGCAGATAGCTGCGCAGCACGCGAATCTCTTCGGCTGGCCGGAATGCCTTGTTCAAAAGCCCAAAGGTATGCAGCTTCT
>WNFN01201737.1_pt1 | contig 11880 bp, 17 predicted proteins | sample 5400161 | NCBI WGS metagenome assembly WNFN01 (sample SAMN13153353, study PRJNA577476) | soil metagenome | isolation source: 80 cm saprolite on Douglas fir-dominated hillslope | place: USA:California | collected 2013-09-17
GGATCCATCTTTCCGCGCAATAGTTCGCCCTCGGGGTCCGTGGCGGGGCCATGACCGTCTTCACGCCCTCGCTGGCGAAGATCGCGTCGAAGACGCCGGTGAATTTGGCGTCTCGGTCCCGGATCAGGAAACGGAAGGACCCGATCCGGTCACCGAGGTCCATGAGCAGGTTGCGGGCCTGCTGGGCAGTCCACCCGCCGTCCGGGTGGGCGGTCACGCCCAGGACGTGCACTCGCCGGGTCCTGACCTCCATGACGAATAGCACGGACAGGCGTTTGAGGAAGATCGTGCCGGCATGGAAGAAATCGCAGGCGAGCAGGCCATCGGCCTGAGTGCGCAGGAACGCCGCCAGGAGGTGTCCACGTTCCGCGGCGCCGGCCTGCGCCGCCGGGCGCGTGGGATCCGCCGCGCCGTCGCCGCGCTGATGCGGTGACCGAGCCGGCACAGTTCGCCGCACACCCTGCGGTACCCCCAGGCCAGGTTCTCCCGCGCCAGCCGCAACACCAAAGTGCGGATCTCCGGGCTGGTCCGCGGCCGGCCTGGCCTGTCCTGGTACGTCCATTCGGGTGTGATCAGACGGCGATGCCAGGCCGGCAGCGTACCCAGCGTGACCAGCCGGCGGGCGCGCAGCACAGCTGGAAGCAGCCGGGCCAGCGCCGCCAGGACCGCCCGGTCGGCCCAGTCCGGCTTGGGCCGGGCGACCTGACGGCGGAGTACCGCGACCTCATGACGAAGCACCAGGATCTCCGCGTCCTTCGATGTCTCGCTGCGGGCTAGCAGCACCAGCCAGGCAAAGACCCGGATCATGATGAGGTAGAGCAGACGAAGAGGCACAAACCGCGATCTTGCCGCAACCGGCTCATCCGGCCAGACTGCAGGTCACAGCACCCGCGGCGAGTTCTGAAGCGGTACAGGCGTTTACCACCCAGGTTCCGCCGTGGCGGGTGAGGCCGAGCGCGCCGAGGCGGGCTGCCGGCGGCGCATCAGGTGGCCGATCTTGCGCTCGACCCTGGGCCGGGTCGCCCGGTAGTCGGCCGTCCAGCCCGGGCTGGCCTGGCGGGCGCTGGCCCGGGCGAGCTGCTCTTCGTAAGGGCCGGCCCAGATGCTGCGCCCGTTCCAGGCGGTAGTGCACTGCGCGGCCAGCGGGCACGCGGCGCAGGCCGCGCCGAACGAGGCGGTCCGCCCGTCGCCGGACGGGCGCAGCGGCGCGACCTGCCCGGCCGGGCAGGTCACCCGGCCGGCGTCCAGGTCGATGCTGAACGCGTCCTTGGTGAACCGGCCGCCCGCGGCCACCGGCGGCTGGACCTTGCACTTGAGGTCGGCGCCGGCCCGCTCCAGCTCATCGAGCAGCTCGCCGGCGCCGTAAGCGGCATCCCCGTAGACAGACAGCGGATCCGCGCCCGCGCGGGCAGCCGGGCCATCTCCATCCTCCGCGCCGGCGACCGCTGCCCGTCCGGGGCGGCCGGGAGGTCGCCGGCGAGCAGGTCCGCCGCGGCGCCGACATCGCCGGCGTTGCCGGCGGTGACGCCGGTCGCGGTGATCAGCTCGGAGTCCGGGTCAATAGCAATGTGGTCCTTGTACCCGTCGAACCCGCGGGCGGAGGTCTTATGCCCGTGCCGGGCCTCGGGATCAACGGTCGAGACGACCCGGTCCCTGGCGACCCGGCGGGCGACCCGGAACACCCCGTCGGAGCCCTCATCCAGATCCTGGCCGTGGTGGCGTCCGGGGCCCGCCGCAGATTCCGGGCGCGGAAATTCGGAGGACACGCAGCTATACAGCGCGGTGGTGCGCCCGGAGCGGTGCCGGAGCTAGAGGACGTTCGATCTGCCTGGACGTTGCCGCCCGTGCCTTGGTCTTTGAGCGGTGGCGCTGCCGGGTGGATGATTCTGGCTGGCGAGGTTCGCGCGAGACAAGGGTGGCAGCATGGTTGCGCCAAGGACGACAACGCGGGAGGCAGTACCGGAGGCCGGGAGCCTGGTGGAGGTCCGCGGGCAGCGCTGGGTGGTGAGCGACGCGTCGCCCGGTGGTGACGACAGCACCCTGCTCGTCCTGCAGAGCGTGGAGGATGGCAGGTACGGCGAGCCTGCCGGTTATCTGGGAGGTCGAGCCGGGCCGCCGCGTCCTGCCGGCCGGGTCACTGCCGGATGTCACGAGCGGCGATTTCGACCCGCCCGAGCGCCTGGCCGCCTTTCTCGACGCGGTGCGCTGGTCGGCGGTGACCTCCGCCGACGTGAAGACCTTGCAGGCACCGCTACGGTCAGGCGTGGTGGTGGAGGAGTACCAGCTAGAGCCGGTCGCGCGGGCGATCGAGGCGCCGCGGGTGAACTTGCTGCTGGCTGATGATGTCGGCCTGGGGAAGACGATCGAGGCAGGCCTGGTCGCGCTGGAGCTGCTGCTGCGGCACCGGGCGAGGCGGATCATGATTGTCTGCCCGCCGGGACTGATGGTGAAGTGGCAGGACGAGATGGCCGAGAAGTTCGGCCTGGCCTTCACGATCGTCGACTCGGCCCAGCTGAACACGCTGCGGCGCAGTCATGGCAGCGCCGCCAACCCTTTCCGCGTCTACCCGCTGACGATCGTCAGCCTGACCTGGCTGCGGGGCGCCAAGGCTGAGCGGCTGCTGCAGGAAGTCCTCGACCCGGAAGGAGAGAAGCGGGCGTTCGAGTGACCCACTCGCGGACGTGCTCGGGCATGATGTCGCGCATCTTCATCGGCCCGAAGAACGGCAGCAAGTGGTTACGGATATGGCTGGAGAAATTCGAGCGGACGCCGGGTTCCAGCAGGTGATGGAGCAGCCACTTGTCCATGACGTAGGCTTCGAAGGTCTGCTTCCCCCGGCTGGGGTTGCCGGGCTTCCCGGCCCTGACCTTAGCCTCCTCATCCTGCCAGGCCTTGTCCGCAGCCTTCTTGTTAGGGAACGTGCCCGCCGACCGCTCCTGGCCGCGGATGTCTAAGTAGTAAGCCGTGTAGCGGGGCTTGCCGTCCCGCCCGATCCGCTTACGCGAGAAGCCCATGGACACCGCCTTGATCATCTGACCGTCATTTGACCGTGGACCCCGCGTCAGCATCCGGCATCCTACGGTATTACCTGATCCCGATCGTATGGCTTCTACCTGCCATTATACGGTAAACGGCGGTGTCGCCAGAAAGAAAAATGAACGCTCAGATTGCATGGTAAGGAGAAGGTCTACGGTTCGATTCCGTAAGGGGGCTCGCGCCATCGGTTCCGCGGCGCCGATCACTTGGCGTAACCACTGGGCCGGGCGGCGGCTCTGGACTCGACGTTTGCGACAGCGCTCGAAAGGCGCCTATATGCACGCATAACGCCGAATATGAATGCCGCCTGGCCCAATAGCTATTTGGACTTCGGCGGTGCATAATTGCCGCGTCGGTGCACCTATCTGCCGACTCCAGGAAATGGGCGTCATCGGTCTCGGGTACACCCGATCTCGCGGTAAGACGCCCGGCCCTGGCTGAGCTGCTGAGGGGGAGGAGTACATGGCCAGCAGGACACCTGAGCAGGAGGCCGCGCACGCGCTGGACTGCGGCAGCAGGGATCACCTGTCGCCGGAGGTGCAGGCGATTTATGACCGGCTGCTGGATGAGCGGCGTACGCGGGGAGCCCCGTCGCTCATGCCCTCGGCGGAAACCGAAGCGGCGGGGCGGCGGGTCATGGACGATGTTGACCCCACCAGAGGAGACATGCCCAAGTCCGTACTTCGGCGGCTGAGGCGGATAGCACGAATACGATGTTTGGCTCGCGCAGCTGCGGCCCTGATCGCCATGCCCTTTACGGTGTTTTTCGGGATCATCAACGTCATCGCGAGCCTCTTTCCAAAGGATGGGCCTGGGAGCGTCGTCGAAGCCCTGGAGGGATTCGGCAACATCCTGATGTCGCTCGTCGGGACAATCTCGGATGGGGTAGGCGCATTCCGGGGTGATCCCCTAATCGTCGCAGGAACAGTGACCGAACGAACGATCGCGGAGCGAGAGTGGTGGCCCGACGGGGCGTTGGTCCGCCTGCTCTTCGGATTTGACCTCGAGGTTGAAGCCAAGCGAGTATTTCGAATTCGTCGCGACGGGATAGCTTTCGAAGAGCCCGGGCGACAGGTGCCGGGTACGGTCGAATCGACGCGTCGCCTGGTCCGCCGACTCGCGGTGGGAGATGCGGTGGCGCTGGTTTGCAACTCGCAAGGCAGAGCAGTCGCCCGTGTGACGGATGTACTCAATGAGGCCGAGGGAAAGTTGGTCGCCGATTCGATTGGTAGCGCCGCTACGCCACGATAGTGGTCCCCAAGTGCACTGCTTCGCGGAACGCACCGAATGACCTGTTACGCGCATTCCCAGCGCCGCCATAGAGAAATCCACGAGGGACACCTAATGAGCCCTCGGCGCGCGCGTTGTCCTTTTCTGCTTGGCTGGCTTGGGAGGTTCTGCGGTGGCCCGGGCCGCGTCACCTGGCCTTCTCGGATGCATCGTCTGGCCGTGATTGTCGGGCCACCTGTTGTGGCGGGCCTGTGGCGGGCTGCGGATCTGGGTTGGTCAGGTGGGGAAGAGCTTGATCTTGAGGCCGATGGCGTCGGCGATCCGAGCGAGGTCGCCGGGGTCGCTGGTGACCACCGGGGCTTGGTGGCGGACAGCGGTGGCGATGACGATCGCATCGACGACGTCGGTGGTCCCGGCGGCGGCGCAGGCCACTCCGGCGGCGCGTCCGGTCCGCTCGTCATCGGCGATGATGTCGCAGCCCTTGAGAACGCGTGAGATCTGGTGCTGGGGTCCGCCGCGCCAGGCCTGGGCGAGCACGACGACGGGGACGAGGGGCCGGATGCGGGCGGCGGTGACCTCGTCGTGCAGGGCGAGGAGGTCAGGGTTGCGTCGCTCGGCGGCCAGCAGCGCCCCGGTGTCGTAGACGATGGCTGCCATCAGCTCGCGGCCCGCGGCCGCTCGTCGTCGAGCAGGCCGGCTTCAATGAGGAACTCGCGGGCCCGCCTCCGGGACTCTGCAGGAAGCGGTCCGTGCTCTTGCTCATACTCGGCGATCAGCTCGCGGGCGGCTGCGCGCCCGGCGGCATGGAGGACTGCGTTGCGGGCTTTCTCGGTGGCGGCCTCGGCGAGCCAGGCCGAGACGGGCTTGCCCTCGTCGGCGGCCGCGGCCTTGATGGTCTCTTCGACCTCGGCGGGGACCGAGATCGATAGCTTCCGCACTGTCATGCAGCCATGCTAGCGCATGGTAGGAATGCAATCCTACCGGCGCCGCGGGCAGTGGCCTGCAGGTCTGCGGGAGCCGGGCTCGGTCACGGACTGCAACAGCGGCGTGCTCACTGAGCGTGACTCTGCAGTCAACTGCGGCTCGCTGGCCGTGGAACGGGTCGTGGACCGGGCGTGGCGAGCATTGAGTGCATTCTGTGCTTTCTGCGCGTTCGGACGTGCATTCCGTGCAGCTAGTGCTCTCAGGGCGGGTCAGCGTGGCCATGGTAAGGAGAAGGTCTACGGTTCGATTCCGTAAGGGGGCTCGCAGCCTATGCCACTATTCTCGAAATCAATGTCGGTCCGGTTTGTCGCGTTCGTGGAACGAGTCATGGAGACGCTCCGACGCTCAGGATGCACAGATTGCCCACTGCTGATGATTATTGATCACCCTCTGTAATCGGGGCCGCCCGGTCATCATAAGGGCGAGTTGAGCTTGTGGCCTGAAGCTGTCCATCTACCCGGCCTGCCTGCCTCGTCACTGAGCGGGAGACGTTTCATCGCCTAAGGGGCGACACGGCTTCATGCGGGTTGTGGCCGTCCTCGCATTCGCGGCCTGGGCATCGTGCAGCTATTCCCAGATTCTGCCGCTGCCGGAGCTCTCAACGATCTGACAATGCTGCTGTTCGTCATCGACGCCGCATGCGTCGTCATCTCGGACGCGGCGACGCTCCGGCGGGCACGCCGCCCACCCCCTGACCGGGCGGCTGGGAGATCGCCTGGCATAGGGGAGCCAGCCACGCGGTCCAGCGCCCCGGAGTCAGCACGCGCAAGGGCGGCGAGGTGGCGACGATCCCGCTGGCGCCCCAGACGGCCCGCGCCATCGATCCTGGCGATCGGCGAACGGTGCGAAGGCCTGATCTTTCTCACCCCGGCGGGCAGCGGCTGGACCGGCACGGCGCCGGGCGGATCGTCTGCCGGGTCGCCTGCTGCGCCGGGATCACCAAGAATGTCGGGCACGCACACGCTGCGGCACGCTTCGCGCGCAGCCCGGCCCTGCACAGGCGCGCCACGCGCCACGGGTCCCACTCACAGGAGATCCGCCTCCTCATGGCCGAGTGGCTGCCTCTTGCGGGCGCAAGTCCATCGGAGTTTGAATTGAGAGCGTCAAGCTGCAAGCGAGAGGGATCGGCGGTGACGGTCGGCAGCAGGCGCGTCATCGCGGGAGTGAGCGGCTCGCTGCGGAGCCTAGGGGCTCTGCGGGCCGGAGTGGCCGAGGCTCGATCAAGCGGCGCGCCCCTGCTGGCGGTGCTCGCGTGGGCTCCCGCAGGCGGGGAGGTCGCGTACAGGCGAGCACCCTGCCCCCGCCTGCTAAAGCTATGGGAACACACCGCCCAGGAACGCCTGCACGAAGCCTTTGATACGGCATTCGGCGGCATTCCGCCTGACGTGGCGGTTCGCCTGATGGTGGTGCGCGCCCGGCCGGGCCCGTTGCTTGTGGAGCTGGCCGATCAGCCGGATGACCTGCTGGTGGTGGGCCACGGTGGCCGCAGCCGGCTGGGTTGGATTGTTCATGGCTCCGTCACGCGATACTGCTTGGCTCACGCGCCTTGCCCGGTACTGGCCGTGCCCCCGCCCGAACTGATAGCCGAACTGCGGCCCTGGCCTCATCATCACTGGCGGCCCGAAGACTTCGTTGTCACCCGAGCTGTGGCCGAGATCACGACCTGCGACCGCGCTGACGCTGAGCCAGCTGCCGGGCCCGCAAGCCGAGTTGTAGCGTCACCCCCGAAGGCCCCAACGGCAGGAGCCTTTCCCAAGTCCCCCCTGCCGCGTGCCTACCAGGGGGCCCCGTACTACCAGCCTCGCCGTCCGTCGCGAACTCAGCGGGCCCTCCGGCGGCTCCGCGCGGCCTTCATCCTCGTCGCAGTGATCCTGCTGGCAATCATCACCGGCATGCTGCTCGCCCATTCCACCTTCCCGTAGTCAACCCCAGATCTCGAAGCCCGGCCCACAGGGCGCATGCTCCAGATCCGACAGGACGCGATACACGATCAAGTACGCATCGGCTGTCCGATTGCCCGGTGCCTTTGCGTGAGGTACCTGGCACTGAACCGGCCCGCTGGAAACAGCCGAAGTCATAGGCGCCAGTCAATGGCCGCTCACGTTCTTTCGCGATACCTATCGCGCTCGGTGCAGCGCCGCACACCTCACGCAACCGAATGAGCGCGTCAGGTCGGCCCCGCTGGTGCTACTTCGTAGCCGCTGCGGCTGGCGCGCCGAAGGGCCGACGGACGTTGTCGGGCCGGGTGGACGACCTGCACCTGACCGCGACCCTGCCGAAGGGGCGGAAGCTGCGGGTGGGCCAGGTGGCCGTGCGATAGGACTGGGACATGGAGACGTGGGACACCATCCGGGCGCGCCGCAATGTGCGCCAGTACACCGACCAGCTGATCGCACGCGAGAACCTTGAGCGCATCCTTGAGGCGGGACGGCGGGCACCGTCATCGGGAAACTGGCAGCCATCGAATTTCGTGGTCGTCACCGACCGCGAGCATCTGATCGAGCTGGCGAAGGTCTGGGACCGGGGCGGCAGGCACATCGCCCAGTCCGCGGCGACGATCGCTTTGGTCGCCAAGGAGCCTGAGGACGAGACGCACCGCGACTGGCTGATGTACGACTTCGGCCAGGCGACAGCGAACATGATGCTGGCCGCGGCCGACCTTGGCATCGGCTCTGGCCACTCGGCGGTCTTCGACCAAGATCAGGCGCAGCGAGTCCTGGGATCCCCCGGTGGCTACTTCGCCGTGTACCTGATCGGGCTGGGCTACCCGGCCGACCGGCCGCTACGGCCGATCATCCGGCCAAGCGGCGGCCTTTCGACGAGGTTGTGCACTGGAGTCGCTGGTAGCGCACGCATATGCCCCGCGCGGCCAACCCGAGGGGCAGCTTGCTGCGGGCTGGTTCAGGTGATAAGCGAGCGCAAGCAGCGGATCGCCGATGTCAATGGCATTGTGGGCTGTGGGCAAGCCCGGCGATCTGTGCTGCAGCGAGGCGGCTCGCTGGGGGCCGGCCTCGACGAGGAACGCGATCTGCTTGGAGCGGCCCATGCTTTAGTTGCCGAGCCCAGCGAGGGGTCGCAGCGCCCGCTTCATGGCCTGAGGCCCGAGGGTGGAGGGCCGGCACCGCATCGCTGCTCGGCGGCCCCCGGCCCCGGTGTCAGGGCATGCTGCTCTTTCTGGGCCACCCGGCCCCTGCGGAGCCAGCCGCCGGCATGGCATGGCGGCCGGCGGAGGAGAACAGCCGGGCGGCGTGGGCAACGCTGCCCTGATCGCCGGTGACGTGGGCGCGGTCGGCTGCCACCAGGGATGCCAGGTCGGCGCGGCCCATGCTGAGCTCGATGAAGGTGGCCTGGTCGGTTCGGATGACCAGATCGGGAAGGTAGGGGGCCAGTCCGGACCAGGCCTGGGCGCCGCTGCAATCAGGAAGCTACAAGAGCGGACGGCGACACACAATCAGAGCCGTAGGAGCGCGTTCTGAATGGTCGCCTGGCTTTCTGGTCGGCGCGCTCTCGGCCGCGGCCGTGCATGACTGTCCGGCGCTCACTGAGCGTGCCCTGAACGCCATCACTGAGCGTGATGTGAGGGCCGGATGCGGCTTGCTGGTCGCGGAACGAGTCCTGGACCGGGTGCCTCGCACACCGGGTGCATTCTGTGCTTGCTGAGCATTCCGGTATGCCATTGGTGCAGGCAGTGCAGCCAGGGCGGGGTGGCGTGGCAATGGGTAAGGAGAAGGTCTACGGTTCGATTCCGTAAGGGGGCTCTGCAGGTCAGGAGCAATCTTCGTATGTGCATCCGGTTACCTCTTTTGGCGCCTGGACTGTGTTGATAGAAGGTCTGCAGTTCGGTCCGCCTCGCAGGACCGCAGGTCACCGGCGGTTTAGGGTCGTCAAAGCCAATAGCCTGAGGTGCCCTGAGGGGTACTCTGAGGGGCAAGATCGTGTGAAGGCCGCTTCCAGGAGCGGCGCCGCGAGGGTGACGCGCCCAGGCGGGCGGCATCGGCCGCCAGGACTCCGCATAGATCAACGTTCGGACGGCCGATGGCTACTGATTCGTCGCATCGGTCACACTAGGCGCTGGCCCTTTCTACCACGACCGCGCACCCCGCCGCCTTCGCTGGCCCGTCCTCACGCCGGTGGCGGGGCGCTGGTGGTCCAGCGAGATGGCTCCGGGTCAGCAAGGGTCTGACTCTGCCTAGACTTCCTGCTGAGCCGCACGACAGCGGCCCGGATGTACAGCTGTCAAGCCAATACCGATCGCACGTCCTTAAGCGTCGTGAGGGGCGCTGCCGATCACGCGCCGCATTCCAAGCGCGCCATGGCAGGTGACTGCATGGCGCTGATGCGCAGGCTCGGTCATGACCAGTTCGCCGTCGCGGCGCCACGATCGCGGCAGCTACGTCGCGTTCCGGCTGGCGATGGACCATCCCGAGGCCGTCCAGCACCTGGCGGTGCTGGACAGCGTGCCGATCCGGGAGGCGCTGGCCCGCTGCGACGCGACCTTCGCGACCCGGTGGTGGCACTGGTTCTTCCTGGGCAATCCGGATGCGCGGCCGAGCGTGTCATCAATGCTGACCCGGACGCCTGCTACCACGGCGATGGCGAGCGGGCGCAGATGGGAAGCTGGCATGGGCGGATTACCAGCGCGCCATCCACGATCCGGCCACATTCGCCGCCATGTGCGAGGACTACCGCGCCGGGCTCGGCATTGACCGCGATCACGATGACGCCGACCTGGCCGGCGGGCGCCTGCTGTCCTGCCCAGTCCTGGTGCTATGGGCGACCCGTGACGACATGGCACAGCTCTACGGCGACCCAGCCGCCGTCTAGCACCGCTGGGCCAGGCAGGTGCAAGGAGCACCCATCGACTACGGCCACCACATCGCCGAGGGGGCCCCCGCGCAGCTCGCAGCGGCGCTCCTCGACTTCCTGCCAGACTGAAAGCGAGAACGAGCACCATGAGGCGGACAACTCACACTGCGCGGCAACCCCTCGATGCGAAGGCGGTTTGGAACATGGCTGACTGCTGCTGAATACCAGGTCAACCCCTATGTCTCACGCCAGAAGGGGCTCGCCGTGGCCTGGTTTCGGTCCACATTGGCTCCCCACTTGGCTCCCAGCGCAAGTCACTGACCCACGCGCACATGTGGTCTCGCCGCGCCGATGGCAATCGACGGATCCACGTTTCCGAGCCAGGAAACGCTCCAGTCGTGGACAGTCAAGTGTGTGCCATCATCGCCTGGATGGCTGACCGGGAGCTTTCTCGCAAGGCATCCGCGAGCGGCGCCTGAGTTGTATGAGGTACTGGCCGAGACCTCAGGTCAAACGCTGGCGACAACCTGGAATGACCGGGTCTAAGAATAAGTATAGAATAGAACCACTCAATAACCGCAAGCATAGTAATAGGCGCGTTCAGTCGGAAGTGTGATGAGTAATCCGGACCCGGCCCCCTCGCCCAGTTCAATACGACGGACGACGATCGAATCGCCCGCGGGGAGACTGGCCGCCCTTGAGGCGCGCCCAACGGATAGTACGCCGGTCCAAGGCACGGCAGTTTTCGTACCGGGGTTCAACGGCTCAAAAGAAGATGCTATCTCGTTGCTTCCACCGATTGTCTCAATGGGTTACTGCGTAGTTTCCTACGACCAACGCGGCCAGTACGAATCGGATGGCCCCACGCAAGCGCGGGCGTACTCTATCGAAACGTTCATGAATGATTTGCAAACAGTGGTAGCGGTAGCAGGTGAGAGTCAGCCAGTGCATCTAGTCGGGCATAGCTTCGGTGGCCTGGTCGCCCGATATATGGCCATAACTGCACCTCAGTCGGTCAAAAGCCTGGCGCTCCTTGACTCGGGGCCTGATGGAGCAAGTCTATTGCATCCATGCCTTCCTTTCTTCCTCAGCTGGTTGATCCGGATCGGCGGACTAAGGGCGATGGCAGAAGTAAAGCACCGAGAGGCGCGCAGGTCAGGCGTCGCAGCAGATCGGCTCCCTTGGTTGCGTCATCGCACACTGCAGACTAAGCGGGGTAATTTGATAGCGATATGCCGCGCGTTGGCTAGCGAGCCAGACCGCCTTGACGAACTCCTAGCTAAGGCCATTCCCCTCATCGTAATTTGCGGTGAAGACGACTATATATGGAGTGCAGAAACCCAGGCTAAAATGGCCGAAGATCTCGCTGCGCGGCTCAAGGTAATCATGAATGCAGGCCACAACCCGAACGACGAGCAGCCGCAGGCGACCGCCGACGCGCTCCTAGAGTTCTGGGCCAGTGTGGATGGTCGCTGTTAAATGGACCAAACATTGTTCTCCTAGAGCATCACTCTCGTTGCTTGGAGGCATTGCGTCGAGGCGGTAACGGCCCGAATGTCCCATTCTTCTCTTGTGATGAGAATAGATGGCGGAGGTCGCTCTGCCGAGGTGTCATGTGACTATGGGCGCTGAACCGGTCTCCCCTCTGGCATCAAATCGCTGCTGGATGCCGAATGCTACCGGACCGGGAGGAGTCGCTAGCAGCCACCGAGACGAAGCTCAAGGCCATGCGCCAGCACACGTTGCCGCGCAGGCAGCTGCGATGCTGTGAAGAGATGATCGCGCTGAGGTTAGGCGCATGGTGATTGACCGGCGCACGCGCAC
>WNFN01095241.1_pt1 | contig 11879 bp, 8 predicted proteins | sample 5400161 | NCBI WGS metagenome assembly WNFN01 (sample SAMN13153353, study PRJNA577476) | soil metagenome | isolation source: 80 cm saprolite on Douglas fir-dominated hillslope | place: USA:California | collected 2013-09-17
CAGCACTTCTCCGGACGCGGGTTCACCGATCGCAACCGCCGCCTCTGGGCGGGCTGGGTGGTCGAGGGAAAGGCCCGCCGCTTCTACCACGCGGGTGACACGGGATACTTCGGCGGGTTCGCCGAGGTCGGCGCGCGGCTGGGGCCCATCGACCTGGCCGCCCTCCCCGTCGGCGCCTACCTGCCCTCGGCCATGATGCGGCCCGTCCACCTCGATCCGGAAGAGGCAGTGCAGGCCGCGCTCGACCTCGGTTGCGCGCGCGCCCTCGCCATGCACTTCGGTACGTTCGACCTCACGGACGAGCCGCTGGAGGAGCCGCCCGTGCGCTTCCTGGCCGAGGCGGCGCGGCGCGGCCTGGGCGACCGCGCCTGGGTGCTGCGCATCGGGGAGACACGCGCCTGGTGATGGGGATCTGACCCGCGTCGCGCACGCGCCTCGCGTCGTATGCTGGAAGTGTCCGCGGCGGCGGTGCGGGCCACGAGGTGCCGATGATCCAGCGCACGATGTCTCTCGTCCTCGCGGGTGTCCTCCTCGTCGGCTGCCGCGGCGAACGCGTGCCCAACGGGTCCTGGGGCGCCGATCACGTCGTGCTCACGGTGACGGACAGCGGCGGCCGCGTGGAGTTCGACTGCGCGCGCGGAACGCTCGACCATCCGCTTCGCCTCGACGATCGTGGCCGCTTCAGCGTGGCCGGCACCTTCGTGCCTGAGCAGGGCGGACCCGTGCGCACGGGGGAGGAATCGCAGAGCCGGCCCGCCCGCTATCAGGGACGCCTGGACCGTCAGAAGCTGGAGTTCACCGTGACCGTCGAAGGGCAGACCGGCCAGGGGCCGTTCACGGTCACGCTGGGCAAGGCGCCGAAGCTGACGAAGTGCGTCTGACCCACCGGCCTAGCGGCGGGCGCGCCCTCCGCCCGAGCGCCGCCAGAGCAGGATCTCGAATCCGGTCACCTGACCGCCCTTGACCGACACCATCGGCTCGTAGTGCGTGCGGAAATCCTCGGAGTCGATGGCCCGCCGCAGCGCCGCCTCGAGCTGGCTGAGAGTCGCGGCGCGCGGGTCCTGCGCGGGATCGAACACCTCGGAGCGGCCCTTGCCCGCGGCGCGGGCGCGGCCGAGCGCGCGCTCGGCGTCGCGGAGGACGTCCTCGGGCCGCGTGTGATGCGCGGACCGCACCACGATGCCCACGCTGGCCTGCGGGCAGAGCACGGTGCCACCCAGGTCGATGGGCGCGCTGAGGGCCGCCTGCAGGCGTTCGCCGATGCGCGAGGCGTCGGCCGGCTGCACGTCGGCGAGCAGGATCGCGAACTCGTCGGATCCGAACCGTACGAGCGTGTCGCCGCGGCGGAGACACGTCTCCAGGCGCCGTGCCGCCGCATGCAGCAGCCGGTCCCCGGCCGCATAGCCGAGAGCCTGATTGGTGGCGCGGAACCCGTCGAGGTCGATCACCGCCACCGCGAAGGGGGCGCTCTCGACCGGGACGTCCAGGGCGCTCTGGAGGGAGAGCACCAGGGCGGCGCGGCAGGCGAGCCCGGTCAGCGGGTCACGCGCGCTGCGGTCACCCACCTCCTCCGGAGACGCTTCGGCGACCGCCGGCACGGCGGCGGGGTCGGTCCAGACGACCGTGGCACTGCCCGGGGAAGGAACGGGGTGGAGGAACGTGCCGCGACGGGCATCGACCTCGAGGGAAGCGACGACTTCGTGCCACGGCTCCACGATGCACCCGCCTTTCACCGACCGCCAGGGCCGGCCTTACGACTCCTGGTGGCTCGGCGAACCCCTCGTGGGTCCGAGACGCCTCTCCTGGAATGGGCAATTTGCGCTTGTGGAAGCCGATTTTCAGTGACCCGGCTCACGCGGAGGCGTAACAGCCGTTGCCGAACTGCTTGGATCGGACCTCCTATGACCGCGGCTCCGGGAGCTAGAATGGCCTCATGACGCCCCCGATATCGGACCGCGCGCGCCTCATGCCGGCCTCGCCCATCCGTAAGCTCATGCCCCTGTCCGACGACGCGCGACGGCGGGGTATCCACATCTACCACCTCAACATCGGGCAACCCGACCTGGACACGCCGGAGCCCATGCGGAGGCGCCTGCACGAGCTCCGGGACACCGTCTTCGCCTACACGCCGTCCGGGGGGACGCCGGAGTACGTGGCCACGGTTCGGGCCTATTACGAAGGGCTGGGGATCGCGCTCGGCCCGGAGGACATCATCGCCACCACCGGCGGCAGCGAGGCGCTCTTGTTCGCGTTCCTGGCCTGCGCAAACGAGGGGGACGAGGCGCTGGTCGTCGAGCCCTTCTACACGAACTACTCCGCCTTCGCGACCATGGCCGGCGTGCGCCTGGTGCCGCTCACCAGCCGCGCCGAGGACGGCTTCCACCTTCCTCCCCGCGGCCAGTGGGAGAAGGCGCTCGGCCCGCGCACACGGATGGTGCTCCTCTGCAATCCCAGCAACCCGACCGGGACCGTGTACCGCCCCGAGGAGCTGCGCATGGTCGCGGACTTCTGCCGTGAGCACCGCCTGTTCCTGATCGCGGACGAGGTCTATCGCGAGTTCGTGTACGACGGTCTCAAGGCGATTTCCGCGCTGACCCTCCCGGGGTGCGAGGACTTCGTGGTCGTGGTGGACAGCCAGTCCAAGCGCTACAGCGCCTGCGGCATCCGCCTCGGCTGCCTGATCAGCCGCAACCCGGAGGTCACGCAGTCGGCCATGAAGATGGCGCAGGGCCGTCTGTCCGCGCCTGGTCTCGCCCAGGTGGTCGCGCTCGGGGCACGCGAGCTCGGTCCCGACTACACCCGGGGCGTGGTCACCGAGTACCAGCGCCGGCGCGACGTGCTCTTCGAGGGGCTCTCGAAGATCCCCGGCGTGTTCCTGCGCAAGCCAGAGGGGGCGTTCTACTTCGTGGCGCGCCTGCCCGTCGATGACGCGGAGGAGTTCGCGCGCTGGCTGCTGACCGACTTCCAGCGCCTCGGGGCGACGGTGATGGTGGCCCCGGCCCAGGGCTTCTACGCGACACCCGGACTCGGTCGTGACGAGGTGCGCATCGCCTACGTCCTCAAGGAGGCCGACCTGCGCGCGGCGGTGGAGATCCTGGCCGCGGCCCTGCCTGCCTACCGCAAGGCGCGTGGGCTGGCGGCGGTGCCCGCCGGCTCCGAGGGCGTGCGCCAGCCCGACCTGAGCGTCCCCGCCGAGAGCTAGCGCGGAAGGGATCCGGCCCGCGCTCATGGCCGAGCCGATCGTCGTCACCTCCGGCGTCGTCGTCCCCGCCGCCGCCCTGTCGCTTCACACCAGCCGCTCGTCCGGCCCCGGCGGCCAGAACGTCAACAAGGTCGCGTCGAAGGTGGAGCTGCGGGTGGACCTCGACCGCGTCGAGGGGCTGGCCGAGGAAGCGCGGGCGCGGCTGCGGTCGCTCGCGGAGGGACGACTCGACTCCGAGGGCCGGCTGCTCGTGGTCAGCCAGCGCACGCGCGACCAGCACCGCAACCTGGAGGACGCGCGCGAGAAGGTCCGCGCGCTCGTCCACCGCGCCCTGATCCGGCCGCGGCCGCGGCGCCCCACGCGCGTCACCGCCGCCGCCAAGGCCCGCCGGCTCGCCGAGAAGAAGCGGCGCGGCACGCACAAGCGCCGGCGGGGAGCAGTGAGGCCGGACGAGGACTAGGTCCGGCTACGGGATCTGGGCCTGGATGTCGGGCTGCCGCGCGGCGATGACGCCGCGGATGCCGTTGACGCCGCCTTCGAACTCGTCGTTCGTGAACGGCTTCTTGGTGTCCGCGAGCACGGCGTTGCGCATCACCCCGTAGTTCGCCTCGAGCTTCGGCGTAAGGAAGGCCGTGTTGACGGCGCGCGCGGCCGCCGTCTTGACCTGGTCGAGGTAGAACTGCTTCTTGGCGGGATCGGCCAGCAGCTTGCGCACCAGCACGTTGGTGTCGGTGCGTTGGAGCACCGGCCAATTGGCGGAGACGAACGTCGTGTCCTGGTCCCAGGGGATGAAGACGAACTTCGTCGTCCCCTGGAGCTGGTATGTGTAGAAGTTGTTCATCCCCTGAAGGCCCAGGAACCCGTCCTGTCCCGCGATCGCGTTCTCGACCGCGATGTAGGTCAGGAATCGGTCCACGTCGAGATAGGGGGCGATGGCTGCGACGAATCCGGCCTCGGGCGCGCTGTTTGCGGTCTGGATGAACTGAACGAGCGCCGTCATGTCCGGGCTGTCCGGGGACTCCGCTTTGAACAGCGGCGTATAGACCTTCGGATCCGAGCCCTTGTCCGTGAACCGGTAGTCCTCCACGTACTCGTACTTGTAGAGGTTGCCCGCCTTCTCGCCGAAGCGCGCGGCCAGGAAGTTCTTGTCGATGTTCTCGATCAGCCAATACACGCCCCAGAACTCGTCGTTGACCGTGACGCGCGTGTAGGAGATCTGGGGAGAGGCGATGCCCATGGCCTCGAACACCGGGTAGGCCAGCGGCTCGTGGAGGAACGTGTTGTCCTGGACCACGTTGTCGAGGACCAGCTTCTTCACCCCGTGGAATTCCTGGTTGGAGACGTAATTGTTCGTATCGGCGGGGAGGCCGGGCTTGTCGGCATTGCGAGAGCCCTTGCCGCGCGAACGGATGCCCACCTGCTGGAGCACCTCGCCGTCGACGGAGATGTTGGCGGCATAGTACGTGTTCGAGCGGAACTCCTGGCGCAATGACTTCCAGTCCGACGCGTCCATCACGATCCGGAACTCGTGCAGCACGGCCTGGTTGAAGATCGGATCGCCGGCGCGCGCGGACGGCGCTCCGGCCAGCGCCATCACGAGGGCCAGGACGGAGCCGTCAGGCAGCAATCTCAAGCGCATGCGCTTTCTCCTCACCTTCACGGCATCGAGAGCTGCAGCCGGCCCAGCAGCGTCACGTAGTTCCCCTTGCGGCCGGGGACCGGGGCCAGCAGCGGGTCGTCGTAGCGCTCGACCACCGCGTTCCCGTACAGGCGAACGAACTCGAGAGGCCACCACGAGAGGCCGCCGGTCAGGGTCTTTCCGCCGACGGGACGGATGTTGCGCGCGCGGGCGCCCGCTCCTTCGAAACCGGTCTGGGGGCCGTCGTCGTCGACCTTCAGCGCGTCGTACCGCACTCCCAGTTCGACCGCCCCGATCCCCCCATGGTTGAGTGGATGGTCGGGTTTGATGGTGCGCGCCTTCTTGTCGCCCGTCACCAGCCAGGTCGCGGAAGCGGACCACCCGCGCGCCACCTCCGAGGGCAGGTCGTCGAATATGGAGCCCTGGCCCTTGCGCTCGGACGTCATCTGGAGGAATTCGGCGCGCAGGCCGATGGGGCCGTGCCGGAAGCGCGCGTCGCCGCCCAGCCGCCGCCGCGTCCCGTCCACGAAGTGCCGCTCGTAGACGCGGAACCCCGAGGGGGCGTGGAACGACACGCCCCGCGCCGAGGGATCCGCCACCTCCAGCGCATCCGCGTTGACCTTCGCCTGGGATGCGGACACGCCCAGGTCGAACCCCTTCACGACGGTCACCTCGAGGCGGCCCGCCGCCGTCGTGTCCGAACGAGACTGATCCGTGCGCCCGTCGCCCTTGAAGACGCCGAGCTGGTACGCGACCTTGTTGACGTCCCCGCTGAGCTCGACCCCCCAATCGCGCCCGGGGGCGAGCGCGTTCGCGACGAAGTTGCGCTCGATGAAATCCGTCTTGGCCGCCGACGTCAGCCATTCCGGGCTCACCGGCAGCTTCATGTTCCCGCCCGTGATGTGGAGCGCCTTGCTGATCTTCAGGTCGCCGGTGAGGTTCTTCAGGTGCTCGGACGAATCGTGCGGGTCGTAGTTGAACTCGAACGTGAGCCGCTTCCACTGGGCATCGATGCCCAGGCGCAGCCGCCGCAAGACCGTCTCCTCGCCGAGCGCGGGCAGCTCGCCCCGGGAGTTCTCGTAGTCATGACTGAAATGACGGAAGTCCTCCTGCACGTAGCCCGCGAGCTGGAGCTCGATCCCGGAGGCCGGCCGGGAGACCTTGGCTCCGGGGCCGAACTGCCAGCCCTTCTCCTGGGCGGCGATCGGCACCGCGGCCAAGAGGCCCGTCAGGGCGAAGAGACCCCTCCTCAGGTGATGCGAGTCAAGGCGCATGGGGGGGAAGTCTAGCATCCGCCCCCGGGTCGGCGCAGGCGCGCCGGCATCCGGGGGGACCGCCATCACGGCCCGAAGAGGTCGTCCTTCTTTTTCTTCGACTTGCCTTCCTCGTCGCCGCCGCTGCCTTCCGCCGGGGCCGCTTCGTCCGGCTTGCCCTCGAGCTGGTTCTGCAGCCGCGTCGCCGCGTCCTTGATCCGGAGCACGGACTTGTCCAGGTCGTCCGCGATCCAGAGCGTGCCGGAGGCGTCGAGGGCCAGGCCTTCCTGCTGTTGGCCCGGGATCGGTATCTCGGACTCGACCGCGCCGTCCTCGGGCCGGATCACCAGAAGGCGGTCCTTGGCGTCGGCGATGACCAGCAGCCGGCCCAGCGACTGCGACCACGTGATCCCGGTCAGATCCTCGTAGGACAGCGACCACTTCGACAGCACCGTTTCCGCGCCCAGCCGCCGCACGGGAGCGGCGGGGTCGAAGGCGAGGCCGATCACCATCGAAGGAGAGCGCTGATGGGTCAGGTAGAAGACACCTCCGCCGGGCTGGCCCTCCTCCGGACGGAAGGTCAGCCCCTCGAACCCCTGGTTGCGGTCGGTGATCGTCGTGCCGAGCATCGAGTCGAGATCGAGCGGCCACCGCTTCCTCTCCTGGCCGCTCGCGGGGTCGTAGAGGATGAGCTCCGACCGCGACTCGGAGATGAGCATGAGCATCCCCGACGGCGTGTGGACGGCCACGTCCTCGACCTGGGCCTCGATCTTGGTCGTCTTCAGGACCTTCCCGTTGCCGTCGAGCTCGGCGATGAGGCCTTCGTCGCCGACCACGAAGAGGTGGCCGCTGGGCGGATAGAACGCGATGCCCGAAGGTTCCTTCACTCCCGGGTTGTCGATCCTTTCCGCCGTGCCCAGGACCTTGGCCCCGCGCGTGGCCGCCTTCGTCACCTTGCGCGCGGTGCCGATCACGGCGGCGAGGGCGGCGATGCCCACCAGACCGACGGCGAGCAGCGTCATTAGCTTCAGCCCCGAGTACAGGCGCCGGAGAGCGGTGTACTTCGCGCGGTTGATTCCGGCCAGCGCATGCGCCTGTACGGCCAGCTCGGCGTTGAGCTGCCCCACGTGGACCTCCTTCCAGGCGCGCTTGTAGTCCTCGACGTCGCGTCGAAGGATGTCCTCGTAGAACCGGATCCCGAGGGGGAACTCCTCGATGCCGGTCTGGGTCACCGGCGGAACCTGCGGCTGCGACTTGCGCGGGCGGAGAGACTCGATGGCCTGGAGGAAGAAGTAAAGTGCGACGAGCGCGTAGATCAGGACGTAGACGCCCACGAAGGGCTGGATGAACTTGGGGATCTCCCTTACGAGGTCCGTCCGCACGGCCACGAAGAACAGGACGACGTTGAGGGCGGCCATGATCACGAGCGCGAAACGCGCCTTGTGATCAGCCAGGTCCACGAGGTCGATGGCCTCGTCGAGCACGTCCGTCAGCGCGCGGTAGCGCTCCCACGAGTCCAGCGGGCGGTGCGCGTCCTTGAGCGCCTTCTTCTGCTTCTTGCTGAGCTTCGAGGGGAACTTGTCGATCTTCCCCAGCTTCTTGCCCGGCTTGGGAGGCTCGATGGGCGCGGCAGGAGGCGCCTCCCTGGGGGCCTCGGGCATCCTCTCTTCGAGTGAAGCGGGGTCAAGCATTTACGGCTAGAATTCCCGCCGTGCGGCCCCATCGTGGCTGGCGTGCCGGTCCCTCGAGAGGCCTGTGGCTCGTCCTGTGGGCGCTCGCGGCGAGCAGCGGATGTGGCGGCGGCAGCGCTTCCGCTCCGACCAGCGCGGTCGAATCGCTCCTCTCCCGCGCGCGCACCGAGCATTTCGAAGTCCAGGCCGGCCTGGCCTCCGACGACACCGTGGCCCAGATCGCGGCCGGGCTGGAAGCACGCTACGCCCGGGTGGTGGCTGACCTGGAGACGGGAGAGGTCGCGCGGATCCGCGTCGAGGTGTGGAAGGACGAGGCCTCCTTCTTCGCGGAGATGCAGCGCTACTTCGGACGGCGCTACAACGCGACCGGCTACGTGACCGGACCGTCCGTCATCCGCGTCCTCGCCGTGCCCCAGGTCGTGCGCAACGCCACCCACGAGATGTCGCACGCGATCAGCCTGCGCGTGAACCCCACCTTCGCGAATCAGCCGCGCTGGCTATGGGAATCCGTCGCGCTCTTCGAGAACGACGAGCTCGTGGATCCGCGCTCTCTTCCCTACCTCGTGCAGGGGCGTTTCCCCACGCTGTCCGAGCTCGACGCCGATCCAAACGCGAGCCGCCAGGTCTACGAAGTCGGCTACCTGATCGGCGAGTTCGTGGTCGCGCGCGCGGGACGCGACGGCTTGCTCCGCCTCATCCGCGCGAATGGCGACGTCACTTCCGTGGGCTTCGCGAGTCCGGCGGCCTTCGAGGAGGCCTGGAAGGCGTTCGTCCGCGCCCGCTACTTCGAAGCCGCGGGATTGACACTCGCCGAGCCCGTCCAATAGACTTGCCCCTTGTCCCGCCGGGCGGTTAGCTCAGCGGTAGAGCATCGGTCTTACACACCGGGGGCCGCAGGTTCGAACCCTGCACCGCCCACCACGCTCCACCACCTTAGCGGGGTGGTAGTTCAGCTGGTTAGAACGCCGGCCTGTCACGTCGGAGGTCGCGGGTTCGAGTCCCGTCCACCCCGCCAATCTTTCCACTCGTACGCGACCTAAGTAGCGGTGGCGGAGGTCGCGGGTGGGCGACCACCCGCGATGGCGCGCGTCTGATCCCCAGACTCGCGACGCCGAGTCATTTCCACCCCGATCAACTGTCGGGCTACCCTACCCGCCTGTTGGCATACCCACCTGAGCGGTGGCGGAGGTCGCGGGTGAGCGATCATCCGCGATGGCGCGCGTCTGATCCCCAGACTCGCAACCCCGAGTCATTTCCACCCCGATCAACTGTCGGGCGACCGCCTGTTGGCAAACCCACCTGAGTAGCGGTGCCGGAATGCGGGCGGTCAGTGCTGCTCTCGCTTCGTGCTCACGAAAGTTATGTTCACCACACCGACGCCATGGACTTGAATGATCGCCTCATTCTCGGTGGAGTTGAAGTGAGGTGTACCTGCTGGGATGACCACGAAGGATCCGGTGGGAAGGGCCTTCAGGCGTGACGCATCGAAGGACCCTCCGAGGCCGAGATACCAGGGGCCTTGGAGAACTGTGATGCGCTCGTCCGCAGGGTGGGTGTGTGGCTCGACTCTGAAGCCTGCCGGTATGCGTACTCGATACGTATGGGCACCGGGTTCGTCTGCCTTCCCCTCGAGCATCATCCTTTCGTATCCGGGTGGATAGCCCGGAACAGGCACCCATTGGATGTCTGACGGCGTGACGATACGAACACCAGTTCTCGCTGTCTGAGCAGACACCACGCCGCCGGCTACGAGGAGAAGCCCACACCAGATCAGATTGCGAGCCACACCGCTCACTCAGCGTCCTCCAGCGGTTGCAGAAAGCGGTGGAACGTCCAGTGGCCCACCTGGCGGCCGAGCTTGGCGCCGTCGCGGATGGAGCTGCGGAAGTGGAACCCGATGTAGATGCGGGAGTCGCCGACCTCGTCGGCCAGGGCCTCGAAGCTGTCATAGCTGCGGACTGGTCAGGACCCTGGCCGCCGCATTGCTGACGCAGGAGTGGGCCGACGGGTATTCCGGATGGAGCGGTGTCGGCCGCAAAGGCGTCCAAGCGGGGTCGGCCTCGGTCTCGTCGTTGCCGTCCGTATCGGCGAGGGGGATGGCCGTCACCGGCCGCCAGAACCGATACGTGTACTTGCTGTCCCAGCAGGCGATGTCGGCATCCACCATGGCCAGGTTCAGCAGGGCGAACAGCCGCGCATTCTCGACCAGACCGGTCTGTCTCTCGGCCGTCACGCTCCGCGCCACCCGATTCCACATCGGCAGCGCCGACTCGGCGTCGCATAGCGCGATCTCGGTCTGCTCGGCGGTGCGTTCGGCACTGTTCACGCTTCCGAGCCGCTTGACTTCGTTGAAGTCCGTGGCGTATTTGTCGCTCTTCAGTCTCGGTGGACCCTCGGCCCGGAACTGGTCGCCGCCCTTGAGCACGAACGGCCTGACGAAGCGAAAGGCGGGGATGCTGGGATTCCCGAAGGTCGGCGGCGTGCGTTGGTACTCGCCAGGACCGCTGCCGAAGGCGTAGGTGCCATCCACGTCGGACCCGTCGCTGCTGCGCAGGGCGACGATCTGACCAGCGACGGCCTCTCCCACCGCCAGGCCTTCTTCCTTGGCGGGCTCGTCGGGGATCGCGGAGAGGGACGCCGACCGGGCCGCGTTCAACATGTTCGCCTGCGCGGGCAGCAGCCGGATCAGCACGCCGTAGGCCGCTTGGACCGCCGCTGCCTCGACCGAGGCCTCCCCGGAGGGTGACACCTGCACCGCGTACGCCTCGTACCGCGGCGCGACGGAGTTCACCGCGTCGTGCATCGCCGCGTGCACCATCGCCGCCACCCTGTGCTGCCGCTGCGGGTTGAGGCCGGCCGCCGCCGCCGCCCGCAGCGTGGTCGGGTTCCAGTCCGTCACGACGTCGGCGCGCACCGGCCCTGGCAAGCTGATCAGCACGAGTAGCCCCACCGCGCCCATCCTGCCCGCCGCCAATGCCCGCCGACCTGCCTGCGACTCGAGGTTTCTCCTCATCTGCCGCCTCCTCTTCAATGCGGAGCCCGTTCTCCGATGGCGCAAGGGTCGGCTCCGAGAGGGAGGCATTCAATGCACGGCAGCGCAACGGGAGATCAACTCCGGGTAACCCCCTAAGGCATGTGATCCACGAGGCTTGCTGCGGGGCCTGAACGTGGATCCTCGCGGTGCGGGTGCTACACTCACCGCGATCAGGGCACGCCATGGCGCAGTCTGCTACCCCGCGGCGGATCCTCCGCTTCGGGTCCTTCGAAGTCGACCTCGCGTCCGGGGAGCTGCGCCGGCAGGGACTGAAGATCCGGCTGCAAGACCAGCCTCTTCGGCTGTTGGCCCTGCTCCTGGAGCGTGCGGGCGAGGTGGTGACCCGAGAGGAGCTGCGGGACAAGCTCTGGCCGGCGGACACGTTCGTCGACTTCGACCACAGCCACCGGTTCGTCGCCCCGCTCGCAGAGCCGGGGCCCACGGCGCCACTGGCCCACTCAGCCGACGCGGACGTGGCCTCGGCCTCGCCGCCCCCGGCGGCGCGCCTGCGCTCTTCCGCTCGTCGCGCTCTCGTCATCGCGGCCGTGCTCTCTTCCGCGGCCCTGGTCGCCCATTGGGTCGGCGGGCGTCCGAGGCCGCGCACCCCGCCGGGCCAGAGGCTGACGCTCGCCGTCCTTCCCTTCGACAACCTCTCCGGCGACGCGGACCAGGAATACCTGAGTGACGGCCTGACGGAGGAGATGATCACGCAGCTCGACCGACTGGAACCCGATCGGCTGAGGGTCACCGCGCGCAGCTCCACCTGGAAATACAAGCACGCCGACCGGGACATCGACCGGCTCCGCCAGGAGCTGGGCGCGGACTACGTCCTGGAGGGAAGCCTCCGCCGCGCCGGCGATCGCGTGCGCGTCACCGCTCAGCTGATTCAGGCCGTCGACCAGACCCACGTCTGGGCCGAGACGTATGAGCGCGACCTCGGCGACGTCCTGGTCCTGGAGAGCGAGGTCGCGCGGGCCGTCGCCCGGGCCATCGCTCTCAAGCTGACGCCGGACGCGCAGGCCCGCCTGGCGAGCGCCCGTTCGGTGCGCGGGGAGTCCTA
>WNFN01211125.1_pt1 | contig 11879 bp, 8 predicted proteins | sample 5400161 | NCBI WGS metagenome assembly WNFN01 (sample SAMN13153353, study PRJNA577476) | soil metagenome | isolation source: 80 cm saprolite on Douglas fir-dominated hillslope | place: USA:California | collected 2013-09-17
AGCTGATCGCGCAGCCACTGCACGGCGGAGCCGGTCACCGCGATCGAGCCCTCGAGCGCGTAGACGGGGGCGTCGTCGCCGAGCTTGTAGCACACGGTGGTGAGCAGCCCGCGGGAGGACCGCACCAGCTCGGTGCCGGTGTTAAGCAGGAGGAAGTTTCCCGTTCCGTAGGTGTTCTTGGCCTCGCCGACGCCGAAGCACACCTGCCCGACCGTCGCCGCCTGCTGGTCGCCCAGGTCGCCGGACAGGGCGACCTCCGCGCCGAGCGGCCCCGTCTTCCGGGTCAGCCCGTAGAGAGCCGGGGTTGAGGACGGCCGGATCTCCGGCAGCATCGCCCGCGGTACGCCGAACAGCGACAGCAGCTCGTCGTCCCAGCTGAGCGTCTCGAGGTCCATGAGCATCGTGCGGCTGGCGTTGGTGGGATCGGTGACGTGCACGCCGCCGTCCACGCCGCCGGTCAGGTTCCACAGCAGCCACGAGTCGATGGTCCCGAAGATCGCCTCGCCGGCCTCGGCGGCCTCGCGGACCCCGTCCACGTTCTCCAGGATCCACTGGATCTTCCCGCCGGAGAAGTATGTCGCCGGGGGCAGGCCGGCCTTGATCCGGATGATCTCGCCCTCGCCGCCGCGTTCCAGGGCGCTGGCGATGCGGTCGGTGCGGGTGTCCTGCCAGACGATCGCGTTGTAGCAGGGCCGCCCGGTGGACCGGTCCCAGACCACGGACGTTTCCCGCTGGTTGGTGATCCCGACCGCGGCCAGGTCGGCGGCTCGCAGCCCTGCCTGACGCAGCCCGGTCTCGATAACCGCGCGGGCGGCATCCCAGATCTCCGTCGGGCTGTGCTCGACCCAGCCCGGTTCCGGCAGGATCTGCTGGTGATCAAGCTGATGCCGGCCGATCTCGTTGCCGCCGTGGTCGAAGATCATGAAACGGGTGCTTGTCGTCCCCTGGTCGATGGCCCCGACGAAGTCCGCCATCGTGTCAGCTCAGGGCGCAGCGCACGGCGCCGCTCCGGCAGCGCCTTTCGGTCATGTCGAACACGGTTCAGCATAGATCACGGGCTGGGGCGCAGCGGTGCCGGGGCGGCGGCGCGCCCGGCGTCGGCCGGCTCAGGCCGGCCCCGCGAGGAAGCCCGCGACGCGGGGACTGGTCACCCCGGTGAGGTGATCTCCGGACAGGATCAGGGCCTGCGCCTGCTCGCGGCCACGACGCTCGCCGCATCGTTATTGATAAACGTGACGTAAAAGATGCGCATGTAAAGCCTTGACACGTGGTGCTACTAACCGACTATATGGACGCCATCAACTGAATAGATCATGCCCGAGGAAAGGTCCGAAACAATGATCACTGGCAACTCGTGGCGGCTCGGCCGGCTGGCTGTGGCCGTGGCGACCGCGGCCGCGCTGGTATCCGCCGGATCGGCCTCGGCGCAGACCGCGGGCGCGGCCCGCGCTCTGACGCCAGCCCAGGGCACTGCGGGCGCGGTGCCGGCGGGCGCGGCGGCGCGGCCGCGGGAGCACGTGCCGAGCCCGCAGGTGATCGGGCCCATCACCGGCGGCCTCCATGGCCATCCGTTCACCTCCTCGCCGGTGCCGCTCGGCCTGGCCGGGTACACCGAGCAGGAGTTCTTCCTGAAGGGCACCGCGACCGGTTACGGCCAGGTCGGCACCTGGGGCAGCGACGGCCGCTGGACGGCCCGCCCGGCCGAGACCGCGCCGTACGAGACGCGGATCCTGGTCCGGCGGCCAGCCGACCCGGCCCACTTCAACGGCACGGTAGTGGTCGAGTGGCTGAACGTCAGCTTCGCCGTCGACGTCGATCCCGACTTCCTCTACGCGAGCCAGGAACTGGTGCGCGCTGGCTACGCGTGGGTGGGCGTCTCGGCACAGCAGCTAGGGGTGCAGGGGCCGTTCGGGCTGACGCACTGGGACCCGGGCCGCTATCACGCGCTGAGCCATCCGGGAGACACGTTCTCCTACAGCATCTTCTCCCAGGCCGCGGAGTCGCTGCTGCGCCCCCGCGGGGCGCACCCGCTCGGCCCGCTGCACCCCCGGGCGCTGATCGCCGACGGCGAGTCGCAGTCGGCTGCGCGGATGGTCACCTACGCCAACGCGATCCAGCCGCTCGACCGGCTGTTCGACGGGTTCCTGATCCACAGCCGGGGCGCGGCCGGCGCCCCCATCTCCCAGGCGCCGGAGGCCTCGCCGGCCTCTATGCCCGCGGTGGCGCGGACCCGGACCGACGTCGGAGTCCCCGTCCTCACCGTCGAGAGCCAGACCGACATCCTCGCCAGCGGGCTCGGCTACCTTCCCGCGACCCAGCCAGACAGCCGCTGGTTCCGGCTCTGGGAGGTACCAGGGACGTCGCACGTCGATGCCGCCGAGCTGGGCCTGTCGGCCAGCGAGGTTCTCCGCGATATCCCGTTCTTCCCGCAGGGCACGTGCAAGCAGCAGCCCAACGACGGCCAGGAGCGCTACGTGATGGACGCGGCAGTGGCCCAGCTCAACCGGTGGGCCCGGGCCGGCATCCCGGCCCCGAGCGCCCCGCGGATCGACATCGCGAACGGCGCGTACGTGACGGACAAGTTCGGCAACGCGCTCGGCGGGGTGCGCACACCGGCCGTGGACGCCCCGACCGCGACGCTCACCGGCACCGGCAACACCGGGACCAGCCCGCTCTGCTTCCTGCTCGGAACGACCACGCCGCTGAGCGCGGCTCAGCTGGCCGCACTGTACCCGCTGCACAGCGACTACGTGGCGGCGGTGGCGCGGTCGGCGGCCAGCGGCGCGCGGAACGGGTTCCTGCTGCCCGCCGACGCGCTGCAGATCGACGAGGACGCGGCCGGGTCGGTGACCGGCCTGCCCGCGCCGACCGGCTGACTCTGTTGACCCGGGAGGGGTAACCCCCGGACCCCCAGACCGGGGGGCCTTATCCCCTGGACCCCCGTGCCATCCAATCCCCGGGCTGCCGTCTGCTCGGGCCGAGACAGCCGCGGGCCAGGGCATACTGCTGTTCCGTCATGGATGTGGCGGATGCCGCGGCGGCGGGCGGGGGCGGCTTGATATGGCGGGGGCTGGGACCGATGATGATCCCAGGGCCATGGGCCGGGCCCGCGGACCGCGTTCGACCCGGACGTGGTGACGGCCAGCGAGCGGGAAGGGTTCTGCGCTGCCTATGGTGAGCGATTCTGGCGTCAGCGACCAGCAGTGGCTGCGGCGGGTGCTTGGCGCGCCAGAGCTCGGCTGGCTGATTGACCGGATCCGGATCCGCCTTGAGCGCGGCGAGCCCGTGGACGGTACCGTCACGCTGGTCGGCGCCACGGCTGACCAGCGCCGTGCGGCGGCGCGGCTGCTCGGCCATCCGACGGGCCGCGGCACATCGCTCAGCATCGCGCTGCCGGAGGTGGACGCCGCGCTGCGCCGGGCGGGAATCGCATCCGGGCTGCGCGCCGCGGTCGAGACCCTGGGCGGCCCGGTCCGGGACCCGGCGGCCGAGCGGGCCGCCGAGATCCGGCAGTTCCAGGAGGCGCTGGGCGCGGCGCGCCGCAGCCGCCTGGCCATGGCGGGCTGGCATATCGCCTGGCTGGATGAGATCAGCAGGGACGGCAGCCTGACCCGGCTGGTCCGGCACGGGCAGGGGCACCTGCTGGCCCAGGCGACCGCCGTGCTGGAGCGGCTGCCGGCCGGGCCTGACGAGCCCGCGGTGCTGCTGCCGGTTCTGGCCGAGGCGGTGACCGGCAACACGCAGGCGCTGAGCGCCACGCCGCTGGCCGGGCTGGTGCTGCGGGCGCTCGCGCTCCGCGAGGAGGTCGCGCTGGCGTCCGGCCCCCAGGCCGAGCGCGCGCTGTGGACGGCGGCCGGCGTGGCCACCGACGACCTGGCCAGCCAGGTACTCGTGCTCAACGTCCGGGCCGGGGGCGAGCTGCTGGGCAGCTGGCTGACCGAGGCCGCCGAGGCCGGGGAGCCGTTCCGGGTCACCCTGCATCAGCTGACCACTATGCCGATCATGCCCCTGGCCCTCGATCTGCGCGTCTGCGAGAGCGCGGCGGTGCTGCGCGCGGCAGCCGGCCAGCTGGGCGAACGCAGCGCGCCGCTGGTCTGTACCGAGGGCGAGCCGTCGGTGGCCTGCTACCGGCTGCTGCGGGCCGCGGCGGCCACCGGGACCCGGATCCACTGGCACAGCGACTTCGACTGGCCGGGACTGCGGATGACCGCGGCGGCGATCCGGCGGCTGGGCGCGGCGCCGTGGCTCATGGGGGCGGACGACTACCGGATGGCCCTGACCGCGGGCAGCCCTGGCCCCAGGCCTAGTGGAGGCGACCCCCCGACTTGGGGGGCAAGCTTCGCGAGCGGGCATGAGCCGCTCCGGGGCCCGGCGGCGGAGAGCCCTTGGGACACCAGGCTGGCCGGGCTGATGCAGGCCAGCGGCCGGGCGGTGACGGAGGAGCGGCTGCTCCCCGTGCTGCTCGCCGACCTAGCCGGCCGGCCCGGCCTGCACTGACTCGCCTGGCACCACGGGCTCGCCTGGCACCACGGGCTCGCCCGTACGACGGTACCGCCCGGCGGCTGTACCGCTACGAAGATGCCTGCTGGGCCAGGGACTTCAGCAGCGCGCGGGTGCGGAGCTGGTCGTCGCCGTGCGCGTACTCGCCGGCCACGAAGTCGGTCACGCCGGCTTCCGCCAGGGCGCTGATCTGCGCGGCGACCGCGTCCTCGGTCCCGGCGATCGCCACGTCGCCGGGTTCCTTGGCGCCCTCGCGGTCGAGCATCGCGCGGTAGGACGGCAGCTGCCCGTAGATCGCGAAGACCCGGTTCGCGCGGGCCCGGGCGCCATCAGGATCGTCGGTGACGCAGACCGGCAGGATGCAGACGACGCGCGGGCTGGGACGCCCCGCGGCCTGGGCGGCTTCCCTGATCGCCGGGACAACGTAATCCCGCACCGTGGCCGGCCCGGTCATCCAGAGCACGGTCCCGTCTGTGCGCTGGCCGGCCAGGCGCAGCATATGCGGCGCCAGCGCGGCGAGCAGCACGGGCACCCGGCCCGGGCGCGGTGTCGAGAGCCCGATCCCGGCCCGCATGGTCTCGCCCTGGAAGGAGGCTGGCTCCCCGTCGAGCAGGGGCAGCAGGATACTGAGGTACTCGCGCATGTGGCGGGCCGGCCGGTCGAAGCTGTAGCCGTACATGTCCTCGATGACGATCTTGTGCGACAGGCCGATCCCGAGCAATAGCCGCCCGCCTACGGCCGCGGCGGTGGTCAGCGCCTGCTGCGCGAGGACCGCGGGGTGGCGCGGGTAGGTCGGCACCACGGCCGTGCCCAGGTCGATGCCCGGCACCTGGCTTCCCGCGACGGCCAGCGCGGTCAGCGCGTCGAGCCCGAAGATGTTCGACATCCACGCCGACGCGAATCCGTCGTCGGCCGCCCGCTGGAGGTCCTCGCGCAAGCGGCCGAGGGCCTCGGGACCGGCCGGCTCGGCCTGGGACGTTCCGATGCGCATGCGTCGACTCCGTTCACTCGGGCTGCTCTTCCCGTCCACCCAACCCTGCCGCCCACCCAACCCTGCCCGCCCGCGCCCGCCCCCCGCAAGGTGCCGGGCCCTACGATGTGCGCCGGGCTGGCGGTCCGGCTGACATCAGAAGTTTGCGGGGTGGTGGCCCCCGCGTCTTTGACCAGCCGCAACCCTGGGGACAATAGGGGCATGGGTACCAGCCAGGTCACATCGCCTCGCGACGAGGGAAACAGGGACGCGGGCAGCGTGCCTGGTCCGGGCCGCGAGCAGCAGCGGGCAGCGGTCCCGGTCGCCGAGAACCGTCAGCTCGACGCCTCCTCCGCGCGGCTTGGCCAGCTCCGGAGGGACGAGGTGGCGCCGGAGGCCGGCCTCGCCGCCCTGGCGCCGGATCAGACCCGCCCGGCCGGCCCCGACGAGCTGCCGCCCGGCCGGTACCTGGATCGCGAGGAGAGCTGGCTCCGGTTCAACCAGCGGGTCCTGGAGCTCGCGGAGGACGAGGCCATCCCGCTGCTTGAGCGGGTGCGGTTCCTCGCCATCTTCGCCAGCAACCTGGATGAGTTCTTCATGGTGCGGGTGGCCGGCCGGATCCGGCGGATGTCGGCCGGGCTCCCCGTGGAGAGCGCCAGCGGCCTGCCGCCGACGCAGATCCTGGAGAACACCCTGGAGCTGGCCCGTGAGCTGGCCACCCGGCACGCCGAGTGCTTCCGCGACTCGATGCTGCCTGCCCTGGTCCGGGAGGGTATCGAGATCCTGCGGTGGAAGGAGCTCGCGGAAGCCGAGCAGGAGGCGATGCAGCGGCTGTTCCGGGAGCGGATCTACCCGGTGCTCACGCCGCTCGTGGTCGATCCCGCGCATCCGTTCCCGTACATCTCCGGCCTCTCGCTCAGCCTGGCCGTGATGATCGCCGACCCGACGACCGGCACGACCATGTTCGCCCGGGTGAAGGTGCCCCCGCTGCTGCCCAGGTTCCTCACCGTGGCGCCCTACCGGTTCGTGCCGATCGAGGACGTCATCGCCGCGCACCTGCCGCAGCTGTTCGCCGGCCTGGACGTGCTCGAGCAGCACGTGTTCCGGGTGACCAGGACCCGTGACCTCGAGATCGACGAGGACGTGACCGAGGACCTGCTGAAGTCGATGGAGCGCGAGCTGATGCGGCGCCGCTTCGAGCAGGCGGTCAGGCTCGAGGTGGAGGAGTCGATGTCCAGCGACGTGCTGGACCGGCTGGTGACCGAGCTCGGGATCGATACCCGCGCCGTGTACCGGCTTCCCGGCCCGCTCGACCTGTCCGGGCTGAACGCCATCGCCGACCTCGACATGCGGCAGCTCAAGTACCCCGCGTTCGTGCCCTCGGAGGCGGTGCTGCCCACCGATAAGAGCATCTTCGCCGCGATCACCGAGCGGGACGTCCTCGTGCACCACCCGTACGACTCGTTCGCGGCCAGCACCCAGCGCCTGGTGGTCTCCGCGGCGGCCGATCCCCGGGTGCTGGCGATCAAGCACACCCTGTACCGGACCAGCGGCGACTCCGAGATCGTGGACGCGCTCATCGACGCGGCCGAGGCGGGCAAGCAGGTCGTGGTGGTGGTGGAGATCAAGGCCCGCTTCGACGAGCGCGCCAACATCGCCTGGGCGCGCAAGCTTGAGGAGGCCGGCTGCCACGTGGTCTACGGTTTCGTCGGGCTGAAGACCCACTGCAAGATGATCCTGGTGGTACGCGAGGAGGCGGACGGCTCGCTGCGCCGCTTCTGCCACATCGGCACCGGCAACTACCACCCGAAGACGGCGCGCCTGTACGAGGACTTCGGCCTGCTCACCGCCAACCCCACCGTCGGCGAGGACATCACCGACCTGTTCAACCGCCTCACCGGCTACAGCCGCCCGTCTGACTACCGCCGGCTGCTCGTCGCGCCGGAGGGTATCCGCTCTGGCCTGGTGAAGCGGATCAACGCGCAGGCCGAGCGCGCCCGCGCGGGACAGCCCGCCCGGATCAGGATGAAGTGCAACGCGATTACCGACGAAGTGATCATCGACTCGCTCTACCGCGCTTCTGCGGCCGGGGTGCCTGTCGATCTGTGGATCCGCGGGATCTGCGCGGTCCGGCCCGGGCTGCCCGGCCTGTCGCAGACGATCAGGGTCCGCAGCGTCCTCGGCCGGTTCCTCGAGCACTCGCGGGTGTATGCGTTCGGTACCGGCGAGGACGGGGACGGTGACGTCTGGCTCGGCAGCGCCGACCTCATGCACCGGAACCTGGACCGGCGGGTCGAGCTGCTGACCCTGGTGGCCGATCCGGCGCAGCGGGCGGAGCTGCGCGGCCTGATCGACATGGCGATGGACGACACGACGGCGACGTGGTGGCTGGACTCCGACGGCTCCTGGACCAGGCACCACCTGGACGCGTCCGGCGCGCCTCTCAACGACATCCAGGAATATCTGATCCGGGTTCGGCAGGGTCGCGCCGCGGATGACTGACGCCTCGGCCAACGGCGCGATCCGGGCCGCTGGCGCGGTGGTGTGGCGGCCATCCGGACACGGCCGGGAGGTGGCAGTCATCCACCGGAGCCGTTACGACGACTGGAGTTTCCCGAAGGGAAAGCGCGAGCGCGGCGAGCACGTGCTGCAGACCGCCGTCCGCGAGGTGGCCGAGGAGACCGGGGTGCGGGTGATCCTCGGCCGGCCGCTGCCCGCCGCGCTGTACGAGCGGGAGGGGCGGCTCAAGCGGGTCGACTACTGGGCTGGGCGTCCCGCGGTCGGCGGCTGGGCCTCGTTCCGGCCCAACGACGAGGTCGACGAGCTGGCGTGGCTGCCGGTGCCGTCCGCGCGCGGCAGGCTGAGCTACCCGCATGACGCCGCGATGCTCGATGAGTTCGCCGCCGGGCCAGCCGACACCGTTCCGTTCGTGCTGCTGCGGCACGCCTTCGCGGTCGGCAGGGACGCCTGGCCGGGAGAGGACTGGGACCGGCCGCTCGACCCCCGCGGCGCGGACGAGTCCGAACGCCTGGCCGCGCTGCTGTCCTGCTTCGGCTCCTCCCGCGTGATCAGCTCGCCCGCCGAGCGCTGCGTGGCGACGGTCCGGCCCTACGCGACGCTGATCGGCGCGGATCTGGAGATCGAGACCGTGCTCGCGGCCGAGCGGGCCGGTGACGAGCCCGGCGCGGGGTCGGCCCGCGTCGCGGCGATCGTCGCCGCCGGTCGGCCCGCCGTCATCTGCGCGCACCGGGAGAACCTGCCTGTGCTGCTGGCCGCGGCGTGCGCCGCCCTCGTCGCGGCGCCGCCTGGCGGCGACCCGCTGCCCCCGGCCGGATTCTGGGTGCTGCACGCCGCCGACGGCGTTCTGGCCGCCGCGGAGCACCATCATCCGGCCGGGCGGTGAAGTGATCAGGCCGGAAGCCCGGCGGGCCCCCAGTCGAGGGTCGGCGGCGAGGCCCCCTCGAACACCAGCAGCCAGCGCTTGACCTCCAGGCCCGTTCCGCCGCTGTAGCCGCCGAGCCCGTCCGCCGCCACCACCCGGTGGCATCCGACGATCAGCGGGATCGGGTTCGCCCCCATGATCTGACCGATGGCCCGCGGCGTCACGAACGTGCCGTAGGCCGACTGGACCCGGCGGGCGAGCGTCCCGTAGCTGACCGTCTCGCCGTAGCCGACCGAGTCGAGGAGCACGCCGAGCACCTGGCGCTGCAGTCGTGACGTCGCGCTCCAGTCGAGGGGCAGGTCGAAGCGCCGGCGCCGCCCGGAGAAATACTCGGCGAGCTGGGTCACGGCGGCGCCGCGCAGGTCCGGTCCGCTGCCAGGCTGGGCGGAGGGGAGTGCGGCCCCGGGGAGAGGGGGAGCGGCCGGCCGGGGCGGCCTGCCGAAGCGGACCTGGGTCACGCCGGCGGGGCTGCAGCCGACGGACAGCCGTCCAACTGGGGTGTCGAGCGCAGCCCACGCGAGTTCCGGCATGACCTCATTCTCGCCGATGCGGCAAGGGCAGTTTACTGGTCCGCGGCTGACCGGCGCCCCCGCGAGAATGTCGGATGCCCGCGGTAGAACTCTGTCATTCCCCGAATACCTGCCGAAAGGGGCGCGATATGGCCGACAACGTAGCCGACGTCGTCGAGGCCGAGCTGGCCGAGCTGTCGCAGCGGTTAACGGAGCCGGGGGAGCGCGAGTGCCTGCGCTGCTACCTGCTGCGGATGATCAGCGAGTTCGGCTGCGACGGGTCGCATCGGTGGACCGTGCGCTGGCGTGATCTGCGGGCACCCCGGGCGCGCGGCCTGGTGCGGCGGATGCAGCGGCGGGGCGGCTGCTGCTGCGACTGCGAAGTGATCTTCAATGTCTTTCCCGACTACCCCGAGACCGACCGCATGCTGCCGTGCGCCGGAGTGCTGCGTGCCGGGTCGGCGGTCCCCTGTGACCTGAGACGGCTGCCCAAGAGCGCCTGACACCCGTTCGCGGCGCCCCCGCGCTGCTTCTGGCATGCTTCAGGTCTCGTCCTGCTCGGTGATCCGCAGGAGCGCCTTGGCGATCGGCTGCGCGGTGAGGTCGACCTGCCACCGCCGGGTGCCGTATCCGGTCAGCCCGGCGCCCACCGTCTCCGGGCTGACCGGTTCCGGCGGCTGCCAGGCGAGCCTGCGCACCGCATCGGGAGGCAGCAGGTTCTCCGCGGGGAGGTGATGCTCATCGGCCAGCGTCGCCACCACCGCCCGGACGGCCGTGAGCCGGGTGGCCGCCTCCGGGTCGCGCTCCTGCCAGCGATGCGCGGGAGGCGGACCGTCGTTCGGGCGCGCGGACACGGCCGGCAGCGCGCGATCTGCCTGGCCCCGGGCGCGCCCGACCGCGCGGCGCCACTCCGGCGCGTGCCGCCGGGCCCCGCGGCCGTTGAAGCCGGCGATGCCCGCCAGGTCGCCGGACTCGCTCGGCAGCGACCTGGCCGCCTCGACGATCGCGGCGTCGGGCAGGACCCGGGTCGGCGACAGGTCTCGCCGCCGCGCGATCTTGTCGCGCTCCAGCCAGAGTTCGCGGACGATGGCCAGGCCGCGCCTGCTGCGGACCCGGTGAATGCCGGACGTGCGGCGCCACGGCTCCGGGCGGGGCCCGGTCGGCTGGGCGCTGAGCACGGCGGCGAATTCCTGGCGCGCCCACTCCGTCTTGCCCTGGGCGGCCAGCTGCTCGGCCAGGGCGTCGCGCAGCTCCACGAGCACCTCGACGTCGAGGGCGGCGTAGCGCAGCCACTCCTCGGGCAGCGGCCGGGTGGACCAGTCGGCCGCGGAGTGGCTCTTCTCCAGCGCCAGCCCGAGCACGGCCTCCACGAGGGTGCCGAGCCCGACCCGCGGGTAGCCGAGCAGCCGCCCGGCTAGCTCGGTGTCGAACAGCAGCCGCGGCCGGTAGCCCAGGTCGGCGAGGCAGGGCAGGTCCTGGGACGCGGCGTGGATGACGGCCTCCGCGCCGGCCAGGGCGTCGTCGATGCCGGACAGGTCGGGGCAGGCGACGGGGTCGATGAGCACCGTCCCGGCGCCCCGGCGGCGGAGCTGGACCAGGAAGGCCCGTTGCCCGTAGCGGAAGCCCGAGGCCCGCTCGGCGTCCACCGCGACCGGCCCATGACCCGCGGCGAGCTTCCGGGTCGCGACGGCCAGCGCCTCGGCGGTGACGGCCAGCGGCGGGAGGCCGTCGCGCGGCTCGAGCAGCGGCACCGCCTGGCTTTCCGCCGCCGGCGCGCCAGGCGTCCGGTCCGGAGAGGGCTCCGCTTCCTGCTCCGGCCGGAGTTCGTCGCTCATCATGGCCGCCGCCGGGGGCGCGGCCGCAGCGGGCTCACTCCGGCGGGCAGCGGCGGCAGGCCCGCCGCGGCGCACAGCGCGTCGCACCAGGCGGCCACGTGCCGGTCGAGACCGCGGGGGGCAAGATCTGAAGGCGCGCCGGCCGGCATCGAGGCCGGGGGCACCGGGGCAGGGGGGGCCGCCGCGGGGCGCGGCACGCCCGGTCCGGCGGGCGACCATGAGGCGCGCAGCTCGAAACCGGTCGCGACGGGCTCTGCCTGCTTGGCCCCGAACCCCTCGGTCACCACCCGGGTGACGGTCCCGCTGATCTGCCGGAATCCGGTGGTCCTGGTGTCGAGCGCCTCGGTCAGCCAGCTCCAGCCGACCTGCCCGATCAGCGGATCGGCCGCGATATCCGGCTCGAGTTCCGCGCGGATGTAGGCGATGATCCGGAACGTCCCCGCCCACCCGGTCTGCCCTGCCGGGTCATAGAGCAGGACGAAACTGCCCCATCCGATCTCGGCGTCCGCGTCGTCCCCCGCGGCGGGCGGGGCTCCGCCGCCGGACCCGCGGTCGAGATCAGGCTCATGCACGGTGGCGCCGATCGCGGCGGCGAACGGCGCGAGCCTGCGCGGAGGCGGCTG
>WNFN01266221.1_pt2 | contig 11877 bp, 6 predicted proteins | sample 5400161 | NCBI WGS metagenome assembly WNFN01 (sample SAMN13153353, study PRJNA577476) | soil metagenome | isolation source: 80 cm saprolite on Douglas fir-dominated hillslope | place: USA:California | collected 2013-09-17
CCCGATACATCGGGACAGGACACGATCAATCGGCCCTCTCTTGGAGGTGCGGTCAATCATGGATGTTTTTCTCCGTCCACCAGTTCAGGGAGTATTACCTTTATCGTGACGTAACCAAAGAATGACCATTTTTCATAACACTGACCAAATACTCAGGGAGGGAGGGCGATATGATTTCGATCTCACTCTCATACTTTCTAGCGCATTTCCATCTGCGCTTCTGGCTCTGGCGCACAGGCTCTCTCCCCTGGAACCTCTCCCTCTTTTTGGACGAGGCTACCGAGCATCCCTTCCTACAAAAAGTAGGAGGAGGGTATATCTTCATTCACCACCTGCTGCTCGACTATTTTGCAGACTTAGAAGAGAAGGGGGGTTGAGGGACAAGAAAATTTCATAACGACAAATCGCTTTCATCGGTGCTTCTGAGGCGTTTTTATGAAAACACCACCATCGGCACGTCCTGGTATCCCAGGTTTCGATGTCTTCAAGATTGCTGGTGCATCGATCTCAGGGTATGTACCCAGCCACAAAACGGGCGACCGCAGGTACACTTGGCAACAGTACACGTCCCTTCTCGAACGAAGACTTCGCTTTATCTTGAGTATCACCTGTTTTTGACTGCTGAAAACTTTACAGCTTTCTACTGATTATCTCAACTCGCTTTTTAGATAGGCCACAACGTAGACGACCTATCTAAAACGTGCTTTAGTGGTGCATTCGCTAAATCCATGCATACAATCCCCGGAGGCGCTGCTCAAGACGGTTCAAATAAGAGCAAGGCGAGTTCTCTGGGGAAAACCACCCTGGGTCCTCCCCGCAATGGCTTCTCTCCATCCCACCTTCATGGCTTCGTCTTATTTGAACCGTCTTGAGCAGCGCCTCCGGGGATTGTATGCATGGATTTAGCGAATGCACCATTTAGAGATCCGTCGTTTACAAATTATCTCGACGAGGATGATCTAAGTAGAAGAGTATACCTAAGAAATTTTTTCACCTGTTTCTGTAAATCGAACGTTTTCCTCCCAAATGAGAGGAGTAGGCTAGGGCTCCGGTTCTGAATAGTCTCCTCCCTCTGCTTGTTCCAGTAAGAACAGTAGGGCTTCTCGCGTCCTTCGCTGCTCTATTGGTGAAAGTGCTGCTATTAATTGGTCTAGCGTTTCCATTTCGCCGTGTTCTATTGCTAGGCGAACACTGGGATGCAGGGAAAAGTGGGCTATGGTTATATCGTCGGGCGGATCGATAATTTCCAGTACCAGCAAGATCAGCAATGCACTGTTTGTGTTCACGTCTTCGACCAGCGTATGCCAATCGCGTTCACCTGCCCAGATACGCTTTACTGCAGATGTAATATGCCAGCCATTGCCTTCGAGCGTTGGTAGGAGAGATTCAAGCTCTGCGCGACGTTCCTCGTTGCCTCGTGCTATATCGACAATGACATTGATGAGCGCAGCGTGACGGTTCTCAAGTTGGGCACGATGCTCCGGGACATTGGCAAAGGCTTCCCGTTCGCGGCGTCGGTAGGCTCGGACTTCCTCTGGCTTTCCCTCCAACTCAGCGGTTCGGGCAAGGACATCCAGAGTCGTCCAGAGACGTGACGAAGAAGGATCAAGGCGTTCCTTGATGGTCAACGACTGTTCCGCATAGTCTCGCACTTCACTCAGACGGGTACTGGAGGCTCGTCCTGCTTTTATGTCGATCAGGAGGTGATTGGCAAGATTATTGAGAATGCTTGCATGTTCATAATTGGCAGGTTGCTCCGGCCCAATCAGGGCCAACGCTCGCTTCCACCAATTTTCTGCTTCAGCAAAGCGCTCCGTCTGGACGGCAACCATGGCGAGCTGGTGACAGGCTGCCGCAGCCCCCTCGTTATCTCCCTTCTGCTCTTTGAGTTGCAAACAGGCTCGGTAACACCGCTCAGCTTCCTCCCACTGTTCCTGCTCTTCAGCAGTCTTGCCCCATTGATACCATGCGTCCGCGTCCATTGTCCATTCAAACTCATCTATTTCCTGCACCTGGATGGTTTCCTCTGGTTTATTTTGCTGCGAGACCTGCTCGATCTCACTCTGCTGGCTGCTCAAAGGCATTGATGATGGGGAAGGTGCATCACCGAGCAACCTTGCCAGATCTAACTCCCAGATATGTATTACCCATTGCATTTCCTCCTCCTGGCATGCAGTAGCCAGAAAAGAGGCGCGAGGATGCAACGCCAGACCGAGGGGAAAGTAGTGTGGGACAACTTCGTTGAGTAGCGCGACGGTTTCCCAGGTGTCGCTGGACCAGAGACGAACGGTCTGATCACTTGATACTGAAGCCAGGAAACGTCGGCCGCTTTGGGTATCCCACAGGCGAATGGTCTGATCACTAGAGCCAGAAGCCAGTATCTGTCTGGTGGATAGCCATACCAGACTAGAAATACCCTGAAAGTGGCCACTAATGGTGCTGAGAAGTTTTCTCGTGTCCAAATCCCAGAGATAGATGACAGGATCGGGGGAACAGGAAGCCAGCACTTTGCTCCCAGGCAACCATGACAGGCAGGATACATAGACAAAATCACCTTTGAAGAGATTGAGTCGCTGCCATGTGGTTCTATCCCAGATGCCGATATCTCCATTGCCGAGACCGCAAGCCAGCATCTGTCCATCTAGAGACCATGCCAGGCTAGAGGGAGCTATGGGATAGGTCTCAAGTGTACGAAGAGGCCGACCTGTTCTTCCATCCCAGAGGCGAATAGTCCGGTCAGCAGCACAAGAAGCCAGAATCTCTCCATCTGGGGACCAGGCCAGGCAAAAAATGCTTTTTAAGTGTCCAATAAGCGTGTAGAGAGTCTGGCCACTTTTTGGGTCCCAGAGAATAATTTCCTCTGCGGAACAGGAAGCCAGCATTTGACCATCTGGGGACCAGATAATACTGTGAATTGCGCCGGTATGTCCCTGTAACGTCTGATAAAGACTGAAACCAGGAGGGATGTTAGTAGCCGCGTTTAAGGCGGGTGAACTTTCTCGCTCAGCCAGCAATTCCAGCACCCGCTGGACCAATGCTGTTTCTAACTCATCCAGCCCCTGAATCAGCCTGTTCTCGTCTCGTTCGCCGTTCCAGAGATGCTGCACAGCGGGTCGAATATGCCAACCGCTTGCCTCAAGCTCTGAAAGCCTCTCCTCAACCTGGTTCCTCAGGCTGTTATCTCCCATAGTCGCTGCCACAATCTTCTGTAACCATGGCTCGAGCTGCGACAGATAGGTGGCAATATCGGGGAGTTCCATTCCCTCCTCATATACTTCTTCTGCTCGCTGTAACATTTGAAAATATTGATGTTTTTGAAGTGTTTCATAGGTTTTTTGCATATCGCGTGTATTAGGATGATCCTGCCCCAATTGCTGTCTATAAATTTCCAGAGCACGCCAGAAGAGCGGCTCTGCTCGTATATAGTTTTTCTGCCGTATATAAAGCTCGGCCAGGCTTCTGAGAATAGTGGATGTTCCCATATTCTCCAGTCCATTCTGTTTTTCACTGAGTAACAAAGCCTGCTCGAGCAATGGCTCGGCTTCGACATACTTCCCTGTCCTCATATACAGCATTCCGAGATAGTACATACCAATTGAGGTGTGAAGATGCTCGGATCCCTGGTTTTGCTCAAGAATAGACAAATAATGTTGATACAACACTTCAGCCTGATGAACCTTCTCCTGGCGCATATAAATGCTTCCCAGAGTATCGGTAAGAATAAGTGTATCAGGATGCGCGGACCCCAGCATTTGTTCATAAATAGCTAGAGCACGTTGTGCTGCCTCCTCAGCTTGAGTGTACCGCTCTTGTCTGAGATAAAGTTCCGCGAGAAGGTGAAGCGTTACCGCAACAAAACGGTGTTGATCTCCCAATCCCTTCTCGGTGATGCTTAGAGCTCGTTGGAGTAACGGTTCGGCCTGGGCGTCCTTTCCTTGCCGCATATAAAACTCAGCCAGATTATGAAGGGCGGTTCCAGTGTTCACATGCTCAGGTCCATATTTTTGCTCGCTGGTTGTCAATGCACGTTGAAGCAGGGGCTCTGCTTGAGCATATCTGTTCTGTCTCATATAGAGAATAGCTAAATCGTTAACGCTATTCATGGTTTCATGATCTATGTCTCCTAACTGCACCTCCTTGATAGCCAGAGCCCTCAAAAATAAAGGCTCTGCTTGGGCATATTTTTCCTGCCTCATGTAGAGATCAGCCAGATTGTTGAGGACGTGAGCTGTATCGGTATCCCCAGGTCCCTTTAGTCGTTCCCAGGTGTCCAAAGCGCGTACAAATAATGGTTCGGCCTGATTATACTTTCCTTCATCTACGTAGAGTTCCGCAAGATATACGAGGCTTTGGAGGGTATAAGGATGATCAGATCCCAGGTACTTCTCCCGCATAGCCAGCGCCTTGATGGAGAGAGGCTCTGCTTCTGTATACCTTGCTCGTTGTTTTAAGTAATATCCAGCTTCATTTAGCAAACGGATCGCTTCTGGAGAGATCATTCGCTCCTGTTCTACCCAGGTCGCGCATACAAGGGCATGTGAGATATAACGTTCACACTCGATCCAATGGTCCAGGTCTGTATGAGGGAAAGCTGCATTAACAGTCCGTGTGGTTCGTTCCGCCCAGGTGGTTCGTTCTGCCCCGTTCAGTTCATCCTGAAGCACAGCTTGCATGAGGCGATGGATACTGAGTGAGCTGTATTCTCTATTTCTCGTGATAAGAGAATACACAAGTAACTGTGCTATCGCTTGATCAAAGAGTAGAGAATCAGAGACAACCGGCTGTAGTACAGGACCTAAATACGACGCTCCTCTGGTAACCATTTCTTCTGGAATAGTATCAGGAGCGAAGAGTGCAAGCAGTTTTAATAATTCAGCAGATGCAGCATTATGTTGTGCTACTTTTTCAAAAGAGAGCGACCAGGTAGTAGCAACTGAAGCAGGGTAATCCCTGGCAGGATCGTTTGTATCACCACTGCCACGAGCCTTGAGCAAATCCAGTTCCCGACGACGGGTCTGATACCGTTCGAGATATTCTTGCAACCCAACGAGAGTTGTGCAGGATGTGTCTCTGATGTACTGGCCTATATAGGCACCTGCCTGATCAAGGGCCAGAGGTAGCCCATCTAATTCTTGTGAAATGTTGCTGGCAACTTTGCGATCATCTCCGGCGGCGCTGTCCAGCGGAGTCTGTAATGGAAGGATACGAGCCCGACGTAAGAGTAACAGGGCTCCCGTCTCAGGCTTCATCTTCTGCACCTCAAGGCGTTCAGCGATTCCGCCGAGAGCATATGCTCGTGTTGTGAACAAGATGTGTCCTGCCCCCGCTTTTGGCAAAAATTGTTCAGCTACCGAGAGATCATCTATGTTATCAAACACAAGTAACCACTTACCGTTCAGACGCAACCAGCGTAAGACAGCTTCAACAATTCGGCGTTGGTCTTGTTCGTTTCGTTCTGGTAAACCCAGTTGGTTGGCTACTGCCACAAAGCTTTCTATTAGTAAAGTAGTGGAGTTAGCTCGTATCCAGAAGATTGCTGTATAGTTTGCTGCAAAGCGATAGATATATTCTAAAGCTGTCTGAGTTTTGCCAATGCCACCCAGCCCACTGATACCAAGAGGATGACAGAGGGCTACGGTATGATCCGTTTGCAGTCTTTGACGTATCGCATGCAATATATCCTCTCGCCCAGTAAAGAATGGATTTTGTCGATATGGCACATTACAGAGTGAATGATCTATCATGTTCATTTTATTCCTTCTCTTTGAGAGAACGAAGCAAATGATTTGCTTCACGAAAAGTCATATTCCACTGCTTGATGAGTTGGGCACATCGTCGTACATGAGTTTGCATTACCTGCCATTCCACCGTCGGAATCGCCTGAGCAACCGCTCGCACTGCCCGTTCCGCCCAAAGTTGCTGGGTAGGAGGGTCCATTTCATCCTGAAGAACTTGCTGGATAATTCGGTGAATAGAGAGTCTAGGGAGATCAGTTTCGCGATCCACCTCGCGGTGAAGCGAAGAAGAGCGCCGTAAGAGGCCAATGACACTATCAAGGTCTACTGGATTGGTAGCAACAATGCCAAGATAGGAACCAAGGACAGACGCACCTTTTATCAGGATCTCCTCGGGAATAGTTTCTGGTGAGAGGAAGGCACAGAGCCGAAGAAGGTCCGCTGCAGCAGGGCTTCTTTGCTCGACCATACCCCAGGACACTTTCCAGGCACAAGCAATTGGCTCTGGATAATCAGGAATAGCCCCACTGTGAAGCCGCTGGAGCCGGGCCCGAAAATTCTGGTAGAGATCGAGATATCTCTGAACGCCGCATCCAGTATCCTCAATATAGGCTCCTGCTTGTTCTAAGGCTAGAGGAAGACCATTCATCAAGCGAGACAATTCTCGTGCAGCTTTTACGCTGGCTATTGAAGCTCTGTCCAGTTGCTCATTCCACTTCAGATAACCTGCTCGGCGCAAAATGAAAGTCGCTCCATCTTCGGATTCCAATAGATTAAGTGCCAATGGCTGTGCAAGTTGGACCGTCGCACTCATACGTGTGGTCAAAAGGAGATGTCCCGCCGCTGCTTCGGGAAGGAAGGCAGCAACGAGAGGAAGGTCATCGGCGTTATCGAGGATCAGTAACCATCGGGTAGATGTTCTCAGCCATTTCTGAACCGCTTTCACCATAGTTATCTGATCTAGCAAGCCCTTTTCTGGCAATTGGAGCTGATCTGCAATGGCTCTGAAGCCTGCGACAAGATCTTCTTGTGTCTCCGCTCCAATCCAGAAGACAGCATCATAGTTCCTACGAGAGCGATACGCATACTCTGCAGATGTTTGTGTTTTGCCTATCCCTCCTAAGCCTGTGAGCGCCTGGTACGGGACCATTCCTGCCTCGTTTTTCAATCGGAAACCGTCAGCGATTTGCTCCAACACCTGGTCACGACCAGTAAAGAAGGAAGTATGACGACGAGGGATGTTCCAGATCTCTGGAAAAGGGGCTCCGAAGCTCATTTGCGATGGTTCCTCAGATTTCTTGAGCATGATGACAGGTATTTCCCTCTGGCGTTCGTCACTTATACTACCAACAGTTCTGGTTGTTTCGGCTTCCTTCTTCCCTTTTCCAGGTTGTCTGCCCTCAAGGACAAATCTGATCCCCTGAGCAATATCTGTCAAAGCGGCATCCTGGTCGCTCCATGCAGTGACCGGTTTTCCATCACTTGGAAGAGCCTCCAGTTTCTCAAATGGGGCGTGATTCAGGTCAACAGAACGTAAGAGGATCGGAATGACATGGGCACTTTTGGCATCGTGGCGTTGCAAAGCACGCTGCATCTCAACGCTATAACAGTAATCAGAGGCGAGGAAGTCTGCACTCACCAGCAGAAGAATGACCGAGGCGGTTTCTAAATGCCGATCCAGAGCCTCAGCCCAATGGGTACCAGGAGCAATGAGGCGGTCGTGCCAAAGAGAAATAAGCCCTTGTCGTTTAAGCAGACTTAAATGGGCCTCTAATTTCCGCAGCCATGTCTCATCTGCATGGGAATAACAGCAAAGGACCTCAACTGGCGTAGATACTTCGACTATATCCGAACCGCCTCTCTCAATGTCATGCTTTCTATCAATATATACATATACACATAAGCCAATTCAATTATAACACAAAATCAACAAAGCAGAGTATCTTTTCTCACGTTCACTAAAGAAACAGGTGAGAAGACGTTTTATGGGGAGTAAGTATACCTCAAAAGCCTCGTTTCTCGATCTGGACCCTATCCCATCCTATGACCCAAAATGCAAGGAAAAGCCGCAGTTCTCAGGCAAACGAGAAAAACGCGGTCTCTATCGGGCAAAAGATGGCAGGCGCATTCATGCCGATGTCAACGGGAGCTACAACACATTACGCAAAGAATCAATGGGCAGGTTCTGGTCGCTGGGGGAATTAATGGAGCTACTCTAGCAAGTGCAGAACTCTACAATCCCGCTACAGGTACGTGGTCGTTTACCAGCAGTATGAACACTCCCCGTTATAATGCCACCACCACCTTGCTGCCCAATGGGCAGGTTCTTGTTGTTGGAGGCGTAGACAACCTTGGAGCTACTCTGGCAAGTGCAGAACTCTACAATCCCGCTACAGGCACGTGGTCGCTTACCAGTAGTATGATTTTAGCCCGTCAACTCCATACAGCCACTTTATTACAGGATGGCAAGGTACTCATTAGTGGAGGCGTTGGAACTGCTGATTATCTTGCTGAAGCTGAACTTTACGATCCAAGCATTGGCACTTGGTCAACTACCGGCAGTATGAATGCCTCTCGTTATGGTTTCACGGCCACCCTACTTTCCAACGGCAATGTCCTTGTTGCTGGGGGTCTAAACAGTAATGGACCCAACTTTACTAATTATCTTGCCGAGGCAGAACTTTACGATCCAAGTACAGGTACGTGGTCGCCAACTGGTAGTATGAACGTTGCTCGTAATTTTCACAGTACTACCTTACTGAGCAATGGGCAGGCCCTGGTCGCTGGGGGAATTAATAACACTGGTGTTCTTGCGAGTGCGGAACTCTACGATCCGAGCAGTGGCACCTGGACGCTCACCGGCAGCATGAATGTGGGTCGCGCTGACTACCCGGCGACTCTCCTGCCCAGCGGTCAGGTGTTGGTTGCCGGGGGCTTTAGCAACGGCTCTATCTCGTCGGCGGAACTCTTTCGTCTGAGCTTGGATTCAGCCCCGACGATTACGAGCGCGAGCTCCTACAGTACCGGCATGCGCCAACCAATCACCCCAACGGACTTTACCATTACAACAACTGGTACACCAGTTCCAACTCTTACCGAGAGTGGAACACTCCCAAGCGGGTTGAGCTTTCTAGACAACGGTGATGGAACGGCCAACTTCACGGGTCAGGCCGCAAGCGGTACGAACGGTACCTATCCCATAACTATTACGGCTGATAACAGCACTGATACCCCCGCCACGCAGCGTTTTGTCCTGACCGTTACCACTGCGACGTCCGTTCCAGCTATCACAAGTGACACGTCTGACACTGAGACGTTCGGTGTGCCTTTTAGCTTCACGATGAATACGAGCGGTTATCCAGCTCCCGCGCTTACGAAGACGGGTGCATTACCATCAGGAGTAACTTTCACCGATAACGGTGATGGGACTGCTGCCATCGCGGGAACCCCGGCTGCTTCGGCTGTTGGCGTCTACATGTTGACCATAAAGGCGAAAAGCTCAACCGGTACAACAACCCAGAGCTTTACCCTGACGATTACGAAGGCTCCAGTCATTAAGAACATTTCGACGAAGACTGCCCATGTTGGGACCGCTTTTTCCATGACCGTTAAAGCCAGTGGCTATACCACACCTGCCCTGACGGAATCTGGAACCTTGCCGAATGGAATAACCTTTACCGATAACGGGAATGGCACCGCAACACTTTCCGGCACTCCAGCTGTTGGGAGCGGCGGTGCCTACTCCATTACCGTTATAGCGACGAATCAGCTCGGGTCATCCAGCCAGACCTTTACCCTGAAAGTGAATGAAGCGCCAGTTATTACGAGTGCCGCGTCGACCAGCGCCAACCAGGGCTCGCCATTCACCTTTCAAGTAACGACTACTGGCTTTCCGATACCCTCGCTTAGTAAGTCAGGAACGCTTCCGAAAGGCGTGACATTCCAGGCCTCAACCGGAACCTTGAGTGGTACGCCAAAGTCCGGCACTGCTGGCAGCTACCCGATCACCATTACTGCTAGGAACAGTTCGGGGTTGGTCACGCAAAACTTTGTGTTGACGATTAATTAAACAGTAAATCCAGGTTCCATGAGTCTGGGAAAAATGTGATCATAGGCCTCTGAGGAGCAACGGAACAGTCAACAAAGATAAACTCTAAAGCTCCTTAGCAAGCCATTTGGATCGGGTAGCCGGAGGGGGCAGTACTGCCCCCTCCGGCTACCCGATCATCTGAAAAGGAAACCGACGAGGATTATCAGCTCACAAACACATCCCCTGAAAGTCTCTTTTGCTTCTATTGGCATCTCTCACCACTCTCTTTATCATCTTTAGAACGCTTATCGTTGTTGGCCGTTTCGTTGCTCCTCAGAGGCCCCTCCCAACGGTTTCGGAATAAGCTCTAAGTACAATCACACAACTTTCGCGGCATGAGGTATACTGTTGAGGCAGGAGGGAGCCATGAAAGCACTACAAATGCCGGAATTGACAGAAGAACAGCAGGGCGAGTTGGCAGAAGTATATCGAAGAACGAAAGATGTACGAATACGCACACGTGCTCAAATGGTGTTGCTGGCTTGTGAGCAGCATCATAGTGCTCCAGCGATCGCCGCGATTGTCCGTGAGGATGATGAAACGGTTCGTCGGTGGCTCAAGCGCTACCTCGAAAAAGGGATAGAAGGTGGAGCAGGTGAGGCATCATGGAGTGGTGCGTCTGCGGCGCATGACGTTTCAAATCTGAGGAAGATCCTATAATCGGAGAGTAAAAAAATCCCGCAACCAGCGTTGAATCTGCAAGAACGAGTTGAGCAACCCTTCATCGATTAAGCGTGAGCATCAGGGAAGAGTCGGCCATGCAGGACAAGCTCCATATCCTCTCGGCGCGGAAAGCCGAGCAGCCTGAACGGATTTTCAGGTCTCCCTTGCCTACACCACTCACGTCCTTGATCGGGCGTGAACAGGAGGGAGCAGCGGTCTGCCTCCTCCTGCGGCGTCCAGGGGTTCGTCTGCTCACCCTCACCGGCACGGGAGGCGTCGGCAAAACACGCCTGGCCCTGGAGGTAGCGACCGCGTTCCTCGACGTCTTCGCCGATGGTGTCAGCTTCATCTCCCTCGCGCCGATCAGCGACCCCAACCTGGTCATCCCTACAATTAGCCAATCCCTCGGGCTCTGGGAAGTCGGGGGGCGCTCCCCGTTGGAGCACCTCAAGGGGTATCTACAAGAGAAGCACCTGCTTCTGCTACTAGACAACTTCGAACAGGTGGTTGCTGCTTCCTCGCTGCTGATCGAGCTGTTGCAGACCTGCCCTCAGATAAAGGTTCTGGTGACCAGCCGCGCCGTCCTGCGTGTGTCTGGCGAACAGGAGTTCCCTGTTCCGCCATTGGCTGTGCCCGATCTGCGCCGTCTTCCACCTCTTCCTGAGAGCGAACCCCTGAGACAGTTTGCAGCAGTGGCGCTCTTCCTTGAGCGGACCCAGGCGCTCAAACCCGATTTCCAGCTGACCCCCGCCAATGCTGGTTTCATCGCTGAGATCTGCGTACGCCTGGACGGACTTCCTCTCGCCATCGAACTGGCTGCTGCCCGCATCAAACTGTTGCCACCGTCAGATCTCCTCTCCCGCCTTTCACAGCGCTTCCAGGTGCTTACGAGCGGGCCGCGCACCGCGCCAGAGCGTCAGCAAACGCTGCTCAACGCCATTCAGTGGAGTTACGACTTGCTGAGTCCCGCAGAGCAACAGCTCTTCCGTCGGCTTTCCGTCTTCGTGGGTGGCTGCTCCCTGGAGGCGGTCGAGGCGGTGTGTGGAGTACCCGGCCACGAAACAGCAAACCTCTTGAATGGAGTCGCTTCGCTTATCGACAAGAGCCTGCTGCAACAGACGGAGCAGGAGAGCGGGGCATCGCGCCTCACGATGCTGGAGACGATCTACGAGTATGAGCGTGAGGCTCTCGTCGCGAGTGGAGAGGCAGAGACCATCAGGCGAGTTCACGCCAACTACTATCTTTCGCTGGCGGAGAAGGCAGAACCCCACCTGACCGGCGCAGAGCAGTTGAGGTGGCTGGATTGTCTCGAGCGAGAGCATAACAATCTGCTGGCGGCATTGAGCTGGCTAGTGGAGCGGAATGAGACAACATTGGCCCTGCGGTTAG